>Ga0137393_10000829_pt1 | contig 19234 bp, 17 predicted proteins | sample 15con2h34BmetaG_FD_101396 | JGI IMG/M metagenome (GOLD analysis project Ga0137393, IMG submission 101396) | Vadose zone soil microbial communities from Angelo Coast Range Reserve, California, USA - 15con2h3.4B metaG | ecosystem: Environmental > Terrestrial > Soil > Vadose zone > Saprolite...
ACGACCTGGTTCGCCATCCGTTGCATCTCGCACTGGTCTATGCGGGGTTTCCTCTGATGCGGTGCCGGGTGTCACGGGTTGACGGCGTAGCCTCGGTGCGGAGTGCGTATGTTCCCGACGAAATTCGCGATATCCTCGCATCGGCTTTCCCACCTCCTTCCGCCCCGAAGGTGGAAATCTTCCGCCACTATCTTTTTCGGATGGGAGTGATTGTGTGGCAGGATTCTGTGGGCGCGAATCCATAACTTCGCGGCACCTACCGTACGACCAGAACTTCCCGCACGTTGTCCCGCGCGAGAAAGAACTTGATCGAAGCAAAATCGCGGAAGAGATTTTCGATGTGACGGTTGTTGAATACGCGCTGCAACTGGAAACCATCCGTGATCGCGCTGTGCACTGCCCCGGTGGGTCCGCGCCTTGCTTCCCGGCGAAGCACGATCGGCTGCATTTCCAGTGTATCTTGGCCAATGATATGGAAGCGGTAGCAGGGCGAGTCGGGGCCCGCATCGCGGGTATGGAAGAAAGCCAGCAGCATGCCGCCCGGCTTCAGGACAGACCACAACCGTCCAACGACCGGCCGGACCAGGCTTTCATCGAGATAGTCGGGCAAGTTCCAGCAGAAGATCACGTCGAAGTGGGCGGCGGGATAGACCAGGTTGTCGGCAAGAAATTGCCGGCTGTCGAGCACAATGGCGCCCTGCTCATCCTTGGTGACGAGATGGGGCTCGGTGGAGGCAGTCAGCAGATCTTCGCTGTAAATCTTATGCCCGCGCTCGGTAAAGTGGCGGATGTTGATGGCCGACGTGGAACCGAGATCGAGAACACACAGAGTTTCCTTGCTGTCCCAGGTGCGCGCCAGTTCGCCCAGCCCGCTTGAACGCCGAGTGAGCTTTTGAGAGCTCTGTGCCGGGTTCGTCGCCTCCGGTCCGCTGGATGAACTGCGAAAAAATTTCATGAAGTTCTGCGTTACCGATGCTATTCCAACTTCCGGCTCACCTTGTTGTTCGTGTCGTTGCGAGCCGGGCCAGAGCTCGAATCTAAGAGCATTATTTCACGGTCAATTTTGCCCTCTACCAGATCGATCAGATTCTGAAACCAATACTTGAAGCGCTCGCGGCGCCCAAGAATCCCTATTTTGCCGGCGCGGCCTTGGCGTCCGACTTGCCTTGGATGTCGACCTTGCCTTTCAAGTAGGCCCCTTCTTCAATCGAGATGCGCTGGGTCGAAACGTCGCCGGTAACCACCGCCGACTTGCGCAACTCAACTCGTTCGCTGGCCTGAACGTTGCCTTCGAGCTTTCCTTGCACCACGACAATTTTTGCTTCTACGCTGGCTTTCACCTGGCCATTCGGCCCAACTGTCAAGCTGTTAGTTTTCAGCGCGATAGTCCCCTCAACCTGACCATCTACATAGAGATCTTCGCTGCCTGATAGGTCGCCCTTGATTACGACCGATTTGCCGATTTGTGCCAGATCGCCGGACAGGGGTGCACTCATAGACTCTCCTTATGAAGCAGGATCAAAACATCCCTAAGCAATGTCGACAGCAAAGTTTCCCGCAGGCGGGTGCAGTGGACGTTCCTCTTCGACTATACCCACCCTTTGAGTGCGCGGCAAGCGGTTGAAGTTACGTTCGGTCCGGCGAATCCTACCTGAAGGACTGTAGAGGACATCTTTAGCCGATTCGCTACACTAGTTATGGTGCAAAAGAAAATGCGCTGGCAGCGCCCCAGGTCTCACTTTGCTATCGCAGTCGCGTTCGCAGTCGGCACTTTGCAGTGGAGCATCGCAGCTCAGGCCTCCGGCCATCCTGATAATTTGTCTCCGGCGGCGTTGGTTCGGGCTGTCGTCGCCAACGAAGTCACCGCTTCCAACAACCACTCGGTGAAACATATGTTCCGGGGGCGCAAGCAAACTCCCCGGGGCTCGCAAACCAAGCTCTACGTGCTGACCACGGAAGCGATGGCGGGGCTGTTGATCGCAAATGACGACAAACCGATATCGCAGGAGGAATTGCAGAACGAGTCGGCTCACCTGGAACATCTGGCCGCAGATCGCAACGACTTGCGTCGTAAGCAGAAACAGGAACGCGAGGATGCTGAACATGCTTTGCGCATTGTTGAGGCTCTGCCCGATGCTTTTGTCTACGAGTTCGACGGGACGGAGGCAGGCCGAGAGGGACTGGGCAAGCCAGGGGACGAACTTGTGCGCCTCAAGTTCCGGCCCCATCCACATTACTCGCCGCCCTCGCACGTAGAGCAGGTGCTGCTCGGCATGCAGGGATATCTGCTAATCGACAAGAATGCTTGCCGCCTGGCCAAAATCGAAGCCACGCTGTTTCGCGAGGTGAGCTTCGGTTGGGGAATTCTGGGGCACCTCGATCAAGGCGGCAGCTTTCTTGTGCAGCAGGCCGATGTAGGCGATGGGACCTGGGATGTAATCCACATGCGACTGGACTTTACCGGAAAGATCATGATGGTGAAGCATCTCTCTATCAAATCGGAAGAGACCTTCAGCGACTTCCGGCGGGTACCGGATGATCTCACCTTCGCCAAAGGAATCGAGCTGCTCATGAATGAACAAGCCCGGCTGCTGCAGCGTGCGGATACCGGAACGGCGACTGCGAGCAGAAAACGGCGCTGAACTCGCCCGGCCTACTTCTGCCCGGCGCTAAGAGTCTGCTTGCGCACGGTCAGCTTCTCAATCAACTCCTCTTTAATGCGGTACCCGGTGCCGGGCTGGTCGCCGATTGGAATCATCCCTTGCTGTGAGACTTGCACCTCTGGATCGACGATGTCTTCTTTCCAGTAGCGCTTCGATGCCGAAACATCCCCCGGCAGACGAAAGTTCTCCAGAGTTGAAAGCGCAATGTTGTGAGCGCGTCCGATCCCAGACTCCAGCATGCCGCCACACCAGACCGGGATATTCTGCGTCTGACATAAATCGTGAATCTTCTTAGCCTCGGTGAATCCGCCTACGCGTCCGACCTTGACGTTGATGATGCGGCAGGCTCCGCTGTCGACCGCAAAGGCCGCGGCGCGCACGTTTACGATGGATTCATCCAGACAGATCGCGGTGCGGAGCTGCTTCTGCAGCCGGGAGTGGTAGTAGATGTCGTCGTCCCACAGCGGCTGCTCGATCATCAGCAGATTGAATTGATCGAAGAGGCGCAGGTGTTCGACTTGGTCGAGGGTGTAAGCGGAATTGGCGTCACAGCTCAACAGAATTTCCGGCCAGCGTGAACGAATTTTCTCGAGGACATTCACATCCCAGCCGGGTTTGACCTTGACCTTGATACGGCGGTATCCCGCACTCAACTCAGCCTGGACCTTCTCCACTAACTGCTCAACTGAATCCTGGATGCCGATGGAAACGCCACACGGAATCTCCTTGCGCGTGCCGCCCAGCAGTTTCCATAGCGGCTGCTGTCTCTGGATGGCCTCCGCATCCCACAATGCGTTTTCCAGCGCCGCCTTGGCCATGCGGTGACCTCGGATCTTGGTATAGAGCGCCGGACACTCGCGAGCCGATTCAATTTCACAGCCCAGCAGCGCGGGAGCGAGATACTCCGTAATCGTCGGCCACGCACTGTCGATCCACTCGCTGCTGTAAAACGGATCTTCCGCCGCCACACACTCGGCCCAGCCATTCACGCCTTCACAGTGGACGGTGACTAGGAGAATACGACGATGATATAGACGGCCAAAGCTTGTCTCGAAGAAATGGACAAGCGGCATCTGAATTTCACGGAGAGTGATAGCTTCAACTTTCATGTAGTTTGGCGCGCGCTACTCTGACGCATACGACCAGTTCTCATCCCACTCACCGAGCACGAACTTGCCGTTGCCGTCAGGATCGCGTTCGTAACCCAGGACAGCAAGCTCATTCGAGAACGCGCGGAGGAACTCATCACGGTTTCGCTCCTGCACCTGCCGGGCCTTGTCGCGTGTTTCTGCCGCGGTTTTCCAGTCGTATATCTGCGCTGGCACATCGATGGTTGTTTCGCGCTGAATCGGCGGATTCCTCCCCGTCGCCAGCAACGTCTCCACGCGCTTCGACCTCAACCACCATTCGGCGATCAGGCGGTCACTGGGCAATCCGCCCTGCAGCGGTGAAGAAGTGATGCCGTACTGGTTGATGTTATAGCGACGGGCAATGGCGCCCAGCTTTTCGATGTTGAGATAGGCATTCTTGATTTCCAGAGGATCGAACGTCCATTCGATCAACTCGATGCCCCGCTGCAGCGCATCTTCTCTCTGCAGCAGTTTGAGGCGGCGTCCCAATCCCCCGTTGCGATGATCCTGTCGCACCGCCAGCATGTGCGAGTGCAGATAAATATGCCCGGAGCGCGTGCCCGGCACCGAGAGTGCGAAACCAACCATCTCGTTACCGGCGAAGGCCCCCATGACCTGGCCTCCCACTTTTTCGGCGACCACAAACATCCGCAGCGGCACGAGTTCCGCGTCGCTAAAGTTCCACACCTCCTTCTGCAGCGCTATGCAAGCCCGCAGTTCCTCAAGGCCCTGACAATGGCGAATAATGACAGGATCAGAACTCAAAGTTGCTTCTCCTGAAGTTTGGCTTGCTGCCATAGCGACTCGAGTTCCTCCATTGTGGCCTGGACTGCCGTTCGGCCAGCTTCGGACAAGCGTTTTTCCATCCACTGGAAGCGGCGCTTGAATTTCCGGTTGGTCTTGCGCAACGCGGATTCCGGGTCGAGCGACAGATAGCGCGCAAGATTGACCATGACGAAAAACAGATCCCCAACTTCCTCTTCCAGCCGGGTCTGCAGCTGTTCCGGAATCTGCTGGCGCCCTGCGCCGGCCATGCCGTGCCCTTGCGGCCGCGGCCCGGGCTTCGGAAAATCTTTCAGCTGTTCGCGAAGTTCGACCGTTTCTTCATGAAGTTTGTCGAACAGTCCTTCAATATTCGGCCAGTCGAATCCGACCTGGGCCGCGCGAGAGCTCAACTTATAAGCTTCGAGCAGGGACGGCATCGCCGACGATACTCCGGCAAGAGCGGAGTGCTGGCTCTCCGCAGATTTCTCGCCGCTTCCCTCTTCGCTTTCGCTGCTCCGCCGCTTTTTCCTCTCTTCTCCCTTGAGCGCCTCCCAGTTCCGCTTAACTTCCGCCGAGGTCTCAGCCTTCACGTCCCCAAACACATGAGGATGCCGGTCGACCAGTTTCTTCGAAAGTCGATCCAGAACGTCATCGATTGAAAACGACCCCTGCTCCTTGGCCATCTCGGAGTAGAAGAGAACCTGCAGCAACAGGTCGCCGAGTTCGCCCGGGAGTTCGTCCCAGTCGCGATTGTCAATCGCCTCCAGAACTTCGTAAGTCTCCTCAAGGGTGTAAGGCTTGATGGAATCGAAGGTCTGTTCGCGATCCCAGGGGCACCCGCCCGGAGCGCGCAATCGCTCCATGATGCCGACCGCTCGCTCGAATCGTTCTCCTGTCGTGGACATCGGCAACCAATGTAAATGACGGCTGTCGAAACGGGCAACGTGCAGCAGTTAGAAGGTCAGTGTGATTACTACAGCTGGCGGTAAGCGCGAAGAACTTAAGCAAATCCGGCAAGAGCAATCCACGCAAGCGGAAGTCCCTTGACGCGGTGAATATTCATGAGGCGCGTGCTGCCGATTACGCGTCCCGAACTGCGCTCGACCGTGGCAAATGCCCACTCATGGCCCAATTCCATTCGCCCGCAGAGCGGTATCATCATCTCATCTCGCATTATCTTGCATCTTGCGGTGGTTTTCGGCATCTCAACAGCGACACCACATATTGTTAAGATGAACGTTGACTTGTAATGATCTCGCCCGTCCAAACCCGTGTAACCCGGCGATGTCAGGAGACCTGCCAGTGAAGGCACAGTGTCTGCCGTTCGGCCAAATCCCGCACACGACGCGCCTTTTCCTCGATTTCCTGGCATACTCCCCCAAAGTTCAGCCTTTTTACCCCCGCTCTCCCTACTTCAAAGAATGGTTAAAAGAGGAAGCCGCTGCGCTTCACTATGACTCCTCGCGGCGCGAGAGCGTCAGCGCCATCCTCAACCGGCAAAACAAATCTTGGAATGCTTCGTCACAGACTCTTACCAACCTTGAGCGTCTTCGCAACGGTGCGTCCGCCGTGGTTACGGGACAGCAGGTCGGCCTCTTCGGCGGTCCCATGTTCGCCATCTACAAGGCTCTGACCGCAGTTAAGCTGGCGGAAGGAGCGACTGCGGCAGGAGTGGATGCGGTCCCGATATTTTGGCTAGCCACGTCAGATCATGACCTCGCGGAAGTGAATCATGTGTCGATCCCGGGGCCGAACGGCGTTCTGCAAACGCTATCGACACCGAGTCACGACGTCGCTGGAGCTCCCGTCAGCGCGGTGCGGCTGGGCGAAGAAATCCTACCCGTTGTGGAGGAAGCCGCGGTTCTGCTGGGTGATTCTGCGGCGACGGAATTTTTGCGCGAATCCTATCGTCCCGGCGAGACTCTCGGCACAGCATTTGCCCGACTCTGTACGCGCTTGTTTGCAGAGTGGGGAGTGATTCTGCTCGATGCCTCCGATCCCGGTCTGCATCGCCTTGCCGAACCGATTTATCGCGCCGCCATTGAGCGAGCCGACGAACTAGAGGGCGCACTATCGAATCGAGGTCAGGCTCTGGAAGCTGCCGGCTACCACCAGCAGGTGAAGGTCACCTCGTCCTCAGTTCTGCTGTTCACAATGCAGAATGGAGCGCGTACACCAATACACCGGCGCGGGAACGGCCCTGCTGCGGAATTTGTGATAGGGGGCGAGGCCGGAGGTGAAAAGATTTCGCAAGCCGAATTGATAGCTCGGATAGCTTCGGCACCGGAGCAATTCAGTCCCAATGTGCTGCTGCGGCCGGTGGTGCAGGACTATCTTCTACCCACGCTCGCCTATACCGGCGGGGCTGCGGAAACCGCATATTTTTCGCAAGTGGCTGCGGTGTACGACGTGTTGCTGGGACGGGTCACGCCCGTCGTGCCGCGTTTCTCGGCCACCCTGGTCGAGCCGAAAATTCAGCGCCTGCTCGAGCGTCACAGAATCACGGTGCCTGACGTTTTCAGCGGACCGGGCGCGCTCCGACAGCAATTGGCGGCGCGTAACCTGTCGCGGGATTTGCAGGCTGCTTTCGATGCCACCAAGAAGTCTCTCGAGACAAGCCTCACCGACATCCGCGAGAAGTTGGCCAAACTGGATCCCACCTTGGTGGACGCGGCGCAAACTGCAGCTTCCAAAATGCAGCATCAGCTGGAACGTCTCTACACCCAGGCTACGCGCGCGGAACTGCGGCAGGGCGAACTGATCGGCCGTCACGCGGAAACACTCAGTCAATCGCTATATCCCGAGAAGGGCCTGCAGGAGCGCGCCATCGGCGGCATGTACTTCCTGGCCCGCTACGGTCCTGAGCTTCTCACGCAGATTTACGACAACATCTACACCGACTGTCATGACCACCAGATTCTGGAACTGTGAGTCGAAAAAGTTTCACGCCTCGAATCAAGTTAAATGGCAGGCTCCCGATTCGTATCACGGCATGACTTTAATCATGCCGTGCGTTGCAGAAATTGAGTTCGGCTTCAGCCGCTGAGTGTGCAACTCTATTTGCTTTCACTGCTTGCCAGATAAGTTCCCAGCCCAATCATGATGGCGCCTGTGACTGTCCTCTGCCGGCGACGGAACACTGCCGACGAGTGCATCAGATTCCCCAAAGGTCCTGCCAGCACGATCACGATCAGGTCGGCAGTCGTGTTCAAGAAGACCGACAGCGTGCCTAGCAGAACAAATTGCAGGAAGATGTGCCCGCTCTCCCGGTTTACGAATTGGGGTATGAACGAAAGAAAAAACAAAGCTGTCTTGGGATTGAGCACTTCGGTCGCAATCCCCTGCCAGAGCGGATTTCGCGGGGCTTTGCCGATCCTGGAAACGGGTTCCGCACTCGCCATCGGCTCCTCAACCACCGCCGGTTCTTTGCGGGCATCAAGGATCATCCTGATTCCCAGAAAGCACAGATAGGCTGCTCCCAAGTATTTCACGGTCGCGAAAGCGAGTGCTGACCGGGCCAGCACAATGGAAATCCCCAGCGCCGCCGCTAATACATGGACCATCCCGCCAACAAAAGTCCCCACGGCCGAGAGCACGCCTTCGCGCTTTCCACCTGCCAGACTTCTCGCCAGCACGTAGAGCATCCCAGGTCCAGGAGCGACAGCGAGCAGCAGGGCTGCGGTAAGGAAGAGAAAGAATTTTGTGAGATCAAACATTCTTAGATTTTACTGTTTCAGCCAGTTTTCCAACCCTGCGAGCGAGTCAACACGCGGCCAGTCCCGGTCGCGATAAGCCCCGGCAACATCGAATAGAACGGCTTCCATCCCCACATTCCGGGCACCCACGAAGTCAATCGAATACACATCTCCCACGTATAGACTCTCTTCCGGCTGCGCCTCCATTTTCCGCAGGGCCGCCTGAAAAATTGCCGGATGCGGCTTTTCGCTGCCCACGATTCCGGAATCCGTGATGCACCGGAAACAGTCCGCGATGCCGCAGCGCCGCAACACGTCTACGATTTTGCCATCCGAATTGGAGATAATGGCAATGGCGTAGTCCCGTCCTATTCGCTGCAAAGCATCACACGTTCCTGGCAGAATCTGATCCCAGTTGGCCGAATTCTGCGTATTTTCCACCAGAGTATTTCGCATCCCATCGTCCAAGGCGTCAAAGTCCTGCAGAAGATAGGTATGGAACGTCCACCAGAAGCCATGATCCACGCTGCCACTGATCATCCCTTGGTCAAATTCCTTCTTAGTCCTGCGCTCCAAGGCGTGCCACTGGGCGAGAGTCGGACGATGCTCCTTCTGGAGTGGCGACAGTATCCAATCCCGGTTTGGAAAGAGAAGCGTATTGCCAACATCGAAGAAGATGACTCGCCGAGCTGCCATCAATCCATATTACTCAAACTGTTACTCAGCGGGACCAGAGTCACTCGGATGAGCGACGTATGAACGTGACGTCTCCAAACTGTAACCACGTTTCCCTCCGTGACCAGCAGCAGAAAAACGGGTAATATCCAAGTCTGACTTGGAGAGCGTGGACCGGCTTTCCGGCGATTAGTCTGCGATTATGCCACTGCCTTCTGCAATTGCGTTGCTGTCCAGCATTTCTCGGAGTACCCAGACCGCGATTGCGGCTTATCCCGCTGCGCGCAGCCAGGCACCGGTTGTGTTCGGTATGATTGTCGCCCTGCAATATCGCGGTCCCCGGGGAGACGTCTACAACATTCTCTGGGCCGTTGTCTTCGGATTCGCCACCCTGAATATTCTCAGCCTGGCAGCGAAGCGCTTGGAACCGAGGCATCGCGGTCTAAGCTTTGGAGAATTAATGGCAGTGCTGGTGGTGATTCTCTCGATCGTTCTGCTGGGATGGGAGATGCTGAATCTCTTTCATATCTTCCCGATCAAGCTGAAGCGGTAATGACCGGACCGGTGCATTTCAGAACTCATTTTGCGGTATGATTCGCATGCAATGGTAAAGCATTCTCCTAGTTTCGAAGTTGCCTGCCCCTGCTGCGGTGCGCTGCTCAAGGTGGATGAAGAAACTCGCGCGGTAATCGCCCACACCGCTCCCAAGCAGCCCAAAACCTTCAATGACTTTGAGGAGGCTGCCCGCTCCATGAAGGAACAGGACAGCCGGCGTGAATCGCTCTTCCGCCAGTCGGTAGAAGCTCAGAAACATGCCTCCGACCTCTTGGAGAAGAAATTCCAGGAAGCGGTGAAGAAGGCGAAGGAAACTCCCGACACGGGCAAGCCCATCCGCGATTTCGATCTGGATTAGGTTCGACAGGTAAAATCGTCGGCAATGTTATCCAGGCCACTTCTGCTCGGCCACCGGGGCGCTCGCGCCATCAAGTCGATTCCTGAAAATACCTTTGCGTCCTTCGATCAGGCTCTGGCAGACGGCTGTGACGGATTTGAGTTTGATGTGCGCCTGACGGCTGACGGGCAAGCGGTCATCGTTCATAATCCGCAAAGTCGTGGGATTGAGGTCGCGCGCGCTACCGCACAACAACTGACTTGGCTCCCGCTGCTGCAGGATGTTCTGGCCCGCTACCGGGACAGCGCATTTCTCGATATCGAACTAAAAGTCCCTGGGCTGGAGCCAATGATCGTGAACCTGCTGCGGAAGTATGCTCCCGGTCGTGGCTTTGTGGTCTCTTCTTTTGTTCCTGAGATTTTGCGCTCTGTCCGTGGCGAGAGCCCGTCCATTCCGCTCGGGCTTATCTGCGAAACCAAGCTCCAGCTTGGTGAGTGGCGGCAATCGCCCGTTGAATATGTCATTCCAGACCACAGCTTGACCTCAACCAAGCTCATCCGCGAACTACATGAGGCTGGCAAGAAGATAGTCGTTTGGACGGTCAACGAACGATCCGGCATGCGGCGTTTCGAAAAGGCGGGCGTCGATGGCCTAATCAGCGACGACACCAAACTCATGGGCGGGACCTTCCGGCGTTGAACTCATGTTCAGGCAGTTGGGAACTTAGTCTGCCGCAGCTTCCAGCGCTGAGGTATTTCGCGCGGGCTTATGCAGAAAGGCCGCCCGCTCCATCTCGAACGATTCCAGATTGGAACCCATCGTCTGTTCGTCCCAGCCCATTACGGCGCCAATGCGCAGAGCGGCCTCGCGGCTGCAGGATTCGGACCAGCACGCGCCAAGCGCCACCGGCACGCGTCGTAGCAGGACGTCGCCCAGCGTCACCGCACACTCTTTCCGGTAAGCCTCCACCACTTCGGCCACAATGTGCGAGGTGTGGGGGCAGATGGGAGCGCGCAATTCTGCGCTGACCAGCGCCATATGGGCAATGTCCATGGCGTTTTTGCCATGCCACTCCACCATTCCACGCGCCGTTTCTTCGCTCACCGACCCTGCGCGGGCAATTTCGACGACCGCCTGATCGAGCAACGGATCGAGGGCAGTGCCGGGCCCGACAGCAACCGTCTTTGGTTCGGGGACGCTGATTCCTATTTTGCGCGCGCATTCTCGCGCCAGGGACGCCGCGGTCGTCAACTTGCCGCCAATGACGGAAATCATGCGGGCGGCACCCTCGTCGGTATGGTCATGCAAGAAGTGTCGTCGCGTCACACTTGAAGGACGATTGCCCGGCGAATTTGGAAGAGGCCTGATGCCGGCGAAGGCATATTTAACATCGTGAGCCGAGATCTTTGCTCGCGGGAATAATTGCTTTACAGTTCGCAACAGGTATTCGATTTCTTCCTGGGAAGGAGCAGTTCGTGCCGGATCGCCTTCGTCGGGAACTTCGGTGGTGCCCACCAATATCTGGTCGTTCCAGGGAAGGACGAACACCGGACGTCCGTCTGCAGCTTCGGAGTACAGGGCCGCGCTCGGCGCGCCCGCAAAACGCGGAAGCACGATGTGCGATCCACGCACCCCGCCCAGCATGGGCTGGGCAGTTCGCACCGAGGATCGCTGGCAGACGCGGTCGGCCCATGGCCCGGTGCAGTTTAAAACCCATGCGGCACTAATGCGTTCATCCCGTCCATTGGTTCGATCACGCAGCAGTATGCCTCTGGCCCGTCCATGCGTTACGTCAACGGCCAGGACTTCGGCGTGATTGCGAACCACCGCTCCGAAGTCGATTGCCTCCCGAAGCCATTCGGCGACCAGGCGTTCGGGAAATTCGCACTGCGCGTCCTCGTAGCTGAACAATGACCAGTGTTGGCCCGCATCCAGAGCGCGTTCCACGCGCTTCAATTCCATTTCGCTTGGACGCGCGACCGATTTCGTGCCCGCCATGCGCTGGTAGAGCCACAGTCCTACACGCACTTTCATGGCGCTGCGCTGGCTGTGCTCGTTTAGCAGCAGCAAGAAATGTACGGGCTGTACGAGGTGGGAACGTTCGCGCAGCAGGCGGTCTCTCTCCCGCACAGATTCACGAACCAGATCGAGTTCGCCGTGTTCCAGGTAACGCAGGCCGCCGTGGATGATGCGCGTGGAGCGACTGGTGACACCAGAAGCGAAGTCATTCTGCTCGACCAGAAGCGTACGCTTGCCAGACCGGGCACACTCCCGGGCCACTGCCACACCGTTGATTCCTCCGCCAATGATGACAGCGTGGAACGTCTGCCCGTCCAGCGAGGCTTGAGGCTTAAGCGCTAATGTCATTGAATGTCAAAATTATTGTGCAACAACGAGATACACCCAATATGGTCTTCCGCTTCTTGAAGCTCGCTCCCTATTGCGACACTTCGCCGATTCAAGTCTGCGCCCTCTGTGACCCCTCAGAAAGTAACGTTAGTACTTCCTAATGAATGGCCTAAAGTGAATAGGGTCCATGAGGCGACCGGGTTCTTCTCCGTTCATTCTAAACAAGAAAACTAGGTTAAGAACCGGCCCAGTCTTGACTAGGCCCTCGTGGCAGACGGCCAGGTGCGCGATACGGTGTGATTCAGCATCATGGATACGGAGTGGCCAGAAGTGAAGAACCGGCTGGAAGGCCGACTCGCTGATGAATATGCCTCTCCCACGGATCGCAAAGAGTCATTTTCAGCAATAGAACAACAGGGGATTCAAAAAGCGAAGCCGCCCACTGCGGGCGGGTTCGTTCGTCCGTTGCTCCGAAAAGAATACGGTTGAACTCCGGCCGGTGGTGTCTTGCTTACGACACTACCCGGCGTCACTAGCGGTTTTTCAGTGTGCTGCCTCGAAGCAGCACCGCGTCTATCCTCACATCTTCGGGTCTGGAGGCAACCTGAAATTAAGGGTCACGGTGGTCTGCATTTCCGTGGGCTGACCGTTCAACGTGCGTGGATTGAATCGCCACAGCTTCACGGCCGCGATTGCGGAATCGGCCAGCAGGGATTGGCCCCGCACCAAGTTCACGCTCTGTACCGAACCGTCGCGGCTGATGCGCACGTCCAACACGACCAACCCCTGGATCTGCTGCTGCCGGGCTTCTTCGGGATATTCTGGCTCGACCCGATGCAGCAAACTGCCCTCCGCCGTGGACGGGGATAGTTCCAGGACTCGCGCCGGCTCAATGGCGGAAGCGCGCCGTACACCGCCCCCATTTGTGTTTCCTGGCGACTCGGCCGTCCGACCGTCAGCGGACATCCGGAAGATCTCTTTGCCGTTTTCGTAAACTTGCAGACCACCCTCTGAAAGGGAAGGATCACTCGATGGGGACGACGCCCCAGGTTGCCTGCCTGGGCCTCCCTTACGGATCGATGCCGCCCCAGTCTGCGCTTGCGCAGAGGCGCTTGGCATGCCATCCGCGATGCGAGTCTTAACCCCGCGAGCATCAGTCGATACTGATCCAGCCACTTGACCGCGGTCCGGCACTGAATCCCGTCTTGCGTTGCGCCCGCCCAACCGCTGGCCGATCAATACCGCGAGCAAAACCGCGCCCGCCAGCACGGCAGCCCCCAAAACCCCAGTAACAAAATCCAAGCCGTATCCGGAGGCCGTTTCACGCGTCTCTTCCACTAACAATGGTGGCGACGATGGCGCGAATGATGGGTAATGCAATGGATCATCCGCGTCAGCGTCTGGCTGCGAGTCATCCCCGACGAGGGGATGGACAATCCGCGAAACCTCGACTGGTTCTGGCAACGGCTCCGCAGCCAACTCAAGGTTCTTAAGGACCCGGCGCGAAAGTGCCTCCAGGGTATGTTCGTCCCGATCTCCAAAGGCCGAGGACAGGGAAGAAAACACCTCGAATAAACCAACTACTTCCGCATCCTTCAGTAGAGGCAGCGCCATGACGGAACGCACTCCCAGCCGACGACATGCTTCGGCCTCGGCGCGAGGGTCGGCCTGCGCATCATCGCAGCGCTGGACTCGGCTTGTCTCAATGCACAGGTGGGAAAGTCCCGTGGCATTATCGAAGCGGGTACCAAGCGCAGGAGAGGTATCGCCACTGCTGGCACGGCAAACCATCTCGCCCTCGTCCTTGAGCACGATGGCTGCTCCCGTGGCGCCCGTGGCCAGACAAGCTTGCTCGACAATTTCGTTGAGCACGATCTCCAGTGCCAAATCCGCAGAGAGCTGGGGCGACAAACCGCCGCCGCTCTTGGTTACAAACCTCGCAGCAAGCTCGGTCAGGTTCGATTCGGTTTTTTCCACGTCGGAGGGACCCTGCAGCTCATCGGGCTGCTCCCCTGACTCGCCGGTCGTCGACGAGGCAGCCTTCGAACCATCAGAGACTGGGTGGTGCGCCATGGCAGAAAGACTCAGGTTGAGGTCAGCGTCTGTAGCGGAGTTTCGCCCCAAACGAAGAGGTTGTCAACACGATCTTCATCCACGCCTTCCCTTCCCCCAGGCGCAAGGGCGCGAAGGAATTTTCAGCCCTCGTTCCCAGCCTGCAACCATGTGGTCATCGGTTCCCGAAAACGAGGCTGCGGGTTAGCAACTTTGATTACACGGCGCCGTGCGCGGGACGAAGGATCCGTCTGCCGCGTTCAATCCATTAGTTCCGAAATGACCAAAACCAACCACCAAAATCCGCGGGTTAGAGTCTTTTATCTCCTCCCAATGACAGCCTGAAACTGCTAGAATCAATTCAATCTTGGGCGAGTTCATGCCATTCCCAAGCTGTTTTCTTTCGACTCCTCCCCTAAGCTTCCTGACGGAAGCGGCACAAAACAAATTGTTCTAAGATATTCAATCCAGGAAGTGTAAACATGCGGATCGCTGTCGTAGGCTCCGGATACGTGGGTTTGGTTGCGGGCGCGTGCTTTGCTGACCTTGGCCATGATGTCATTGTTGTCGATAACGATGACCGAAAGTTAGCGGCGCTGAAAAATGGGCAAGTACCGATCCACGAAAACTTCCTGCCCGAGTTACTGACCCGGCATCGCGGACAACGTCTTACCTTCTCGGACGATTTGCAAGAGGCAGTTCGAGCCAGCTCGGCAATCTTCGTGGCCGTGGGCACGCCTCCCACGGACCGAGGCGAGGCGGATCTGTCGTACGTTGAGTCGGTCGCGCGCGAAATTTCAGGCGCTATCAACGGCTATAAGGTCATCATAGAAAAGAGCACCGTGCCGGTGTACACCAGCGAGTGGGTCCGCAAGATCATTCTGCGCAACGGCGCTGATCCTGAATCCTTCGACGTGGCCTCCAACCCGGAATTTCTTCGCGAGGGCACGGCAGTCACTGATTTTCTCTTCCCGGATCGTATTGTAATCGGCTGCGATAGCGAGCGAGCCGCCGATGTGCTGCGCGAGGTTTATGCTCCGCTGACCGATGGCAGCTACTACGAACATAGCGACGCCATTCCCCAACCCGACAGCGCTTCGATTCCCGCTCCCATCATTGTGACCAGCACGAAGAGTGCGGAATTGATCAAACACGCCTCGAATGCGTTCCTGGCGATGAAGATTTCCTTCATCAACGCGGTCGCTTCAATTTGCGAATCCGTAGGTGCGGATGTTCACCAGGTGTGTCATGGCGTCGGAACCGATTCACGAATTGGGTCGCGCTTCCTGAATCCTGGAATTGGCTACGGCGGGTCTTGCTTCCCCAAGGATGTGCTGGCGTTTCGCGCGGTAGCCAGAGAGTGCGGCTATGACTTCCGCCTGCTGGATGAAGTCATGCGCATTAATGAGGATCAGCGGCAGCGATTCCTGCGCAAAGTGCGGACCGCGCTGTGGACGCTGCGTGGAAAACATCTCGGTGTGCTGGGTCTGGCCTTCAAGGGCGGAACGGACGACATCCGCGAATCACCCGCGCTTTTCCTGGTGCAGGCCCTGTTACAGGAAGGGTGCAAGATCACCGCATACGACCCGGCCGCGATGGAGCGTACGCAGGAAACAATCAGCTCCAATATCAAGTTCGCAAACTCCGCCTACGAAGCGGCAAGCGGCGCCGATGCTCTGCTCATCCTCACTGAATGGGAGGAATTTGCGAACCTCGATCTCGATCGCCTCAATCAGGAACTCAAATATCCCATCGTGATCGACGGGCGCAACCTGTATGATCCGGAGATCATGGCAGCGCATGGCTTCACCTATTACAGCGTGGGACGAGCCGCTTCTCATCCCGACGGCGTACCTGCCGCGCTTTTGAAGAACGGCCACAAGAGAGCATGAGTCCACAACGCGCATTGGTAACCGGTGGCGCCGGTTTCCTGGGATCCCATCTTTGCGATGCCCTGCTAGGCGATGGCTGGACCGTGGTGGTCGTCGATAATCTGCTGACCGGCCGCCGCGCCAACCTCGAGCATCTGGGCAGCGACTCCCGCTTTGAATTTGTCGAGCTCGACATCTGCGAACCGTTCGACGTGGGCAAGGTAAACTACGTGTTCCATCTCGCCAGCCCGGCAAGTCCGGTGGATTACACCGTCCACGGCATTGCCACGTTGAAAGTCGGGTCGCTGGGAACATTTCACGCCCTCGACGTCGCCCACAAATACGGAGCGAAGTATTTCGTTTCTTCCACATCGGAGTGCTACGGCGATCCCCTGGAGCATCCGCAGAAAGAAACTTACTGGGGACATGTAAACCCGATCGGACCTCGCTCGGTATACGACGAAGCCAAACGCTTCACCGAAGCGGTGACCATGGCGTACCACCGCTATCACAAGGTCGACACTCACATCGTGCGTATCTTCAATACTTACGGCCCGCGCATGCAGTTGAACGATGGCCGAGTGGTCCCCAACTTCATGAAGCAGGCACTGCGGGGAGAAGATCTCACGGTCTACGGTGACGGCAATCAAACGCGCAGCTTCTGCTACGTCAGCGACGAAATTGATGGTTTCCTGCGCCTGGCGAAGTCAGCCGAACACCTGCCAGTAAACATTGGCAACCCCAATGAGTTCACGATTCTCGAGTGTGCGCGGCACGTAATAAAGGTGATCGGATCAAAAAGCAAAATCACCTACGAACCGCTCCCGCAAGACGACCCCAAACAGCGCCGCCCCGACATCACGAAAGCGAGACAACTGCTCGGATGGGAGCCAAAAATTCAACTCGAAGCCGGCTTGAAAATGTCGCTGGATTATTTCCGGAAAGCAGTGGCAGAAGAAGTCGGCACGGCTAGAAGCTAGCCATCATTGAGGCTCGAAATAAGAATCCGTGGAAAACATGCGCTGAAAATATTCCTCTTTCCACCTGGCATTGAGCCGGTCGAGCAGCAGACCCTCCGTAGCACCGAATGAATAAAAAACCATGCGCTTCCACTTTGCCAGATCGGCCCGCCTGAGGTCCTCGAGTGTCTCCTGTCTCGCTCTCGCAGCGTAGGCAGCGAACGATTCAAAGTCTCCCAGGCCTTTATACTCCTCGGTCGGCTGGTACAATGCGGCATCCTCTGCCGCCATGATCTGGGTATAGCGAGCGATTCCTTCCTGCCAAAGCTGGAAGCTGAAGTATTTATGATCGTCGGGTGCAAGCTGCGCCAGGTACTTCTTGCGCTCTGCTGTATATTGTTTTGCCAGCCTGGCGAACTCATCGTCATTCTTTTCCATTACCGCAGCCAACAGCAGATCGCGGAGATGACTGAAGCCTTTAGTCATCTCAGGTTTCTCGTAGGGAAACGGGTAGTTCAACATCCACATACCACTCTGGTCTCCGTGGCTTAACCCGAGACCCTCTACCCCCGCGTAGTATCCCGGCTGCGCATCCTGCAATTGATGAAAGTGTTCATGCATCACCGCGATGAGCCAGGGCGTACTCGTCTTACTCTCTGTATTTTTCGGCTCGCCAATCACGATGACAGATGGTGGACCGAATGCTGGAAAGGTCGCTAAAAGTCCGGTTGGGAACTGACGCGGACGCGCGTAGAGATCCTCACCGATTTTCGTGAATTCCCTCGGCGGAGCGGCATGATGCGACAGAAATTCCGTTTTTTCTGTTACCAGCAGCAGGGGCGCCGGCACCTTGTCCCAGTCAGGCCAGATCTGGTCCTGGACCCGAGTAGCAAGCCGATAGAACTCCCGAACTCGGATTGCATCATCTGGAGGAAACTGCCCGGCCGAGGTTTGAGCAAGCGCCGCCGTTACGAGCAGTGCGCAGGCAATCAGAAGCCGCATGACGTTTTGGACGGAGGGAACACTCAGTGGTTAGCAGGATCGCGCCGAGCACGATGAGGAAATTATTCGGCGTCTTAGCTCGAACTCTCGGTCGTAGCGGCCACAAAATCAATCAACTGCTGCACTCCGCGCCTTTCGTCCCTGGTCTTTAGCTCAAAGACGATCCCCATTCCGTAGCAAGGATGCGAAGCTTGCACGATGCCCCTGAGCCGAAGTTTTAAGTCGTAGGTGCGGACTGTGATCTCTACCGCAGACCCCAGCGGAAACGGTGAGTGCACTTCCAGGTAGCAGCCGCCCGAACTCAAATCCGTGAGACAGCAATGATGGGGGACCGCAGAGCCTTCCAGGTAGACTTCGGCACCCAGTCGGCAAGCGTAGCGGGCTTGTGCGCGCCTGTTGTCCGGTACGGAATCTACGGAATCTGACTGAGGTGCCACCTCTCCGCTCGCGACCTTCTGCTGACCATCTGCAGTTGCCGCTTTGGTGCCGAAGGACACCGCAACCGCCTGGAGCTGCTCTTCCATCCCCGCTGCTCCAGTCAGAGGGGCTTCTTCCCCAGAAACCTCCGGCAGCGTCGCACTCAAGAATTCAGTGAGCAGGCGGCGAGAAGCCTTGGGCACGTCCACGAATTGAATCCCAGCCCGTGCGTTCCAGTCCTGCCAAAGTATTTGTCCGGAGAGCCGCACGCTGGCGCTTTGACCGGGCAACTTGAACTGGAAATAAACTTTGCTGGTGGGCGGAAGTTTCTTGCCGAACACAACAGCCATCCCATCTTCCGCCAGGTCGACGAGGGTCGCTTTTTCCTGTTCAACGTTGGCGTAGTCGACTGTGGCATGGGCGTGGACGGAGGCCCGTGCGCTACGACGCTTGTCTTTCCACATGATCTCGCGCGCGGCTCGAAGACTGCTGAACGCACGTTCGTCGGACACCGGTTTATAGAGCACAAAATTAGCGCCCAGCGCGAACACCTCGCGGATGCCCTTCTGGCTCTTCACAATCACCACGGCAAGAACCGAATCATTCAATCGGGAATGCCGGACTTCACCGAGCAGGACAATTACATCGGCCTGTAAATCGCAGTCGAGAATGACACAGTCGAAACGCTCTTGCGCCAGCCGGATCCCGGCGCGAACCACATCCGGACATGACTCGACCCGAATCCCAAGTTCCTCGAGGACACG
>Ga0137393_10000830_pt1 | contig 19232 bp, 15 predicted proteins | sample 15con2h34BmetaG_FD_101396 | JGI IMG/M metagenome (GOLD analysis project Ga0137393, IMG submission 101396) | Vadose zone soil microbial communities from Angelo Coast Range Reserve, California, USA - 15con2h3.4B metaG | ecosystem: Environmental > Terrestrial > Soil > Vadose zone > Saprolite...
AACAGGGCATCATTCATCGCGACATCAAGCCCCAGAACGTCCTCATCGACCACAAGGGCGAGGTGAAGCTGATGGACTTCGGCATCGCGCGCATGGCCGAGGCGCACGAGGGGATGACGCAGGCGGGGCTCATCGTCGGAACGCCGCACTACATGAGTCCCGAGCAGGTGCAGGGTAAACAGCTCGATCCGCGCAGTGACGTCTATTCGATGGGCGTGATGCTGTACGAGATGCTGGCCGGACAGAAGCCGTTCGTCTCCTCGTCGTTGACCGGCGTCCTGACCGCGCACATCACCGAGACCGCCCGGCCGCCGATCGAGCTGCGTCCCGAGATCGGGCGCGAGGTGAACGCCATCGTCATGCGCTGCCTGGCGAAAGATCCGAAGACGCGCTACGGCAACGCCGGCGAGCTGCTGCACGACCTCGATACAGTGCAGATGCAGAAGCAGAAACAGTCCGCGGCGGCGTAGGGTTAGAATTGAATTGTCGAATTTAGCCTGCTCGCTTCGTAAGGTCAGGCGGCGCGCCATGCTCGGACAGGTACTCCCGGAGCGCTTGGTTTACCGCTGCAGAGTCGCGAAAGACTAACGCCATATCAGGCTCCAGCAAGACTACGTTGGTACTTCTCATGTACCGTTCGTAGTACTTGCCGCGAACACCCCCGGTAAGGTCCATCTCAGGGATGTCATCGTCTTCGGTCTGATCAGTTGTGTTGTTCATAAAATCGACGCTCTTTCGGCAGTGCTTCACGCGCAGTGATGATTCTGATCCGTTCATCCCGATCGGTGTGCGCAACGATGAGGAGCCGGTGTCTGGAAGTGTAACCCGTTGTGAGATACCGGAATTCACCAAAGGAGTATCTCGGGTCCACGACGGTCCGATGGAGGGGATCCCCGAAAATCGTGCGAGCCTCGGTGAATGAAACACCGTGCTTCTCCTGATTACGACGATCCTTCTCCGGATCCCACTCGAACGCCACCCCGAAAGTATAGCGAGCACTCGCGGATCGAATCGATCGGGGCGCGGCTGTCCATTCCCCGTATCAAGGTAGATCCTGTCCGCGGCCAAGGCCGTCACTCTCAACGCGGCGTGGCGATCTGCCAGGTGTTGCCCCAACTGTCTTCGATCATGCAGCGCCGATCGCCGTACGGCGTGTCGAACGGCTGCTCGATCGATCGCGCGCCGGCGTCGAGGGCGAGCTGATAGGTCGCATCGGTGTTGGAGATATTCACGTAAAGGAACGCTGGCATCGGATCGCGGGTACCGGCATCGCTGATCATGATCATCGAGTCGCCGATTCTCAGCTCCGAGGGACGTGCTTCCAAATACTCACCCGCAGAGCCGAGTATCTGCTTGATGAATGCGACGAGACCGTCCGCGTCGCTGGCCACGATCCGCGGAGTGACGGTGTGCCAGCCGGGAGGGGCGATAGGGAAATGATCAGTTGTCTCTCGAATCATCATGTGGTTCAAGTGCGGTTGAGCCTTCGGGTCAAGTCAGCCTGGTTTTCCGCCGCATGGGAAAAAACCGGTCCGTGTCCATCTCCTTAAGTAATGAGCATCGGTAAGATCAAGCTGACCTACAGCGGAATCGTCGATGTGGGGGGCGTCATCGCGGCAGTCGCCATCATCGGCGGGTGGTGCCTGTGGGGCGTGGAGTTCATACCGAGGACGCGGTTCGCGTTGCTCGCCCTTCTGCCCGGCTCGATCGCACTCATCTACTACTTTGGGAGTGCCCTGCCGAGGTACCTCAACCATCAGGACGGGATTACAGATTACATTCGCTTCTGCCAATCGTATGACCGGTGGTGGAAGGAGACGGGCTGGCCCCGGAAGCTGGCAAGTCTTGGACTCAAATGTCAGCGAGGTGTCATCCCTGCTTTCAAGAGCCGGTTATCCACGGAGCCGACGGTCGATCGGCCCTACTTTGCTGCCACACTTTGGGCCTCCATTTGCCTGACCTTTGTATTCCTGATCGCGGCATCGATGGCGGACGATCACAGCAAACTCTCGGGCCGCTTCCCGGAGTTGGTGGGACAGACCGTAACGATGTCCCTGTCATCAGTCAGGACGGAGCGGACGGGACTTACGACTACGGACGCTACCAGGACGGACACCGCGAAGAACGACAGTTTCGTGATCCAGACAAAGGCGATGAACGGATTCATCTTTGCCGCGCTCGGCGCATTCGTTTCCGTCATGTGGCGGATGATCAAGCGAATCAATTCGAACGCGCTGACGGCCCGCTTTATGTTCACGGCGGCACTCCGCAGCGCGATCGCGATGATGATTGGTCTGGCCGCCGGCCAATTCGATCTGTTCGGATTTCTCAATCCAAACGGACCGCGCGAGACCGTCCTCTTTCTCACGGGTCTGTTTACCGACTGGGCTCTTGACGCGCTTCGCAATCGAGCGAGAACGGTGTTCGATCCGACAGCCAATCAGACCGCCGACCAGTTGCCGCTCGACATGGTGGATGGTCTCGACGACGGAGTGATCGACATCCTCGATGAGATTGGAATCTGGGACATCGAGCACCTTGCCACGTGCGAACCGGGCGAGCTCACGCTGCGCACGCTCTACCCCTTCAATCGCGTCGCCGATTGGATCGATCAAGCCGTTCTCATCAACTACCTTCGACGCAACATCCCCGCTGCCCGAGACCTCGGCATCCGAGGCGCCATCGATCTGATGTTGTTGTACAGCTTCATCGTGGAGGGCAGCAGGCCCGATGCGGTGAACGGTACATCGTCGCCTGCCGAAGGCGATACGAAGGGCGGTACGACGCCGGAGTCTCCTCAAACACCTCCGCAGTATCCCCCGGAAATGGGTCAGGCGGACGCGGCGCGAGCATCGCAACAGCTCGCGGCACCGGCGCCTACAGACACAAGCTACGCCGCTCGGGCGTGGAGAACCCTCGACGAGCTGGCGACGCGAAGCAAGATGTCACGCGACGCATTGGAGATGATCTGTGTAAACCTCTGGCTCGACTACACGGTCGAGCAGTTGTACCGGTTCCGGCAGCACTCTGCCCAACGCGAACCGGATGGCAATGCGGCTGCCGCCGCATAGGACACTTTTGTCTGGATTCAGACGTCGATCCTGCCCGGAGCCGTCTCTACCGCCTCCGCCCCGCGCCGAAAGATGCGCGCCGTCTTTTCGCCGAGGAGGGTCGTCGTGCCGTTCTCGACGCGGAGGGTCGACCCTTCGCGGAGGCCGACCACCGGCGTCTCGTTCTCTTCGAGGAACTCGCGGATACGTTCTTCGCGCGTTTCGCCTTTGTGCGTCGATTGCGGATCGGGATCGAGGTAGTGCGGATTGATCTGGAAAGGCACCAGGGCGAGCGCGTTGAATGACGGCGGCTCGACGACGGGCATGTCGTTCGTCGTCTTCATCGTCGGCGCGGCGACGACCGTGCCGGCGCTGGAGCCGAGGTAGGGGAGGCCGGCGCGCACGCGGTCGCGGATCGGTGCGAGCAACTCACGTTCATACAGCGTCTTGAGCAGGCGGAAGGTGTTGCCGCCGCCGACGAAGATCGCATCGGAACCATCGAGATCGGCAGCGAGGTCGTCAATCGAGAACACCTCGAGATCCATCCTGCTGAGGCGATCCCGAATCTTCGCAGTGTAGGCGGCGTGATCGCGGAGGGCGAACGGCACGAACGCCACGCGTTGGCCCGCGCCGAGGAACGCGCGGATCGCCGGCTCGGGATGATCGAGGTAACCGTAGCCGTGGACGTTGGAGGAAGAGATCAGAAGAAGGCGCATGTTCTGCCAAGTCTAATGATGCTTGCCCTCTTTTTCGCCGCCGCCGTCACCATGAAGCCTGCTCCCGCCCCGCCGCCTGATCTCACCGCACCTCCTGCCGACGCGCAGAAGAGCGCCGATGGGTTGGTTTCGAAACAGCTCGAGGCTGGAACCTCGGCTGAACATCCGGGCAAGGGCGACTACATCCACATCCGCTATGCGGTATGGAAAGCTTCCGACGGCTCCGTGGTCGACTACACGCGCACCGAGGGGACGTCATTCGTCGAGGCGGCAAAGCTGCTGCCGGGCATGCAGGAGATGTTCGAGCAGATGACGCCGGGCGAGAGACGCCGCGCCTGGATTCCGGCATCCCTCGGCAGAGGCAAGATCGCGGCGGGCGAGACGTTCGTCGTCGATGGACAACTGGTCGACATCGTTCATCCTCCTACAGCGCCCGCGGATGTCGCCGCGCCGCCTGCCGATGCGACGAAGACTCCCTCCGGTCTCGCGTACAAAGTTCTCCTCCCCGGATCCGGAACCGTGCATCCGAAGGGTCGCAGCACGGTGGTCGTCCACTACAGCGGCTGGACCACCGACGGGCAGATGTTCGACACCTCCGTGCTGCGCGGCGAGCCGGCGGAGTTGGGGCTCGACAAAGTGATCCCCGGCTGGACCGAGGGGATACAGCTTATGACCGAGGGGGAGAAGGTCCGTTTCTGGATTCCACAGAAGATCGCCTACAGAGGCCAGCCTGGGATGCCGGCAGGGATGCTGGTGTTCGACGTGGAGCTGATCAAGATCCGCTGATGCGGTCGCGCGGTTGCGCTGTCCCAGGGGGTCACTCGTTTCCGATCACCCACTTCTCGTACGAATCGCCCGGCAGCTCGCGGATGAAGCGTGACGGCTCCATGAGCACATCCAGACCGCCGCGGTCGCGGGCCATCACCGGGAAGACGAGATAGAGCTCCTGTTTGGCGCGGGTGACGGCGACGTAGAAAAGGCGGCGTTCTTCTTCTTCGCCCGGGATGACGATCTCGTGCTCGGCCGGCGCGGCATCGTCGACGATCTCTGCAGGCATTTCCTGGATGGCCAGCTCGGCGGTCCCGCGAGCCAGCGCGTCCGTGAGCTCGAAGGCCTCGTGTAACTCCTTCGGCTTCACGCGCACGATGCCGCCCGGAACGCGCAGGGCTCGTTGCGATGGGAATCGGCCGTCGGCGAGCCAGATGACGAAGACGATGCGCCACTCCAGCCCTTTGGCCTGGTGCACCGACGACAGCACGATCTTGTCGTCCTCGGGGCCGACCACGGCGACATCCTCGCCGGCGATCGGATTGGCCAGAGCTACTTCGTCGAGGAAGGCGTTGGTGTCGTCGTAACGGAGCGCGTATTGGGAGAGTTGCTCCAAATCGTCGAGTCGCGCCTGTGCGTTGGCGAATTTCGAGCGCGCGTAGTCGGCGTAGCCGCGCTCGACGACGAGCCGGATCGATTCCGATGGGTTGTGCTGCATCGACTCGCTGCCGATGATGCCGAGAATCTCGCGTAGGTTTTTCAGACGGGAGCTGGGAGTCGGGTGTCGGGAGTCGGAGCTCGTGCCGCGTTCTTTCTCCGACCCCCGACTCCCGACTCCCGACACCCGCAGGAACGCCTGCAACGGATCCTGCGCCGTCCCGATCCTTCCCCACACTTCGGCCGCCGTCTTCTCACCCACCTTCGGATAAAGCTTCATCACGCGCTTCCACGAAAGCTCGTCGCGCGAGTTGGTGACGATCTTCAGATAGGCGATCACGTCTTTGATGTGCGCCTGCTCGAAGAAGCGGATGCCAGAGCGGATCTCGTAGGGGATCAGGCGCCGGGAGAGCTCCATCTGCAGCTCGAGCGACTGGTAGTGCGAGCGGTAGAGCACAGCGATCTCGCCGAGGCTTTCGCCCTCGTCGCGCAGCTCCAGGATGCGCTGGGCGATGAACGAGGCCTGTTCGAACACGTCGTCGACGCCGACCACCGCCGGGTCGGGTCCGTCGCCGCGCACCGCCTGCAATTCTTTGCGGAACTGGAAGCGGTTCCGCGCGATCGAGGCGTTGGCAAGGCTGAGGATCTGGCGCGTCGAGCGGTAGTTAGTCTCCAGCTTGTAGATCTTCGCCTCGGGGAATCGGAGCGGAAAGGTGATGATGTTTTCGAACGACGCGCCGCGAAAGGAGTAGATCGATTGCGCATCGTCGCCGACGACCATGACGTTGCGCCGGACCGCGGCCATGGCGTCGACGACCTCGGCCTGCAGTTTGTTCGTGTCCTGGTATTCGTCGACGAGGATGTATCGATAGCGCCGCTGAAGCGCCGCGCCCACGTCCGGATAGTCGTCAAGCAGCAGCTTCCAGTTCACCAGCAGGTCGTCGAAATCCATCGCATTCGCTTCGCGCTTCCGCTCTTTGTAGCGGCGGAACACGTTGATCATCTCGTCGCGATAGATGCCGAAGTGCGGGTAGTTGTTCTCGAGGTGCAGCTCCAGCGGCGTGCGCGTGTTGATCAGGTAGGAGTAGATGTCGATGAGGACGTCGCCCTTCGGGAAGCGCTTCTCCAGAGTGTTGATTCCGAGAGAGGAGATGGCCGATTCCATCATCTCCTTGGCGTCTTCGGCGTCGAGGATGGTGAAGCTCGACCGGTAGCCGATCGTGGCCGCATGCTGGCGCAGAAGACGGTTGCCGATGGAGTGGAACGTACCGCCCCAGATGCGCCGCGTGTCGATGGTGACGAGCTGCTCGACGCGGCTGAGCATCTCGCGCGCCGCCTTGTTCGTGAAGGTGAGGAGGAGGATGTCCGAGGGGTCGACACCGTCTTCGATGAGGCGCGAAACGCGATAGGTCAGCGCGCGCGTCTTGCCGCTGCCCGCGCCGGCGATGACCAGCATCGGCCCCTCGCCGGCCATGACCACGTCGAGCTGTTCCTGATTCAGCTCGTCTTCGTATCGGACGCGATACTGCTTCTGCGGCTTGGGTTCCTTCTTGAGCGTGTAACGGCGGATCTTCTCGGGCACAGGGGAAAGGGTAGCAGGTGGGGGTGAGTCGTTGTCGGTTGTCGGTTCTCGGTTATCCAATCACTCCGACAACCGACAACTCCAGAGTCATGACACTTGTCACCTCCTTCTGCTGACGTTCCGCAGTGTTGTCCTGTATGCCGCGAACCGATACTGCCGGCATGAAACGATTTCTATTCGCGATCCTCGTTCTTGCAGCTCCTCTCTACGCGCAGCAGACCGCCATCACGAATGTCCGACTCTTTGACGGGACGAAGGTCATTCCGCATGCGACCGTCGTGATCGACGGGATGCGCATCGTTGCTGTTGGGGCAAAGGTGTCCGTTCCCGCCGGGGCGACCGTGATCGACGGAAGTGGCAAGACGCTGCTGCCGGGTCTGATCGATTCGCACACGCACGTCTTTCCGGGGACCCTCGAGCGCGCGCTCCGCTTCGGGGTGACGACGGAGATGGACATGTTCACTTCGCTCCGTACGCTCGGACCGCTGCGGGCCGAGCAGGCCAAGGGTCCGGTGACGAGTCGGGCGGACATTTATTCAGCCGGGATCCTCGCCACGGTCGCGGGCGGGCACGGAAGCGAGTACTTCCCGATCCCGACGTTCAAGACTGGCGACGATCCGCAGGCCTTCATCGATGCGCGCATCGCCGAGGGATCGGATTACATCAAGCTGATCGTCGAGACCGGTGAGGCGTACGGGATGAAGAGGATCCCGACGCTTTCGAAGGGCGATCTGACGCTGCTCATCGCCGCGGCGCACAAGCGCGGGAAACTGGCGGTCGTGCACATCTCGACGCTCAGCGCGGCGCGCGATGCCATCGATGCCGGTGCCGACGCGCTGGTGCACATCTTCGCCGACAAACCGCCCGACGCCGCCTTCGGCGCGTTCGTGGCGGCGCATCACGCCTTTGTCGTGCCGACGCTGACAGTCACCGAGAGTACGACCGGCGTCGCCAGCGGGGCGTCGTTGATTACCGATACGCATCTGGCCGGCTATCTCAATTCCGACGAGGTGGTCAACCTGAAGGCTTCCTTCACATTCCGGACGGGTGCGGGCGCGAAGATGGAGAACGCGTTCGAGGCCGTGCGGCAGTTGAGGCGCGCGGGCGTTCCGATTCTGGCGGGGACGGATGCGCCGAACCCGGGGACATCGCATGGTGCGAGCATGCATCGCGAGCTCGCGCTGCTGGTGAAGGCGGGACTGACGCCGGCGGCGGCGCTGGCGGCGGCGACGTCGGTTCCGGCGAAACAGTTCAAGCTCGATGATCGCGGCCGCATCGCTCCCGGTCTTCGAGCGGATCTCTTGCTGGTCGCTGGCGATCCGACCGTCGACGTCCTGGCCACGCGCAACATCGTCATGATCTGGAGAAACGGCACGGCGCTCGATCGTAAGCCGGAGTCGAAGAAAGGCGCGCCTGCCGCGGCTGTTGTCCCGGCCATGGGCGACGGAATGATCAGCAACTTCGATTCGGGCGATGTGAAGCCGGCCTTCGGCAGCGGCTGGGAGATCTCGACCGACTCGATCATGGGCGGTACATCGACGGCGTCGATGGACGTCGTCGACGGTGGCGCGAAGGGGACGGCCAAAGCGTTGCACGTCCACGCCGATACGAAGCCGGGCTCAATGTATCCGTGGGCAGGCGCGATGCTGATGCTCGGCGCCATCCCGATGCAGCCGGTGGATGTCTCGTCGAAGAGCGGCCTCTCGTTCTTTGCGAAAGGCGACACCGACATCCGGGTGATGCTGTTCGCCGCCAGCGCCGGACGGATTCCGCGCCTGACGACGGTGCACGCCGGCGCCGGCTGGACGGAGATCACGCTGCCGTGGTCAGCGTTCAGTGTTGACGGGAAGGACGTCCAGGCGTTTCTGGTCTGCGGCCCGGAAAAGGGGGCGGTTGATTTCGTGATCGATGAGGTGCGATTGAGGTGAGGCACAGACAAGAGTGTCTGTGCCGCGCGCGCCGAAGGCGAGCAACGCTGACGCTACCGCGTCAGCATCCTGGAGTTTGGACGTTTTGCCGGCGAAGCCGGCTTGAGATCGTAGCCCCCGGTTTCAACCCGGGGTTTTCGAGGTCGCCCCCTAATTGCAAGCCCGCTTTAGCGGGGGACAGAATCCGAGGTGCATTCCGCCGGGACGTCCGCACCTGCGTGCTCTGTCGCCCGCTAAAGCGGGCTCGCAATTTTGGGGCGACCATGAACCCCCCGGTTGAAACCGGGGGCTACGATCTCTCGCCGGCTCCGCCGGCTATGCGTAACATCCAAACTCTAGGGCACAGACAAGAGTGCTGTGCCCTGCCGCTGGGCGGCTTCTTGTGGCACAGACACTCTTGTCTGTGCGGTGTGACGACTAAACTACTTCCATGACCCCTGAACGTGATTACGCCGGCTGGACGAAGTACATCTGGCTGGTCTACATCATCCCGTTCGCCGGCTATCCGGTTCTGGAGAAGGCGAGCGCGGGACGGATCGCGCTCACCTGGTTCGCCACGGCGGTCTTCACCGTCATCTATCTGGCCGGTTATCGGGTCAGCAGGAACCGCGTGCTCCTGGTCATCGGTGCGATCACGCTGCTCGGCGTGGCCTTCATGCCGTCGAACCTCGGCGCGGGGGCGTTCTTCATCTTCGCGGCCTCGTTTGCCGGGGCGGCGGGCGGGGTGCGGCGGGCGTTCACGATCATCGGCACCATTCTTCTGGTGTTGCTCGTCGACGTGCTGATCATCGGCCTCAGCCCGATGTATTGGTGGTGGGCCGCGTTCTTCACTGTCGTCATCGGCGCGGTGAACGCCCATTTCGCGCAGGTGGGGCGCGCCAACAAACGCCTGCAGATGGCCCAGGATGAGATCGAGCATCTGGCCAAGGTGGCGGAACGGGAACGGATCGCGCGCGATCTTCATGACGTTCTCGGCCACACGCTGTCGCTGATCATCCTGAAGTCGGAGCTGGCCTCGAAGCTGGCCGACCGTGATCCGCAACGGGCGCGCGACGAGATCCGCGACGTGGAGCGCATCTCACGCGAAGCGTTGTCGGAGGTGCGACAGGCGGTGCGCGGCTATCGCGCGGGACTGCAGCACGAGCTCGACGGCGCGATGGAGATGTTGCGCGCGGCCTCGATCGTGCTGACGACGCAACTGGATCCGATTCCGCTGGCGCCGTCGCAGGAGGCCATTCTCGCGCTCGCTCTGCGTGAGGCGGTGACGAACGTCGTCCGCCACGCCGAGGCGACGCGCTGCATGATCGGCCTCGGGCGCACCGGTGACGAGATTCGCCTGGTCGTTTCGGACGATGGCCGCGGCGGCACGCGGGAGGACGGCGCCGGTATCAGCGGGATGCGGGAACGGATCGCGGCGCTTGGCGGAAGCGTGACCCGCGACGGTTCGCGCGGCACGACGTTGACCGTGACGCTGCCGCTGGCCAGCGGCCCGCAATCGGTCAGTGCCATCGAGCGCTCGGCATGATCCGCGTCGTCATCGCCGAGGATCAGGCCATGGTGCTCGGTGCGTTGTCGGCACTGCTGGAGATCGAATCCGATATCGAGGTCGTGGCCCGCGCCCGGAACGGCGACGAGGCGCTCGCACTCGTACGGACGCACCGGCCGGACGTGCTTCTGACGGACATCGAGATGCCCTCAAAGACAGGGTTGGAGGTCGCGGCGATGGTGCGGCAGGAAGGGTTGCCGACGCGGGTGGTGATCCTGACGACCTTCGCTCGTGCCGGCTATCTGCGCCGTGCCCTCGAAGCGGGAGCGTCGGGATATCTCTTGAAGGACTCGCCGGCCGAACAGCTTGCGAACGCGATCCGGCGCGTGCACGCTGGCGGCCGGGCTGTCGATCCCGAACTTGCTGCCGAGGCATGGAGCGAGCCCGATCCGCTGACCGACCGCGAGCGGCAGGTGCTTAGGCTGGCTGGTGAGGGGCAGGCAACGGGCGACATCGCTGAATCGTTGCACCTTTCCGAGGGGACGGTGCGCAACTATCTATCCGAGGCCATCAGCAAGCTCGGCGCCCAAAATCGCGTCGAAGCGGCGCGGATTGCCAGGGGAAAGGGGTGGTTGTAGCGGCTCTGTAGCAGCCCCGAGAATGCCGCCTCCCGATTTTGCATTCAAATGCACGTTGTAACGGAGGCTGCATGAAACGACTCTTTGTCACCATTGCTCTGCTCGCCGCGGTTGGCTGCGCCTCATCGCCGCATCAGCAGAAGACTCCCCCGACCCCGGCGCAGGCGTCGTATACGCCGTCGTACGGCTTTGACATGGGAACCTCGCCGGTCGGCGTGATCCCGTCGGCGATTCTGCATGACGGGGCGCGCAACAAGAACCTCGAAATCTCGATCGAATATCCGACCCGAGGGGCGGGACCGTTTCCCATCATCATCTTCTCGCCCGGATACGGCGGATCGAGTCACGGGTACGAAGGCTTGATCTCGTACTGGACGAGCTATGGCTACATCTGCATCCGGCCGTCGCACGCGGACGCCGGCGCGCTGAAGGACGCCATGGCCGATCTGCTGGCCATGCGCCGTGAGGACAGACCGGCGAACGACCGCCGGCGCGAACGCCGGCCGGCAAATGCCAATGCCGAGGCCCAGGGAAAGCCGCGTCCGACTCCGGCGGAGATGATCTGGGAGAAGGAGCGCGAGCCGCAGTGGCGCGACCGCGCGCGCGACGTCGTCCTCATCCTCGACTCGCTCAACGATCTGGAGAAGGACTATCCCGAGCTGGCCGGAAAGATGGACCATGCACGCATCGGTGTCGGCGGCCATTCGTACGGCGCGTTCACGGCGATGCTCGTGGCCGGGGCGAAGACATTCAACACACCGCCGCTGGCGCTCGTCGACCGGCGCGTCAAGGCGATGATCGCCATGTCGCCGCAGGGAGTAGCCGAGAACCGCGGATTGACCGCCGATTCCTGGCATGAGGTCAAGGTGCCGGCGATGTTCATGACCGGCACGCGCGATTACGGCGCGACGGAGGCGGAGACTCCTGAGTGGCGCCGCACGGCGTTCGATCACTCACCAGAAGGTGACAAGTACTTCGTCCTGATCAGGAACGCCAACCACATGACCTTTACCGGCGTGGCCTCGGGGCTTGGCGAGCAATACGCGACGACGCGCGAGGCACCGATCACCGATCCCCGCACCGGACAGGTTCTGAACCGCGGCTCGCTGGATGACCCGCGCGCTCCGCAGATCAGCGACCGGGGGACGTTCGCGTCGATCCGTTCGATCTCCCTGATGTTCTGGGACTCGTATCTGAAAGACAAGAAGGATGCGAAGGCGCTGCTCGATCCGACAAAGTATTCGGGAAGCGTGGAGTTCGTGAGGAAGTAGGATCTATCCTGTCATCTTGAGCCGCCGACACCCCGGACGGGTCGAGGACGGCGAAGGACCCCCAACTCGAAACCCGGGAGGGCGGCGGAAAAGTCGACAGCCCCGCCCCACCCTGGTTTCAAGCTGGGGGTCCTTCGGCATCCTCCGCCTGCTCCGCCTTCGGCTACGCGGCTCCGGCAGCCTCAGGATGACAGGTTAGTTGGCCCCACTCGCGATTAGAATCACTCTACCTTACTTATGTCCGAAGATGTCACGACCTCACTGCGCACCTCCTGGACCACGACGGCGATCGAAGAATCGACGTTGCTGCGGAAGCTGACGGAGCAGCGTTTCGAGAGTGAGCAGCTTCGCGTGCTTGGCAGCGCGGTGCGCGTGGCGGGGGAGGGGGTCGCGATCCTGACGCCCGCGGTCGAAGCGCTCGGGCCGCGGATCGCCTTTGTTAACGACGGCTTTTGCGCGATCTATAGCCGCCCGCGCGAGGAGATCATCGGCGAGACTCCGGTGGCGTTCGGCATCGTCGACCGCCATCACGCCATCTTCGATTCGATGCTGCATCACGTCTTCGCGCGGAAGGCCTTCGCCGCCGAGGCCACCGCGGTCAGGAAAGATGGGCGGGAGTTCGAGCTCGATCTTCAGCTCGTTCCGGTCGAGGACGGCGGCGACATCACGCACTGGGTGGCCTTCCTGCGCGACGTGACCGACAGCCGCAACGAGATCGTCGCCCTGCGCCACCAGGCCATGCATGACGGGCTGACCGATCTGCCGAACCGGATGATGCTGTTCGACCGGCTGGCCGAGGCGCTGGAGGCGGGTCGTAACGAGAACAGGCTCATCGCCTTGCTGCTCATGGACCTCGACCGTTTCAAGGACGTGAACGATACGTTCGGCCATCACTTCGGCGATGTGCTGCTCAAGCAGGTGGCCTTCCGCCTCCGCAACCAGCTTCATTGCGACGATACCGTTGCCCGCCTCGGCGGAGACGAATTCGCCATCGTGCTGACGTCGGCCCTCGACGCCAACGCCGTGGCCATGACCGCGCGCCGCATCCTGAATACGCTTCAGCAGCCGTTCGTGGTCGAAGGGCAGGTTCTGGAAGTCGGGGCGTCGATCGGCATCGCTCTCGCCCCGCAGCACGGTAGCGACGCGCGGACGCTGATGCGCCGTGCGGACGTGGCCATGTATGCCACCAAGCAGTCGAACACCGGGTACACGTTTCACGAGCGCGATGACCAGGAGTCGCGCGATCCCGATCAACTCTCGCTCGTCGTCGAGATGCGCGGCGGCATCGAGCGCGAGGAGTTCGAGCTTTACTACCAGCCGAAGCGGCATCTGCGCAGCGGCCTCATGACGCGCGCCGAGGTGCTGTTGCGATGGAATCACCCGTTGCGCGGCCTGCTGCTTCCGGCCAGCTTCATCCCGATCGCGGAGCGGACGGGGCTCATCAAGGTGATGACCGATTGGATTCTCGACCGCGCGCTGCGGCAGTGCCGCGCCTGGCAGGACGCCGGGGCGCCGGTGCACATCGCCGTCAATGTCTCTGCGAAGAGTCTGCTCGAGGAGACGCTGCCGTCGAAAGTGCAGACGGCGCTCGACAAGTGGAACGTCGATCCGCGCTTTCTCAAGATCGAGATCACCGAGAGCAGCATCATGGCCGACCCCGCGCATGCGCTGGCCATCATGTCGATGCTGCAGTCGATGGGCGTGCGGCTGTCGGTCGACGATTTCGGCACCGGCTACTCGTCGCTCACGCATCTCCGCGAGCTGCCGATCGATGAGATCAAGATCGACAAGTCATTCGTGATGGGGATGATGACCAGCGATGCCGACGCCGCCATCGTCCGCACGGTGATCGATCTCGCCCACAACCTCGGCAAGCAGGTTTGCGCCGAGGGCGTCGAAGATGCCGTCACGCTCAAGTGTCTCGAAGAGATGGGCTGTGACCTGGCCCAGGGCTACTTCATCAGCCGCCCCGTCCCCGCTGACGCGCTCATGGCCTGGCTCACGGATAACTTCTGGGGCCTCAAGAAGTAAGGGAAGCGCCTCGATTACCTCAACCGGGTTGATGACAGTTTCTCGGGCTGCGTCGTGAGTAACAAACGTTCAGCTCGATTACGTCAATGTTAAGGTCAAACACCTATCGGCAACGACATCGTCGACGTTGGCTCTGTCAGCGTCGAGGCTGACGACGCCGGCCTACTCGGAGACGCTGAGATTGGCCTGCTTTTCGAGCTGCAGGATGCGCTTTAGCTCGCGCTTCGCCCCGGGCGAGAGGGAGACCTCGTCGGGCATGAACGGCATCGAGCGGGCGATGGGGGTGTTCGTCAGCGCGAAGGCGTTCGGGACCGTGGCCACGTCAGCAAGCCTTGTCCCGGGGAGCGGGGCGAGGAAGGGGAGGTAGTTGAAGATGCCGTGGAGGCCGTACTTGTAGACGTTGATCGCGCCGACGTTGCCGAGATCGAAGCCACCGATGGCGGAATGCGGATGAATGACGAACTCGTGCGCGAAGCGAAAGATGGCCTCGGCCGAGTAGTCCGGCTTCGGTGCGTCGGCGGCGGCGAGCGGCGTGGCGAGCGCGACGAGGAAGAGCAGCAGGGCGGCGCGGTTCATCGGCATGCTCATTGTGACGCGGCTTTGCCGGAAAGGGTTACGAAAAAACCGTCAACGAATATCCACCCCGGCCCGCGGCAGCGTGTGCGGCCTCTGGGGGATCGACGTTCCCGTTAGCGTCAGCGCGTTCGGCATCTCGATCGAAGGGCGGAAGGCGGTGGACTGCAGCGGCGCAAGCACCGGCAGATAGGCGAAGGTGTATCGCCCGCTGTGTGTGGTCAGGCGGACAGCGCCAACTTCGACGTCGAGCCGGTTAGTGGTTGCGTCATCGGGGATGATCTGGAATACCGGCCGTGGCGGGATCTGGCTCGGCGTAAGTGCCGTCTTTTCCTGAGCATACGCGGCGGTGCTGATGAGGGCGGTGACTGCGAGGAGTGCGATTCCTAGTCTTCTCATGATGGGGTTACCAACGCATACGGCGTGCCGGAACAGGGGCCTCACGGCACAGACAAGAGTGTCTGTGCCACATTTGCCTCCCAAGTGCCGCAAACCGATGCACGTGCCACAGGCTGAGCCGGTATGTGGCACAGACACTACTGTCTGTGCCGCGCGGTCGCAGACCGCGGGAAGCCTCATGGAACGGTAACTTTTGCCCTCGCAAACCCGGCGCTGTTGTTGGCCCGATCGACGACCGCAACCGAGAGGATGTTCTCCCCCGGTGTCATGGTGATCGACGCCTTGTAGGTGATCTGTTTCTCGCGAAAGTCGTCTTCGGCATCGGCGGGGACCTTTACCGCGTGCATGTTCCGGGTCACTTTCGACGTCGACTCGCCGCTGCCGACGACGACGTAGACGGCAAAGTTGCCGACGAGGTTCTCGCCGTCAGGCTTGAGCGTGATCGTCGGCGCCATCGTGACGTCGAACGACACGCGGTATTCGCTTCCCTGTTTTTCGGGCGTCCCCGGTTTGAGATGGATCTCCCACTCGTTGCGGGCATCGGCCGCATAGAGGTTGGCGGTGACGCGGGCACTCATTTCGTCCTGCGGCGCCGCCGGAGCTTTCGCGGCGTACGTCTCCCTGGCCCGGAAGCGGTACTCGGGGTTCTTCATCTTGACGACGATCCTGCCCAGCGCGTCGTTTGCGGTGCCCGAGGGTTTGAAGCCGAGGGAGTAGTAGGAGTTGAGATCGGCGGCGAGCGACTGGAAGGCGGAATCGAAGTTGTCGGAGTTGGTGAGCGCCAACCCGCCGCTGATGCGGGCCAGCGTCTGATAGGCCATGGCCGTGTTGGTGAAGGCGGTGAACTGCTCCATCTTGTCGACCTGAATATTGCTTTCGGCACTGACCGAATCGCGTGAATCGGCGGCGTCGATGAGGTAGAGCGTGACATTGTTCGCACTGGCCTGTTTGGCGGCTTCTTCGATCGAGTAGTGCTGCATCGATCCGGTCTTGCCGCTGATGCTTTCCGATCCCAGGGTGAGATTGCCCATGTAGGGCGAAAAGGCGTTGTAGAGCCACTGATAGAGCTCCGCGCCGGGATGCTCGGGAAGATGAGCGCCGGCAAAGATGACGACGTTCTTGCCTTCCAGGCCTGCCAGCGCGGCGGTCGTCGCTCCGAGACCGGCCAGCGTGTTCCTGGCGCTGAAAATATCCTCCTCCACGAGAGCGTCCACCAGTCCCCGCGCCTGGCCGTGGACAACACTCCACGGAAAATGTCCCTCCTTGCCGGAGTCGATGAGCTCACTGACCTGACGTTTGACCCGTTCGAGAGTGGAGGTCCGGCTGGAGCTGGCGCTGACGATATTCTTGATCGACGCCACACCGTCATCGATGGCCTTTCGGTCGCTGGTGAATGGCGTGATGACTTTCACCTGTTGCGTGCAGAGAACGATCATCACGCGGTCCTGGGGCTGCAACTGACCGTCGACGAACTTCCGGAGCGACTGGAGCACCTTGTCGCGGCGAAACGGCTCGAGCGAGTAGTTGTCGAGGAACATGACGATGTTGCGCGGACGGATTTCGACGGCCGCGGCCTCGGCGGGAGCCGGCGCGGCATTCGGGGGCGCCGGCGTCTTCGCCGGCGGCGCCGCGGGGGCAGCCGCCCCGCGCACTTCGTAGAGGTTCGTGATCTCCCGCTTCTGGCCGTTCTCGTAGATCTCGAAGTCTGCTTTCGTCAGGCCGGTGACCGGCTTTCCGGCACGGTCGCGCACGATGACGTCGACGTTGACGACGCGGACTTCGATCGATTCCGCCGCGGTCTGTGCAAGCGAAACGGCAGCGCTGAGGACGATGGCCGCGGCGATGACAATGGATTTCATGGTTTCACTTCGTCAACGGTTTGACTGATCTGTAACGTGCCACCGGGGTCAGCCCGCAGCGTTCCGTTCCCTCGGCGCCAAGCGCCGCGAGCGGACCGGCCGCGACCCAGACGATGCGCTGGCGGCTGAGCATGTCGTTAAGCCGCCCGACGGCGGCCTGGAGTCCGGCGGTCGTGGAGATATCGTCGATCCAGCCCCAGGCGGCGCTGAGGTCGGGCCGCGCTCGATCCGCCGACCAGACGAACAGCGGTACGCCCACCTCGTCGAGATAACGGCGAACGACCAACGGAGAGTAGAGGCTGCGGTCGGGCGCTTTGCTCACGACGAGGATGACGGCGCGGCGCCGGCCTCGTTCCAGTGAGCTCATGGCCGCGACGGCGACGGCGTCGGTGAACTGGCGCGGCTCGGTGGGAGATGGTGCCGGCGAGAGGCGCTGGCTCAGCAACCAGGATACCGACGACACGTTGCCGTGATTGACGGACTGCGGGAAGGCGATCGCGGTCGGCTCGCCCGGCGCGTTGATGGGGCGCGGCACCGGCCAGAGGATTCGCAACGCCGTCCCCGGATCGAATCGCAAGTCGGCGGAGGGAGGATGTGTGGCCGGATCCTTCACCATGACCACGAACGCGTCGCCGTTTTCGATGGCCGTCGCGCGCAAGGGGGCGCCGCTGGCGGAAAAACAGCCGTCGAGCGAGTCGGGTTGCTTGTTCCCGCTCGTCATGACGAGCATTGGCGCCAGCTCAGATCCCGCGGTGCCCGAGAACCCCGCCTGAATGGCGACGTCGCCTTTGGCGATCTCGCCGTCTTCAAACTCCACCTCAGCAGAAACGAGATGCGGATGAGACCAGTCGACGTTCGGCAGGCGGGCGCGGAAATCGCGGCCAACGCGAACGACGGTGTTGTCGAGGAGCAGCTTCGCGGTCTTTGGCGCCTTGTGCAGCCGATGCCGACCAACCAGCTCTGCCTCGACCGGTTGCTGTCCCTCGCTCTTGATGATGATCTCCATCTCGGCGGGCGGGCGCGAGAGGTTGATCAATTGTGAGATACGGCCGACTTCGTGCCCTTCGCCATCGAACGCGATTGCCGTCAAGTCGCCCGGAGTCAGCTCGCTCCCGAAGTCGACCCTCGCCAACCACGGCGCCTTGTCCAGCCGGGCAACTTCGCGGCCGCGAAGCTCGATGCGCACCGACTTGACCTCCGTATCGACCTGCAACTCGACAGACTGCGTTCCCGTGATCAAGCCGAGGAAGAGCGAGAGGAAGATCACCTGCGGCACGGCGGCATTCTATCGGGTCACCCTGGGACCGCGGGCGTCCCGCCTGGCGTCCCGCCCGCGTTTCTGGCAAGAAGCGTTCATCACACGCGGCGTTCCGTGCGGGAAACGAGGTTTCTGATTCGTGCAACGAGGTTTCTCGTTTGCGGGTATCAGGTTTCTGGTGGAGGAGGACCAGGTTTCTGGTTCAGGGAACGAGGTTTCTGGTCCGCGGAACGAGGTTTCTGGTTCGGTCGAACGAGGTTTCTGGTCCGCGGAACGAGGTTTCTGGTTCGGTCGAACGAGGTTTCTGGTTCGGCGAACGAGGTTTCTGGTCCGCGGAACGAGGTTTCTGGTTCAGGGAACGAGGTTTCTGGTTCGGGGAACGAGGTTTCTCGTTCGACGGACCAGTTCTTTGGTTCGACGGACCAGTTGACCGTGCAGAAGTTTCCAAATTCAAACTATATCGAGCCAACCTCGGAGGGAATCAGTAACCTGCCGCTAACCTGGGGCTAACGCTACAAGAAAGCGCGTGCGGGACGCACGCGGTCCCAGGGGGTTATCGCGGCGGGCTCTCAATCACATATAGATCGCTCAGAAGGCGCGTGTAGCTGTAGACCGTTGTCGCACCGTCCGGTGTGACGAAGATCGGGCCGACGTTGATGAGGCCGGAGGGATCGGCGGGCATCGCCTCGCGCGAGAGGGTGCGGGCGCCGGTCGTAAGGTCGACCTTGTAAAGCATGGCCGGTACTTTTCCGAACGAGGCCACAAAGAGCGAACGGCCGTCGCCGGTGAAGCGCGTGGGGACGTCGCCGAACTTCAACGCGGGGACGGGAAGGCGTGCGCCGCCGCTGATTGGATAGAGATAGAACTTGCGGTCGCTGTCGCGGCCGAGGAGGAAGCGGCCGTCAGGCGTGATCTGTGTTCCGGAAACATTCTCGGGAGTGATGGCGCGCGGCGCGCTGCCGTCGATGGCCTGCATCCACAGCCGCGGCGGGTGACCCTCTTCATCGCCCTGAAAG
>Ga0137393_10000839_pt1 | contig 19105 bp, 19 predicted proteins | sample 15con2h34BmetaG_FD_101396 | JGI IMG/M metagenome (GOLD analysis project Ga0137393, IMG submission 101396) | Vadose zone soil microbial communities from Angelo Coast Range Reserve, California, USA - 15con2h3.4B metaG | ecosystem: Environmental > Terrestrial > Soil > Vadose zone > Saprolite...
ACCGATACTTTCCTGTACTGGAGGAGGTCGTCGCTGTCGTCGAGACGCAGTTTGAAAACTGGCGTAACGGAAACGAAACCCTACGCCGTCTATGCGCAATCACTTAGGACGCCATGTTTAGCACCGGCTGTTCGCGCCGGATATCCTCGTGAATCCAGAAGTCCTCCACGGAGGCTACGTGAAACAAGAGGTCCTTGATGCAGTGAAGACGCGCACCGTCCAACAACGGGCGGGATAAAACCTCGTTCGGCACGCCTTCCAGCGTGGCCCACAAGTCGCGACGGGCGCGAACGAGGTAATCATAGGTTTCAGGAATGTTCAGTCGTCCTTCCCTCAAGACTCGCTCTGCCATCATACAAACATCGCTATCGATCCCCAAACACGAATGACCTCACTCCCCCGAAAAAGGATTCGAGTAAACAGATTGTTTTCTTGGATTTGGAAGGTTTCTTAAGGCAGGCTTCGAAGCCGATCAGCCAATTTCTTCACTTCGGTTTCGAATTCTTTGTAATGGGGGCTTCCGTATGGAAGCACAGTACCCAGGCCGGAGTGAAACTCTCTCGCGCCCGTTTCCTTCACGACTCTTGCAATGTTGGAAGCGCTAATCCCGGCGCCGGGAACAATGGTGATGCGATTTCCGGCCGCTGCGATCAGTTCGGCCAGTATGCCAGCGCCTTCGAGAGCACTCTTGGCGCTACCGGATGTCAGAATTCTGCTCGCGCCAGTCTGAATGACCTTTTCGAGTGCTCCACGCAAATCCCCGCAATCATCGAACGCACGATGAAAGGTCAGAGGAAGAGGCCGCGCCAATATGACAAGTTCCCTCGTTCGCTCCATATCCACCGAACCATCACTCGTCAGGACGCCCGCTACCACCCCGTGCACTCCTGCTTGCTTGGCCTCGCCGATGGAGCGCCTCATCTCTGCAAATTCAGCTTCCGAATAAACGAATTCGCCTCCACGCGGCCGGATCATTCCGAAGATAGGAATGTGCAGCTGAGCGTGTACCGCCCGCATCAGTTCGACGCTGGGCGTAACTCCTCCGATGTTCAAGTTCCCGCAGAGTTCGACACGATCCGCGCCGCCGCGCTGAGCGGCCAGCGCTGCCTCTCCCGTCTCGACGCTTATTTCGAGCAAGTATCTTCGCTTCACTTCTGCAGTCCGGAAAAAAGATTCAAGCGCGTCAGCGTGCCATGAGCCCAATTCCAGAATATGCCTAGCAGGGCGGCAATGTTCCAACCCCAGAGGAAGAGACGCATTTCCACCGGGCTGTACGGCTGATTTTTCCAGACTACCGCTGCATCCAGCACGAACCACAAAGCGCCGACCGTTAGGAATACGGCAATGATCCAGTCTCGAAAATAGAAATAGACCAGAGTCGTTTCGATGGTCAGCAGCCCCGCGATGAAAAGCTTAGCGGGCACTCGGCCGATCAGCGTCGCCGTCGTGCTTCGGCCGCTCAAGCGATCCGGTTCGATGTCCATCACTTCGCCGAAAACGTGCGAATGCATCGCAAACAGTGCGCCAAATACGAATGCTTGCCAGGGGAGCTGCGGTGATCTATTCAGCCAGCTGCTCAAGACGAAAACGAGCAGATAACTTGCTTGAATCAACACATCGAACGGAGAACGGCCTTTCCATCCGAATCGCGGAGCGTTGTACAGGCCGACGGCCAGCAGCAGCGTCGCATACCACCACAAAATGCGTGTCCCAATGAGGAAGTAAAAGGCAGCCAGAAATGGGAGTTGCACCACGGCAATCTGCCATCGCAAAGCCGTAAGCTGCTCCCGCGCGCCGCGCGAACCAAATAAAAACGTGCCCTTGCGCGGATTCAAGAGATCGCCTTCGGCGTCAACGATGTCATTGACGCCGTAGAGCAGCATTCCCAAGGGGAGTAAAACAAAAAACAGTCCGAGCCACAGCCTGCCTGAATGTAGGAAGTCCGCATGGCCGAGCGGCATCAGGTAGAACATCGCCGTCGTCGACCACAAACCGGGCCGGGACACCTGGATCAGAAAACTCAAACCTGAAACAGGCTGCCGCCGGCTCTTTTCTCCAGGAAGCGCTGCGGTTGTCTCTGACATTGGCCCACTATACAGGGCTTGAACACATTCCTCGATTTCCAATTCCGTTGCGTGTGCCGGATTATTTCTTGAGATACGAATATTTCCGCAATGTCGCGCTTTTATCCGCGAGGAAACAGCAGAATAGACGAACCTTGTTCGATTACAGGAGGCCGAAGGAGGAGAAAACCGTGATCGAGGCGCATCCCAGCGTCACACCGAGAACCATCCCGGCGAGCACGTCACTGAGGAAATGCATCCCCAGCACGATGCGGGACAAGGCGATACTCAGCGCGAGGAAGAAAAGCGCACCCTCCAGTGCGGGGTAGAAGTAGCTTAGGACTAGCGCGATGGAAAATGCCGTCATGGCGTGACCCGACGGAAAGGAGAATTGATCAGGAGGTAGTATCTTCGACCAGCAATGCGGCTCGATCTGGCAGGGCCGGAGACGGTGGCTGAGCTTTTTCAGCGCCTTGAAAACAAAAATCCCCGCAACCGCCGCGGTGCCGGCCGCGCAGACTGCCGAGTACCGCTGGGGTCCACCATAGAAGAAGAGTATGATTCCGAGTCCGTACCACACCCAGCCGTCCCCCATCCGAGTCGCGGCAATCATCCATATCCGGAACCAGCGCGGTGCTCGCCAGCGATTCATCCTCCGCATTAACCGCTGATCGCGGAGTTCGATGTATCCCCAGACGCTGCGTGCCACCGCCATGGCGTCACCTCAACTTGCCCAGTTGGCCTCGAAACTCGAATCCATGTCCCACAACATTCGCCGGCGCTTTTCGCCGCTCTCCAGCAACGCGGTCCATTTCTGGCAGAAACGAATTTCGTGGATCCAGTGATTCAGAGTGAATACCGGAACCAATACTGCCAGCGGCGAAGCCAGCAGAGTCCACGGTTTATCGTGAAAGAGCGATTTCACGATGCTGAAAACGTCCAGCGTGAGCTTCAGGCAACTGCCGTGCTCTCCCTGGATGCGTCCTTGGCCCGCGCGTAAGCCCGCCAGGAACTCCTCCGCTGTTCGTGCAGCCGGTACCTCGGTGTAGGTTCGTCCCAGCCCGGCGATAGTGTGCGAATCGCTTCCTGCAATGGCAATTTTTCCCAGCCGCGTTGCAAGCCTCGCGGCGCTCGTGTTCGCCCTCGGCCACATCTGTCCATTCCGTGTTTCAAACGCAGGCACGTACGATTCAAACCATTGATAGTCTTGAGGTTCGCGGCGTCCGGTGAGCCCTGAGAAGATGTGGTTGGCACTAAAGAACAGCTTCCGCTCCGTGAGGTACATCAGCAGGGCGATGAAATCGGTTCGGCGGCGCTGGATCTCCACATGGTCGCGCTCGGTCAGGCCATAAACGCCCAAGTGCATTTCCGTGCCGCTGGGCATTCGAACCGTGACCTCTTCGCTTAGAAAGAAGTCCGCGTAGCGGCGAAGAACCTCGGCTCCCTCGAGGGAGTCGTGGTCGGTCAGCGTTACGATGGACATCCCCTGGCGTTTCAGTCGGTTATAGACTTCCCTGGGGTCGTTGTAGGATTCCCGGCAAATCCGGTCCAGAACCGGCGCGGTGAACATTCCGGAGGCGATCGAGTGAACATGGAGGTCGCATCGCATGACTCGATCATGGGCTACAGATATGAACAGCCTGTGAAGAAGTCACGAAATCTATATAAATGTGTCCATGGAACTCATTGAACACAAGAGGCTTAGTAGCTTATCCACATGGCATGCAGTGTGCTCTAGTCGAATGCCCATTCGCTGTGTCAAAATCGGGCCAATGAAAAGAGTACACGTCGTTTTCCACGACGGCGGCGGGGGACATCGCAATGCCGCCGTGGCCCTGCAGACCATCGTTTCCGAGCAAAAGCGCGACTGGCTAGTCGAGCTCATCCAGTTTCAGGACCTGACCGACCGGCTCGATGTGTTGCGCAAGCTCACAGGAATCCGCATCCAGCAGCAGTACAACATTTTGCTGCAAAATGGCTGGACGCTCGGCAGCACCAGCCTCCTTCGTATGTTGCAGACAACTATCCGTCTATTTCATCGGCCGTTAGTCCGTTTGCTTGAAGGCTTCTGGCGCGCCAATCCGGCGGACCTGCTCGTTTCCGTGATTCCCCATTTCAACCGCCAGATCTGTGAAAGCTGGACGAACGTCTACCCCGGCCGTCCCTTTGTCACCCTCATTACAGACCTGGCAGACTTTCCGCCGCGCTTTTGGATTGAACCCATTCCGGAACAATATGTCATCGGCGGAACAGAAAAGGCCGCCGGGCAGGCTCGCGCACTTGGACACGATGAAGCTCACATCTTTCAAACGTCAGGAATGATCCTGCGCCCCGATTTCTATGTGGGTGAAACTTACGATGCGGCGGAGCTGCGCAAACAGATGGGGCTGCGCCCGGATCTCGCTACCGCCATAGTTCTCTTCGGCGGGCACGGTTCGAAAGTGATGTATGACATCACCGAGCGCCTGGACGCCGCGAATTTGCCGCTGCAACTCATGCTGATCTGCGGCCGCAACGAAGAGTTGGCTGCAAAGCTGCGCGCCTGCCCGTGGAAAATGCCTGTCCACATTATTGGTTTTACAAAGCAAATGCACAAGTTGATGTATGCCGCCGATTTTTTGATCGGCAAGCCCGGCCCCGGCAGCATTGCTGAAGCCATGGTCCGGAAACTCCCAGTCCTGATCGAATGCAATGCGTGGACCCTTCCGCAAGAGCGCTACAACGCAGAATGGGTCAACGAGAAGCGTGTTGGCATCGTGCTGAAAAGTTTTCGAGAGGTGGTCGCCGGGGTTCGGCAGATGCTCGAGCCTGCAAACCTGGCCGAGTTCAGAAAAAATGTCTTGGCGCAGGAAAATCGCGCCATCTTTGAAATCCCGGAGATCCTCGCGAAACTCCTCGGCGAAACCTCTGCCGATTCTCGCCACGCAAACTCGGCCCCCTCCGCTATTCGCGCTTTCTAGGGCGCAGCGCATCCGAACTGATTGCTTGGAACCAAAACTTAGATCTGATCTTAACGCTGAGCGTGCTCCGCGCGTCCCGGGTGGGCGAATCGCGGGCCCGCGTTCGAATTATTGGCTGGCGTTTGCATGTGAGGTTTGACGCAAGTCTTTGTCCACCAGCGCGGCGCGTGTTTCTTCGAATCGCACATCTTCACGCAACCGGTACTTAAATGCGATTCCGCGCAATGGCAGTAGCATCCGCTCACACGGATTCTGCGGAGCAACGCCGGCGTATCCGCCAGAAGGGTGGTGGAGCAGGCGATGAGCGCGACGATCAGGCAAACTAGTTTGCCAGTGATGATCCAACAAGGAACAGCATTGCGGAATGGCCGTCGCATGCAGCCATTCTGGTGGCAGGCTAGGAAAAAACCGATAGCTCGGAAAGACTGCGAATACTGTTACCCAGGTTCTAGAACCCGGTCCTTGAGCCAGCTGGGAGGGAGAATTGGCGACACAAACATGAGCGGTCTTCCTCTTTCCGATGATGAAGCAGTTCCATTATGAATCAAGAGGACGGATTTGGTGCGGTTATCCGTTCGAACAAACGAATCAAGGTAAAGATAAGAAGCAACTTAACGGCGCCCAGCCCAGCAAATACATTGGCGTAGGCCGTGCAACAGGGGAGTGCGTGGGCGCGTTCCACATGACGAGATGTAAAGAGAGACAAGCGAGGGGGAAGGGGCTTGCTTGTCACTTTTTGCCGATCGTTCCCACCTGCCTCTGAGAGGGAAGCTAGGATGGATGACCCCACGCGCTGGTGTGAAAACGACGCCAGCAACGGAACGCGCCTTCCGGGGCTCCCGGCCCCAAGCGGGGGCCCCACTTTCTTGTCCCGCCGATCCGATTCTTACCCGCGAAAATTGCCTATCTAGTGACCTTGCGATTCACCGCGATGCGCGCTTGCGCCAGCACGTGCTCGACCTGCGTTTCGCGCAATCGGGAGGCGTCATATTCAAATGACAATTGTTTGTTCGCTTCGTCGACCCGGAATCGGCGCAAGCCGTAGGTGTTCGCGAATTCGCCGAGCCTCCCGAGCTGCTCCGACGTAAGTGGAGACTGCACTTCGTAGGTAACCTCGACGAGTGTCATGGCGGCATTATACCAGCCGCTGCAAAATCCGAGATAGCCGGATGCAACCCCAATTCATCTAATATAGTGCCATGTCGGATTCCTCTCCCGCTCCCAAACCGTCGCTTCCGGGTTTGCCGATTTTCCCAACCTCTCCCAGGGTAAAGGATCCTGTCTGCGGCATGATGGTCGACCCACTGAAATCCGCAGCCAAAGTCGAGCACCGGGGCATCAACTACTACTTTTGTTCGGCCCGGTGCGCGGAGCGATTCGAAAAGAATCCGGAAAACTTCCTCGCCTCTCCCGGGACGGCCGGCATGGAGCAGCATTCGTCTCCGCCGATAGTCGATGCAAATAAGCATTTCGGGCCGACCGCGCCTGCAAGCGCTTCCTCGAAGACTGCGCGCTATACCTGCCCGATGCATCCGCAAATCGTGCAGATCGGCCCAGGTACTTGTCCCATCTGCGGCATGGCCCTCGAGCCCCTGGATGTTTTCGCGGAGGTGGAAGCCGATCCCGAATACGACTCCATGCGCCTGCGCTTCTGGATCAGCGCTGCGTTGTCTTTGCCGCTTTTGCTCCTTTCCATGTTTGGCGAAGCGCTCAGCGTACATCTCGCACCAACTGTGAGAAATGGACTCGAATTCCTTCTTGCTACGCCGGTCGTGCTCTGGGGCGGGTGGCCGTTTTTCGAACGCTTCTGGGGGTCGCTCGTAAATCGCAGTCCAAATATGTTCACGTTGATTGGCCTGGGCACCGGCGTGGCCTATTTGAGTAGCATCTTCGCGACTTTTCTCCCCGATCTATTTCCAGCTTCCTGGCGGGACATGCACGGCGCCGTTCCAGTCTATTTCGAAGCCGCAGCCGTGATCACCACACTGGTTCTGCTGGGGCAAGTCCTGGAATTGCGCGCCAGACAGCGGACCAGCGGAGCAATTCGCGCACTGCTCAATCTCACACCGCAGCAAGCCCATCGGCTCGCAGCGGACGGAACAGAAAAAGATGTTGCGCTCGATCAGGTTAAGCCAGGTGACCGCTTGCGCGTTCGCCCCGGCGAGCGCGTGCCGGTCGACGGGGTGATTCGCGAGGGTGCCAGTGCCGTCGATGAGTCTATGGTCACTGGCGAATCCTTGCCCGTCGAAAAAAACGCAGGCGACAAAGTTATCAGCGGCACGCTGAACACCAGTGGAAGTTTTGTCATGGAAGCGGAACGCGTCGGCAGCGAAACCATGTTGGCGCAAATCGTGAAGCTCGTCAGCGAAGCCCAGCGCAGTCGCGCGCCGATGCAGCGCCTGGCCGACAAAGTTTCCGGCTATTTCGTTCCTGCGGTCATCGTAGCCGCGATACTCGCATTCCTTGGCTGGGCCCTTTTCGGCCCCGAGCCCCGCCTGGCGAACGGTTTGGTCGCAGCAGTAGCTGTCCTGATCATCGCCTGCCCCTGCGCACTCGGGCTCGCAACTCCGATGTCCATCATGATTGCCGTCGGCCGCGGAGCACACGCCGGCGTTCTCGTCCGCAGCGCAGAAGCTCTGGAGACCCTCGCTAAAGCGGACACGCTCGCCGTCGACAAAACCGGCACGCTGACCGTTGGCAAACCACAAGTAGTCCAAACGTGGACTGCTCCGAGTTCTGGAGTGAGCGAGGCAGAAATGCTTCGCTTGGCGGCAAGTCTGGAGCGAGCAAGTGAACATCCGCTTGCGGCCGCAATCGTCGCCTCCGCGCAAGAAAAGGGCATTGCGCTAGCCGAGCCGGACGACTTCCGCTCAAGCGGCGGATTGGGAGTGCAAGGACGCGTGAGCGGGCGTCTGGTGGTTGTTGGCTCACAAAAGTATCTGGAGAATTTGGGCGTGTCTGATTCCACGGACGAATTTGACGCTAGCGTCTGGGCATCCAACAAGAGCCTGACGATGGTATTTGTGGCCGTAGATGGAAAGTTGGCCGGTTTCGTTGTCTTGGCGGATCAAATCAAGCCGGACGCAATTGAAGCAGTAAAGAAATTGGAAGCGGATGGAGTGCGCGTCGTAATGCTCACGGGAGATCGACGAGAAGCCGCAGCCAAAGTGGCCAAGGAACTCGGCATCGAAGAATTTGAAGCCCAAGTTCTTCCCCAACAAAAAGCTGATGTCGTGAAGCAATTGAAGAGTAAAGGCCGCATTGTTGCCATGGCCGGCGACGGAATCAACGACGCACCAGCATTAGCAGCAGCCGACATCGGAATCGCCATGGGTACTGGCACCGACGTTGCCATCGAAAGCGCCGGCATCACGCTGGTGAAGGGCGACCTGCGCGGCATCCTCCGCGCTCGCAAGCTGAGCCGCGCAACGGTCCGCAACATCAAGCAAAACCTTCTCTTCGCCTTCCTTTACAACGTCATCGGCATTCCCGTCGCCGCGGGCGTCCTCTATCCATCCTTCGGGTTATTGCTCAGTCCCATGCTCGCCAGTGCCGCCATGAGCTTCAGTTCCGTCTCCGTCATCGCCAACGCGTTGCGACTGCGCAAAGTCTCTCTCTAGCGCGCGGTCGCACTGAGTATCATCACTTCTTTTCTGCCGGTTCCAGCAGCCAGATCTCATCTGAGATGTGCTGGAAGTTTGTCGTTGCCAGCCACTTCCCATCCCGCGAAATGTCGAAGGGGAAGTTGGTGCCCTCAAAATGAAGATTCGGCAGTGCTCGTGCCTCGCCCGTCTGCAGACTAAGCACCTGAATCTGTGTGTTCCCGTCGCTTCCCACCACTTGAAAACCGATGTGCTCCCCGTCGGGCCACCACACCGCCCACCCGCCGTTTTCTGACACTCGCCGTAGACTGGTTCCGTCGGGATGCACAATATAGACACCGCTCGAAAATCCCCGGTTGGGGCTGAAGCTGATCCATTTTCCATCGGGAGACCAGCGAGGAACAGTTCCGGGCATATCAAGGATGCGCCGAGGTTCCCCGGTTCCGTCCGTCGAGGCAACATAAGTATGCGAAACCTTATTCTCCGTCCGGGTGAATACCACCGACCGGCTATCGGGTGAGACATCTCCGTATGCATCACTGCCAGTACTTGGCTTGGTTACCCGTGTTGCCGGCCCACCCTTGCTGGGCACGCGCCATAGGCTCAAGGGTTCCGTTCCCCAGGTATTGAAGTAAATCGCCGCCCCGTCCGGGGAGAAGCGCGGATAAATCTCCGGAACCTTTCCGGAGGTGACCTGCCGTGCTGCGCCCCCGCCCGTCGAAACCATCCACAAATGCCACGATCCGTCCGGTTCATTACGCGAATAAGCGACCTCCTTGCCGTCCGGTGAAAACGCCGGGGCCCACAAGCTGGAGGCATCCGACAGAAGCGTTGTGCTCGTGCCTCCGGTGAGTGCATAGCTGAAAAGGGTAAACCGCGATCGGGAATTCAGAAACGCAATCGTGCCATTGCGCGCGACGCTGGGGAAACTGTCAGGGCCCGGGCCCGTTGTCAGCTGGATTGGCGGTTTGGCATCGAGCGGCTGCCACCAGAGATTCGATGCGCCCCCGCGGTTCGAACGGTGGAGAATGCCCAGGCTATCCGGCGTAAAAACCGGCGAATCGCTGACTACGCCTTGCGGATCTTTCGTCAGCCGCGTTGCTGCTCCTCCCTGGGACGGCACGCTCCAAATCTCGCGATTCATACCCCCTCGGCTTCGCGAAACGGCCAGAAGTGCGCCGTCAAGGGACCACGACACGCGCCCGAAGAAAGGGTACACATCATCGCTTTTCAAGATGACGCGCACGTCAGAGCCGTCCGCAGCGGAAGTTGCTACCTCTTCCGGCTCTCCTTTTTTTCGCAGGACGAATGCCAGCCTGCCGCCGTCCGGCGACCACGCTGGATGCGCGGCCCCCGAAACCAGCGGCACGATTCCCCCGCCCAATGCCGGTATGAGGCAAAGTTCAGTCTGAGGAGCACTGGCAACGCGACGCACAAAAGCGATCTTCTCGCCGTCCGGGGAGAATTGCGGGTCTTCCTTTTGGGAAGCATCGCTGGTGAGCCGCACGTGCTCGCCGCCCGCCACGCGGCTAACGTAAAGGTCCTGCCGCCCGTCGTTCTCTTGTACATAAGCGACCATCTTGGCGTCGGGCGAGAGCGCCGGCCCGCTCAGATTGCCCTCTGAGGACAGGAAGAGCCGCAGCTTGCCACCGGTCCTAGGGTCACTCACCGGCTTGTTGACGCGGCCGTAGATTAGCAAGCCGACCGCCGCCACTGCTAGAAGGCTCGCAGTCACCCACACATACGAACTCCAGGATTTCGGCGCAGGCTCTGCGGCAACCCGCGATGTGACTCCTGTATCGGACTGCAGAGCTTGCATCGCTGCGCTAACTTCACTGGCCCGCTGGTAGCGTTTCTCCGGCTCCTTGGCCAAGCAACGCATGATCACGGCGCGCAGACCCGGTGTGACATGAGGTGGCAACGCCGCCGGAGGCTCCCGCAATATGGCAGTGCTCACCTCAAAGCTTGTACCTCCGTGAAAGGGAAGCGTGCCGGCAGCAAGCTCGTAGAGCACGACTCCTAACGACCAGATGTCCGTGCGTACGTCCGAGATTTTTCCCTTCAGTAGTTCCGGAGCCATGTAGGCCAGTGTGCCTGCGGCTTCACCGGTATCCAGATTTGTAGTGCGCGTGACGCCTTCGAACGCGGAGTCCTTGATGCTCATGGCGAGTCCGAAGTCCAGGACTTTGAGCTGGCCCGCGGCCGTTACGCGGACGTTTGGTGATTTCAAGTCGCGATGGAGAATCCCGTTGGAGTGAGCGTGGTCAAGCGCGTCGGCAATCTGCGTGCCCAGATCGAGCACCGACTCCGTCGGCAGCCCCTCCGCCGGAATCCGCTTGCTCAGCGTTTCGCCTGGAACGTATTCCATGGCGATATAGGGTTGACCATCGACTTCACCGACCTCGTAAATCGTGCAAATGTTCGGATGATTGAGGGCGGATGCGGCGCGGGCTTCGCGAAGAATTCGCGAGCGAGCTTCTTCATTGGTGAGGGAATCCATAGTCGGCAACTTGAGGGCGACGTCGCGGTGGAGTTTCTCGTCGTGGGCACGAAAGACTACGCCCATACCGCCCGCGCCAGCCTTCTCCAAGATGGCGTAGTGTGCGAATGTCTTGCCGACCATATCGAGAAGGCACCTATGCCCGGCATAATAGGCTGGTCCCCGGAATCTCGTCAAACCACTTACGCCAATGATCCCGACATGGAGCAATGATTCCGCCAGTCGTCTAAAGCCTGACGGCATAGGTGAATGACAGTCCAGGTTGTGCGTTCAAGAAGAGAATTAGGTTTGCCCGAGAATGGCGTCGAAGTACGCGAGCATTTCCGGCGAATCCCACCGCTGAAAGCCGATAAATTTGCGCGCGATCTTGCCGTTGCGATCGATGATGTACGTTTCGGGATACATCGAGGTGCCGTAGGTTTGAGCGATCGGCGAGTGATTATCCTTAGTAGCCGGGTCGCGGTAGGTGGGAAAGGTCACGCCCTGGTCGCGCAGAAATTTTTCGTAAGCAGCGGGGTCCTCGTCGGCAGCGACGCCCAGGATCACGCCGTTGCGCGAGGCGATGTGTTTCTGCAGCCGATTCAGCCCGGGGGTCTCTTCCACACAGGGCGGGCACCAGGTGGCCCAAAAATTCAGCACGACAATCTTGCCTTTGTAATCCGAAAGATGCCCCGGCTTCCCGGAAACCTCCAACGAGAACTCCTTCGCGGGTTTACCGGCAATCGAGTCTTCGCCCTGCCGGTAGCTCGGCATCGCAAAGAGCACCAAAACTCCCACTGCGGCCAGAACTGCTCCCCACGTCACGATTTTTCTGCCGATTCCCATCAAATGCTATACTAGCCCATCCGCTCCAGATCGGAAACAAACCCCCGCTTGAGACCAGGACATGCCCAACGCACCGTCTAATGTCGCTCCCATCAGTTCTGCCGCCATCGGCGCAATTGTTCCCGCTCGAAACGAAGAGCCGTCCATCGCCTCCTGCATCAATTCGCTGAGCCGCCAGCCCGAGATTGCCGAGATTCTAGTCATAAATGATCAATCAACCGACAAGACCGCCGAAATTGTTCGCGGGCTCATGACCAGCATCTCGAATCTCCGCCTTCTGGAAACGCAAGGCGTTCCCGAAGGCTGGGTCGGTAAAAACCATGCGGTTGCTCTTGGCGCCAGCGAGGCGACGAACCCCTGGCTGCTGTTCACCGATGCCGACGCCGAGCACGAAACCGGCGCCGCCGCGAAAGCTTTGCAGGTTGCACAAGAAACCAATGCCGCTCTCGTCTCTTTTTCGCCGGAGCAAATCATGGAAAAGTGGTACGAGAAAGCCTTGATTCCTTTCATTTATTGCCGGCTGGCCAGAAAATTCAGCTACGACGCGGTGAATGATCCTGCATCTCCAGACGCCGCCGCCAACGGCCAATTCCTGATGATTCGGCGCGACGCCTACGATGCCGTCGGCGGCCACGCTAGCGTTGCCGCGGAGGTCCTGGAAGACGTAGCCCTCGCGCGCCGCATCAAGTCGGCGGGTTACCGCCTGGCGTTCCATTCAGGCAAGGGTATTGTTCGCGTGCGCATGTATCGCTCTTTCGCTTCGATGCGGGAAGGCTGGACGAAAAATCTCTACAAGCTGATAGGCGGGACGCCCAAAGCTGTTTTTCGCGAGATGGAGTCCACGTTCCCTTGGATTGTGCTTCTAGTGCTGCTCTTGGGGATCAAGTTTCCTTTCGCCCTGTTTGCCGGCGTATGGCTCCTCATTTTCCGCCAGATTAACTATGGATCCGAGTTGACCCGTAACCAATTCTCCTTCTTTCTCATCCTCTACTATGTGCCTGCGGTTGTGTTGTACGCAGGCGTGCTCTGGGCCTCCTACCGACGTCATGCCCGAGGCACGGTCGAATGGAAGGGCCGCGAATACCCCGTGCAAGCCGCGGGTAGGCTAAAATAGACGGAGTTCTGGCTGCTTCAGAGCGACTAAGGCGCAATGGTTCTGATCACACGAAAAATCGAGTTTTCCGCCTCGCACCTCTACCACAACCCGAATTTTTCGGCGGAGGAGAATCGCCGCATCTTTGGGAAGTGCAACAATCCCCATGGCCACGGCCACAACTACACGCTGGAAGTAACCGTTGCTGGCGAGCCGGACCCGGTGACAGGCATGGTCCTCGACCTGAAAGAATTAAAGGAAATTTTGGAGCGCGAAGTGATGCAGCGCATGGACCATCGCCATTTGAACTACGAAGTCCCTGAGCTCTCCGGCCAGATCCCCACCTGCGAGAACATCGCGCAAGTGCTCTGGCGTCTGCTCGATCCCAAGATCACGCGCGGCAGATTGCACCACGTGCGCCTGTACGAATCGCCGGACCTTTTTGCCGATTGTTATCGCAACGGTGCCGCTGCGGCAGGGAAGCAATGAGCAGCGCGCTCAAGGTCGAACTCGGCCGCCGATACCGTTTTTCGGCATCACACCGGCTGCATACCGCGCATCTAAGTGAAGAGGAGAATATCCTTGTCTTTGGGAAATGTAGCAATCCGTATGGCCACGGCCACAACTATGTCGTGGAGGTGAGCCTGTCAGGAGACGTGGACCCAGCCACGGGTATGATCGCGAATCTCGCCGACCTCGACGCCTTCGTCGCGCGCCAGGTGCTCGAAGACTTCGATCACAAGTCGCTCAACGAGGATGTCCCGGCGTTTCACGATCGTGTGCCTACCACCGAGAATGTGTGTATCGAGATCTTTCGACGCCTGAAATCCTTCCCCGAGGCCAGGCTCGAACGCATTCGAGTCGAAGAGACCGGGAAGAACAGTTTCGAGTACGCAGGGGACAATCCAGAAGGGAATCGGCCGTGACCAAACCCACCGAAGAAATCCTGCTCAATGACAGCAAGGAGATTGACGCCCGGAGGATCGCCTGCCACGTGCGCGAAATCATCAAGCTAGTTGGCGAAGACCCGAATCGCGAGGGACTGCGCAAGACCCCGGAACGCTTCGAAAAGGCCTTCAAATTTCTCACCAGCGGCTATCATCAGAACATTGACCACCTTCTCAACGGCGCCACCTTCACCGTCGCCTACGACGAGATGGTCATCGTGAAAGATATCGAGTTCTTCAGCCTCTGCGAGCACCACCTGCTTCCGTTCTTCGGCAAGGCCCATGTCGCTTATTTGCCGAACAAGCGCGTGCTCGGGCTCAGCAAGATCGCCCGCCTGGTGAACATGTTTGCGCGCCGCCTGCAGATTCAAGAGCGCATGACCAGCCAGATCGCGGAGGCCATTCAAGACAAAATCAGTCCGGAGGGTGTGGGCGTCATCATCGAGGCGCGCCACTTGTGCATGCAAATGCGCGGCGTTGAAAAGCAACACGGTTCGGCTGTGACCAGCGCCATGCTTGGCGGTTTCCGCCACAATAAGCAGACCCGCGACGAGTTTTTATCGCTGGTCCGCACAAAGAATTCCTGACATTTGAGACCGTTAGTCTGCGAGCCTGACGCTCCGAGACCTCTTTCTCGTCACGCCCTTCGCCGCCGCGCCGCTCGCGCACGTCGAACCCGTGCGCGGTTGCCACAGGTGCGGTCGTTACACCAGCGCTTGATTCTCGCTTTCGTAGGATCATGGAAAATCCATCGACAGTCCGAATTCGCGCAAATCTTGATGCGCTGCAAATCCCCCTTCGCCAGCATTTCTCCCAGCGAGGCTGCAATCCGTGCGATCACCCAGCTCCAATCGCTCTTGACCGGTACGAGTTCCGAGCGGAACCCAATTTGGTTCTGGACGAGTTTCTGCCGAGCCGGTACTTTCAATGCTTGGTTCAATTTGGATAGTTCTGCGGAACCCGGTGAGCGTCCGGCGGCCAGCTTTTCGGCGACCCGGCGCAGCAGCCCGCGCAATTCCGCCAATTCGCGGCGGGGAACAGCACTCGACGGCGCAGGATGCAGCTTCCAATGTTTGAGAAACGCAGCCAGCCACAGGGGGTTTGCAAGATGTTCCGTGCGTTTCCCGAAGCCATCCCATTCTTCACTGTTGGCCAGGTCGATCCAGGGCGCTGCGGTCCCGAACCCTTTGGCCTGAAAAATGTCGCGTCGTGTCATCGCTGTAATGGGCTAAAGTAAGTTGACTCGATACACGAAATCAGTTAGAGTCTGGTAATGAGTATAGCAGCGATAATCCGTTACGGCAATCCGGTCGCGCCAGCCGTTACGGTAACTTGCACCGCAGTTCAGGGATGATCCTATGTCTGCGAAATCAGCAACCGCCGTAGCGGAACTTGCAAGCAGCCCGGCCCTGGCGCGCCCCCGCCTGAATCGCGCCGTGGTCGTCTTTTCCTTTTTTTCGATCTACCTCATCTGGGGCTCCACGTATCTCGCCATCCGCTATGCCGTGGAAACCATTCCCCCGCTCTACACCGCCGGAATCCGGCACCTCATCGCCGGCCTGATTCTTCTGGCGTGGTGCCTTGCCAAGCGCCTGCGGCCTACCTGGACGCAAGTCCGCGCCAGCTTCATCATCGGCGCTTTCTTCTTTCTCGGCGGCCACGGCTCCCTGCACTGGGCGGAGCAGAAGGTGCCTTCGGGCCTCGCCTCTCTCCTCATCGCCAGCGAGCCTCTCTGGGTATTCTTGCTTTTTGCCATCGTTGCCAGACGCAGGCGCTCCAATGCAACGCTGCTGGCCGGCCTCGTTCTGGGATTCGGCGGCGTGGGCCTCCTCATGGGGAGAAGTGCTCTCACCGCGGGGCCCGGTGTATTCCTTGGCTCGCTCGCCATCTTGGTTGGCGCGCTTTCCTGGTCCGTGGGGATTGTGTATTCCCGGCAATCGCATCTCTCCGGCCATCCGCTCTTGCTCACAACGCTATCTCTGCTGGCCGGCTCTCTTCAGTTGCTTCTGGCCGGCACCGTCGCCGGCGAGTATCGCGGTTTCTCGTTTGCCGCTGTCTCAACTCGTTCGTGGCTGGCTCTCGGTTACCTGATCTTCTTCGGCTCCGTTGTGGCTTTCACCGCCTATAACTGGCTCCTCGAGCACTACTCACCCACGCTGGTCGCCACCCACACCTACGTCAATCCGATCGTTGCCGTTCTGCTCGGATGGCTCGTCGCGGGCGAGGCCGTCACACTCAACGTCCTCCTTTCCACAGCCCTGGTCATTGGAGCCGTCATGCTGGTGGATCGGGGTACCACACTTCTGAAACAAAGCCCCTGAGCCAACGGGAATCCGCTGCTTGTTCCTGAAACAAAAAGAGCGCCGGTCTATCGAACGGCGCTCTCTCTGCAGTTCGCTTGAATGGTTTCGTGGTTACATCTTTGCGATGTCCACCGAAGCTCGCGTGGTCTCCCAGTCCATCCGAAGAGCGCATCCTCCGGACGTCTTGTCAAACGCAATCGTGAAGTTCTCGGCGGCCGCGGGCAAAGCCGATACTTTCATTTCGATGCGCGCCAAATCGTTCTCAGGGCCGGGATAGTTCGTGCCCCACTCACCCGTTTTCTTGCTGATAACCAGCGTCCACTTGTCCTTGTTGGGGATCGTGAAGACCGTGTAACTCCCCGCGGGAACATGCGTACCGCCCACCATCACGTCCGCTGTTGTCACGAAAGTAGTGGCCTCATTCGCCCCCGTGCGCCACACCTCGCCGTACGGCACCAAACCACCGTAAATCTTCCGCCCCTTCGCCCGCGGACTCGAGTAATCCACGGTAATCGTCTTGCCATCCGCCAGCGTGCACGTCGCCTTCGCCGCCGGACTCGGCCGCGCTGCTTTGTCCGCCTGCGCGGATCCCCGCGCCGCCATGAACCCCAGTGTCAGACAACCCAGTGCCAAAACCGCGAATTGCTTTCTCATTTCTTGTCCCCCTTTTGAGCTGTGCCCAAGCATTGAACCTAATTTGTCGGCTGAGCGCAATACAGAACGCATTCAGCCCCATCAGACGGCTGAAACCTGGACTCGTTTCCTGCCATTTTTATTTTCAAAACTTGCGAAACAGCAAGAAAGGGACTAAACCTAGGCATTGGCCAGGGCCGCGTTGAAAACCGGAGCCTGCTTCGTGAGGTACTTATGGTGGATTCAAGACGAAGACTGTTCATTGCTCTCGGCGGCGCTCTCGGAGTCTTGGCCGCAGAGCCTGTTCTCTTCGGTCTGCAGTTGCCAAGGCCCGCGCGCGAACCTCGTCCCTACCCAGATGGGCGCGACCACGGTATTCCGCCGAACGCGGACGATCCGGGCGTTTCGAAAAGGAAGGTCATTGATCAGCAAAACCGGAATCTGATCAGAGAAGACGTCGCTAAACTCTACGAAATGGCCTCCGAACTCAAAGGAGAGGTCGAGAAAACCGACGCGAGTTCTACCCTCTCGGTATCCCTCGTCAAGAAAGCGCAGCAGATCGAAAAGCTGGCAAAGGAAATCAAAAACCTTGCAAAGGGCTAGCCTCTGGGCGGCAACGCAAACCTCGATCACAAGCAACTTGTGCCAAAACTCACTTGCCGCCGGTGATTTCACATTCCTTTACACGTTTATCAAAGTTGTGTTAGCCTGATTGGGTCGAAGAGAAGAGGAAAATTTCAGGGGAAGACGGAGAGGGGCCTTGAGCGCACCGAAATCAGTGTTGATCGAACAGTTCCGAACCCATGTCAAGGACACAGGCTCGCCCGAAGTGCAGATTGCACTTCTCAGCGAGAGGATCAACTATCTGACCACGCACCTCAAGTCCCACGTGAAAGACCATGCATCGCGCCGCGGTTTGATCATGATGGTCAATAAGCGCCGCCGATTGCTGGACTATCTGAACCGCCGCGACCCGGATCGGTACCGCGAGATTGTTGATCGTCTTAGCCTGCGCAAGTAATCGCCCATTCGTTTTAATACAAATTGGGCGGTATCCACTGCGTTCTCACGAACTGACACATTCCACACGGAGTCTGTCGCCAGGCATCCGGCTGAACTAATGCCGGAGTTTCTCGTGGTGTAGTCCATCGCGCCTCGTCTTGAAGTAGCTCTCGCCTCTTTTCTTCCATCTCGAAGCAGAGACAGGTTCTCTGAGCAATCGCTACCGCTCCAACGCGGAGCCAAAGGATACGATTCATGTCTGAAAATACTGCTACACCCGCTCCTCACCAAGTGACCGTTGAAGTCGGAGGACGGCCGCTCGTCCTCGAAACCGGAAAAATCGCAAAGCAGGCCAACGGCGCCATTACCGCGCGCTATGGCGACACGGTCGTCCTCACCACCGCTTGCATGGCCTCGGCGATGAATGACCGCGATTTTCTTCCTCTCACCGTGGACTACCGCGAAAACACCTACTCCGCCGGAAAAATTCCTGGCGGCTTCTTCAAGCGCGAAGGCCGCCCCTCGGAAAAGGAAGTTCTTACCTCCCGCTTGATTGACCGTCCCATGCGCCCGCTCTTCCCCGAATCCTGGCGCAATGAAACCCAGATTGTCTCCATGGTGCTCTCCGCGGACAGTGAGAACGACCCCGATGTCATTGCCGTAACCAGCGCCTCGGCTGCGGCGTATTGCTCGGACCTGCCGTTTGAGAAGCCCATCGCTTGCGTCCGCGTCGGATTGCTCGATGGCCAGCTGGTGATCAACCCCACCGTCGCCGACCAGAAGAAAAGTTTGATGAATATCATCATCGCCGGCACGGAAGAAGCCATCGTCATGGTGGAATCCGGCGCGCTCGAAGTCTCCGAAGAAGCTGTCGCGGATGCTCTCGAGTTCGGTCACACGCAGATCAAGAAAATCGTCGCCGCCATCAAGGAACTTCACGCGCAGCTCAAGCCCAAGAAAGTCGTCGTTCCGCCCCTCCCTTTCGACGAAAACATTTACAAGGACCTCCAGAAAAAATACGGTGACCGCCTCCATGACGCGGTAAACACCGAGAAGCATCCGAAGAAAGAAAGCTACCACCTCATTGATGCTCTCAAGGAAGAGATCCTCAAAACCATCCCGGAAGAGCCCAAGAAGGAGATGGACGAGAAGCGCACTCTCACCAAGCGCGCCTTTG
>Ga0137393_10000840_pt1 | contig 19094 bp, 22 predicted proteins | sample 15con2h34BmetaG_FD_101396 | JGI IMG/M metagenome (GOLD analysis project Ga0137393, IMG submission 101396) | Vadose zone soil microbial communities from Angelo Coast Range Reserve, California, USA - 15con2h3.4B metaG | ecosystem: Environmental > Terrestrial > Soil > Vadose zone > Saprolite...
CAAGACCCTCGGATACCAAGTCACAGCCAACGACTTCCTCACCTTCCCCTCCGTCATCGCGCAGGCAACCGTCGTCAACCAGGAGGAAACCCTCTCCGCGGAAGACATCGAGGAAATCTGCGGACCGCCAGCCGATGACCGCGACTTCATCCGGCGCACCTTCAAAGGCCTGTACTTTACCGACGACGACCGGGAATTCCTCGACTCAGCCTGGTCCCACATCGACCGCATGAGCGGCCACAAGCAAGCCGTCGCCATCTCCGCGCTCGTCCTCGCATCCGCCCGCAGGCAGCCACGCGGCGTCTTCACCTTCACCGACCTGCGCTACGACGACGGCCGCCGCGACCTGCACCTGCCCCTGCGCCAGCACTTCCGCGAACGTGCCGCCGAATACAACCAGGTCGTCTTCGACAGCGGCCAGCCCTGCACCGCCCTGGCCGGCGACGTATTCGCGCTGCCCCCCCAGCCCTACGACGTCGTCTACCTAGACCCGCCTTACGCTCCGCCCCGGGACGACAACTGCTACATCAAGCGCTACCACTTCCTGGAAGGACTCTCGGTCTACTGGCGCGGCCAGACGATCATGGAAAACACCCGCACCAAGAAACTCACCAAGCGCTACACCCCCTTCTCCTACAAGCACACCGTCACCGACGCCCTCCGGCGCACCTTCAAGCAGTTCCAGGACTCCACCATCGTCTTGTCCTACTCCTCCAACGCCGTCCCCGACGCAGCAACCATCGAGGCACTGCTACGCGAGGTAAAAGACAACGTCGAAGTCCGGCTGACCGACCACACCTACACCTTCGGCACGCACTCAGCCGCCCAGCGCCGCGCCGTTTCCGAGTATCTATTCATCGGACGGTAACCCCCGTGCCAGACATCCCCACATTCACCGAATACCTCGCGTCCCTCGGACGACTGATCGCGCACGCGGACCCCACGCTCCCCACCCCCGAGGCAGGGAGCATCAAGGACGCCGCTGACAGCCTCGCCGCCCTCCCGGAGATCAGCACGACGACCCTCGCCACCTGGGCTGCCGATCACCCCGCCTGGGTCAACGTCCTCGGTCTTGCGGTCGGGCTCTCGCAGGAGAAGCTCAAGAACACCCTCAAGCACCACCTCGGCACATCAGGGTGGATCACCCTCGCCCGCGAGCGCCCCGACGACCTCGTGAGAATGCTGGAGGAAGAATTCGACCTCGTGCGCCGCATCAAGGTACAGAGAAACCGGCCCTACGACTTTGGTGACATCCTTGTCGCCCGCGCCATCACGCGGCAGACCGCTACCGCAGCCGGGTATCAGGCCGCAAGGTAGAAGACGAGATAGAAGACATCGCCAGGAACCTCGGCCTCCCCTACCAGACAAGAACCAGATTCACCGGCCGCAACGGCCGAACCGCGCCATGCGATCTCGTCATCCCAACCGGCCAAAACGCCGAAATCGCAGTCGCAGCAAAAGGCTTCGATTCCACCGGGTCAAGACTCACCGATGCCGTACGCGAAATCGAGGAAGTGGCCGACGTCCGCCTGCCTCGGCAGTTCATCATGGCCGTCATCGACGGAATCGGCTGGAAGAACCGGGTCAACGACCTCAGGCGCATCTACACCCTCTGGGAACGCCAGCAAATCGACGGCATGTACACCCTCGCCACTCTCGACACCTTCCGCCGCGACCTACAACAGGCCGCCCGCCTGCGTGGCCTGCTCCCACCAGCACCGTAACCCCCGCGCAATCCAAACCCACACACCCTCTGCACAGTGCCCGCACAGCCCCGCAACATAGTCAAGATCAGCGGCGCGCCCTCCAGGTACTCAACCTCCGCCAGTCACCAGCGATTCACCATGCCCAGTCACACAGGCGTACAAGAAGGGCACCGCAGACACAACGATGCCCCTCTTACGGCCCGGCTGCCTGCCCTAACGGCTCAGCCTAGGTCGAACTCACCAGCCTTCAGCCTGGCGGTGAAAGCCCGCCATTCGGCAAAGCTGAAGGCCAGTACTGGCCCATTGGGGTCCTTCGAGTCACGCACCGCGACAGCACCGGGGAGGTTCTGTGCGACTTCCACGCACTGCCCGCCGTTGCCGCTGCTGTGGGACGACTTGCGCCACTCGGCGCCCGTCACGTCCATTGCCCTACCACCTCAGTGATCAGTTGCTCAGACGCTCGTGGTGGGAGCGCCTCGGCTCTCAGTGTGTCATAGAGCAGCATGGCGTTCGTCACGTCTTCGCGCCGCTCAACAAGCTGCCCGGTGAGTGCGTTGTCGAGATAGGCGATGTCAGGTGCCCTGTCAAAGCTGGCGATCACCAGCGAACCCAGCAGCCCGGCGTGTGCCCCGGCGGCTGTGGGCATGACCTGCACCGTGACGCCTGGCCGACGGGCAGCGGTGAGCATGTGGTCGAGCTGGCCGGTCATCACCCCCGGCTCTCCCACCGGCCGGCGCAGCACACCCTCATCAATGATGACCCACAAGTCGGGCGGGTCATCGCGGGAAAGGATGACCTGCCGGTCCATCCGCGCGGTGACCAGCTGGTCGATCTTCTCGTCGCTGTCCCGTGGCCTGGCCGCCCGCAAAATCGCGCGGGCATATCCTTCGGTCTGCAACAGCCCATCCACAACCAGCGGCTGCCAGGACCGGAGCATCGTTGCCTCGGATTCACGGTCGAGGTAGGGCCAGAACCATCCTGGGTAGGCCACGCGCGTGCACTGCCGCTGCATCCGGGCGAACGTGCCCGGCGTGCCGAGCGCCTTATCGCACCGCTCCGCGAAGTCATGGCTCGGTACCTGCCCGCATGTCTCGATCTTGGCCACCAGAGAAGGGCTGTAGGCGACCGCCTCGCCTAACTGCACCTGGGACAACCCGGCCAGCTCACGGTGCGCCTTCAGCTCCTCAGCGAACATCACAAGAGGCGAGTCGCCGGACCCGCCGCTGCGTCGTTTGCCCACTGCCGCTCACCCAATCCAACCGCGTAGCCACGGTTACTCGCGGGACCCGCACGATCACCATTTACGTGCCTCACTCATGGACCAGCGTATTGCGCCCCCGGCAGGCTGTGGAGCGTCCACCGCTATTGATGGAGGTCACCATGTCTTCCGGCCTCACCGCGTCCGCCGAAGCGACGACGCCGCTCACCTGGTCCCGCATGTTCCCCGCTCGCGCCGATCAGGTCCGTGAGGCCCGCGCATTCCTGCGCGCCGTCCTGGACGGCTGCCCGGCAGCCGACGACGCCACCCTGTGCATCTCAGAATTAGCGGCGAACGCAGTGCTGCACAGCGACTCCCGGAAGCCAGGTGGCACGTTCACCGTCCGCGCCGAAGTCCACCACGGCGACTACGTCTGGATCGAAGTAGAAGACAACGGCGGCGCGTGGAACCAGCGCACCCACCGCGACGGCCGCCCGCACGGCCTCGACATCGTCCGCGCCCTTGCCACCGACTCGGGCATCGACGGCGACCCCATCACCGGCTGGGCCGCTTGGGCCAGGTTCGATACGCCCCCGGCCGACCATGCCAGCCACGGCAAGGACACTGCGCCAGCCCGCGACCCCGCCCCGGGCGCGACGACCATGACCTGCGCCGGGCAGGCCCTGACCGGCCTGAGCGCCGCCCTCGCCGCCCTGGGCATCGCCACCATCGGCTTAACCCTGACCCGGCACAACGGGAAGCTCTATCCCGCGCATGGCCCGGCCATCGGCTACCACGGCGGCCTGTACTGGTGGCCCGCCCGCGGTCGGCACGCCAGCCGCCCCATCTACGCCATCCACGACGCTCGCGACCCTGTCGGCGCCGCCCGCCGAATCGCCCCGCACCACCAGCCACCCCCTCCAGCGGAGCACTGACCATGCCCGACACCATCCCAGGCCATCCACACGCCAACGCCGGAACCGCAGCACACGCTGGCGCCGTTCACCGGGGCTGGTTCCAGCACTTGCAAGCGCTCGAAGACGCGATCGCCTACCGGCGAGCCCGCGTCACCGCCCCGTGCCCCGACTGCACCGCCAGCGGCCAGACATGCGACGACCACGCCTGCGACCTGAACCTCATCGCCGCCTACCAGAAGACGGCCATCGCCACCATCCAGGGCATATCCAGCCAGATCCCCTGAACCCCCGTGCCAGCACCTGCGGCCCCCGGCCCCAACGGGGAAGCACGGGCGCTGGCATGGGATCCAGCACCCAGCCCGCACCCATGCCGACCGCCGCTAGCGCGCCGTTTCAGGTTTGGCGGCATCGCTTCTATACGACCATGAATATTCGTGATCAAGGTTTACGACTTGCGGGGCTCACCCCGGTAGGTACCGAAGGACCAGCGGTTGCCCTCCGGGTCGCGGGCCGCGAAATCGCGGGAGCCGTAGTCGGTGTCGTGCGGCGACTCGAGGATCTCGGCGCCGGCCGCCGAGGCGCGGGCGAACAACGCGTCCGGCTCGCCGGTGACCACGTACGCGCCGAACGAGCCCGGCTGGACTGGCCACCTGTCGTGGGGATCCGCATCGCGTGCGGAGCCGAGCATGATCCCGCCCCCGGGCGGCCAGGACAGCTGCGCGTGGTCGACGCGCTCGCCGTCGCCGTAGACCACGGTCTCCTCGAAGCCGAAGGCGTCGACCAGGAAGCGGATCAGGCCGCGTGCGTCGCGGGCTCGCAGGGTCGGCCAGACCTGCGGCGGCGGTGTGTTATCGGTCATGCTCAGGATTCTTCCGTCGCGGGGTCCGGGATGGCTTGGACGTTTCGGAACTCTTCCGCCAGCCATGCCGACGGCGGGCAGCCGGCCAGCTCGCGGAACTCACGGGCCAGATGCGCCTGGTCGTAGTAGCCGCAGGCGGCCGCGAGGTCGGCCAGGGCTGATGGCTGGCCCGCGCGGGCCTGGCGCTGCAGCAGCCTGCGGGCGCGATCGAACCTGGCCACCCGCGCGGCGGATTTCGGGGTGAGCCCGGTCTCGGCCAGCAGCCGCCGCCGCAGGTAGCGGGGGCTCCACCCGACCTGTTCCGCCACGGCGGAGACGCGGATGACGCCGCCGCTGCCGACCAGCAGGCGCCATGCCGCGGCGACGTCCCGGCTCACCCGCTGGTCCGGGTCGGCGCGGGCCAGCAGCAGTTCGTCGAGGATCGCGAAGCGGGCCGGCCAGCTTGCGGCCTGGCGCAGGCGCTCATGCCATTCCCGCGCGGTGCCGCCGAGGACCTCGGTGCCGTCGACGTCAATGTTGGCGAGTTCCCCCGCGGGCAGGCCAAGCAGGGCGCGCGCCCCGAGCGGGCTCAGTCCCACCTGAGCGCCCGACTGCCGCCCGTCATGGGTGATCAGCGCGGACGACGTGTGCAGCCCTCCGATCAGTGTCGGGTAGCAGCCCGGCGCGGTCGCCGGGTCTGGGTGCCTGGCGATCACCAGGGGATCATCCAGCGTGATGATCATCGTGAGATATGGCGATGGCAGGCCCCGGTGGCTGGCTGGCGGCACGCCCTCCTGCCGGTATCCCGTGTACCAGGCGACCAGGCCGCGCAGCGGCGGCGCCGGAGCCGCCCAGGCGGACTCCGACACGCCCGCATCGGGTGAACCGTCGCCCACCAGGCCAGTCTGCCACCACGCCGGCAGCAGCCCCGGCGATGACGCCACCCTGGGCTACCTGAGGACTAGAATCACCGCGACGGGGAAGCGGGCGCGAGCAGCGGAGGGTGCCAATGGCAGGCCGGATCCGCGACGAGGACATAGCCGTCGTCCGGGAGCGCTCGGCCATCGACGAGGTGGTCGGCGAGTACCTGCAGCTCCGCAACGCCGGTGGTGACTCGCTCAAGGGCCTGTGCCCGTTCCACGACGAGAAGACCCCGTCGTTCAACGTCACCCCGTCCCGCGGCCTGTGGTACTGCTTCTCGTGCGCCGACGGCGGCGACGTGATCAAGTTCGTCGAGAAGATCGACAACCTGTCGTTCCCCGAGGCGGTCGAGCATCTCGCCGCCCGCGCGGGCATCGAGCTCAGGTACGAGCAGGGCGGCCAGGTACCGGGCCAGGAGCACAGCCAGCGCCGCAGGCTGCTAGAGGCCCATAAAGCCGCTGCTGATTTTTTTGCCGAACGGCTCCGGGGGCCGACTGCCGGACCAGCTCGCGCGTTCCTGTCCGAACGCGGATTCGAACTGGCCGACGCCGAGCGGTTCGGAGTCGGCTATGCGCCGCCGGAGTGGGAGGCCCTCACCCGCCACCTGCGTGGCCGTGGCTTCACCGACGCCGAGTTGCTCCTCGGCGGTCTGGCCAGCCAGGGTCGGCGCGGCCCGGTGGACCGGTTCCGCGGCCGGCTGCTCTGGCCGGTCCGTGACCTCACCGGGGACGTGATCGCGTTCGGCGCGCGCAAGCTGCTCGCCGAGGACGACGGCCCCAAGTACCTGAACACGCCGGAGACGCCGCTGTTCAAGAAGAGCTCCGTACTGTACGGGGCTGACCTGGCCAAGCGGGAGATCGCGGGGCGCCGGCAGGCAGTCATCGTGGAGGGTTACACCGACGTGATGGCCTGCCACCTGGCCGGGGTGCCGACCGCGGTGGCCACCTGCGGCACGTCCTTCGGTGAAGCTCACATGAAGATCCTTCGCCGCTTGATAGTCGACGAGAAATGGCTGTACGGAGAAGTCATCTTCACCTTCGACGGGGACCCGGCCGGTCAGCGGGCGGCGGTGCGCGCCTTCGACTTGGAGGACCGGTTCGTCACGCAGACTTTCATCGCAGTCCAGCCCGATGGCCTGGACCCGTGCGACTTGCGGCTCAAGCAGGGCGATGCCGCAGTGCGCGACCTGATCGCGGGGCGTAAGCCGGCTTACGAGTTCGCCATCCGCAGCGAGGTCGCCAAATATGATCTCGACACTAACGAGGGTCGGCTCGCAGCACTTGACGCTGCCGCGCAGATCCTTAGCCGGATCAAGGACTGGGCTCTGCGTGAGGGGTACGCCGTCACCCTGGATAGGCTCCTTGGCACACTGGACCCAGAGCTTGTGCGTACCCGGATCCGGGCCCACGAGCCCGCGCGCAGCGCCAGAGGTTCTGGCCGGACCGGGCGCGAGGGCACCCGTGGGGGTGGCCCACGAGGTGACGGCAGGGGCGACGGCCGTAGCGGTGATCGCCAGGGTGGCGGGGACCGCCGTGGCGGTGACGGCCAGGATGGCGGGGACCGTCAATGGCCTGGCCAGCGAAACGACGCGGGAGGGCAGGGCGCCCCCGGCGGCGCGTGGGAGGGGCGACCCGCGCCGGGCGCCTCCGGTGACCAGGCGGGCGCCGCGCAGGCCGCCTGGTGGCGGGAGGAACGCTACGACCCGGCCGACCCGGTGATGCAGGTGGAGCGGGAGGCGCTCAAGCTCGCGGTGCAGCGTCCGGCGCTGTGTGGGCCCGCCTTCGACGCCATCGAGGCCAGCGCCTTCACGGCCGCGCCGCACGTCGCCGTGTGCAACCTGATCGCGGCGTGCGGCGGAGCCAGGGGAGCGGGGAGCGGCCGGGAGTGGGCCGCGCGGCTGCGTGATGCCGCGCCGGACGATCGGGCGCGGGCATTCGTGACCCAATTGGCGGTGGAAGCGCTGCGGGTGCCCAGAGCGGACGGGGAACCAGACGCTCGGTACGCGGATGCGGTCCTCGCGCGAGTGGAGGAACTCGCGGTGAGCCGGAACATCGCGGTGGTGAAGTCGCGCCTGCAGCGACTGAGTCCGGTCGACGGTCAGTCCGACTACAACCGGATCTTCGGTGATCTGGTGGCCTTGGAGCAGCGCCGGAAGGCACTCCTGGAGCGGGCGGCCGGCGCGCTCTAGCGGGCCAGCGGCGCCACCGCCACCGCTGCGGCTGTTTGGTTGGCTGGGACGGGCGCGGCTGGCGCGGAGGTTGTGGCGGGATGCCTGTCCCGGGTCCGGTGTGCCACATGCAGGTCATTGACTTCCGCGTTACTAGCGGGAAGGTGACAAAATTAGGCCCCCGTAACCGGGCCTTCGTGGCGCAGACTGGTCTGCGTGACCCTTACGTTACTGCCCAGTGGCGCGCAGTCAGGAGATCAAGTAGCGGACCTGGTATCACGAGCCAGGGAACGCGGGGCCGTCAACGTGGCCGATATCACGGCCGCGCTGGATGGCTCAGATATGTCGCCGGATGCCTTCGAAGGTGTCGTGCGTCTGCTCACCGAGGAAGGCGTCGAGATTCTCGAGGCCCCGCACGAGGAGGCGGACGATCTGCCCCGCGGCGGGTCGGCTGATCCGGGGAGGCGGCCGGCCACCGGCGATCTTGTCCGGATCTACCTGCGGGAGATCGGCCGGGTGCCCCTGCTCACCGCCGAAGACGAGGTGGAACTGGCCAAGTCCATCGAGGCCGGGCTGTTCGCCGAGGAGAAACTGCAGGGCGGTTTCCCGCTGATGGGAGCGGCGGGCGCGGAACTCGCCCAGCTCGCCGCGGACGGGCTGCGGGCCAAGCAGCGGCTGATCGAGGCCAACCTCCGGCTGGTGGTGTCGATCGCGAAGCGGTACATCGGGCGGGGGCTGGTCTTCCTCGACCTGATCCAGGAGGGGAACCTTGGCCTCATCCGGGCCGTAGAGAAGTTCGATTACACCAAAGGCTACAAGTTCTCCACCTATGCCACCTGGTGGATCCGGCAGGCCATCACCCGGGCCATCGCCGACCAGGCGCGGACGATCCGGATCCCGGTGCACATGGTGGAGACGATCAACAAGATGGCACGCGTGCAGCGCCAGCTGCACCAGGATCTTGGCCGGGAGGCTTCGTCGGCCGAGATCGCCGCGGAAATGGGGCTGAGCCGGGACCGGGTCGCCGAGATTCAGCGGATCGCCCAGGAGCCGGTCTCCCTGCAGGCACCGATCGGTGAGGAAGACTCCGACCTGGGTGACTTCATCGAGGACGCGGACGCCGTGGTGCCGATGGAGGCCGCCGCGTTCATCATGCTGCAGGATCAGCTGGAGCAGATCCTGCACAACCTCACCCCGCGGGAGCAGAAGATCATCCAGCTGCGGTTCGGCCTGATGGACGGTCACCCGCGGACCCTCGAAGAGGTGGGTAAGGAGTTCGGCGTCACCAGGGAGCGGATCCGCCAGATCGAGTCCAAGACCTTGTCCAAGCTACGCCACCCGAGCCGCGCCCAGATGCTCAAGGAATACCTCGGCTGACCAATTCCGGGACTAGCGCCGCTCACCTGCGGTTTTACGGGTGAACGCCTACAGACTTGCATGGCATGCCGTACTGAGTCAAGATACTTGCCATGACCCCCGGCGAGCTGGCTTCCCTGACTGATTCGTGGATTACCCACCTGGAAGCCGAGCGGAAGAGCCCGCACACGATACGGACCTACACTGCCGGACTGGCCGCGTTCACTCGCTGGTGCGAGCGGGAAGGCCGGGCACCGGACCTTGACCGCGCCGCCGTCGAGGCGTTTACCGCGTCTCTCCTGACTGGGGGCGCCGAGGCGGCCACGGCACTGTCCCGCCAGCGCGGGGTGCGCCGGTTCTCCGCGTGGCTCGCCGCCGAAGGCGAGATCGGCGCCGACCAGCTGGCCGGGATGAAGCCTCCGAAACTGGATGACAAGGTTCCCGAGGAGCTGACCGCCGACCAGGTGAAGGCGATGCTGGCCACCTGCGGCACTAGGGACTTTCACGACATCCGCGACGCAGCGATCATCCGGCTGATGACTGAGTCCATGGTCCGCGCGGGGGAGCTGCTGGGCATGCAGGCGGCCGAGGTGAACATCCGCGAAGGGTCAGCGCTGGTGCGCCGGGGCAAGGGCGGCCGGGGGCGCGTGGTCCCGTTCGGGCCGCAGACCGGCCGGGCGCTCGACCGGTACAGCCGGGCCCGGCGCAGGCACCCGCTGGCCGCCTCCCCGCCCTACTGGCTGGCTGGCCGTGGCCGGGTGCTGACCTACGCCGGGTTGCACTCGGCGCTGACCCGCCGTGCGGAGCGGGCCGGGTTCACCATGCACCCGCACATGCTGAGGGCGACCGGTGCCATCCGGTGGCGCGCCGCGGGCGGGTCCGTCCCCGGCCTGCTCACCGTCGCGGGGTGGTCGTCCATCGAGATGGCGGCCAGGTACGTGCGGGCCGCAGAAAACCGCCTCGCCGTCGATGAGGCGCACCGCCTCCAGCTCGGCGACCTGTAGGCGGGAAAAACGGCGTGCGATAGGGTGACGACAGCCACGCAGAGCAGAAGAGGACTCCCCGACTAAGCGGGGGAGCGAAGAGCCCGCCGCGTCTCTGGGCGCGGGCGGTGACGGCCCGGCCGCCTTGTATGTAGGGGAAACCCGAAGCCACGCAGCTGCCCAGCGGATTCTGCATCCCGGAGTTTCCAGTGGCAGCCCGTGACCCAAAGCAAGCCTCATTGAATGCGGCCATCGCCGCTAACGAGCGCTGGTCCCGTGAGGACCCCGTTCCCAATGCCGAGATCGGGCAGGCTGGCCTGCTTGCCCGGTTCGAGCGCGAGGCACGCGAGGCTGAGCCCGGCCTGGACGATGCCGAGTATGTGCGCCGCGCCGAGTGCGCCCGCCGCGCGCACATGATCAGGCTGGGCAAGCTCAGCGGCAGCGCCCGCCGCGCCGCCAGGGCGGGAACGTCATGAGTGCGCAGGAGCCGACGATTGCCGACGTGCTGGAGGCCATCCGCGAGGTACGCGTCACGATGCTGGAGATGCGTGCCGATCAGGCCGACCGGCAGTCACGCACCAGCGAGCGGCTGGACGATATCAGCCGCCGCCTGGGCACGCTGACCGATGAGATCGCAGATTTTCGCAGGGAGTACAGCTCGCACCATCACCCAGGCGAAGAGGCCGCGTGAGCACAACCGTGCCTGAGCAGCCCGCGCCCATGCCGGCCGATACCGTCGCCACGCTGCCGCCACGTCGCTGCGGTCATCTCTTCCCAGGTCTGACCGGCTGCCGCGCCGATGCGGAACCGGGCACGACGAGGTGTACCGAGCACGCACACGACCAGCAGTAAACCGACGCGCCGCCACCCGGAACGGGGGACGGCGCGGCGAGCAGGCTCGGCAAAAGACCTAGCTCGGAGCTTAACCCAAATGTCGATCGACATGCAGGACAGCGAGACCGCTGTTGCCCTCGCGGTGGCCCACCAGCTGGCCGACGGGAGCGCCGTTCTTCCTGAGCACGGACACGCTGCACCAGAAGGAAGATGGCAAGTGGGGGTGGAGCTACCCCAGCCGGTGGCAGTTCACGCCGCGCGGGAAGGCCTCTCACGACGCCATTGACAGCTGGGAGCCGGGCTATGCGCTGTGCATGGTGACCGGCCGCGCGGTGGACGGCACCGATATTGACCGCCAGCACGGTGGCAGCCTGGAGGACATCCCGGCCGGCCTGCGGAATAAGGTCGTGCTCGCGGTCCAGCTGACGCCCTCTGGCGGCTGGCACCTGATCACGCACCCGATGAACCATGCCAGCGTCGCGCTCAGCCATCCCGGCATCGAGCTGAAATCCGGCCTGCCGGGCAGCAAGGCGGACTGGCCAGAGGGCAAATCCAGCCGCCGCTTCCTGCATGTGGCGCCGACTATTGGCGTGCCCAAGGTAGCCCTTGGCATGCCTGGCCGGGATGAGGAGCGCATTCCCTACCGGTGGGCGTCGGCCGATCTCGGGATGGAAGTCGATTCCGGGGACATGGATGAGTACCTGGCCTGGCTGCTGGTCCCCCCGGTCGCGGCCAGCAGCAACGGCAGTGCCAGCCAGGACGCCTCTGCCCCGGTCCCGGCGAAATGGGAGTACGCCGATGGCATCGACGTCCTGCGCGAGCACGGCATCCCGCAGATAGGAAACAACGCCCAGCGCCGGGTTTTCCTGAAAGTGACCCGCGAGCTCGTACAGCTCGGCCGCACTGATGAGGAGATCATCGAGGACTGCCTCCGCATCGCGGCGAAGCACCAGGACGAAAAGCGCCCCTGGCTCGCCCCCCACTTCGCGGACATGATCAAAGGCCCCCGGAAGAAATTCGGCCATCCGGGGAGCCCTGCCGCCGAAGTCGCGGAGATCCGCGGCAGCAGCAAGCCGGACGCCGCGGGCAAGCGTGTGATCTTCCCCGGGCCCGGCGACCCGATGGCCGTCGCGCGCAGGCTGCTGCTGACCTATACCCGAGATGGCCTCCTGACGCTGCGGAGGTGGCGGGGGAGCTGGTACCGGCACGAAGGCCCGGCCTGGGGCGAGACTGGCGCCGAGAGCCTCGCTGCGGAGGTGTACGGGGTCCTTGAAAAGGTCTCGTGCCGGACGAAGCCGACGAAGGCGAAGCCGGAGGGGGAGGTGGTCAAGTGGGCGCCCAACCGTGCCAAGGTGGCCGACGTCCTGGCCGCCATGGCGGCTATCACCCTGGTGCCCGATGCCGTCGAGCCTCCCGCGTGGCTGGGGGACGAGCCGGAGGGGATCTCGGGCAACGTCATCGCCACGACAAGCGGGCTGCTCGACGCGGCCGGGCGCGAGCTGCACAACCTCACACCCGCCTATTTCAACCTGACCAGTGTGGCCATTGCGTACGACCCCCTTGCCCCCGTCCCGGCCGCGTGGCTGAAGTTCCTGGGGGAACTATGGCCCGATGACCCGGAGAGCATCAGCACGCTACAGGAATGCTTCGGCTATGTGATCTCCGGCAGCAACGCTCAGCAGAAAATCGTCTTGCTGGTCGGCCCGAAGCGGTCCGGCAAAGGGACGATTGCCAAAGCGCTTCGCGAACTGGTAGGCAAGGGAAACCACGCCGCTCCCACCCTTAGCTCGCTCAAGGAGCGGTTCGGGCTTCAGTCGCTTATCGGAAAGTCGCTGGCGATCATCAGCGATGCGCGCAAGGCGAAAGAGGCCGGTGTCGTGGTCGAGCGGCTGCTGTCGATCAGCGGAGACGATGAGATCGACGTGGACCGGAAAAACAAAGATATATGGACTGGCAGGCTAGGCGCCCGGTTCATTGTCCTGAGCAACGAGGTGCCACAGCTGGAGGATGCCTCCGCGGCGATTGCCGACCGGTTTATCATCATCCCGCTGTCTAACTCATTCCTAGGCCGCGAGGACACCGGCCTATTTGAGAAGCTGCGCCCGGAGCTGCCCGGCATCCTTAACTGGGCGCTCGATGGCCTGGACAGGCTGGGAAAGCGCGGTCGCCTGATTGCGCCCGGATCTGCTGCCGATGCCATGGAAACAATGCACTCGCTAGCCTCCCCTGTCCGCGAGTTCGTGGCCGACAAGTGCTTTGTGAGTGACAAGATCGGTGTTCCGCGGCCGGATCTATTCAATCTCTGGGTCGAATGGGCCAGGGAAAGAAACTGCCCAGCAGGCACCGAGCAGCAATTCGGCCGTGATCTCCGGGCCGCCGTGCCATCGGTCAAGGGTATCCGGCCGCGGGGCGGCGGCGCGGGCCGCCCGCGCTGGCATATGGGCATCGGCCTCCGGCGTGCGGTGGCTGCCTTCGTGCGCGACTGCTGCGTGCCAGGTCCCGCTGCCGAGTGTTTCAACGATGAGTTGCGAGAGGCATGGGAGAGCTGGTGCAAGAAGAAGAAGCGCGCTCCGGGGGAGTTCGGGGTTTTCACTAACGATCTGGTCAGCGTCGTGCCATGGCTGAAGCTGCCGGAGGGGAAGCCGGAGGAGTGGCCTGCCCATGCGGTGATCAAGGGGGTCGATCCGTGCAAATGAGGAGCGGTCCACTCATTCGTATGGACCGGTCCACACTGCCTGTCGGGCGGTCCACAGCGTTTTCGCAGGTCAGGCGGGATGGTCCAAACGGTCCACTCAAAACGGAGGCTAACCCCTACATATGCGTGAACACACGAGACATCTACAAGATCATCTCTCCCTCTTTTCTCTATACGCGGGTTAGAAATATGTATGGACCGTATGGACCGTATGGACCGCAACCTCTTGAGCAGGGAAACCTCATGGTCCACTCGGGGATTAGGCGTATGGACCGTATGGACTGGACTAGGGCCGAACGAAACACGGAAATGGAAACACGGAGATGAAAACCCCCTACCTGGTGGACCGGCAGCCGCAGGATGTCAAGATCAAGATCTGGGTGCCTGCCCGGTCTCCCGTGGATGAGGACGCCATCCGGGAGGTAACCGGGAAGGGCACGCACGTCCAGCCTGCCGGGAGCGTGCCCGGCTTCCGCCGCTATGCGGTCAGCTGCCATTACAGGCAGGCTATCGTGGCGTGGCTGCGGTCGCTGCCGGGAAGCGGCGGCGTCCGCCTGCGCAATTACTACCACGCGCTCAGGCACTGCTCGCCGCAATGTGAGGGTGCCTGGGTGCAGGCAGAGCGCGGCGAATATCATGACGACCATTGCAACTGCTCCTGCGGCGGCTACCGGCACAATTCCGGTAACCCGTGGTGGGCGCGATTTGACGTCGTTGATACCGGCAGGGACGGCGACTATGTTTCAGAGGTGCGGTTCCTGCCTCCACTTAACGGAATGGAGCACTGATGGTTTTCTTTGGACCCCGACAAGAGCGAGTCGCTAACCTCCGGCCGGGACGGCGCCCGCGCATGCCGAAAGAGCGCATGACGCCGCAGCCGCAGCCGTGCTGCCTCGTGCTGTCACCTGTAAGGCGGTTCGGCGAGAAAGCGCTGAGCGAGATGCACGCCGCAGACTGCCCCGTTCCGGCCTTCGCGGCGATGCTCGAAGAGCAGGCCTACCCATTTTCGCGCTTGTAGAATTCACAAGGGAAGGAAAGACATGGCCACAATCGTTAAGAAGCTCACCCGGCTGGAGTCCGCCCGCGCGGACCTGGCCGAGGCTGCGAACGCGCTCGATGCGCTCCGGGCCCGGCAGCTCGATACCGGCGATGTTGACGCGGAGGCGTTCGGCGCCGCGGGTGATCGCGTCCGCCTGGCCGAGCTGGACGTGGAAGGCGCGGAGGCTGCCGAGGCTGCCGCTGCTGCTGCCGAGCGCCTGAGCGCGCTCACCGCGCTCCGCGCCGAGATCCTCACCCGTGCCGACCCCGGTCCGGTGATCGCGGCGGCCGAGGCGCTCACTGATGCCGTCGCGGTGATCGTGGCCGCGCTCGGGCCACAGCGGTCCCGCGAGATCTCGCGCCAGCTGGGCACGCTGCGGGATGCCGGCGTGGCCGAGACCGACCGCAACGGCCAGCCTGCGGCCGGGGATGCCGGCCTCGGCTGGCACGGGCCCGGGATGCTGAACGCGGCCCCGCGTCTCCGCGTTGACGATCGCGTTATCGCCCCCGTGGACCTGGGAGCGCTGATCACGGCCCTGGTCGCCCGCGGCTGTCATCGGGCTGGAGAGCACCCGGCGGCGGCGAGGGCTGCCGGGGCATCGCAGGCGATTGCCGCGGACCCCCGCGGCTGGCTGGAAAGGAATATCTGACATGGCTGCTACTCCGCCGATGGCCGACCCGATCAGGGCCGCGTACGCGCGCCAGCAAGCCGCGAAGAAAGGCCCGAGCACGCAGTTTGTGAGGCTGCTCGGCTTTGCCGCGCCCAGCCCGGACTTCGATATTGCGGCCTACGACGAGCAGGCAGCCCTGGCCGCTGCCGTGGCCGAGCAGGAAGCGGCCGGCGCTAATCCGCGGGCCGTGCGCACTGCGAGAATCAGGGCGCGCATCTTCGCGCCTGGGAAAAATACCTAGTAATAGCTCTCGGCCCTGGGAACCGAAACGGGCCCCGGAATAGCCGAGTGGTCGCGCGGCATCCCGAATCCCATTCACTGCATGTGCTAGGGATGGCGTCGGCGGCAAGCGCGGATGGCTGGCTAGCCGGAGCTTTCCGTGCGCGGCCAGCCTGCGGGGGTGCCGCTGCCTTCGCAGGCTGGCCAGGGCGGTTCCGGCCGGGCTTCCTTGATCGCCCGGCCGGAACCGCGAGAGGGCGCGGCTGGTTTCCAGGTGACCGGCCGCGCCTCTCTCATGCCCTGCGGGACTGGTCTCCCCTCCCCTATGCAGGTGCCCTGTCCGGGGCCCTCCCAGGCTCCACCCGCGAAGGACTCCCAGGGGAGGGGAGACCAGTCCCTGCCACAGGCAGCGGAAATGCCCAGGCCAGACGGTGCCAACAAACCAGGTCTCCGGAGGGGTCTGCTGGCCCCCCCCGCCCCCCCCGCCCCGCCCCCCCCCGCCAGCCAGCACCGCGGCGACGTCGCAGCCGGGCGCGTGCGCCTGGTGCCCGCCGGGTTCGGGCAGGCTGCCTCGGATCCGCGATCGGCACCGGCCCCGGCGAGGGCTCATCAGGCGCACCGCGCGGCAGCCCCGGGCTGCCTCCCAGGGCCCCGCGCCGCGCGTGCGCCCCGCGCGGCCGGCAGCGCCATGGCACTACCGTGGGCGCAGCACGCGAGGTCGCCCTCGTGCCCCACGCGCCCCACGCGCCTCGTTCGCCCCACCGGCCGCGTCCGCCCCACCGGCCGCAGTCGCACCGCGAGTCACACACGCCCCGGCCGGCTCCGGTCTGCCCGTGCTGCCCCTGCCCGCGGCGCCATGGCGGGAGGCGCCGGACCGCGCACGCCGCGCGGCGTGCTGTACGTCGTCACGGTGCCCCGTGCTGGCAGGTATGCGGGCATGGGCCGGCGTCCGGGAGAGCGCTCAGGGCCGCTCAGGGCCCGCGGTCCGGCGCCGGCATGCCGGAGGGCCGCTCCTATGTGCGGAGCGGCCCTCCGGCTGAGCTAGATCGAGCCGGCGGCCAAGGCTATCCAGCACATCAGGCAGAGCACCCCAGCGACGGTGAGTACGGACCTGATCATGACTCGTCATCCTCTCCGGCCACGCCCGCGATGTCTGCCCAGCGGTAGCCCTGGCACGGTGAGCCGGCCGGCGGCCGGATCTTCCGCGGGGAGATGCCCCGGGAGGCAAGCAGCTGCGCGAGTTCGCGCGCCGCGGACTCCGGCGCCCACATTGCGGGCCACGGGCTGGCGGGCAGGTCTGCCAGAGCGGCCAGCAGGACCGACGTCGGCGCATTCCTGGCCGGCTCGGTGCCGGCCAGTGGCCAGACCATCCTGAGATCGCCTAGCAAGCGGTCCGCCGGACTCGGCACGTCCTCGTCCGCGTGGCCGAGCGTGAGCGCCACAGCTGCCGCGCGCGCACGCTCTGGCCACTCACCCTGAGCGGCATCGGCCACGGCAAGCAACGGAGTCCAGCACTCTTCGGCACGGTCGGCGACGCCGGCCGGCAGGTCCGGCCAGCTGGTGGAGATCTCCCCCATCACGGTGGCGACCCATGCGCCGATGCTGGCGCCGAGCATGGCGCCTAGCGGCTGGTGCTGGCGAGGTGAGAACGTCTCGCAGACATCCTCCGGCCGCCGTTGCCGCATGCGGACGACGATGCTGCGGGACATCAGCGTGTCCGGCAGGTTGCCGAGTCCGGCAAAGCAGACCGGCCCGAAAACCGGAACCGAGACCAGCTCCGATCTGCTCAGGCGGGTCATGACGTTGCCGGCCTTATAGCCGGCGTTGAGGATGCCGCGGAGCTGGCGATGCGCGCCGTTGCTGCCACGCGTGCCGAAGATCGTGTCTACCTCGTCAAGGAAGATCGTCGGATGGTTGGTGCTGATCATCGCGGCCAGAACCGGGCCCGTGGGGTCAAGTTCCTCGCGAGGATTCCGGCAGAGCGGCGCCAGCGTGTTCTGTGCGCGAGTCTTGCCGCTTGCCGGTTCTGAGCTGAGGTAAGCAAGCCGCGGGAACGTGCCGAACGCGAGGTGAGCATGCGTTGCCGCTCCCCAGAGCACGGACGCGACATAGGCCGCATCGGACGGCATGATGGTGAACCGTCGCACGTAGGACTCCGCATCGCTGAGCAGCGCTGCGCCTGGTGGAGGGGTCACCTCCGTGACCGGTTCGATCTGGACGTCTAGCATGGTGCTGCCTTTCATTTGACGGTGGAGGGCAATGCCCTAGCGGGCACTCGCGCGGCCGGGCAGGTCACACTGTCCGGCCGCGCGGGAATCCGCTAGGTGTGCTGGGCGATGCGCTGCTCCCGGTTGACGTACCAGCTGGTGACGTCCCACGTGAATGATGCGAAGCACCGCGGGCAGAGGTAATCGACTCGCCAGTCGATCACGCACCACCAGCCGTCCGGGCACTTCGCATAGCGAGTTCCGCAGTTGTCACAGAGCCGGCGTTCGATGGTGACCGTGTCGGCAGGGTGGATGTCCGCCGGCGGACCAGCGGTCAGCGCGTTGAGCAGCGGGTGACGTCCGGCCGGTTCGTACGTCATGACTGCTCACCTGCGCACTCCTTCTCAGTGCAGCGCGTGACCCACCAGGCAGTTGGGATGTCATGATCGGAATCCGCGTGCGTTGCGGTGTAGGCCAGGAAATCCTGGCCAGCCGTGGCGTGATGGATCATGGTGTGCGCTTCGAGGTACTGATCGTCGGTTCCGTCATCCCATGCGCGCTCAAGATCTTCGCGCAGTGCCGACAGAGCGTCTGACCAGTCGCTATACGCGTAGTTCTCGTCATCCTGCGGCAGGTAGCCAGTGACGTTGTGACCCGCGTGCCAGTGGACGTGAGCAGAGCAGTCGTTCTCTGGCTCGGCATCGCGAGCCGCGCCGTAGGCGCGCGGCGTGACTTCGATGGTCTGCACTTCGATCGCTTCCGGGTATGCGTATTTGAGCGCGCTACGGCCGGCCGCGCCAGCGTTAACCCATCCGACGTAGCGCACGCGCGAGCCGTTGCTGAACGGGTCACTGATCTCGCGCAGCTGGTGAATCGCCCATCCTGAGCGGCTGTTGCCGTTGCGGCTGGCAGACGTGTGCAGGTACGTGGCGATGATCATGCTGTCCACTCCCCGCGGGCACAGACCACGCCGTTGCCGGAGACGTTGACGTAACCGGTCTGGTCAGTGCCGACGATCAGCTGAGGATGGGAACCGGCCTGGATGCGCACGACGTGCGCCGCGAAAGCTGCGCTGATCAGCAGCGCCAGCGTAAGCAGCGCCAGCAGGATCCGGATGGCAGTCCTGTGCGTGGGACGCTCCGGCTTCACACGCTGGCCTGAGACGGTCGTCTGCGCGTTTGCCTCGGCCACGCGCGCGGCTCTCTGGCTTTGAATCCATTCGGCCTGGGTTCCGCAGTTAATCGGCTTCCTGGTCCATGTTCCGGGCCGAACACGCAGGTCAGCGATGTTAGAGCCGCTTAGAATGGCGGGAATGCCTAGATACACGCTTTGTCACGATTCCGC
>Ga0137393_10000843_pt1 | contig 19065 bp, 17 predicted proteins | sample 15con2h34BmetaG_FD_101396 | JGI IMG/M metagenome (GOLD analysis project Ga0137393, IMG submission 101396) | Vadose zone soil microbial communities from Angelo Coast Range Reserve, California, USA - 15con2h3.4B metaG | ecosystem: Environmental > Terrestrial > Soil > Vadose zone > Saprolite...
CAGAATTCTCATGGCTTCACGCATAGTGTTACGCGAAACTCCCAGCGAAGAAGCGAGGGGGACTTCCTGGAGCGACGTTCCGGGGCGCAATTCACCGTCCAGTATTCTCTGTCTGAGGACAGTTGCAACCTGGTCGGCGACGCTCACCCGGTCAATATGCACAGACTGCATACAAGTTAGGATTGCGAAAGCTAAACGGCAGGCATGTTGCGCTTAATTTGTTCAAGTTGTCAAGTGTTGAAACATTCACCAATACCGGCTGTTGAGATATTTCCGCAAAAATCGCGGCTTGCGATTCCCTTCGTGACGGCAGGCCGGTATAAATTCGCCGAGCCGCAGGTTTTTCTTCTCATGTATGATTTCACTTCCCGGCCTGATTCTGAAGGGGAATAATCTTCGTAAAGCCTTGTATTAGGACGAAGCAGACTTAACATAATTGAATCGGAAATCATGTGTTCAGCCCTGGCCCAGAAAGTTTGACCTGCCCTCCACGGGAGTCGTTTTGTTCTTGTACGGCTGAGATTCGCGCCGACGTGCCTCTCTCGCGCGAAACCGCGTGCCGACTGATTCAGTGTAGCGACGAAGAATTACCCGAACTGCTGTCGGCTGCGGTTGCGGCCAAGGAGCGGTTCAAACCCATAGTCATTACTTATTCGCGAAAAATATTCATTCCCCTGACTAATCTCTGCCGTGATTATTGTGGTTACTGCACCTTTCGCCGTGATCCGGGAGAAGCCGGCGCGCATACGATGACTCCCGACGAGGTACTCGCGGTGGTTCGCGAAGCTGAGAAATTGGGATGCACTGAAGCTCTTCTCAGTCTTGGCGACAAGCCTGAGCTGGCGTTCCCGCAAATGCGCGCTATGTTGCGGCAGCTTGGTTACAGTTCGACCCTGCAATATCTGGAAGCGATGTGCAAACTAGTTCTCCAAGAATCCAGGTTGCTGCCGCATCCCAACCCTGGTCTGATGAGCGCCGAATGGCTAAGGCGACTCGGTACCGTGTCACCGAGCATGGGCTTGATGCTCGAAACCACTAACACTTCCCTGTTAGGCCCAGGTGGGGCGCACGACAACGCTCCCGATAAAGTACCTGCGAAACGGTTACGCACCATCGAAGAGGCCGGAAGATTGAATATCCCCTTTACAACTGGATTGCTTATTGGAATCGGTGAAACGCCTGAAGATCGTGTTGATACGCTGCTTGCGATAAGTGAATTGCACCGTCGCTATGGACACATCCAGGAAGTAATCGTACAAAATTTCCGAGCGAAGGCAAAAACCCCGATGCGCGATTCTCCTGAGCCCACGCACGGCGAGATGTTACGCACGGTTGCCGTCGCGCGGCTGTTGCTGCCAGACGTCAATATTCAGGCACCTCCGAATTTGTCCGCACCTTACTATGATGACTTGCTGGATGCTGGTATCAATGATTGGGGCGGGGTTTCACCACTGACGCCGGATTTCATCAACCCAGAGAAACCCTGGCCGCAGCTCGAACAACTGCGGATGCGAACTGAGGCCAAAGGATTCCGACTGCGCCAGAGATTACCAGTGTACCCGGAATTTCTGTCGGCACTGATTTCGCGACCCGGCTTGCTGGCTGATAAAGTAAGGGCGGTTGCAGATGCCGACGGGTACGCCAGGGAGCTGGAATGATTGTTGTGCTGACCGGCGGGACGGGAGGCGCGAAGTTCGTTGATGGACTTCGCGAAGTGGTCGCACCCGAAGAACTGACGTTGATCGTCAATACCGGTGATGACCTGCTCTGGTGGGGGCTCTACATCTCTCCCGACCTTGATTCCATCACCTACGTACTCGCTGGGCTTCTTAGCAAAGAACGGGACTGGGGCGTAAAGGGCGATACATTCTTTTGCCTCCAGGCTATGGGACATCTCGGACAGCCAATATGGTTCCAAGTCGGTGATCGTGATCTCGCGGTGCATCTGTTGCGGTCGAGACTGCTTGCGGAAGGCAAGAGCTTATCCGAGACAACGTCGCAGATCGCTGCGCGGTTAGGCGTTAACGCACGAATATTGCCCATGAGCGATTCACGGGTAGAGACGCGCATCGGGACTCCAATCGGTGAACTTAGTTTCGAAGAATACTTCGTGCAACGCTGGTATCAGGATCCGGTTCAGTCCGTCCGGTTTGCGGGTGCGGCAGAGGCGGAGCCTGCGCCTGGAGTCGTGGATGCAATCATGTTGGCCGACGCGGTACTGCTTGCTCCCAGTAATCCCATCACCAGCATTGGCCCCATTCTGGCGGTGCCGGCGATCCGTCAGGCATTGTGCGAAACTAAGGCTCCAGTTGCCGCCGTGAGCCCGATCGTTGGCGGAGCACCGGTAGCGGGACCAGCCGGAGTATTGATGGAATCTCAAGGACTGCCGGTCTCCATTGCAGGGGTGGCGCAAGCCTATCGGGACTTTCTTGATCTGCTGGTGGTTGATTTGCGTGACGCGAATGCTGCCGAGGAATTACGCAGAACGGACGTGCGCGTGCAATGTACTAACACCATTATGCGGACTACCGAGGATAAGGTTCAACTGGCCCGCGCGGTAATGTCCTTTATTTCGGGGGAAAGCACGGCTAGCGTCGGCAGCGTCAAACGACAATGATTCTCATTCCGGTCAAACATTTGAAAGACGCGAAGCAGCGTCTTTGTCCGGTGCTCGATCGCGAGAGCCGGCTCGCGCTAGCAGAAGTAATGTTGCAAGATGTGCTTGGAACCCTTGGCAATTGGCCGAATTGCCCCGACGTAGCGGTCGTTACCGGCGATCCCTTCGCGCTGGACTTGGCGCGCAGCTTTGATTTCGAGGTGATGGTCGACGAGAGCAACCTGGGCGAAACTGACGCGATAGAAACGGCGACTCGGATTTGTGTCTCCCGCGGTGTCGAGAATACGCTGGTGATTCCAGGCGACATTCCGCTGATCAGCGCGTGGGAACTGGAAAAAATATTCGAAGCGTCCCCCAATCAGGGCGCAGTCCTTGTGCCCGCGGCTGACTGTCGCGGAACGAATGCGGTGTTCCGACGCCCGGCCGGACTATTCCCTCTGCGATTTGGCAACGACAGTTTTAAGCCGCACGTTGCCGCCGCTCGGGCGACTCGAAAACCGTGTGTGATGCTTTCATTGCCTGGAATAGCACTTGACATTGATAGTCCTGCGGATTTGAAAGCCTTGGCTATCTCCCCTGGTGAAACCCGCGCCCAGCGTCTGGTTCGGCGCTGGGATCTCGCAGATTATCCGCTGGCCGTTAATGGCTGAAAAGTCGCCACCCCGGGAACTGCGGATTATTCCGGTGCCCGTTAGGGGCGAGATCAAGTCAGGCGATTCGCTAGCCGAAAGGCTTGTGCGTGCGTTACGCCAGCACGGTTTGTCCCTAGCGCAAGGCGATATTCTCGTGGTCAAGCACAAGATCGTTTCCAAAGCCGAGGGACAACTTGTTGAATTGGCAACGATCACACCATCTGCCAGTTCGCGGACTTGGGCTCGCCGCTATCATCTCGATGCTCGGGTCACCGAACTCGCCCTGAAGCAAAGTAAACGCGTGGTCCGCCGGAAACGTGGCGTTCTCATCACTGAAACTCAACACGGCCTGGTTTGTGCTAACAGCGGCGTGGACGTATCCAATGTAGATGGTGGCAAGCACGCGCTTCTCTTGCCAGAGGATGCCGACCGCTCTGCATTGCAACTTCATTTGGAACTAAAGAAAGTTCTGAAGCTTTCAATCCCCGTGATCATCACTGATACTTTCGGGCGGCCTTGGCGCGAGGGGCTTACCGAGGTCGCTATCGGCTTGGCCGGGATGAAGGCATTACACGACTACCGCGGGCGACGCGATCCGTATGGTTACGAGTTAAGAGTGAGTCTGGACGCTGTGGCCGACCAACTGGCTTGCGCCGCAGGTCTAGTGTGCGGCAAGCTAACCCGCACTCCCGCTTGCATCATCCGCGGGTTTCGTTATCGTCCGGGACCGGGGAGTGCTCGCGATTTGATTCGTCGAGCCGCTAACGACCTGTTTCGCTGAATTGTTTTCTTGGGGTTCTTTCCCGTCGGGCGTTCGAGGAGGTCTTATGGTTCGGATGTTGTCACAATCAGAACTGGAATATTTTCCTTCTCTTGAATGGAGCCAAATCTCGTCGCAAATGACACCGGCCACGCGCGTCGCAGTCGAGAAAGTCCTCGAGAGTCAAAATGGCGACGTGCTATCGCGAGACGAGTGCCTGCTGCTGGCGAATGCTGAGGGCGACAACCTTCTCGGCCTGTTAGCCGCCGCAGACACGCTGCGACGCGACCTGGTTGGAAATCTGGTGACCTACGTCGTCAATCGGAATATCAATTTCACGAATATCTGCTTTGTGGGCTGTAAGTTTTGCGCCTTCAGCCGTGGACCACGTGAGTCCGACACGTATTTTCTTAGCCCGGAGCAGGTAGCAGCCAAAGCAGTAGAGGCTGCAGGAATGGGTGCGACAGAAGTCTGTATTCAGGGCGGGCTGCCCCATGACCTGCCGCGTTTTTATTACCGCGATATCCTTCGGGCCGTTAAGAAGGCTGTTCCGCAAATGCACATTCACGCCTTCTCGCCGATGGAAATCACTTATGGCGTGGAACTGACGGGCATGCCACTCGAAGACTATCTCAGCATGCTACGTGAAAACGGGCTAGATACTTTGCCAGGAACCGCCGCCGAGATTCTTGACGACGACGTTCGTTTTGTCCTCTCCCGGAACAAGCTTTCAACTGAGCGTTGGAAGCAGATCGTCCAGACAGCCCATCGCTGTGGCATTCGAACCACGTCCACACTGATGTACGGTCATGTGGAAACGCCTGTCCACTGGGTCAACCAGTTGCTTATGTTTCGCGACATCCAGCGCGAGACCGGCGGTTTTTCGGAATTCGTACCGCTGGGATTTGTCCACCAGAATACCCTTCTTTTCCACCAAGGACTCGCACGGGCGGGTCCGAGTCTCGCCGAGCATCTCAAAATTCATGCTCTCGCTCGTTTGTTGCTTGCCGGGGCTATCAACAATGTTCAAGTCTCGTGGGTAAAACTCAACCGCAAGCTGTCACAGCTATGCTTGCAGGCCGGCGCGAATGATTACGGTGGAACGCTGATGGAAGAGAACATTTCGCGGGAAGCCGGAGCCACTGCGGGACAGTACACCAGTCCGGAAGACTTCCAAACCCTGATAAAAGAAATCGGCCGTATTCCAGCCGAGCGCAATACCACTTACACGCGCATCAATATCAAATTGCCAATCGAACAGCTCACTAACGAGGAAGCGTTTGCCACGGAGTTTGCATGAGCCCTCCGATCGCTATCCTGGGTGGCACAGGCCCGGCTGGCATGGGCCTGGCACTACGCTGGGCGAGGGCAGGCGAGTTTCTCATCATCGGCTCGCGCGACTCGATTCGCGCTCAAGCTGCGGCTACAAAGATCAAGGAACGCGCGGGACCGGACGCACAAGTATCGGGTGCGGAAAATTCGGAAGCCTGCGCAGCCACCGACCTGCTCGTGCTCACCGTCCCCTTCGAAGGTCAGGCCGCATTGCTCAAGCAGCTCAAGCCCTCGATTCGCCCTGGCAGTATCCTGATCGATGCCACTGTGCCGCTTGCCAGCAGCGTCGGCGGCCGTTCCACCCGCACTCTCGGTATCTGGCAAGGCTCAGCAGCGCAACAAACTGCTGAGCTAGTTCCCAAAAACGTGTCTGTGGTTGCCGCTTTTCAGAATATGTCAGCAGATGAGATGAACGGCGATCAGCCCGTTGAGTGTGATGTGATCGTTTGCAGCGATGATCCTCATGCCACGCAAGTCACTTGTGAACTGGCCGCGAAAATCCCAGGTGTGCGTGCGATTGATGGCGGCAAGCTGGAGAACGCGCGCATCGTGGAGCAGATCACAGCTTTGTTAATTGGGCTCAATATCCGGCACAAAGGACACTCTGGCATTCGTATCACCGGCTTGCCGAGCACCGCATACAAGTCATAATCGCTGACCCTCGCGACAGAGATGGAAGAACATTTCTGGGGACTCGGGCACCATTCTATGAACTCGCCCACTGGCAACGGCGTGGCTATCGAGTTCCGCAATGTTTCATACCGTCTCGATGGCGGCCGAGAACTTCTGTCCCAACTCAACCTCGAAATTCTCCGCGGAGAAACCTTAGTCCTCCTCGGCCGGAGCGGCTCAGGAAAGACCACCACGCTCAAACTCGTAAATCGCCTGTTGGCGCCAAGTGCAGGTGAGGTTTTCATTGATGGCCGATCCACCACGACGTGGGATGTAATTCGCTTGCGCCGCATGATTGGGTACGTTATTCAAGATGCCGGTCTGTTTCCTCACTTTACTGTGGAACGCAACATTGGGCTGGTGCCGAAACTTGAGCAGTGGGCGCCAGAGCGCATTCAAAAACGCGTCAGCGAACTGTTGCAGCTAGTTGGCCTCGATTCAGAGGTTGCTTCACGCTACCCGCGCGAGCTCTCCGGTGGGCAGCGGCAGCGGGTTGGCGTGGCGCGTGCGCTGGCCGCGGATCCGCCGATCCTGCTCATGGACGAGCCTTTCGGCGCGCTTGATCCCATCACGCGCGCGGAATTGCTACGAGAATTTCTGTCCTTACAGATGCGTCTGCGGAAGACAGTAGTCTTTGTTACCCATGACATGCGCGAAGCATTGATGCTGGGAACTCGTATTGCGCTGATCGAGGCGGGGCGCTTGGTCGCGATCGATAACCCTGAAGCCTTCCTGCACTCTAAGGACCCTCTGGTCGCCGCTTACGTCGACGCATTTCGCACCGATTTAACGACTTCCGGCAAAAAAGGTGACTCATGAACTTCTGGCAATTCATGGTTCAAAACCACACCGAGGTCCTGGAGCTTACGTGGGAACATATTTCTCTGGTCGGAATTTCTATGTTGATCGCAGTGCTCATAGGAATTCCGCTCGGCATTCTGGTCGCCCGCTGGCCGGCATTGAACAAGCCCGTGCTCGGTGGAGCCAACATCATTCAGACTATCCCCAGCCTCGCGCTTTTTGGGTTCCTGCTGCCTGTGCCCTGGATCGGCGCGCGGGCCGGCCGCTTGGCGGTTCTTGCGCTGACGCTTTACGCCCTGCTGCCGCTGATTCGAAATACGTATACCGGGATCAGAGGAGTGGATCGCGCCGTAGTTGAAGCTGGCCGCGCCATGGGTATGACGGATCGTCAGCTCCTATTTCAGGTCGAATTGCCTCTGGCTCTGGGCGTGATCATCGCGGGTGTGCGGATTGCGACCGTGCTCTCGATTGGCCTCGCGACCATTGCCGCTGCCATCGGAGCTGGCGGCCTTGGTGAATTCATCTTTCGCGGATTGGCGATGGTAAGCAATCAACTCATTCTGGTTGGAGCAATTCCTGCTGCAGCACTCGCTCTCTTGGCCGACGTGAGCCTTGGATGGGTTGAGAAGCGACTTAGTCCAGGATAAACCACTGTTTTATAAACTATGACGTCTCGACTCATCGGCGCATTGGTTCTCGCCTCCGTGTTTCTCAGCTGCGGTCCTTCACGTGAGAATCGAGTAGTCGTTGGTTCCAAAAACTTTACTGAGCAGCTTATTCTTGGTGAGCTGATCGCGCAGCAAATTGAGTCGCACACGAACCTTGAGGTCGAACGGCGCTTCTATCTTGCAGGAACATTCATTTGTCAGCAGGCAATCCTCGGCGGGCGAATCGATGTGTATCCTGAATACACCGGAACGGCCCTCACGGCCATCCTGAAGGAGAAGCCGGTCGGCAACAGAGAGGATGTCTACACTCGGGTCAAAAGCGAGTACCAAACGCGATTCTCTCTCGAAACAGGTCTCCCGTTGGGTTTCAACGACACATTTGCCATGGAGATTCGCGGCGAAGATGCACGACACCTGAACCTGAAAACAATTTCCCAGGCCGCGGCTTATACGCCGCAATGGCGCCTGGGAGCCGGCTACGAATTTATGGAGCGCCCCGATGGATACAAGGGTCTCATCGCAACCTACGGGCTCCGATTCGCGGCACCTCCGCGCATTATGGACCTCGGCCTCCTGACTCGTGCGTTGAAAGAAAAACAGGTGGACATGGCAGCTGGAAATGCCACCGATGGCCTGATCCCGGCTCTCGATCTTTTTGTGTTGGACGACGATCGTCACTACTTCCCACCCTATGAGGCGGTGCCCGTCATTCGCAAAGATGCGCTCCTCCGGCATCCTCAAATCGGCGTGGCGCTCCGTGAACTCGCCGGCCAAATTTCTGATGACGACATGCGGCAGTTGAACTATGCCGTCGACGGTCAACATCACGATGCCAAGCAAGTGGTGCGCGAGTTCATGCAGCGAAAAGGATTGATACGGTGATCGCGAATCGTGATGTGGATGCTGCCTGGAAGTACCACAATGCCACCAAGCATTCCCATCTCAGCATCCGGGCACATCCTCATTTTCTCGATTGGGACAACAAGCCGCTGCCCTTCAAAATTTATCCGACCCTCGAAGTAATGCGCCTGTCGAAGGATTTCAAGCGCACAAGCATGCCCGCGCTTTCCGCCATCGCAACAACAGTAGTGTCTGCATCAGGGGATGTCATTCCAGATCTTGAAACGCTCGCGCAATTGTTATTCTTTTCGGCCGGCGTGACTAAAAGCAAGAAGTATCCGGGTGGAGAAATTTTCTTTCGTGGGGCGGCTTGCACTGGCGCGCTTTATGAAATCGAACTCTACGTCGTTTGCTCTGATCTGCCTGGGCTCGAGGCTGGCATCTACCACTTTGGTGTCGCTGAATTCGGTTTGCGCCAACTACGGCGTGGTGACTACCGCCAGGTTCTAGTGGAAGCCACCGCCAGCGAACCCTCAATCATTCATGCGCCGCTGATCATTATTTGCACTGGAACTTACTGGCGTAATGCCTGGAAGTATCGCTCTCGCACTTATCGCCATTTTGGATGGGACAACGGCACCATCCTGGCAAATTTGCTCGCGGTCAGCTCTGCTCGGGGTCTACCCGCAAAGGTTATATGCGGCTTCGCTGACGCCCAGGTGAACAAATTGATTGACGTCGAAACGAGACGCGAAGTTGCCTTCTCGCTCGTACCCGTTGGTAATGTCTCATCTTCACCCCCAGCATCGGCAAACGTCAGTCCACTGGAATTGCCGGTCGTTCCTTATTCGAAAACTGAAGTGGACTACCCGCCCATGCGCCAGATGCATGAGGTGTCGTCATTGGTCTCTCCCGCGGAGGTGGCGAGTTGGCGTCGCGAAATTAAGGGAGGCAAGGTAGGAGTGAAAAAGAATGGGGGGATTGCCTTACAACCTTTGAGCGACGCAGAAATGCCTCACGACACAATCGAACAAGTGATACTCCGCCGAGGTTCAACTCGTAAGTTCTCGCAAGACTCGCTTACCTTCACTCAGCTATCCACCCTGCTCGATCGTGCCACACGCGAGTTGCCGGCAGATTTCCTCGACGATCCGAGCGGGCGACTGAACGATCTTTATCTTGTGGTGAATAATGTGGAGGGAATGGCGCCCGGCGCTTATTTCTATGATCGCCAGACGAGGTCTCTGCAACTTCTTAAGGCGGGCGATTTCCGTAGAGATGCTGGCTATCTTGGATTGGAACAGCAACTGCCCGCGGATGCGAGTGTAGATATATTTTTCTTAGCCGATTTGCACAGCATACTGGAACGCTTTGGTAATCGGGGATACCGAGCCGTGCAGCTTGAAGCGGGCATTCTCGGCGGTAGACTCTATCTCTCCGCTTACGCGCAGCGTTTGGGCGCAACCGGCTTGACCTTTTATGACGATAGCGTCGTGAGCTTCTTCTCTCCGCACGCGAAAGGCAAGAGCGCGATCTTTCTGGTCGCCTTAGGAAAGAGCGGTGTTGCAAAAGCAGATGGATAAGCTTCCCTCGATCGATGCGGATTCAAGAGCAAGAGAGCTGGAAAGTCATTCTTTAGGAGACAAAACCGGCTTCGCTGTTGCGCGTCCACCCAATTGTTTCTAGTCCACCGCCCGCGCCGTCATCTCCTCCGAGGGCTCGCCGCCCGCTGTGGCTTGCGCCAGGATTAATTGCCGCCCCTCCACCTGAAGGCTAGGCAGTCGCATACCAAAGAGCACCGCCGCCCCAATACAAGCCACCGCCCCGATGGCGACAGTCACAGGCGCACCTAGCCTGTCAGCAAGTGCGCCTCCTAATAGGGCACCGAACGGAGCCATACCCATGAACATCATGGAATAAAGCGCCATTATGCGGCCACGCAATTCATCCGGCACCATTGCTTGAATCAAAGTGTTTGAGCATGCCATCTGCAGCATCATCGAGAAACCCACTGGAAGCAGCAGTGCGGCAGAGAGCCAAAAATTACGCGAGAATGAAAACAGCAGGAGGAACACGCCGAAGCTGCCACAGGAGAACGCCACCCAGCGCCCCAAACCTCTTACCCCGGACCGCATTGCCAAGGTGAGAGCGCCCAACAATGCCCCCACTCCGGTTGCGCCCATCAGGATTCCCAGTCCACGTGCGCCTCCGTACAAAATACGATCGGCAAACACCGGCATTAGCACCGTGTAGGGCATTCCGACCAGGCTCACTAATCCGAGCAGTAGAAGCAATGCTCGAATTGGTGCGGCTCGACTTGCGAAGCGAAACCCCTCCCTGATATCCGCAAGTGGAGAGGCCGTACTCGGCGCTCGCCGGGTGCATTGAATTTTCATCATCAGAAGTCCGATGATGACGGCGATGTAACTTACCCCATTGGCGAAAAAGCACCAGCCTTCACCGATCTTGGCCACCAGGATTCCGGCGATCGCGGGACCCACAATACGTGCGCCATTAAACATAGAAGAATTGAGCGCAATAGCATTCATCAAGTCTTCCTTACCTACCATGTCCACAAGGAAGGCCTGCCGCGCTGGAATATCAAATGCGTTGATTACCCCGAGCAATGAAGCAAGTACAAAAATGTGCCAAACCTGCACTTTCCCGGTAAGGGTCAGTCCCGCCAGGATGAAGGCCAATATCATGGAAAGTGTCTGAGTGGCGATGATCACGCGATGCCGGTTGGCCCGGTCGGCCACCGTGCCCCCGAAGGGAGCGATCAGGAAAACCGGAAATTGACTGGCAAAACCGACTGAGCCCAACAGCAAGGGGGAACCGGTAATGCGATAGACCAGCCAGGCTTGGGCGACGCTCTGCATCCAGGTCCCAACCAAAGAGATGAGTTGTCCGCTGAAAAAAAGCTGGAAGTTGCGATAACGAAGCGCGCGCAGTCCCGTCTTCAGTCTCCCCTGACCCCGGGAGTCGAGCGATTGAACCGCCCTAGGTTGATTGCTGATTTCGCCATGATTGGCCACGTCGTCGTTTTTGATGCCGCCAACCATGCTTATGGTCCCTATAACTTGCGACGGTGGCGATCCCCCATCCCCGGTCGATTCGGCGCCCGACAATCGACTCCGAGTAGGTTTGTCCCGCCGGTTGCCACACTAGCGCCAATTTAGAACTTCCCATGCGTACGAGACTGCGCTACAGTCTTCTTGTCTACAAGCTTTCGAAAACGCTATCCTGGGCCGGTTTATCTAGTATAGAGGCTCGGCAAAATCCAGAACACTCAACCCGCTCCGCACTGCCAAGGAAAGCAGGGCTTGCGAGGGAACCATGAGTATCAGCGAAGTTTGTCTCGAGCGCCGAGCGGCGCAACGCTTCGATTTTCAGTTGCCATTATCCATTCGATGCTACAAAGATGCCGCCGAGGGATTCGGGGTCACCCAGAACCTCAGCGCGTGTGGAGTTTTCTTCTATACGGATTTTGCGATGCGGCAGGGTGCAGACGTAGAAGTCACTCTTTCGATGCCATCTGAAATTACTCTTTCTGAAAACATGCGGGTTCGGTGCCGAGGTAAAGTGCTTCGTGTCACTCTGCTGCCAGGCGAAAGCAAGATCAGCGTGGCCGTTCATCTTGAGCATTATGAGTACCTGGCCGAGGCGGCGGCCGCGACTTCCGCGGATTACGATCGCGTCCTGGCCCTACACCAACATACAGTTCGAGAGGACGCCTAAGCTACGAATTCATTACCCCGGGACTTAAGGGGTCTTCCAACCCCTTGAGCAGCACGGCATCAGCCGAAATTTTTTTAGGAATGCTCCTTTTCAACCCGACGAACTTCGCTTAGAATATGAGACCATTGAGGAATTGTTGCTTCGCAGTTCCTCACGTAGTTCGTCCTTCGTTTGTCCTCACTTCAGGCTCGGGATCTGCAGCCGCGAAGCTGCTTTGGTCTCGGGATCGAATAATGACAGATTACGAAGGTCACTTGGCTGGGAGCAGGCTTCCCTCATACCATGCAGATGTCTAGGAATACCGGCGAGAAACCAATTATGCATGGCGTTGCGGCTGCCATTTTGAGCGAAGACCGGGAACGGTTAGCGGTCCTCCAGAGCCGATTAGAAGAAACGAGCCTGGGACGAAACATCTATAGCTCTGTGGGCTTTCCGGCTGGCGCAACCGATCCCATCCTGCGGCAAATTCAGGATCTCCGGGCTGAAGTGGTGCTCGTCGACATCGATCCTGGTAATCCGCACCGCGCAATTGCTGCTATCGAAGTGCTTCACGCGACCACCTCCGATATTGCCATATTTGCCGTGGGTGAGATGAGCGCACCATTCGTCATCGTAGCAGCCATGCGGGCCGGGGCTCGCGAATTCCTGGATCGTGCTGCCGCTCGAGAAGCTTTGCTGGAGGCTCTCACCCGGCATACAGCTACTCGCAGTAAAACCCGGAGTCACGCCGGAAAAGGACGAGTTTTCAGCGTAGTGAACACTAAGGGCGGTTCGGGCGCAACTACCGTAGCTGTAAACATTGCGATAGCGCTACAGCAGACCCACGACAAAGTGGTACTGGTCGACTTTGCTCCAATCGGACATGCTGCGCTGCATCTCAACGTGAGGTCCAGTTTCGGAGTGCTCGATGCACTTCAAAACCTGCATCGCATGGACGGGTCTCTGCTTGAAGGCTTCATGTCCTCGCATAAGAGTGGGCTCCATCTGCTTGCGGGTCCGCAGCAGCCATTCTCGGCCGCGCCTACCGCTGCCGAACTCGCCCGGCTTTTCGATCTCCTTGTCAGCCATTACCGTTACGTGGTCGTGGATTGTTCCAGCCGCATGGACCACATCGCCCGGCACCTCTGTGACTTGTCCAACGCCGTTTTGTTGGTCACCCAGGCAGACGTGGTCTCCCTGTGGAGCGCAGGACGTATTCAGGCATTCCTCGAAGAAACCGTTGGACGTGAGCGCTTACGCCTGGTGCTGAACCGGTACAAGAAAATTCCTGGCTTTACCGAAGAAGATGTGGAAAAAGCTTCCAACTGCAAGATTCTGTGGAAGGTCCCGAACAACTACCAGTTGATCGGCCCGGCAATCGATAAAGGCACTCCTGTGGCTTTGCACGACAGTCAAGAGGTGAGCCGGTCATTCATTTCACTTGCCGCAACGCTGGCGCAGGCGTCCACCAACGCCGAAGGTGCTCTGGATCTCGTGTACCAGCACGACAAAAGTGATAGCAAAAAGAGTTCCGGGCGCCTGATAATCTCGCCGCTTCGCGCAGGCCAATAATCCGCTCCCGGTCCTCCAGTTTGAGCCCCTAGTGCTGCTCCCGAATAGCTTCCCGAACCGCCACTTTTTCATTTACCTTGTCCGCATTAGGAGCAACAGAAAAATCTGTGACAATAGATACAAACTTAGAAACCATTGCCTTGCATCGGTCGGAGGTCTTACCCACTCACAGGCCGCCAAGGCATGATCGCGGTCTGACCTGGTGGCTGGTGCTCCTGGTGGTCTGGACAATGAGCGGCGTGTATACCGGCTGGCTATTAAAGCGCGGCTGGGTAGCCTACGACGAAGGGACATTGGGCCAGTGCGCCGAGCGAGTGTTAGACGGACAGTTGCCTCATCGTGATTTCGATGACCCATATACAGGTGGGCTTTCGTATGTGAATGCGCTCGCTTTTTCGGCGTTAGGCACCAATTCTGCATCGACACGAATCGTGCTTTTTCTCTTCTTTTTGGGATTTGTTCCGGCAGTTTATGCCATCGCTTCCCGCTTCGCATCTCCTCCCGGAGCCGGAACTGCTACCCTGCTCGCCGTCACCTGGAGCGTGCCGAACTACAGCGCGGCTGTTCCCTCCTGGTACAACCTGTTCTTCGCGGTCTTCGGGACGGTAGCAGTTCTTCGTTTCATTGAAAGCAGTCGCCGTCGCTGGCTTTTCGTGGCAGGACTGTGCGGCGGTATCTCGTTTCTTTTTAAAATATCTGGAATTTATTTCATCGCAAGCGTGCTGTTGCTATTGCTCTTCAGTGAAGCATGCACTCTTTCCCAGGTGCCGAGTCGCAAGGCTGGAAGCAGAATTTACAACATCGTTCTAAAAGCCCTATCGGTAGTCTTTATCGTCGGGCCATTCATTATCATCCGACGAAATCTGTCCGCAGTCGCAGTCCTTCAGTTCATGCTGCCGGTGGTCGCTTTGGTCATTCTTTGCCTTTGGCGTGATTCGCGCCGGGAATCGGTCCCTCCGGAGCAGCGTTTTGCTCTCTTGTTCCGAACGCTTCTGCCCTTCTCGGCCGGCGTAGCACTCCCGGTCAGCCTATTCCTGGTTCCATACCTGCGCTCCGGATCCCTGTGGGCTTTTTTTAATGGCGTTTTTCTGATGTCCGTCCGTCGCTTGGATTTCGCGGCCCGCCAACCGGCCGACTTACGCCTGATCAGGGTTATTGCTACCCTTACTCTCGCGGGGATTTTCACAGACGCGATGGCAGCGCGTGCGCCAATAGCGTGGTCAAAACGCGTGTTACTGTTGCTTGGCTTGGCCTTCGTGTTCCTGGCATCGGCGCGCTTTCCCCTGGTTTACCAGTTCGCATGGGGGCCATTGACGCTTCTGATTCCGTTGGCTGTTCTAGCAGGCTCTATTCTGCTCGCAATGCAACAAGTCACAAAAGAATTATCTGTCGTGCGACAACAACAGATCATGTTGCTGCTCAGCGTTGCCGCACTGTGCGGTCTGATCCAAGTACCCTTCAGCGTTGCTAGTTACTTCTGCTATGCCGCACCGTTCCTTGTTCTCGCTCTACTGGCATTGTTTTCAGTTCGAGAGGGCGCTTCACGTTCTGTGCTCGGAACCCTTGCGGTCTTCTACATCGCATTCGCCGTCTTCCGCTTCACTCCCACGTTTCTGGCGTACATGGGTAACCGGTATCTACCTGATCGACAGATATACCGGCTCACGATCGCCCGCGCCGGGGGCCTACGAGTGTATCCACGCGAGGGCGAAGAATACGACAGGCTCATTCCCGCGGTGCTGGATCATGCAGGCGGCAGCCGATTTGTTTACTGTGCACCCGATTGTCCGGAGGTCGCATTTCTAGCGGGTCTGCGTAATCCTACGCGTAGCCTTTTCGATTTCCTCGATCAGCCCATGGGACACACACAGCGCGTCTTGCAGGCCATCGACTCTCATCCTGTAAATGTCGTTGCCATACTTACTGAGCCACCATTCTCCAAACCCATGTCCAGTGACCTTCAGGCAGCGCTACGGGACCGATTTCCGAAGTCCACCCAGATAGGCAGGTTCCAAGTCCGCTGGCGACGATAACTGGGACACTGATCGGGAAACTGCTTCGCAAGGAAGACTGGCCGATGATCCTGGCGCAGGAACTAACGACACTCTCTAGCGCCAGCTTCTCTGCTTCTTCCAATGTTCAGCCACGCCAAAAAGGCAAGGCTCCAAAACACCAACAAAGGGATCAAGCTTGGCAAACCATGCAATCCAGCAAGTTCTCCCAAGTTAAACGCGCCATGGGTTTCTCCCGATTCTTTTTCCGCCGGGGCAAGAACGGAGTCCTGATTGATTGAAAGCCTGCCTTGCGAGAAAGATGGCCAGAACAGTTGGAAAGCCGGGCATCTGAATTCATTGGGCGGTTGCGCGGTCGTCGAGACGCCCATGAGTGACAGCCCTAGTCCGCAGAGTGCTAGCACGACAAGAACGCCCCGTAAGTAAGATCCCGCTCTGCTCCACAGCGGCGCAATCCCTGTAGCCAGCAGAGGAACTCCTGCTGCAAGGTAGCGTGGACCGTAAGACCAAGCCCCATGCCACGCATGAAAAGACGCGTTAAACAGAAAATAGTATGTGGCGATGGCTGCGCAGGCGCGCGCGATGGGCCTGATCTGCGAATTTTTCCAAAGCAAGCGTAGCCCAAACGGAGCGGCGGCAAGGATTGGGCCATAAAACAATAGTCCGCGACGGCATCCGAATAACAGCTTTAGCATCACGTCAGGTTTGGGATACGTCAATCCCATGAAGCCATGCGTCATCCAGGGAAATGCTCCGGCCTCGTAGTAGGAATAACTCAGGTGAAGAAACGAACCGAAGGCGGCACGCTGATAAACGATCAAAACCACCACACAGATGAGGGCCCCAGCGCTGACGCTGCCGGCAACACGCCAACGTCGTTCGCGACCGTTGGGCCACACCAGCACTAAGGCCAGAATGACCACAATCGCCGAAGCTGGCGCGGCCGGATACTCCGAGACAGTCGCCCACCCCGCGGTCAGGCCGACGATAAAACCCCAAAACCGGTCGCGCGCCGGGTCCGGAGTCTCTCGCAACCTCATCGCTGTAGCCAAAGCAAACACAAAGCATGCTCCCGCGAGCGCATGCCCCCAGAACAATGTGGCCCACGCCCAAACCGGAGTCGCCAGGCCCATCGCAAGAGCACCAAATGCAGATGCACTTACGCTGCTGCCAAGACGCAAGCCGAGTAGAAAGAGAAATGCACCAGCCGCCGCAGTCGGAAGAGACACGCCAATAACAGTAGCGATATACGATAACGCGACTATCCCTCGCGGCGAATCAGGACTCACGCCGGCCGCACGCAAAACCGGTCTCAACGTGGCCACGAACGGTAGGGCGAGCAGCGCCAGACCGGGCGCTTTATCAGAGTAGTAATGGCCTTGGTATAGCGCCTTGTCGCCGGTATTTTCGTGGTAGGAGTCAATGCGCAATGTGCCCTGCTCAATCAACGAGCGCACCAGGTCAAAGCGAGAGTTCTGATTCCAGCCGCCCCCCTGGTAAAAATATGCGTATGAAACGAACAGTACGACAGCAATCAGAAACGTCCGGACCGCGGCATGTTGGCAAGTCTTCGGCGAGCTGCCGATCATCGGTCACATTCCAAGATGATATGAGTATAGGGAATACGCAGCAGGTCGTGCCTTATAGAGGGTTTTACGTTGCGGAAGGACTGGGAGGCTAGCTTCGCGTACTCTTCTTCCCGGCGTATGAATCGTCCGCGGTCGCGCGATAATAAATATCTTGACGCCAGTGACTGGCCCGTCCTCCAGACACCGTCCAGCGTCACCAGCTTGCCCCCGGACTGAAGCGCGTCGTGTGCGATTTGGAATAAATGGGAGGCCTCTTCATCATCGAGATGGTGGACGATTCCTAATGCCAACACGATATTGAAATAACCAGATTGCGGCGGGGCATACTGGTTGACGCGCTGGCAAAAGAACTTTGCTCGCGGAAATCGCTTGCGTGCTTTGGCAACATACGCAGCGCTGGCATCAAACCCAACGTACTCGGAGTCCGGCAAATACGGGATTATTGTTCCTGGCCCGCAGCCGATTTCCAGGATGCGATCATCCGTCCGCGGCCGGATGTACTCCTGCACTAGTATTTTGCTGCGTCCAGGGCCCCCAATCATGTTCCAGAAAACTTGGTATGCCTGCGGGGCCGCTAACAGCGACCGAATTGTTTCGATCATTGATTTCGACTACGATTGGATTTCCATTACGATTGCCTGCAAGATACGCCCAGCTTCATCGAAACACAAACGACGCACCGTACGCCACTAGTTCGAGCAAGGCTATTTCTATGAAGGTGATTATTCTTGCTGGAGGATTTGGGACGCGCCTGTCCGAAGAAACTCTTGTTCGTCCCAAACCCATGATTGAGATCGGGGGCAAGCCTCTCCTCTGGCACATCATGAATCTCTATGCCAGCCATGGCTTCAGCGACTTTATCGTGGCCTGCGGCTATAAGGGCGAGGTAATCAAAGAATACTTCCACAACTTTCTTGTACACAGCGGCGATCTGTTGATTAACCTGAAAGAGGGTTCTTGTAAGGTGTTTAACTCCATTGTGCCCGATTGGCAGATTGCTGCAGTAGACACCGGCCTCAATACCTTGACGGGCGGGCGTTTGCGCCGATTGAAACCCCTAATCGGCGATGAAGCTTTCATGGTCACTTACGGCGACGGCTTGGCTGATGTTGACATAAAATCGCTCGTTGCTTTCCATCGTTCCCACGGAAAGCTCGCAACCGTGACCGCAGTTTCTCCCATCGCGCGCTTCGGCAGCCTTGAACTTAATGGCGATCGCGTCGTGAATTTTGCGGAAAAACCACAAACCGGCGAGGGCTGGATTAACGGGGGCTTTTTCGTCTTCGAACCCAGTATGTTGGATCTCTTAACTGACGATCAGACTTCCCTGGAGGGCGCGCCGCTGGAAACCCTGGCAGCCGGCGGCCAGTTGATGGCGTATCGCCACTCGGGATTCTGGCATCCCATGGACACTATGCGAGACAGGCAATACCTTGAATCACTGTGGGCTAGCGGCAAGGCGCCCTGGAAAATTTCCTGATGGCAAGCTCGCTGGCGTCTTTTTATCGCGGAAAGAAGGTCTTGGTTACAGGACACACCGGATTCAAAGGTGGATGGCTGACCTGTTGGCTCAAAATCCTTGGCGCACATGTGATCGGATTTGCTCTGCCACCCGACACTCGCCCCAATCTGTTCGACGCGGCCACGATCGACCGCAACATGGTCTCGTTATTCGGAGATGTCCGCAATTTCGAGGAACTCTCGAGAACCTTTGCTGAACGCTCACCCGAGATTGTGATCCATTGCGCGGCGCAAGCCCTGGTTCGCCGGTCGTATCGTGAGCCAGTTGAGACTTTCGCAACCAATGTGATGGGCACCCTACACGTACTCGAGGGCGCACGGCACACGCCCTC
>Ga0137393_10000852_pt1 | contig 18958 bp, 24 predicted proteins | sample 15con2h34BmetaG_FD_101396 | JGI IMG/M metagenome (GOLD analysis project Ga0137393, IMG submission 101396) | Vadose zone soil microbial communities from Angelo Coast Range Reserve, California, USA - 15con2h3.4B metaG | ecosystem: Environmental > Terrestrial > Soil > Vadose zone > Saprolite...
ACCCATTCGCTCGCCGGCGCCAACGCGTTGGTTGAGGTCGAGCCGTGGGACGGCCGCACCGAGCACATGTCGGCGGTGTTTGCCGAGATGGAGAAGGACAAGCAGGTCAAGCGCGTGCTCGACGCCGCGAGCCTGGTGCCGGCGAAATAGGCTCTGCTCCTCGCCGTCTTTTGGCTCGCTTGTAGGAGGGGCCGGGGATGGGCGAAGAAATCGTGATTTGACCGGACTGCGGCGCGACGCGGCGGAGATGCGTCGCTTACCTCACTCTCCCGAAAAATGACCATTCTCGAGACCGTCAGGAACGCTGAACATCAAGGATATCCAACACAGGGCAATGGGGTACCGCATCGCCTGAACATAGTGCGATTGTTTTGGCCAGTAAGCGTTCCAATTTCTTGAGATCGGCAATTTTCGCCCGGATGTGTTCGAGATGATGCGTGGCGATCGTCCGCACGTCGCTACACGACGCCTTTCCGGGTGCTCCAAGACCGAGCAAAGCGCGGATTTCGTCGAGGGTGAAGCCCAACTCGCGCGAACGCCGGATGAAAGCCAGGATGCGGGTCTCCTTGGGTCCATACACGCGGTGGCCGCCGGCGGTTCGCGGCGGCGCCTGCAGCATTTTGATTTTCTCGTAATAGCGGATCGTCTCGATATTCACACCTGTGATCCGCCCCAGGTCGCCGATGGGTATCCCCTCCGATTTCTTCGCTCGCGAAACCGTGATCTGCTGCATGGTAGAACGCCCTTGATCCTGTAGCCGCTACAGGATGCACGTTAGCATATGACGGCAACGAGGGAGAATAATCGCATGAGCGATCTTTCTCATGCAGAAGCACGGCCGCAAGACGACGCAGGCTCGCAGCGCCGGCAAGTCTTGATCACCGCCGGAGGGATCCTCGGCGCACTTGCAGCGTCGTCGTGCTGCATCCTGCCGCTAGTGCTGTTCAGTATTGGTGTTAGCGGGGCGTGGATCGGCAACTTCACGCAGCTTGCGCCGTATCAGCCTTACTTCATCGCAGCGACTATCGCCTGCCTCGGCTACGGCTATTGGCTCGTTTATCGGTCCTCAAACATCGTCTGCGCCGATGGCGAGAGTTGTGCGCGGCAGGTACCGAATAGGCTCGTCAAGCTCGGGCTCATCCTGGCAACAGTCCTCGTCATTGCGGCGATCGGGTTTGACTTTTTCGCGTCTCTTTTCCTCAACACGTGAATGGAGAACACCCTATGACCAAGCTCCTTACGTCGACTACTCTCGGGCTCTTTCTGGTCCTCGGTGGTGGATTCCTGCACCCGGGGAACAATCAGGCGATAGCGCAGGTTGCTCATGAGAAGACCATTACGCTCCAAGTCAAGAACATGTTCTGCGACGCTTGCCCACTCATCGTCAGAAAGAGTCTGGAAGCCGTGCCCGGCGTGGCTAAGGCGACAGTATCCTTCAAGGACAAGACGGCGGTCGTGACCTACGACGACGCCAAGGCCGCAGTGGCTGCGCTTGTGAAAGCAACGGCGGACGCCGGCTACCCCTCTGCGCCGAAAAACTGAACCCGCCATGAATGACGGAATGCTCATCACCACAGGCGCAATTCGCGGCACCCTTGCCGCCATCTGCTGCGCGACACCGCTCCTTGCGATCGCCCTGGGTGGGCTCGGGCTTACGGCTTGGCTTGCCAAGGCGGATTACGCTATCCGTCACAATCTCACCGTAGACGATGTCAAAAACACAATGTTCGCCTATCTGACCGGAGCGTCGGATATTGGCTACATGCTTTAGGCAAGCGCTATGATCCTTGAATCTGTCATCACATGCCCGCGTTGTGGAACCGCCAAATCGGAACGTATGCCGACCGACGCCTGCCAGTTCTTCTACACGTGCACCGGATGCGGCGCGATGCTGCGTCCGGAGCCAGGTGACTGTTGCGTGTTCTGCTCCTACGGTTCGGTGCCGTGCCCGCCTATCCAGGCCGAGCGCCCCGGTGAAGCCGGAGCGGCTTCCTGCTGTGCGGGTTGAATGATGGCAGGAGCTATCGTCCGAAAGTCAGACGATTGGCTCCGCAGTCCGCTCACAGAGCTGCTCGCGTGGCGGATTCCCCGAGCGATTTGTTAGTGAGGAGGCAGAAATGTCTGTTGATCTGACAAACATAGGACATCTGAACGCAAAGCCTGTTGCCGCCAGCGCAGTCATCGGACTGGTCGCGTCGCTGTGTTGCGGCGGATCGCTCATATTTACGTCGGTGGGGCTCGGCGTCTTTTATTCGCTCTTGGGGCTGTCGCGCTATATTCCGCAGGCGCTGGCTGCCGGCGCCATATCTATTGTTACGGTGAACTATCTCTATTACCGCCATATAGCAAAAAAGGGAGCCAGTCGCCCCATCGCCTTGCAACGGACAATGTTTGTCAGCACGGCCATCGGGCTTTTGGTCATGGCGGGCAGTTTCATTTTCATGGAATGGCTGAACCATGCGATCGTGCATGGTGACCGCTTTCTTGCCCATCCGGAATACGGTCAGGCCTTAATCAAAGGAGTTCCAAACGCGACATTGCTGTACGTCGCTGCAACGTTTTTCGCACTGGCCGTGCTGTGGGCGTTGCCGTTTCCGCGGTTCGATTCCTCAGTCCTGCAAGGTGACGGCCGCGTGCGAAGGGCGGCGCGCTTTGCGGTGCTTGGGGCGGGGACAGTCCTTCTCGTTGGTGTGCTGCTCGATGCGTCGAGCAAGGTGTCGGGAACAGTGAGCGGCCAGCATGGGCGGACGGACTAGGGTCGATTGGGCCGGCAGCATCCGCAGCTTGGGGCTGGTGTGGGGATTTCCCGCAGGCGTCATCGCGGTCGGACTGCTCGTCGATATCTACGCCAGAACGATCATGTGGACCATCGCGCTTGCGTGGATGGGAACTGCGTGCATCCTGAATGCGCGACGATGTGGGCGCACGCATTGCCGGTTCACGGGACCATTCTACCTGGCGTTGATCATTCCAGCGATTTTGCTGGGGTCGGGGATCAATTCGTTCGGCGTTTACGCATGGCTCACGCTCGCTGCCGTAATTATTTTCGGTAGCATGATGATCTGGTGGGGGACCGAGCGGGCGTGGGGAAGGTTCTCCTAACGGCGAATTGCTGGCTGCGAGGTGGTATACGGGGGGAAGGCTGCGACAAGAATTCGTGACTTGACCGCCGGCTCCCAGGCTGCGAAGTACAGGCGCGCAACCCGTGGATCATGATGGTGCTGGTTCGCACAATTTTTACGATCATCATTGCGGCCTCGCTGGCGGCGCTGCCGGCGCGCGTGGGTGCAATTGGCTCCTTCGGGTCCTCCGCTCCCATTGTTTCTGTGACAGCCAATTGCGCGTCGACGGACGATGGTTCGTGCCAGTCCGCGAGCGGAACCCCCGAATACGCAAGTGACGAATACGCAAGTGATATGGCGCTGATGTCGGACGAATGCGACCGTTCTGGCGATCATGGCACGATGGCGCCGGGAGCGTGTTACACATACTGCAACAACCTGTCGGCGCTTCCGACCAGCGTTCCCGCTGGGATCGATATCGTGTTCGTCGCGACCGTCCATCCCGCCGCCGGCCCGGTGATGGACGGAATCGGCGTTTCCCCCGAATCTCCTCCCCCCAAGCTCGTCTGAAATCGTAGGCGTTCAGGGCGCCGCTGCGCGGTCAATGCATCGCGTGTGCGCTGCTGACAGCAGCCATTGGCGGTACGAATCCGAGCGCCTCGAGACGCAACAATCGCATTTTCTTGCATCGACGGCGACAGATGTCGCAGCATGGAGCTTGGACATGGCTGAGCAGGGCAACGCAAAATCGAAAACGCCAGAACAGAATAACTCGCTGCGCGAATACATGGAAATTGGCGCAGCCTTTGTGATCCTCGCCGGTATTCTCCTGGTCCTCGATCAACTCGATTTTCTTCCGCAGCGGTTTACGGTCTCGAATGAGATGAGCTACGCGCTCGTGTTTATGATCGGACTTGTCGCGTCGATTTCGACCTGCATCGCCGTCACCGGAGGCCTGCTTATTGCGGTAGCGGCGAAATACAACGAGGCCAGCGGAAGCCTGACGGCGCTTCAACGCCTCAAGCCGCACATCTATTTCAACATTGGACGCATTATCTCCTACACGCTCTTGGGTGGCGCCATCGGCGTCCTCGGCTCCGCGTTGACGTTCTCGGCCGAGATGAATGGCATTCTCACCGTCGCCGCGAGCGTGGTGATGATTGTGCTTGGCCTGCAAATGCTCAAATTGTTCCCGTCGCTCACGCGCTTCATGCCGACCATTCCGAAGGCGTTCTCGCACCGCATCCACGACCTGGCCGAGCGTCGGACCAAGGGAGGGGCGTTCGTATTCGGTGCGGCCACCTTCTTTCTGCCCTGCGGGTTCACGCAAGCGCTTCAGCTGTACGTTCTTGCAAAGGCTGATTTCGCAACCGGCGCCCTGACTATGCTCGCCTTTTCGCTCGGTACGCTTCCGGCGCTGCTGTCGCTGTCGGCGATATCGAGCTTTGCGACCGGCGTTTTCCAGAGACGGTTCCTCAAGCTCGCCGGCGCAGCCGTCATCGTGCTCGGGGTGCTGAATATTCAATACGGGCTTGAACTCACAGGCGGTAACCTGAGCTCAGCGCTGTTCAGAGGCACCGCGCAACCGGCGGATCAAGTCGCGGCCCGATTGTCGGAAGATGGCGCAACGCAGGTCGCGTCGATGCGGATCGTTGGCTATCAATACATTCCCAATCGATTCACGGTCACGCAAGGCGTGCCGGTGCAATGGTGGATTGATGCCAGCGAGGCGGCCGGCTGCGGTCGCATTTTGATCGCGCCGAAGCTTGGGGTGCGGAGATTGCTGCCATCGAACAGCACGACTGTGATCTCCTTCTTGCCGCAGGAGACCGGAGACTACGGCTTCAACTGCGCAATGGGCATGATGACGCGCGGATCTAAATTCACCGTCGTCGCCAAAGGTCAGGGATAAACGCCATGGCGACAGCGACATTTGAAATTAGCGGCATGCACTGCGCCGCCTGCGCAGTGCGCAACGAGCGCACCCTGCGAAAGATTCCAGGCGTGCGCGACGCCAACGTGAACCTGGGCACCCGCCGCGCGCGCGTAGAGTTTGACGAGGCCGCGGTTTCGGAACCTGTCCTTCGCGAAGCGATCGTCGAGAATGGGTATGAGGTATTGGCCGAGGAAAGCGGAGGTCATCGGCAACAGGTCCGAGAAGAGGTGCGAGCCGCGCGGTTGCGCGCCGTTTCGGCCATCGCGCTGGCCGCTCCCGTCGTGCTGCTTGCGATGTCAGATGTTGAACTGCCTTGGACATTTCTTGGGCGAAACGCGAGCGTCTGGATACAGGCAGTCGTCAGCAGCGCCATAGTTCTCGGCCTCGGCAACGGCTTTCACCGCGGCATGCTGGTCCAAGCGCGCCATCTTGCGGCGAACATGGACACCCTGATCTCGCTCGGGACGCTGGCTGCACTCCTTTACAGCCTGTGGGGAATGTTCGTGGCTAGCCAGCATCTCTATTTTGAGACCGGCGCCGTCATTGCCGCACTCATTTTGCTGGGGAGATATTTCGAGGCGCGCAGCCGCGGTCAGGCCGGCGAGGCGATCGAAAAACTGATGGAGCTGGGCGCCAAGACGGCTCGCGTCATCCGCGACGGCGAGGACCACGACATCGCCATCGATCAGGTGAAGGTCGGCGACCTGTTGCAGGTGCGGCCCGGCGAAAAAGTGCCGGTCGACGGCACGGTCGCGAACGGGTCATCCAACGTGGACGAATCCATGCTCACGGGCGAAAGCATGCCCGCCGCCAAATCCACGGGCGATGAGGTCTTTGGCGGGACCATCAACATCGCTGGCGCCTTTCAGATGACGGCAACCAAGGTCGGCCACGACACGGTGCTGGCGCAGATTGTCCGGATGGTTGCCGAGGCTCAGGGCAACAAGGCGCCGATTCAAAGGCTCGCCGACAGGGTATCCGGGATGTTCGTGCCGGTCGTGCTCGCGGTGGCGCTGGCGACAGCAATCGGCTGGTACTTGGTCACGCAAGATGTCAGCCAAAGCTTCGCGCCGGCGGTTGCCGTGCTGCTCATCGCCTGCCCATGTTCGCTTGGCCTGGCGACGCCGACGGCGATCATGGTAGGCACCGGCGTTGGCGCCCGCCGCGGCATCCTCATCAAAAACGGCGAGGCGCTGGAACGCGGGCGCAAGATTGACGTGGTGGTTCTCGACAAGACGGGGACGCTGACGGAAGGCCGGCCGGCCGTCGCTGGGATTTTCGCGATCAAGGCCGGCGTCGACAATGACGACGTTCTTCGCGTTGCGGCGAGCCTGGAGCAGATGTCGGAGCATCCGCTGGGCCGGGCCATCGTACGCGAGGCGAAGGAGCGGCGCATCCCGCTCGCCGCAGTCCGCGATTTCGCAAACGTCGTCGGCAAGGGTATCCGGGGCAGGCTCGAAGATAGCGCTGTTGCCGTGGGAAACTTGCGCCTGATGAAGGAGGCCGGCGTTCCCGTCGAGGGGTCTTTACGCCAAATCGAAAGCTGCGAAGCTCGCGCGCACACCGCCATCGTGGTTGCGTGCAACGGCGAAGTGATCGGCATCATTGCGGTCGCGGACACGCTGAAAGGCGATGCAGAGGCCGCAATCCGGCAACTGCGCGCGGACGGTATCACACCGATAATGATCACTGGCGACAATAGAAAGACGGCCGAAGCGGTCGCCGGTCAGATTGGCATTGATGAGGTCTTTGCCGAGGTTCTGCCGCAGGAGAAAGCGGAGCGCGTGAAGGCTCTCCAGGCAAACGGGCGGCGCGTCGCGTTCGTCGGCGACGGGATCAATGATGCCCCTGCTTTGGTGCAGGCGGACCTTGGCATCGCCATGGGAACCGGAACGGATATCGCGATCGAGGCCGGCAATATCGTGCTCGTCAAAGGTAGTCCGCTCAAGGTCATCGAAGCCCTCAAGCTGTCGCGACTGACGTTCAAGACGATCAAGCAGAACTTGTTCTGGGCGTTCGTCTACAACATTGCAGCCATTCCGCTCGCAGCGTTCGGGCTGCTCAATCCGATGATCGCGGCGGGCGCCATGGCGATTTCGAGCGTCAGCGTCGTGGGCAATAGCCTGCGGATCAGGAGACACAAGCTCACGTGAGGAGAACCGGCGATGATGCGCGACATGATGGATGGCGCGATGGCGTGGATGATGGGAGGCATGGGCTTCGCTTCGATTCTCGTCCTTCTTGTCCTCGTTCTCGGTGCTGCGGCGATCCTGAAATACATGTTCTCAACGAGATGAGGCAATCATGTCTACGGAGACCGCAATGCGTTGCATTTCCTTATGGATGGCCACTCTGGTCAGCGCGGTTTGGTGCGAGTCTGCACTTGCGCAATCTCAAATCGACCAGCGGGGCCAGCGTGCATTTGGCGCATGTACCCCATGTCACTCGCTCGAACCCGACCGCAACATGACCGGCCCGAGCCTCGCCAATATTTGGAACAGACATGCAGGCAGCCTGCAAAGCTTCGAGCGTTATTCCGATGCGTTGAAATCGTCGGAGGTCAGATGGGATGACAAATCGCTCGACGAGTGGATAAAGGATCCGCAGCGCTTCATTCCGGGTAATCATATGACGTTCCAGGGAGTGAAGGATGCGCGAGCGCGGGCCGACCTGCTTGCGTTTCTCCGCAAGGCAACCCAGCCGGGCCAGGCGCCACAGCTGGCGCAGCAACCCGGCGGCATGACCGGAATGATGGGCGGGGGCCGCGTTCCAAATCTGAAGAAACTTGGCGCGGAAGACCGCGTGCAGTCGATCAGCTATTGTCGGGACACATACAAAGTAACGACGGCAGACGGCAAGACGCATGACTTTTGGGAACGAAATTTACGCTTCAAAACGGATTCCGGCGCCGAGGGACCGGAAAAAGGAGCGCCAGCATTCCTTGGAGCCGGAATGCTGGGCGACCGGGCCGACGTCATCTTCGCTGATCCCGGCGAGATCAGCGGGTTGATCGTCGCGCGATGTTAGCACTGCGTGCAAACCATTGATTGAACGCAGGTTTTCAGGGGTATTTCGTTTTGCCAAAATGGCACCGCCGGCTCTGGGTGAGACGGTTGTGTTGATGGTATCATTGTAGGGATTTAGCTAAGGACACTGCGAAAATAACTGTATCGCAATCTGCGGGTCGAGCGTCGGATTGACTCAGGTCTTGAGGCGGGGAGGCTGCTGATTATTGTGCACCGACGAGCAGTGTCATGCTCCACGAAAGCTTGAGCATCCAGTAACCAACCGAATTGGGGTACTGACCGCAGTTTGTGCCTCAATGAAACGCCGGTGGTTACTGGATCATCCGCTTTCGCGGATGATGACACTGTCGAGGCATGGGTGTTCGGCCATTGCCGAGGGAGTGACTAAATGTCCAAATGGAACATGATCATCGACGTCGCTGAGTGCACCAACTGCCAACTGTGCACGCTCGCCACCATGGACGAATACGTCGGCAATGATTTTCCCGGCTATGCCGCTGCGATGCCGAAGCACGGCCATCGGTGGATCGATATCTTGCAGAAGGAGCGCGGCCAGGCGCCGATGATCGACATCGCTTATGTCCCCACCATGTGCAACCACTGCGACGACGCGCCGTGCATCAAGGCGGCGAAGGACGGCGCGATCGCGAAACGCGAGGACGGCATTGTCATCATCGACCCGGTGAAGGCAAAAGGGCAGAAACAGCTCGTCGAGGCCTGCCCGTATGGCCACATCTGGTGGAACGAGGACCTGCAACTGCCGCAGCACTGGCCGTTTGACGCCCATCTCATCGACCAGGGCTGGCAGCAGACCCGCGGCCACCAGTCGTGCCCGACCGGCGCCATGCGGGCCATCAAGCGCGACGATGCCGAGATGGCGCGCATGGTGCGCGAAGAGGGCCTGGAAGTCATCGGGCCGGACCTCGGCACCAAGCCGAGGGTCTACTATCGTAACCTGTGGCGCTACACGAAATGCTTCATCGGCGGCACGGTTTCGGCTGAAGCGAACGGCGTCGTCGATTGCGTCGAAGACGCGCGTGTCCGGCTCATTAAATCCGGCGCCGTGGTCGCAGAGACCACGAGCGACAATTACGGCGACTTCAAATTCGATAAGCTCGATGAGAATTCCGGCGCCTACACGGTCGAGATCAAGGCGAAGGGCCGGGCGACGAAAACCATTGAGACGCAGCTCGGCGTCAGCGTCAATCTCGGCGAGATCAGACTGTAGCAATGCCGGATCCGACACCGCTCATCGCTCCGGGGCTTGCCAACGCCTACGCAGCGCTTGCTCCGGTCGCAGAGGCACTGCTTCGCGTCATTGTCGGCCTCGCGCTCGTTCCGCATGGCCTGCGCATGACCTTCGGCTGGTTCTCCGGCACCGCCCTCAAGGTCGATAGCCTGAAAGCGTTGGCCGCGCAGCTCGACCAAACCGGCTACCGCCCTGGCCGGCTGTGGGCGGCGGCAATATCGGTCACCGAACTTGTGTTCGGGCCGCTGCTGGCGCTTGGCCTTTTCACCCGCCCGGCGGCAGTGCCGATTTTTACTTTTCTCGCGGTGTCGAACGTCGAGCGCTGGCGGGTGGGCGGCTATTTCTGGAATACACTCGGCCTCGAATACACCCTGATGTGGACGGTCGCGGCGTTCTATTTCCTTGTTCACGGCGGCGGTCTCTATTCCCTCGATCATTTTTTGATTGGCTGGGAGGTTTGACATTTGAGATCGCGCCCCCCTCCCTACCCTCCCCCGCATGCGGGGGAGGGTAGGGAGGGGGTGGATGAACCATACGCCGCCGGACAACACGATACGCGTTGCGCTGCCACAAACCTCCGCGCGGGTATGGCTGCTGCGTGCGATCCAGATTCTGGCTGTGGCCTGCGCATTCCTCCTCATCCTGCCTTATTTGCTGACCCCGCTCTACCGCGTCGTCGATCCGGTCTCGACACTCATGCTGTGGCGGTGGGCCACGCGCGCCCGGGTCGAGCGGGTGGTGACGCCGATCGATTTCTTGGCGCCGACACTGTCGCGCACCGTGATTGCCGCCGAGGACGCGCGTTTCTGCAGCCATCATGGAATTGATTTCGATGAATTGCGCGGCGTGGTAAAGGCCGAGGCCGACGGCGTGCGCCGTCCGCGCGGCGCCTCCAGCATCACGCAGCAGCTCGCCAAAAACCTGTTCCTGTGGCCCGGGCGCAGTTATCTCCGCAAAGCCCTGGAACTCCCTTTGGCGTTGTGGATCGATTTCGTGATTCCAAAACGCCGGCAGCTTGAAATCTATCTCAATGTTGCGGAATGGGGCCCAGGCGGAGAATTTGGCGCCGAGGCCGGTGCTCGTCGGGCGTTCGGCAAGCCGGCCGCCGGCCTGTCGGCCTCCGAAGCAGCCTTGTTGGCCGCAGCCCTGCCGAATCCGATCCGGCGCGACGCCCGACGACCGAGCCCAGCCCTACGCCGGCTTGCCGCGATTTACACAGTGCGCGCGGCCTCCGCAACCGACATCGACCGCTGTGTGCGAGCGGCGCATTAGCACGCCGATGTGGGACGCGCCGGGCGCCCCGCCGCGAAGGTCGCGGTGTCGGACTTCCTGGCGGCGCGCCGATCGCCTATCGTGCGCCGCGTTCGCGTCGGGAGAAATGCATGCATGTGGGAATAGCCGGCCTCGGCAATATGGGCAGTGCGATCGCCGGGCGGCTCATCGAGACCGGCAACGCGGTCACGGTGTGGAATCGTTCGGCCGAGAAGTGCAAGCCGCTCGCCGCCGCCGGCGCAGCTGTTGCGGCGAGCGCGGCGGCGCTGGCGGGGGCGGCCGACACCGTCATTACGATCCTGACCGACGCCGCTGCAATTGATGCGGTGTATGGCGGGCCGACCGGCCTTCTCGACGGCGACATCAAGGATAAGCTGTTCATTGAGATGAGCACCGTACCGCCTCATGTGGGAATTGAGCTTGCCGAGAGAGCGCGTGCAAAAGGTGCGGCGTTCGTGGAATGCCCGGTCGGCGGCACCATCGTCCCGGCACGCCAGGGCAAGCTGATCGGCCTCATGGGGGCGGACCCGGCGGACGCGGCGCGCGCGATGCCGCTCCTCAACCAATTGTGCCGGCGCATTGAACACTGCGGTCCCGTCGGGGCTGGCGCCACCATGAAGCTCGCGCTCAATCTGCCCCTGATGGTTTATTGGCAGGCGCTCGGCGAGGCGCTGGCGCTTTGCCGGCCGTTAGGACTCGATCCGGGCCGCCTGATCGACCTCATGTCCGAGAGTTCCGGCGGCGCGAATGTGCTCAAGGTGCGCGGACCCGCGCTGGTCCAGCTCCTCAAAGGCGAGGATCCCGGCCCCGCCATGTTCACGCTCGACAACTGCATCAAGGACCTGCGCATCATGCTGGCCGAAGGGGCGAGGTGCGGCGTCGAGATGCCGCTTGTCGCCGGCGCGCTCGCATGTTTTGAAGAAGCGAGCCGCCACGGACTCGGCGCCACCGAAGGCGCGGGCATGTCGGTCTACTGGTCGACCCGCAGCGCAAACAAATGATGGCAGTGATGCGGAGGGTGGGCAAAGGCGCCTGTGGTGGCCTCGCTGATGACGCACGGCCTATCGCGCCGTGCCCACCGCAGCGCCAACGGTGGGCACGGCGCGATAGGTCTGCCTCTCATTGCTTGTCAGTGCCAGGCGCCTTTGCCCACCCTACGCGCCTCATTCAGCGTCAATTGCATTCATCCTCAAGGAGGCATCATGTCGGTTACCCTTGCGCAAGCCAGCACCATTGTGGATGTTGCGCTCAAGAAGGCTCGTGAGATGAATCTCGTGCCGATGACCGTCGCGGTGCTCGACGCTGGCGGCCATCTGGTCGCGTTCAAGCGCGAAGACAAATCCGGCATCCTTCGCTACGACATTGCCTACGGCAAGGCCTGGGGCGCCCTCGGCATGGGTTTCGGATCGCGCACGCTGTTCGAGCGCGCCGCCAATACGCCGCAGTTCTTCAATGCACTCTATGCGGCGAGCGGCGGGCGCGTGGTCACCAATCCGGGCGGCGTGCTGATCCGCGACGCCGGCGGCGACATCATCGGGGCGGTCGGGATTTCCGGCGACACCTCCGACAAGGATGAGGCCTGCGCGGTCGCCGGCATCGAGGCCGCCGGATTAAAGGCCGATCCGGGCGGGCAGAAGAGCTGAGCCTTGTGCCGGTATATAGGACCTCATCCTGAGGAGCGCGCTCTTGCGCGCGTCTCGAAGGATGGCGGCAAGCGCGTGCTGTGCATCCATCCTTCGAGACGGCCGCCCAAGAGGGCGGCCTCCTCAGGATGAGGTGATGTAAGAAGGATTCGGAGAAGCTGCATGATCCGGTTGTTTTCGTTCTGGCGCTCGCTTGCGACCTATCGGGTGCGCATCGCGCTCAATCTCAAGGGACTGGCGCCGGATGACGAGACCGACGTGAACTTGATGAAGGGCGTTCAGCGCGACGCGGCTTACCGCGCCGTCAATCCCATGATGGCGCTGCCGGCGCTCGTCGACGGCGAAGCGCCGGCCCTGTTCGAGTCCCTCGCCATTATCGAGTATCTCGATGAGACGCGGCCCGATCCGCCGCTGTTGCCGAAAGATGCACGCGGCCGGGCACGGGTGCGCGGCCTCGCCCAGATCGTAGCCTGCGATTCTCATCCGCTCATTGTGCCGCGCGTGCGCGAGTACCTGGAGCACGAACTTAAGATCGACGAGCCTGCGCGCATGGCATGGTGCCGCCATTGGCATTCGCAGGCGCTGGCCGCGCTCGAAATCCATCTCGGCACGGAGGAAACAGGTCGTTTCTGCCACGGCGACCAGGTGACGATCGCGGACATCTGTCTCGCCAGCCAGGCCGCCGGAGCCAAATTCTTCGGCGTCGACATCGCGCCATTTCCGAACTTCGCCCGTATCGCAGAGACGTGCCAGCAGATCGACGCCTTCGCCCGCGCTCATCCGCTCAAGCAGCCCGGTGCGCCTGCGTGAGCTTCAAACGTACCAATGCACGATTGAGGATTGATTCAATTAAAATTTCTGTGTGGCTGCGCCTGACGCGGCGTCTGTCTCAGAGAAGGCCTCGGCTTCTGGCCGAGCGGCGCGCTTACGAGATCATGTCCGCTTGCCCGATTGTTGCTGAGCAGCATCCTTCAATTCTGCCACGCTTGTAAGAGGCGTTCGGCAAAGCCACGGTTCACTTGTCCTTCGCGGTAAAGTCTCTTCTTAGAACCGCGACCCAATCGTCTCGCCAATTTGTCCAACGAAAGTCGCCTTTGGGCCGGCAGTTCAACGAAAACGAATGTCAGATTGCTTTTCCCCCTTCGCCATTTGCGAGTGTGAAGGACGGTCCCCGGGGGTGATACCATATGTCGGTCACCGCCTTCATGAAGCACCTGCACGACGATGTCGCCTGGCCTCGCTGAATACATCCCACTGTGCCAGAACTCGTCTAGTTCATGCCGCCTCGGCTGTTCCATGCGCTTGGCGGCTATTTTGCGACCAGCCTCCTGGGCATTCTCGCTCTCCACAGGTGGGTCTATCAGGTGCAACTGTGCGAGCCGGACCCGAGGTAAGTCATCTGAACCGCCTCGCTTTGGGTTAGGGCCTTGTCGACGCGCGGCACCCGATAACTGCGGGGGCCGATAAAGCTTTCCGAGGTAAGAAAGTGTTTCGGGGCCGAGCTCTTGAACACAGAGCCCGCGTACAAATTCTTTGGCAGCAGCAACGGCTTCGGCATCTGTGGTGACAACCATTGCCTCGTGCAGCGTGTGTGCCGAATTTCGGGACACGTTCGCGGACCCGATAAATGCTTTTGGTCCAAAAACGAAGATCTTTGCGTGAAGATTATTGCGACTGTAAATGCGCACCCCACGTTTCAACAACTTCTTCAACTCCGCCGGGCACGTCTGGCCACTCTTGACTGCGTTTTCGCTGGCATCGACAACGAGTCGGCTGCCGTTAGGTAGCGGCAAAAGCTTTGCGGCACCCTGCCCGAAGTACGCCACGGCGACGGCTGGTCTGACTCTAGAACTTTTCGCCGCCGCGGTCAGAGTTGGCCATATTCGACGGGTGAGCAGGGTAACTGTCATGCCCTAATCTTCTCTGCAGCGGTGCAGTTGCCGTCGGGGGACTGGTTGGAATTTTGCGCGGCGCGATCTCCGGGCACATTTATGGTAGCTGATGAAGCCCCAAGGTCAATTGGCAGGCGGCTTCCACAGAGCTGATGATGCAGGTTCGATTCCATTCACCCAGGATTGCCAACGCAATTATGTCCGGCTGACTTCGTGCTGGCAGAAGTGACGCTGGGGTCTTGTCATTTGACCCTGTGTTTCCTATTTGTTCTCCATCGTGCAAATTTGAGGATTGATCGCATGGTCACAATCGCCCACTTGATTGCAAAGTGGAAACTGATGCGGGCGTCGCTCACTCGGCGCCTAGAAATATTGGAATCGGGAAAGGTGCAAATGGTAAGCGGCAAGGCGAACACGACGAAGCAGACGATATTCTGCGTTAAGGCTCGCATCGCTGATCTTGATGCGCTTCAGGCAGAGTATTCTAAACCCGTCTGAGCGTGGATCACGCACGAATGCGGGCGCTTCATCCGAGCTTTAGGCGCGGTTCCGTTCCCAGATCGTCAGGGCGCACCTGCGCGCTCAACATACGGCGCGCCGGCGAGATGCCTTGGGCCAGATTATACTATTTCTTCTGCACACCTGATAAAGCTAGATTGCATCGGGCGTGGGAATCGGGCCGGCGGGCTGCCGGCAGACGGGTCAAGATCGTGGCCCGCATCGGAGGGGCTGATGGGAGCGAATTTCGGCATCGCGGGTTTGGATTGGCAGCAACGCGTCAACTGGGATCGGCTGCGCAAATACCGGACCGAACGGGCGCGCGAGATGATGAAGAAGCACGGCCTTGGCGCCCTGCTGTGCATGTACGATGAAAATGTACGCTACATCACCGGCACGCTCACCCCGGGCTGGAACCGGCTCAAGCCGGGCCTGCGCTATGCCATGCTGTGCGGCGACGGCGATCCGGTGCTGTTCGAGCAGGGCGACCTCGGGTTTCAGATCGAGCGCCACGCGCCCTGGCTGCCGAAGGAAAACGTCCGTCACTCCTTCGCCTGGATCAAGGGCGCTGCCGGCCCCGCCTCGACCCAGCAGGTGACCAAGTTCACCAACGCCATCATCGAAGAGATGCAGCGCCACGGCGTGGCGGGTGAAAAGCTCGGTGTCGATTTCATCGACATCAACATGATCGGCATTTTCAAGGACAAGAACATCACCTGGGTCGACGGCATGACTCCGATGATGGAGGCGCGCGCGGTCAAGAACGTCGACGAGCAGGAATGCATGCGCATCGTCGGCGCGATCGGCGACGCCACGCACTGGGAATGCATGAAGTTCCTGCGCCCCGGCATCACCGAGAACCAGGTGACCGCACATCTGATGAAGTACCTCTACAACATTCCCGGCATGGAGGATGTCGAGGACGTGATCGTTTCGTCGGGTCCGAACACCTGGCCGAACTGGCGCAATTTTTCCGATCGCATCATCCAGCCCGGCGATATCGTGTTCATGGATTTGGCCGCGTTGACCTGGAACGGCTACAAGTCGTGCTATTACCGCACCTATTGCGTCGGCAAGGAGCCATCGCAGGAGCAGAAGGACACTTACGCAGAAGCCCTCAAGTGGCTCTATGACTCGATCGAAGCCGTGAAGGTCGGAACCACGACGCGCGAGATCGCGCTGAAGTGGCCATCCGCCATGGAGATCTGGGGCTACGAGGACGAGGATCAGGCCGCCGCTAACCTTTGGGGACATGGGCTGGGGCTTGCCCAGTACGACCAGCCGGTCATTTCGCGTATCTGGTCGCTCGATCATCCGGTCGAGATCAAGGAAGGCATGACGTTTGCGCTGGAGACGCAGCACGGCAAGCGCTTCCGCTACGGCGTGCGCATCGAGGAAATGCTGATCGTGCACAAGGATTCGATTGAGATCGTTTCCAACTTCCCGGTCAAGCAGATCACCGCCGTCGACCCGCTTCCCGGTTATGGTGACCACGTGAAGTAGCGGTCCGGGGATATGTTGTGCGCAGTTGCATTGACGCAGCGCCCTTTCTGCTCCCCTCCCCCTTGCGGACGGCAAGGGGGCGCCTTTGGGCGGCATACGGACGCAGAAATGTTTACACGAATCATTTCCTATCATTATGATACGGAGACCTTCAGCACCCGGATATGGGCACTCGAACACGTACGATAAATAATATGCATGAAATAGTATTTTCAGTGGACGTACTAAGATGCTGTATTAAGACATATTTTTAGCGTTTATCTGATCTGCGACTACTGTGTACAATTATTGCCACAGATCGCTAGCCAAAAAATGGCCATGATTCATGACGACAAACGATACAGAATCAACAAATAGGCTGCTACGGGTAATGATTGCATTGATGCTTCGCGGAAAAGATGAGCAAACACAGTCGCTTAAGGGCCAAATTGAGATTTTGAGCGATTTGGGTTTGAGGCCGTCTGAGATCGCGGAGATTCTTGGACGAACGAGCACGCATGTAAATAAGGAGCTTTCCGGGCTTCGAAAAAGCCGAAAGCGAGAGGGTTGACGAGGGTTGTGATGGCAAGAGTGAAGCAGCCGAAGAAATCAGTCGAAGACTTGCTGCGTGACCTCATGATCGTTCAGTTGGCACTCGCCGGCGTGGGCCAACACCAGATTCGCGAGATTGTCGGCGTTGATATTCATCGGGTGAGTCGTATCGCAAAATACATTGGAAAGGCTAAGGAGTAAGGCGATGACCGAAAATCGCGACGAGGTCATAGAAGCTAAACTCGATAGTGCCATTGAGTTGCTAAAACATCTCCTCGCGTTGGAATTGGCAAGGGAGGGCGTCCCAAGGCAAGCCATTGCCAAGCATATCGGTGTCGCAACTGCGACAGTCGGTAGAATGTTGAAGGGGATTAATCGTAATGCCTAAGGACGTTGTCAACGAAACATCTTCGGAAATTTCTATGAAGCTCAATGTTCTCATTGCGCTGGCTCTGCGGCAACTGCTAGGCGACAAGGAATTCGCAGCCAAGAAAAGGCAAAAGCACGGTGTTGGTGACGCGGTTCATTTTCTCGCCGACATGGGTCTCGGCGCAAAGGACATCGCTGACATCGTTGGTTCTCCCATTACCAGTGTCCGCACGCTTCTGACACCCACACGAAGGAGTTAACCGTGGGACGAGTGCGGGTTCTCGATCATGGATAATGGCGAAACTTGCCAAGAAATTGGATAAGACGAACCTCGCTGCGATCAACGTCATGGTTAGTAAAAGAGCTGCCAAGCTCGGCATTTCCTCAGAGGCCGCGTTGATCGTGTTAGCAAAGGAAAATGGGATCGGAACAGCGATCTACCAGCGGAAATTGGACTCGACGAAGCAAGCCGAAGTGAGAAGTTCGCTCCCTGCAATTTTTGCGTCTGGTGAGCGGAGAATAGAATTGCCGGCGAGCAGACGAGCGAACCGCAATAAACCGGTGATCAGCAAAAAGTCAGCCTTAAGATTGACAATCGAGTATCTCATTCAAGACTCCGTGCTGCTCGGCAGATGCCAGGACATATTATTGGCTTCATCAAATTTTGATCGCCCAATAAACCAGGCAACGCAGGTGCTCGAAGACAGAATTAGAAAGAAGGTACAACCACCAACAAAGCTAACTGGCGAGAATTTGGTGAATTTTGCCTTCAACGAGGACCTTGCGAAAACGCGACTTCAGGTTGCGAGTAACGATGCTGACGATCAACGGGGCTGCACCCAGATTTTGAGGGGTATCGTGCCTGCGTTTCGTAACATAACCCACCATCACATCATCAACAGCTTTTCGCGGGAAGATGCAATGCGCATCGTTGGCTTCATCGACGTCTTGTTACGATTAGTCGATAATTCTAAGAAGGTGAAATAGCCCGCGATGGCGAAACCCCGAGAACACGGGCGCCCTTGGGTGGGGGTCGTGTAATTGGGCACTGCGGCCGCCCCCCTACCCATCCCTCCCCACAAGAGGGGAGGGAGAAGAGGCGGATCTTCCAATGCAGTTCCCCTGCGCCATAACGGGCATCCGATGGTCGCACGGCTGGCTCGATCGTGGTTGCCGCCGATCTGCGCGAGGGACGACATCAGTAAGGTTGCCGTGAGCATATCGATCATATCGCGACCGATGCCGGCGGATCGCTTCATCGTCCCGCTGGACGCCATGTGCGCGACCGATGCGTCGCGGGTTGGGCCGAAGGCCGCCAATCTGGCGGCGCTCGCCCGCGCCGGCCTGCCGACGCCGGGCGGCTTTTGCCTGACGGCCGATGCCTATCTGGCACAGGTCGCGGCGCTTGGTCTTGACGATGCGGTCTCCCGATTCGCTGCGGCCGATCCGCGGGAGCAGCGCAGGCTGTCGGTCGAGATCAGGCTTGCGCTCTATGAACAGCCGATCAGGCCGGACATCGTCGAACCCCTGCGCGGCGCCTGGCACGCCCAGCGCGCCGCAAGTGGCAAGCCGTGTGCGGTACGTTCCTCCGCGTTGATCGAGGATCGCAAGGGTGCGAACTTCGCCGGCCAGTTCGAAAGCTTTCTCGGTATCGACGACGAGGCCGCGTTTCTCACGGCGGTGCGGGCCTGCTGGGCGGCCCTGTGGACCACCAATGCGCGGCGCTACATGGACAATCACGGGCTAAGCCCGGCCGCTACCGCGATGGCGGTGCTAATCCAGCCGCTCGTCGATGCCCGCGCTTCCGGCGGCGGTTTGAGCGAAAACGCGGAAGGCCAGATGCTGCTCAGCGCTACCTGGGGGCTTGGCTCCGCGATTGCCCAAGGCGAGGTGGTGCCGGATCGCATCGTGCTCACACGACAGGGTTTTCTGCGGACCAACGAGGCCGGCCGCAAGCACCATGCCGACATCTGTCGC
>Ga0137393_10000853_pt1 | contig 18956 bp, 22 predicted proteins | sample 15con2h34BmetaG_FD_101396 | JGI IMG/M metagenome (GOLD analysis project Ga0137393, IMG submission 101396) | Vadose zone soil microbial communities from Angelo Coast Range Reserve, California, USA - 15con2h3.4B metaG | ecosystem: Environmental > Terrestrial > Soil > Vadose zone > Saprolite...
CACTGTGCCCTCCTGCTCACGGCATTGAGCCGTAGAGATCCATGCGCCGGAGCGCGTTCGGAACGTACTGCGGATCGAACGTGGCGGCCGCGGGCGAGCCTGCATTCCAACAATGCAAGAGCTCGCCGAAGTTTTTCCCGAGGTCGAGCGAAAACTCGTTTGCGAATTGCGTCAAGAGCAGGACCGCCGACCGCAGATTCGCTTCCGGTTTCCGCAGATCGTCGATCGTGCGATACCACCCCGCGATCGAGAGCCACTCGAGGATGTGGTAGCCCATGATCTGCGTGAGCCCCCAGGAATGCGCGAGCTCGTCGAGCCGCTGGAACACGTTCGCGGGCAACGTGCGCGGCGCCGTGATCGGCGTCGCGGTGAACCCGGCGACGTAGTTCACGAGATCCGGCCCCCCGATTCGCCCCGTACCTACTGCGGCGGCCGAGGACCACGCTCCAAAGTTTTCCGAGTACCTCGGCCTCGAAACGTTTCGCATCCGGATCTCCGCCGCTTTCGTTCGCGACTAGAGCCGCTAAAAACGGCGCCGGGATGATCGTGCCGACGACGGCCGCGGTGATCGCCGGTTGCCAGCTCGAGCGCACTTTTTGCATGAGAAGAAAATCGGGTGAGTCAGTCATTCGCGAAAACCTCCGCAACGATATAAACCCCGATGCCGATCGCAGTCAAGATCGCGATGCCCTCGAGCGTGTGATCCGCCGGAGGCGCCACGGCGCTGCCATCCGCCGGAGGCGCCGCCGGAGAGAAAAGCTGTATCACGCCGTTCGCGATGCTTGCCGGTGTGATCGTCGCGGTGTACTGGCCCAGGTTGCGGAGGATCTTCGCGACGTAGTTTTTTGTCTCGGTGGGAGCGTGCGCGAGAAAATTCGCTCCCCACTGTGCGACCGCTCGCGAGACGTGTCCCGGACCCCAATCGTAAGCCGCGAGCGCCGTCGGGACGCTCCCGAATTGCCCGAGCATCTGCCGGAGGTAACCGACGCCGCCGCGGATGTTGTCGTTTAGATCGCGAGGGTTCACGCCGAGCTGTGCGGCCGTCGGCGGCTCGAGCTGAAACAAACCGATGGCACCGGCGGAGCTGTCCGGAGTATTCGGATCGAGTCTGCTTTCGGCTCGAGCGACTTCGATCGCGATGGCCGGATCGAGTCCCTGCCGTTGCGCTTCCGCAGTGATCAGCTCGACGACCGTCGCCATGTTTCCTCTTAGCCGAGTTTATTTAGGAGTCGCAGAAAGAGTCCCCGGTGTGGATGCTTGCCCCGGAAATGCCGCCGTCGCTTCGTTCGACGGCGCACTGGCAAGCCCAGTGACACCGTTGACGATTTCGACGGCCTCCACAAAGTAGAAGTAAGTGACGGCGGAGCTCGTGAGCGTGATCGGATCGGTGTACGTCAAGGTAGTCACCGGCACGGGGTTTAGAGGCACCGCCGACTCTGCTCCTGCGGCCGTGCCGCGGAAAATGTTATAGCCGATCGTGCACGGCGGCGTTGCCGTCGCCGAGCATCCTACCCCGGTGGACGCGCCCCAGGACAAAAAGACGTTGTGACCGGAGATCTGCGCGAACACCGTCGCGTGACGGATCTCCGGATCGGCGTGTTTCGCCTGGGTGGATCCCGCGGTGAGAAACAAAAGCGCCGCGGCGAAAAGTAGTTTTCTCATTTTTTTTGTTTTCTCCTAGCAGATACAATCCTCGATCGCCTCTCCGCACTTCGCGCAGATTTCCTCGGAGCCGCCGTCGCCTCCGTCCTCCTCCTCGGCCTCCGGGATCTCGCTCTCGTCGATCTCAAACTCCTCCTCGATCACGTTTCCCGCTTCGACGGCGGCGAGGAAGTATTCGCAGCTCGCGAGGTGATGCGTATAGTTCGTACGCGCCTCCCCGTCCTTGCGGCCCCAAAACGTGTGAGTGACTTTGATCTCCCCGTCACCGGGATCCACGATATCGACAACGATTTTTTCGGCCATGAGTCACTCCCCTAGATGCTGCCGCACCTTATCTGAATGACTTCCGTTAGGTTCACTGTGGGCGTACCGTTGTAGGTAAAGACAACACCAGTGTTGGTCACGGAACTAGGCGTAAGAAACTCCGCGGCTGCGACAATCGGCTGCGTCCCTCCAACCTGATAGGCGGTACAAACATCGGGAGCAACCAGGAAGGGCGTCGGGAATGTGTAGGTGATAGTTGGGTTGGCTGCTTGGCCCGCTCCGGTGTTTGTGATGGTCCCCTGAACTAGTTGGGTGTTGCCCGTCAATGCTGTCCATGCCGCCGATGCTCCCCACCCGGCGCTGAGCACTAACTTCGCTGCCGTGATCGTCGTTCCCGTTATCGAGCAGGTTCCGAGAACTGCGATGTTCGCCATCGTGTTCGTGGCCTGGAACGTGTTGCCGCATTCATCAAAGAGTTTTGAGCCCGCTACACCGCCGGAAATTCCGGATCCCGTTCCCGATACGGAAGTATCTTTTAAGTGGACGATGCCCGGAGTGCCGCCCGTATTGAGAACGATGCCCGACGTTCCAGCAGTTATAGTGTCGCCGTCTAAATTCACCACCGCCGAGCTGCCAACGGCTAACCCGTTTTGCCCTGATGCTCCTCCGGTAATGATATCTCCCTTGGAGTTGAACGTCCCTGACCCCGCATTGACGGTCAGAGCCGCTCCACCGGCAACATTGGCCCAACCAGAACCTACACTGTTGACAACTGAGCCGCCTCCAGTGATATTCAGTGTGGCACCACCGGGAGAGCTACACTCTAAGTTGAGAATCGTCAGGACGCCCGCAGTCCCGGTACCAAGACCCGCGCAGGTGTTCCCAAAGTTGAAGAACTGCACGTTTTCTATGTTCCCGGTAAAAACACCGCCGATAGCAAGGGCGTTTAACCCGATTACGTTACCCCACTGCAACCCTCCGATATTTGCAAACAGTGAAGCGTTGCCTAGGCGAAAGATATTCTTGCTGCCGCAATTCGCGTTGACGTTCGTAAGGTTCCCACCGCCATCAACGCTAAAATCAGAAATCTGGACCGACTGCGCTGCGTTCGCTGCCCCGAACAAAATAGCGTCGGGTAAGCCCGCACAACTTAAGGTGTCGAGCATGAAAAGTGTCGTGCTGTTCTGGCTTTGCCCTTTGATTGTGTACCCTTGTTGGTTGACATCGAATCCACCAACCGCGCCGCACACTTGAGGGTTCGCATGGGAGATGAAATTCCCGACCAGTCCACCACCGTCGTAAAGGATGCCTGTGTGTCCGCATACTGCAAGAACCGCGTTGAAGAAATTTTGCAGTTGCGGTCCGATGTCCTTGGGGCCGAGGATTCCGTAACAGCAGGTTGACCCATTCCCCGCCGAGCCTGCCGCTGCGGAACTGAGCGTTATTTGGTGAGCGTTTACGAACGTGATCGTTGTCGTCGAGGATACTTCTAAAGTACTGGAAAGGGTTCCACCGTTCCCGGCACAAGGCTGATTCGTGCCCTCGTACTTCCAACCGTTCATCGCGGCGGTAAAGGGGGGATCGCTCGCTCCGCTCGTCACCGTCGTTGTGCCGTTGTACGTTGCTTGGCAAATCCGGAATGCTCCGAGGCCAGCCACGCCAACGTAATCAATGGCGTAGATGCTTCCCGTTCCGTCAGTCGGACTCAGAACGTTCCCCGAGCAACTGTAGACACGCAAAGAGCCGGTTACTTGATAGAGACTTCCGTTGTTGCAAGTCAGGGGCAGTACCGACACGGAAATGGTGCCACCGCTGCTGTTCCCTAGTGCCGGACAAGCGGAGAAGCTCGCGGAAACGGACTGCGAAGCGCCGGTGATGGTAAGCGTCGCGGAACACGTTTGCGGCCCCGTTCCGAGCGGCGGCGGAGCTCCCGGAGAAATATTGACATTGAACGTCCACTGCGTACCGCCCGGCTGCACGACGGCGTTGTCCGGGAGCTGCATCAAAAACGAGCCGGTATTGTCGAGCGTGACGCGCGGCGTCGTTCCGGCGATCTGCGCGCCGTTGAGTGTTGCGCCGCTTACGCCGACGGGCAGCGAGAGAAGCGCCTGGATCGTGCCGCCCGCATAAGCGACACCGTTCACGTCCTTGACCGTGCCGGAGACGACCGTGCGCTGTGCAAGTGCCGGAACTGCGAAGAGAAAAAGCGCCGCTAAGAAAACTGAGAGTCTGCGCATCGGAAGGGTTCCCCTATTGCTGGACGTAAGTGATGTAGCCCTGAATGTTCACGGTCGTCCCGGCCGCGACAACGCAGAGACGATTGCCGAGGGGAGCTATAAAATTCGTCATTCCACCGGGAAGTACGACCGGCTCGGCATCGATCCCGGCCGTCGCTGTGCCGGTGCCCATCGTGCCGGTGAGCACTACCGTCCCGGTGCCGCACGTCGCTCCGGTGCCTGCGATAAATTGCACCGTTCCCGGAGTCGTCGCACTCGAGGCGACAGTGATCGATCCACCGCAGACATAGATCGCTTGCGTCGTGCCGAGCGTGACGAGCGAAGTCGTGCCCGCGGCGACGATATTGATCGGCTGGCTTTGCTTGAGCGAGTCCGGAGACTGGCAAGGATCGACGCCCGTCAATGGCGCGTTCCCGTTGTTTACGTTCTTTAGACCTGGGACCGCGAAGATCGTCTCTGCCGTGACGGTCGTCCCGCCTCCGGGAGATCCATACTGCACGTTCATCAAAGGACAAGCGACCGCCGGGATCGGAAACACTTGGAGCGCCGTTGTGTTCGCTACTGCGCTCGTGGATAAGACCGTATATGCTGCGGCGACTCCGGCGGAGTTGCAACTGATTCCGATCGTCGCACCGGCCACGCTCGAACCGTTAAATTGAAACAGAAGCAATCCGGCGGAGCTCCCGAAAGGCGTCTGGAAACCGTTGTCCGCTTGGCCGACGTTTGCCGGAGCGAGCGCAAAGTTGACGTGATCGATCTGCGCCGAGAGGTAGGTTCCCGGAGTGATCGGGAGTGATCCGAAGTCTCCGGCATAAGCCGCGCTAAACGTTCCCGTGTTCGGCGAGCAAGTGACCGAGACTTGGATCCGCGGGAAGTTTCCGCTACCGGCGACCGTGGAGGACTGTCCGGCTCCGATGCCGGTCGTCTCGAGCTGATCGGAAAGCCGGAACACGTTGCCTTGATTGTCGATCCCGTCGATCTCCGCCCGCAGCTTCTGGATCCCGGTGACCGCGCCGATGCTCAGGAAATGCCGGATCTGTCCGACGTTAGAAAAATTCGGCGTCGTTCCGGTGATGAAGTTTTGCGGCGAGCTCGTGCAATTGAGGTTCGTCGCGAGGTTGATCGACGTGGTACTGAGCGCCACGTCGCCGAGGTGCTGCGCTAGAGACGGCAAAGCGAGCGCCGCGGAGACAGCGGCGCCCGCCAGTAGCCGGAGAATTTTTCTCACGTTCTTAAAGCCTCCTAGAACCAAACTCCAGAAGGATCTTCGTCCTTCGGATAGAACCAACCGGACAAGCGTCCGGCGATGAGCTGACCGGCCGGAACGATCGAGGTGTTGAGCACCGTCATGGCGATGATGTCATTCTCGAGAATGCGGATAAAACCGCCGCCGCCGATCCTCGAGGGGATCGCCACACTGCCGAGCGAGTTGAGCATGTTCTCTTTGCCTCGCATGGCTTGAGTGTTTTGCAGGATCCGCCAGATGATCGCGCCGCTTCCGTCGGTGAAACCGCTGCCGATGAACGCATTCGCGATTTCTTTCATCACGCCGTTAAACCCTTTCGGAACCGGGAAGGTAAAAATTGTCGTCTCGACGCCGATGGCCGGGAGCGCGATATCTCCGGCGTTGTCGAACGCGACCGAGTTGATGCTCGGGAAGATCCAGTTCGGCAGGGCGAGAACGACCGCGGGAGTTCCCGCCGGAGCGCCGACGCTGTTCGGTCGCGTATTGTTTGACGGCGGCGAAAGTTCTTGCGTCGCGAGACTCATGCTATTCCCCGAACCCTGCGGCGACGACTTGAATGTTATTCGTCGCCCCGCTCACGTCCTGATTCTGCACGCGGATCAAGAGCGGCGAGCGGGTAGTGAAAAAATGCGGCTTGCGCAGAATGAACGGACGCGCGGCACTGCCGAGCCCGTTCGCGAAGTTCAAGGGATCGCCGAGCCGTTGATTTTTCTCCGAGTCGTAGAGCTGCAACCGGAAACCCGGAGCAAGCGAGCTCGAGCCGATCAAATAGACGAGCCAAAACCCCGGCGTGGTGGTGATGCGATCCTCGGCGTTGAGGCGTGCCGTGAGCGCGAACGTCACCGGATACCATGCCGGGACTTTGAATTTGAGCGGCGCGCGAGACAGAGCTCCGGGAACGTAACCCGCGGTCGCGAGTTTCCGGTAGGTGAGCCACAACCCGAGCGCGTGACGGCCGGTGATGCCGGGAACGCGGTCCCGATCCCATATCGACATTTCGGCCCCCTTTTACTGCGCTTGCGAGATCATCCCCGCGGATCCTTGCGCCGGATTCTGTTGCGGGAACAGCTTGTAACCCCGCAAGACGAGCTGGATCGTGTTCTGCGCGGCGGACGTGTCGCGGAACGTGAAATTAACCGAGGAGCTCCGCGCGATGATGTACGGCTCGACGAGCGGGAACGGGAGCTGCGCGGTTCCGAAAAAATTGTCCACGTTGACCGGCCCGCTCGAAAAATTCCTGCCTGTCGCTCCGTCGCTCATTTGCACGTCGGCCAGCGGCGAGGTGCGCGTCCCGGCTAAAAACACGATCTCGAAGTCCGCGTCTTGCTGAATCTGCAAAGAGACGGGGAAGCCCCCACTATTCGCCGGTACGACCGCGTTGATCACGTAGTCGAACGGGATCCGCAGCGGCGGAAGGATAGGCGGTACTTTTGGCGTTGCCATCGGTTTCTCCGATCCGATCAAAACTTTGGGGAGGCTCGATCGCTCGAGCCTCCCTCGGTGCTACTTTCGTGCTGCTCTATAAAGAACGGCACTTTACTGCACGGCTCGAGCGAGAGTCCCCTCGAGGTTGGCCCAAACCTTGAGCCCCGTTCCGGCAAACTGACCGGCGGCGGGAGCCGCGGCTATGGTCGTGAACGCTCCGGCCTGCGGGAGCGTCGGATCGAGTTCAACCTGGAACGCCTGTTGCTGTTCGATCTGCACGCCGTCGTGTTCCATGACGTACAGGTTCCGAGCATCGGGGTAGCCGTTGGCCGACGCGATAAAACTTTGCGTCGTCGCGGCAACCGTCGTCGCGGCCGCCGAGCTCACAAACGGACCGCCGCCGCCGGGGAATTTCCCGACGAGCCCGATCACGTACTCTTTGTCGTTCACGATGAACCGAGCGAGCGTGTTCCCAAGGAACAGGTTCAAGTCGATCGGATTCGTGTCGCCGCGGAGCATGATCGAGAGAGCACGAGTTAGGTGCTTGTTCGGCGCTTGGAGCTGCGACTGCTGTTGCAGGTTGGTGTGAAGTTTCGTTTTATTGAACGCCGCTCCGCCCGCCGGAGTGTACTGGCCTCCGATCGGGATCGTGAACAAGACTTGCTTGGTCACCACGGTCGCCACGGCTACCTCGTAGTAGTCGTAGAGATGTTGCGTGATGATCTCAAGCATCCCGCTCACAATCGGGTTGCGAAAACGAAACTTCGGTTTTCCGACTTCGCGAGCCTCTACCTCCGGCAAATGCGCGAAGCGCGATGCGAGTCTGGATCTCATTTTTTTCACCTCCTCACCGATCTGTGTTTGCCCGTGTTCGCGCGAAAATCTTTTATTTTTCGGTTGTACCGAGTCCCGGCCCAAACCCGGGAGAAGTGAACGTTAAGCCGCGAAGCGGCTCTGGAAACGGCCCGTGGTCATCATGCCCACGCCTGCCGGTTTCACCGACTGCGCCGGAGCCGTCATTGTCAGCGGCACCGAGGAGCGCGCCGAGGTGATCGACGGATCCATGAACGGATAATCGGTGCGTTGCATGGTGCCGTCACTCCACGTCGGAACAACAAACTCCCCCGGCGTGTAAAGTCCGAGATCGAAGCTCGGATCCCCGTGCGCACCCATTCCGGCCGTGCCCGTCGTGCCGAATACATCACCAAACGACACGAGAGACTTGCCGAAGAAGTCGGCGATCAACCGGCCGCCGAGCATCACTGCTCCGCCGATTAAAACCCCCTTGCCAGCATTCGGACTGACAAACCTCTCCGCGAGCCACGAGAGAGAAACGGCCGCGAGCGCGTTAGCGCCATAGCCGAAGATCCCCGTGTTGCTGTCCTTCAAAAGCAATTGCGGAATTGCGCGTGTTGCGACGCCGCCCGCGATCGCCCAAAGTGCAGTAGGAATGAGCTCGCGGCCGCCGAGCGACAACGGATTACGGCGACGCCGACGAACGACGTGCATCGCGGAGCTGTGGTGCCGGTGACGACGACGGACCGGACGAGCTGCATAGCTCGTCGGATTCGACGAACGGCGACGACGATACCGACGCTTCGGACGCGACGCGCGAGTGCGGTTCCTTACCCTTCTACGTTTCGGGTTCATAAGCAAAAGTTCACCTCCTCCCGCGGCTGGATTTCGCTTTGCACGCTTCCGCCGGACGAAACGCCCACTCGCGTTCCTCCCCGGCATCCGCTTACGACTCGCACGCCGCACGCGCGAGCCCCTTGGATTTACAAGTCTGGCAGTCGGCACGATAGCCTCCTAAAGTTTGACGACGAAGCGGCCGCCGTAGAAGTAGCCGTTCCCGTTGTCGAAGTCCCACAAAAAAGTCATTTTCGTCGTGCTCCCCGGATCCTCGAATGCCTGCACGCATCCGAAAACGTTGATCCCGATCGGACGAAACAAAACTTGATGCACCGGCTCGAACACGAGAATATTCGAGTTCTTGATGCGGCGAGCTCCGCGGTCCTCGGGAACCTGCCGCACGAGCGGCGCTTTCGCCGGACTCCATTTCCCGGTCGTGGCGATCGCGCGATCGATATCCTGTTGCGAGACGGCCGGAGAATGGAAACCGGGTTTCGGTTTGTCCGGCAGAGGCACGATCGGCGTGGTCACGAGCAGATCGACATCGGCGGGCGACAGCCCGATCAGCGGCCCTTGATCGAACCAATCGAGCGTCCGGCCCTCGGCGGCGATCTCCTCCGGCAATAAATTCAGCGGCACGTCGCGCGGGACTTCGCCGAGGACGATCTTGACCATTCGCCCGAGGCGCTTCCCTTCCCCGCGCTGCACAAAGCCGCGGTGCAGTTTCATCAGCTCCTCTACTCCGAATACGGTCGCGCTTCCCATCATTCCCCCTTTAGAACTAGCCATAATCCGAGCCCCGCAGCCGCCCACGGCAAGAGACTCGAAAAGTTTACGCTCGCGACCGACGCGGCGATCTGCCCAGTGACGGACTTCGACTGCGCGGCGATCAGATCCGCGTACTGCGATTTTTTGATCGCCACGATCGCCCGCAGCGAAGAGATCATGCGGCAAGCCGCGTTGCACTCGCCCGACGACATGGGATTCGCGCCGTGTATGATCGGCGCGACCGCTTCGGCGAAACCGCTGATCACCGAATCGAGCGCCGCCATTCCGTCCGAGGGCGCCGATTGTCCGGACATGACCATTTGATCGATCAGCTCGATCGACTGATTTGCGGACGGTACTGCGACGCACAAAACGGACCGCTCTTTCGCGACCGCTTTCGCGTGATGCCCGAAGATCACTCCGAAAAGTTTGGTAATGCCCGCAACCGCGAGCACGATCCCGCCGACGATCGGACCGGCCGCGAACGCTTGCGGCGCGAATTTCAAAGCGAGCCCGCTCACGGTGTTGAGTAACGCCGGTTTGACGATGCTCACTCCGGCACAGTCCCCCGAACCGGGCGCGTAAGCTAGGGCGCCAGTGAAACCGAGGATCTGTCCCGCTTGCGCCGAGCTCACGAGCTCCGCGCGCGTCTGCGAATCGTGTCCGGCGCCGCTCCGCACTCGCGCTTGCGGGAAGATCTGCTCCGCGGCTTGCTCCGCGGTGATGGCGCCGAGCATAAAGCGGCCGGACGGAAAGGCGATCACCGTGCGCCTTGTGCGAGCTCGAGCGAGTGCCTGCATTAGTCAACAATTCCCGGCCTCTTGACTTTGTAGTTTCCGCCTGCAAAGAAAATCCTCTTCTTGAGCTGATCGAAAAACGCCCGCGGACGGACTCCGCTCTCCTCGCCGAAGTCGTGTTTCCATTCCTGCGGGGTGAAGTTGGTTTGCCACTTGGCGGCCTCGTAGACGATCTGTTTCGCTTCGCCCAGGTCGAGGAGATCTTTCCCCGTGTCCGCGCCGAACATTTCGAGCACTTCCGAGATGTCCTGGTTTCCGCCCAACAAATAAAGCTGCTCGCCGTTTGGCGAGCTCGCGACCCTCACCCCGTCGTTTTTGAATTTGACGAGGACGTGATCACCCGACGGCGCGATCATGGTGAGCTCGATCAAGTCGCCGAGCGCGGTGTACTCGCCGCGGGCCTCCGAGCTCTCTTGGATCTCGAGGATCTCCCGCGGTTCGCGGCCGTGAAACTCCTCGTACAACTCTTCGGCCTGCTCGAGCTCGCCGTCGTCGGGATTGCGGCCGCCGCTGACTTTCACGACCATATCGCGATGAACAACTTGCGGCGTACCGTGAGCCCCGCCAATGTTCAGCACCCATCCGTCGGATCCGCTCGGCATCGTCGCTCGGCCGGTGCGCAGCTTGTGCTCCCCGCGGAGAGCTGCTTGCTTATCGACGAAAGTTACGCGGCTCCCTGGGCGGATCGCATCGAACAGGTCCGGGTTGCGCCAACTCCCGGTTTTCCGAGCCTTGCGCCACACTTCCCGCAACGCCTGCGCCGCCTGTTTTTTCGTGAAACCTGTCGCGTACAGGTTTCCAAACTTCTCGTCGTACATGAACGCGAGAAATTTTTTGATTCCGGGACCGAAGCTCACTTGCATGTGAGGGTTGCCCCCGCGTCCGATCCGCGGCCCGCGTTCATACTCGGCGCCGGATTCTTTCTCGATGATCCACTTTCGTTTGATCGAGTCCCATCCGATATAGATCGGCGGACCGGATCCGTCGGATTGCTTGGTGACGCGACTGAGCCACGTCCGGCCGTCCTTCGCCACGCGCCCCTCGCCGCGCAGGTACGGATAGCCGAGGCTCACGGCCATCGAGTAAACGCTCGACGGGTTCCTGGCCCCGCGGAACCTCGCCGCGCGCGATCGCGTCGCGCGTTTGAGCTCGAGCGTCGAAGGGTTGACGAGGTTGACGATCTTACAAAGCGGGTTTTCTTCGCGCGGATGCAAGATCTCGACGAGCACACCGGCGCCGCGATGTCTCCGCCCGGGAGGAAACGCGAGACGGATCTCGTGATCTCCGCGCGGGACGGTGCGGACTTTGTAGCCGCGAGGGACCGCGGCGACGTGCTCGTGTTGGTAGGCTCCGGCCATTTATCTGCGGTCGTCGTACTCCAAGCCATCGGCCCCGACTTTGGTCACCGAACCGTCGGCAAGTTTCACGTCGAAAGCGTGCGCGCCGTCGTGAACGGCAACAATCTCGCCGTCGAGAAAAGTTTTGCGTTCGAGATCCGCCCACACCTTGACGGGATCGCCGACGGCGAGCTCGTGTACTGCGGCAACGCTTATCGCGGGAGCCGACGGCACGGCGCGCGGTGCCGAAGTGATCGCCGTGATCATCGGCGTCAAGTGCGCGAGGATGTCGGCTTTCAAATTGTCGAATTGCTTCGGAAGGTCTACCTCGACGAGTTGCCGCATCGCGCCTTGCACCGTTTCGTTTGCGACGATCCCCGCATGGTCGGTGAGCTGCTCCATCTGAGCGATCCCGATCGTCGGAGGATTCGCGAAAAGCCACTGCCCGACAAAATTCTCGACGAGCTTGATCAGGACGGCGTGACCGGCTGGTGACTCGAGCACAGCGACGACCCTCGGCTCAAAACCGTCGATCTGCGCGACATCGTGATGGTGATCCGGATAAGAAACAGGTGTTTCAGAGCTGCTCGCGCCGGCGCCGCCGGCGAGCTCGCCTGGCGCGGCCGCGGCCGTCACGTTTTCCGCTGTTTTAGCGGGTTCCGTAGAGGTGCCCTCTTTTGTAACGTTTGTTGCGTTTTCGCTCTCGAGAAACATAGTCACCTCCGGTTTAGCGTTGCATGAGCCTCGGCACGACCACGATCGCCCCTCCGACCGCGGCCACAATCAGCCAATTGGCCTTGATCCAATCGGAAAAACCCTGCGTCCCCGGAGGCTGAGGCGGCTGCGCCGATCCCGGTATTCCGGCTTGGGCAAGCATGGCAGCGGCCGCGGCGTTCGCATCGGCGGCGCCGGGAGCATCACCGGCGGCGGCTTTTTGCGCGGCCTCGTCCTGTTTCTGTTGCGCCATGTCGATAATCGACGAGCGGTTTTGCTCCGCGAGGATCTGCGCTTGCGCTTGCTTCTCGAGCACGTCCTGTTTTTGGTGCCACAAGTAGAGCTGCGCGGCGACGTAGCTCAAAATGACCGCGACGGCCGCGGCGATCACGATCGGATTGCCGAGCCCGACGGGAGCCTGCCCGAAAACTACGGTGTAAACGTAAACGTACTTCGAGGTGAGATCCGCGAGCGCGGCTTGCTGCACGGTCGCGTCGCGGCCGACGGCGGCGGCGAGTGCCGGATCGGTGCGCATCTGTCCGACAAGATTCGTTAGCCTCGTTTGCGCGTTGCGGAGCGAACCGCCCAAAGAGAGCACGTCGGCGGTGTCGATCTGCACCGGAGTCGTCGAAGTGTCGCCGAGTCCACTTAGCGCCGCACGGTTCCGGAATAAGCTGTTGACGTACATCGGACCCCTCTCTAGCGTTTCCGGAAAAAGAAATACCACGCGGCGGCCGCGGCCCCGAGCCAAACAACCGGAGAGGAGGAGAGCGAGCTCAGATCGAGCCCGAGCCCGCCGGTAACTTTTTGCCCGGAGTAGGCGACCGTGGGAGTCGGCGTATAAAACGTCGCGGCCCGGTAGTCTCCGAGCCGTTGATTCCACGGCCGGAAACTTCCGGTTTTGTCTATCATCGCTGCCTTATACATCACCGCCTCCGTTTCGCGCCCGACATGCTCAGAAAAAGCACGAGCCCAACAGTTCCGAGCGCGAGGTAACTGTTCGGGAGTCCGGCGATCATTTGCTGATCGAGCCAGCTCGTAGCGGGCGGAGCGGCCGCCGCATACTTCACCGTGCCTTGTGACGGAAAAACAATTTGCAAGGACGATCCCGGCGGGAGCCCCGGTCCGATATTCGGCGCCGCGACCGGCGTCGTTTTTACCGTGGGAAGGATCGGCCGCACATCGGTAAAAACAAACGGCGGCCTCGCCGGTTGTCCTGGGACGCCGATCGGCGAGATGTCCGCGATCGAAGGGAGTCCGATATCCGGCGGCGCGGGACCGCAGTTTGCTCGAGGATCGTCGCACGGGAGTCCCGTCACCATATCGATGTCAGTAGAGTCGCCCATGCCGCGAAGCGTGCGGCGCCGCGGAACAAAAGCATACGTCTCACCCATGCCGCGGAGGAGCCGCTGTCTCGTGCTCACGTAGGCGGCCATTACTTTTTCCCCTTGCGCGAAAACAGATAAAGGGCGGCGGCGCCGCCCAAAGCGACGTAGCCGTTCGGCACGCCGCCAAAATACGAGCTCGGCGTGTTGAACCAATCCGAAAACGCGCTCGTCGGCGAGGTCGCGGCGGCGTCGGTTGCGGCGGCCGCGGCCGCGGCGCTCGAGATCGGCACGGCCGAGACGGGCGCGAGCTGCGACGCATCCGGAGGAGCAAACGGCGATCCCGGAGTCGAAGCATTTCCTGGCAAAGCATAGATCGTGCCTCCCGGTCCGGAAAAAATCGCTTGCGGAACCGGAGGAACGATCGGCGGCGGGAGAATCGTCGGAGGAGTCCACACCGGCATCGGACCGCCCGTACTGATGATCGGCCCCCGGATCATCTGCGACGTGGGCGCGACCGAGATCGAGCGCGCGGGCAACATAGTGAACGATCCGCCGCCATTCGCGATCAGTCCGAGCCCGCTCGAGCGGCGCCGCAAAATTCTTCCCGAACCTCCGACGAGCATCACACCGCTAAGTCCGGGTTTCGGTTTCTTCATTTCCGGCGGCCGGTAAATTTCCGGCCGCATGTTCACGTCCTCGCGGATGATCGTGTTTTGCGGCTGTTTCAAAAAACCAAAGTTGTCAAACCCGGTATAGAGCCGCGTCGCCCAGGGACGGCGCCCGTACGGGTTCGCCGTCGAGGTTTGCAGGTATTGACTCATGGGCGCCTCGTGAGCAGGATCACGCCGAGCGCGGCGGCGCCGATCAAAATGAGAGTGTTCGAGCTGATCGATCCGACGGCGCTCACTCCGCCGCCGGGACCGACTCCGGGCGCGACTCCGTACGCGGGAGGATAAACGGACATCGAAGGATAGACGACTCCGCCGGGAGCTCTGGCCGCGGAGACGATCGAAGTCGTGGCCTTGCCGACACTATCCACAACGTCGCCGAATGATCCCCAGTCGAAGTCTCCGAGTGCGCTCGGCCGGTACACGCGGCCGAGGAGTCCGCGATAGTGCGTGCCAAGAGTCCGGCGCCGCTGTCTCGTCATAGAGCACCCCGAACAACGGCCGCCGCATCCTGCGCAACCGAGCCCGCGAAGATCTTGATACTCGTCGGCGATGAGCGACCAAACTCGTTTCCTAAAACGCCGCAACGGTGCGGATCCGAACGATGTCCCTTTGCGCGCCGCGTCCAGCGGGATCCAACGGCCGCCGAGATGCACCTCGCAATAAACGTGACTGAATTGCTCGGGAGCTCCGGGATGCGAAGCGATGGTGACGAGCCGCGTGCGGTAGCCGACGGTGCCGAGCATGGACGGCAAAAGGATCGCGTTGATGTCGTCGCAGTCGCCGAAACCCCACTCGAGCGTCGTCGCCGCGGGGCGTAAGCACTCTTTCCCCTCGGGATCTTTCGTGAAGCGGATGTTCCGGAGCACCCAGGAAAAAATCGCGCGGACTTCCCCGGCGTCGTCATACGGCCGTACACCGGCGCTGCGCAAGATCGATCCGGCCGTGCGGTTGACGCGCGGATCCTTTTTGCCGTGATCGACGAGCGTGCGGATAACGGCGACCGTTTGTGCTGTGCCATCGTCACCGTCAAGCAGCGGCTCCGATTGGAGAGTGTAGGCATTTGTCGCGAGCTGCATCCGGAGGATCTCGCGGCCGAGCGGTTAAATAGGACGGCAGTTTCGCGCGGCATTTTTTGGGCGGTGCCGAGTGATCGCCTGCCGTCCCTCTAAAGGTGCGACCGTTACCTCTAATCTCCGGTTGACGGCCGGGTGTCAAGCACAAACGCGCGTGCGAATGCGTCACCGAACACGGTGCGCCGTGGTTTTGCGTTTGCACCCTGCTAGTTACCGCATTGGAACGAATCGGGACCATTGACACTTGGCACTTAGAGAGGCTACAACTGTCATCTGGGCGGTGCTTTTACGGTCGCAGAGCGGCAATTCTACCTTCGACGAAGCTCGAAAGGTGTGACCAATGCCGAGCGTGACCGCGAAACCCGCCCCGACTCAAAAAGTCTCGACGGTGACGACGACAAAGATTGTCACCGATCCGGTCGAGGAAATTATACGACCGCCCGCCGCACCGCTCCCGGAAGTTTCTGAGGACTTCTGGCGCTACATTCAAAGCCTCACTCTGGACAATTGGAAAAAACACACCGCCTCTCTTTATCGTTACCCGCTCGGACAAACCAAACCTCAGAAACTCGGCCGCTACGTCAAAACCTACAAAACCGATTGCCCGCTGCTGAGTGAGGATCAAGTTTTCGAGGAGTTCGGCGGAGGTCAATACGATGCGATGCTCCGCGGACCGGCGGGCGACGGCACCGACCGCGTGACGTTGCTCGCGAAACATTCCTGGGAGATGGACGGACCGGCGAAAAATCCCTGGCCGACTTCCGCGGCGGGCACCGCCGCGCCCGGCTCGAGCGAGCTCGCGAGCACGTTGCAAGTCGTTCTGCAGAATTTGAAACAAGCGGAGCGGTTGCCGAATGCCGCGGAGTCTCCGGCGATCAAAGAATCGATTTCGCTGATCCAACAGCTCACGAGCGCGATGCCCAAACAACAGGGAGTAGCCGAGCTTGTCTCCGCGCTCGCGGATCTCAAGAAACTCACCGGCGGCGACAACGGCGGCGGAAACTCGATCGTCGAAACGATCAAAGTCCTCAAAGAGCTCGGACTGGTAGGCGAAAAAAAACGGAGTCTCGCCGAGGAGCTCAAAGACATGCTCGAGGTGACGGCCATGCTCGGCGGCGCAGGCGGCGGAGGCAAAACGGACTGGGCGACTACACTCATCCAGAATCTTCCGACCATTCTCGAGAAAGCCACGCCGATCGCCGACAAGTTTGCGGACGCCGCTAGAAACAATGCGCGCGTTGCGGAGATCGGTTCGGGGCGAGTCCCGGCGCCCGCGGCACTCCCGCCCGCCACGCGGCCCGCACCGGCACTCGTCGTGCCCGCGACAGCTCCGGCCGCAGAGTCTCCCGCACCTCGGACCGTCGCCGCGCCGGAAACCGAGCCCGCCGGAGGACCGGCGACGTTCGTCGCTCCCAACTTGATCTGGGTGAAAGCGCGCGCCGTGCAATTGTTTGCCGCGGGCAAAAGCGGCGACTTGATCGCCGAATGGCTCGACACGCTCGACGACGAGCTCGGAAACTTCCTCGGAAGCATGGACGAGGACAAATTCGCGGAGTTCGTCAAAACCGATCCGATCCTCAAAGACATCGCGACGGCGCCGCGGTTCGCGGAGTTCGTCGCGCAGTTTGTCGATTACTTTTCCGCCGAGGAGACGGATAAGGCACCGGCGACCGCAAAATAGTTTGACGCCGCCGTTCCCGCGGAGGCATACTCCGGCACGTTGGTTCGATTCTAAGCGAGGCACGGGGCGGCGTTGATCTTGCAAGGGCCAGCGCCCCCTCGTCCCATCGCCACGGAGCCCTTGCAAAATGCCTAGCGCGTCAACGATACGCTCGAGAAGTTTCCCCGCCGACAAGCCACTCCCACAAAACCCGGAAGCCGAGAGATCCGTTCTCGGAGCCATCCTCCTCGACAATAAAACTCTCAAAGACGCCGCCGAGATCGTGAACAGCGGCGATTTTTTTCATCCCACCGGGAGCGATCTCTCCGCCAACGGCCGGATCTTCCTCGCTATGCTCCGGCTCGAGAAAGAAAAAAAACCGATCGAGCTCGTGACCCTCGTTGATCAGTTGCAAGCCGACGGCGAGCTCGCGGCTTACGTCGCATCGCTCGGCGATGGCGTTCCGCGAATCTCGAACGTAAAGAACTACGCGAAGATGGTGCGCGACAAGTCCCTGCTCCGCGCCGTGATTTTCAAAACCGACGATCTGCAACGCCGCGCCTGGGACGGCGGGACTCCGATCGAGGATCTGTTTAACGAGTTCGAGCTGTTCAGCAAGTCGGCGACGACGGCCCGCTCCGGTCACAAACCCGTCGATCTTCCGGAGCTGTGTTCGATGTCGCTTCCCGCGCGGACGATGGTCCTCGATCCGATCCTGCCGGTGAAGTCGATCGCCATGCTGTACTCGTGGCGCGGGAGCGGGAAAACGTTTTTTCTGCTTGAGCTCACGTACTCGATCGCCTGCGGTGCCGGGAATGTTTTTTGTTGGGACATTCCGGAAGCGCGGCCGGTGCTCTACGTTGACGGGGAAATGGACTCGACCGAGTTGCAAGAGCGCGTCCGGCAGATCGTTGTCGCGCATGACTCGAAGTTTCCCGAGCCGGGAGTAATGCGGTTTATCACCCCGGATCTCGAGGAGCGCACTCCCGAGATCATCACTCCCGACGGCCGCCGCCGGATCGAGGATCAGCTCCACGGCGGCGAGCTGCTCATTCTCGACAACCTCAGTTCGTTGATCCCTTCTGGCGAGGAGCGTGAGACGGAGGACTGGGCGATCGTGCAGGAGTGGCTCCTAAAACTTCGCCGCTGCGGATACACGACGCTGTTCGCGCACCACGCCGGAAAAGGCGGAGGACAGCGCGGCACCTCGAATCGCGAGGACGTGCTCAACCTCGTGATCAACCTCCGGCGCCCGGCCGACTACACGCCGGAGGACGGACTCCGCGCCGAGGTGCACTTTGAAAAGATCCGCGGCCGCGCTCGAGGGGAGGCGGTGCAACCCTTCGAGATCCGCCTCGAGGCGGACGAGGACGGTAAGATCGCTTGGACCCGCAAGCCGCTCAAAGAGTTAATCCGTCGGCAAGTGTTCGAGATGTTCACTGCCGGAGACAAGGACCGGGAGATCTCCGACATCCTGCACCTCACGCGGTTCCAAGTCTACCGGCTCCGTAAGAAGTTTGAAGCCGGACAGCTCACCGAGTCGTCGCCCGACTGAGCGATTTTCTACCAATACTAATTTTTCTCAAGATCAGGTGACTTTCGCCACTTGTTCGCTTTTCTGTGCGGAGTGTGTGCGGCGGCTTTTTTTGTGCGCCTGCAACTCTTTTAGAATCAGTAGGCGTGTGCGGGGTATGTGCGGTAGTTGTGCGGTCGAATCCCATTTCCGGTCATTTTGTTACTGAGTATAAAGGGGTTATTTGACTTTTGTGCGATCGCACAAAGGCACCCCCCCCATCGCGCACACTTTTGCGCACAAACATGCAAGATTTATCCGACAGCGAAAGAGGCGAAAGGTATCTCGCCGCCCCCCCCCTATACCGCACAAAAAAACACTAACTTCTTTCTTTCTAACACATACCCCTAAAATCCCGCACAATGCTCTCTGATTCTAAAGGGATTAAGTGTGCGGTGTTTTCAATACCCCGCACACCCCCGCACACGCTACATACTGCTAGGGTTACAGCGTTTTTTACTCAAGTCTCACTGTGCGGTGAGACGGTTACTGCCTGAGACACCCCGAAAAACCTTGCAAAGTGCACTCGTTTAGTGCATTTTGGCGTCGCTCGAGGTTGCGACACGACC
>Ga0137393_10000855_pt1 | contig 18944 bp, 15 predicted proteins | sample 15con2h34BmetaG_FD_101396 | JGI IMG/M metagenome (GOLD analysis project Ga0137393, IMG submission 101396) | Vadose zone soil microbial communities from Angelo Coast Range Reserve, California, USA - 15con2h3.4B metaG | ecosystem: Environmental > Terrestrial > Soil > Vadose zone > Saprolite...
AGTGCACAACATCTCGCCCACTCTCAGCAAATCGGACATAAGCCGCGCGGGCCTCACGGATTGGCGGGCGCGATTGTATGCTTCGACCGTGTCGTCGCAAGTCCCAACTGTCTGGCCACCCAGCATGGCATGCACAGTGTCGAACTGTTCGCGCGTGTAGCTCGGCTTGCGGCCAAGGTGGGCACGGCCGCCGTTGGCCTTGGCATGCTCGATCCGTTCGAGCCCCAATAGTGGGTGCCGCAGGTGATACAGAACGCCGGCAGGTACCGGGCGTCGATTCCGCTGTGGGTCTCTCGTGTGGGCTTCTCGCACACAGCGACCGAACTTTTGCGTCCCAGATTGACTTGCGGACTGTCCGATTCTTATCCGGCTCTTTTCCGAGCTACTAACCTCGAAAAACAGACCTCATTCATGGATTTGCGGCAGCGTGATCCAGCGTTCCAGCGCCTTCCTGAGCCTGCATGTCTTGCCGTGAGCCGGCTCAACTCGGACTGCAATGGACGCCGCCATGAGCGCTACCGCCAAACGGTACATGGAGGGCTCGATGGATGAGCGGAAGTATCTGACAGCCGAGGAAGTGTCAGAACGCTATCGCAGCAGCGTTTCGGTCGGAACACTGCGGAATTGGCGAGCAATGAAAGTCGGACCGACCTTCGTCAAGATTGGCAAAGCGGTGCTGTATCCGATTGACGAGCTTGAAGCCTGGGATCGAAGGAATATGGTGACGTGCCGTGCGTCAAAACGACTCACGACGGACCCGCGTGACGAAGCGTGATCATCACTCAGCGTCACGCAAAACCGCTCCCAATTGCCGCCCCCAACGCTATCGTTTAGTATACAATTTCTTGTTTATTTTCATTGCGATAAGGCCCAGTGATCGCATCGTGCACAACCATCCCGCTGAAGATCCGAAGTAATTGGACCATGCGGTTCTTCCGGCATGAGTTCATCCAATAGAAATCCGATTGTCTCGCGTACCATCGATCCCGCTTCGTGCCCGCCACTACTGGTCCGGCGCGCAAAGCAATGTCGGACGCTCGTCAGGTCTCGCGCAGTCACATGTGGCCGGCATCTACCATTCGAGCCGGCGCGCGGACTCATCTTCGGTGAGATTAAATGACTTAGCGGACGTTGACCCACACGCTCTTGTCCTGGGTGAGTTCGCGCATCACGGCGAAGCCCATTTCGCGGCCGTAGCCCGAGTTCTTGTAGCCGCCATAGGGCGCCATGGATGAGACCGCACCCCAGGTATTGATCCACACATTGCCGGCCTCGAACGCCTGCGCCGCGCGCATCGCGCGACCGACATCGCGGGTGATTACCGAGGCGGCAAGCCCGTAAGCGCAGTCGTTGGCGAGCGCGAGCGCTTCGCCTTCGTCCCTGAAAGTGAGGACGGACAGCACCGGCCCGAAGATCTCCTCACGGGCGATCTTCATCGAGTTCTGCACCTCATCGAAGATCGTCGGCCCCACGTAGTGGCCGCGCTCCAAGCCCTTCGGGACCTCCGCGCTGTAGACTAGCTTGGCGTCGGCCTTGCCGCTGTCGATATAGCCGGTGACGCGCTCCTTCTGCTTGGAGGTGATGAGCGGCCCCATGGTCGTCGACGGGTCCATCTGGTCGCCGAGCTTGATCTTCTTGGCGTTGTCAATGACCTTCTCAAGCACCTTGTCGTGCACCTTCTCGTGCAGGAACAGGCGTGAGCCTGCGGTGCAGACCTGGCCCTGGTTGCTGAAGATCGACATGGCCGCGACCTGCGCCGCCTGATCGATCGGTGCATCCTCGAAGACGACCACCGCGCTCTTGCCGCCGAGCTCCAGGCCGACGGGCTTAAGGTTGTTGGCCGCTTCCGAGGCAATGCGCTTTCCCGTCAGCGTGCTGCCGGTGAACATGATCTTCGCGACCATATGGTGAGCGACCAGTGCCGCGCCGACGACCGCACCATAGCCCGGCACAATGTTGACGACGCCGGGCGGAATGCCGGCTTCGTTGCAGAGCCTCCCAAGATACATGACCGAGAGGCAGGCCTGCTCGGCTGGCTTCACCACCACCGTGTTGCCAGCGGCGATCGCGGGCGCGATCTTCCACACCGCCTGCAGGAGCGGGTAGTTCCATGGGATGATGCCACCGATGACGCCAAGCGGCTCGCGCAGCGTCATGTTGACGTACGGGCCCGGCACCGGAATCGTGTCGCCTTGGATCTTGGTCGCCATGCCGGCGAAATATTCCAGCGCGTCGATCGCGGTCACAGCGTCGATTGCCTTTGAGTCGCGGATCGGTTTGCCGGCATTGAGCGATCCGGCCACCGGCCAAGGCGCCGCAGTCATGATCAATTCGAATCAGGGGTGGCCCCTCCTCGAAGAGCTGTTTCGCTCGATCGAGAGAGAATATGGCTGGCCTACGGCATCGCAAGCTACAGGTGACACCTCAACCGCACCCTCGTCTTGACGGTTTAGATGGTACCTACCGCGATAGTGCCGGTAGGGTGTTGCGAATTGAGAAAACTGGCGAAAAGCTTTTGCTATGGGTTGGCGATCAAGACCCGATCCGATTGACGTCTTCCTCGCACGGAGTTCTCTCTGCACCAACATCCCAGCTAAAGGTTCGAGTTGTGTCCACGTCCGAGGCACCTCCCGCAATCACTCTTATGCAGGGCGGTAAAACATTCCGGGCAGTTAAGTTGGCCGAGGAAGTGCACGGCTAAGTGGTTCGAGAGCAGTTAGATCAGCGTTTCCGAAATTCGAATCATATCATGCAGCCTTATTAGGCGTCCTTTTGCTGATCGAGTTGCGTTAGCAACGCGGCAATCCTCTCAGGGACCTCCTCGCGTAGTACGTCGGAATGAAGCGTCTGTAGCTCTGCGCCGATGCCGATGCGCACCGCCTTTAAGTCAAAGCTGGCGTTAGGCGGCGTTCCCTGCTGACCGACGCAATCTTGTTTGTCCGGTAAGACGCCTGCGGTTGCGCGCATGATCACGACCGATCGCCGACGGCCTTGGAATTATGGTTATGGTATAACGATGTTCTAATATGTCAAGCCGGGCCAACGACGCGGAGGAGGTCGCCTCGTCGGTGCAGGCGCGCATCGTCGCGCAGACTTAAGCAGGCTTACCCACTGCAGCTCCGAAGCGGCCAGAACGCAACTTAGCCCGCGGCTCAATTCACCCTGCGGTCATATCCCTGCCAATACGGCTCGCGCAGCGTCCGCTTCAGCAGCTTACCGCTCGCGTTCCGCGGCAGCTTGTCGGTGAAGTCGACCGAGGTGGGCCGTTTATAGCCGGCGATCTTGCCGCCGCACCAGTCGATCAGCGCCTTCTCGGTGAGGGTCGAGTTCGCCCGCTTCACCACCACGGCCTTCACTGTCTCGCCCCACTTCTTGTCGGGCACGCCGATCACGGCGCATTCGACGATGTCGGGATGGCCCGCCAGCGCGGCTTCCACTTCGGCCGGATAGACATTCTCGCTGCCGGACAGGATCATGTCCTTGATGCGGTCCTTGATGTAGATGAAGCCGTTCTCGTCCATGGCGCCGGCGTCGCCGGAATGGAACCAACCGCCGCACATCGCGTCCTTGGTCGCGTCCGGCCGTTCCCAATAGCCGGCCATCAGGCTCTCACCCCGGTAACAGACTTCGCCGATCTGCCCGGGCAGCAGCTCCTCGTCATTAGCGTCGACGATCTTGGCGCGCGCGCCGAACATCGGCCGGCCGCAGGAGAGGAGCTTCTTGCCGACGTGGTGGTCGAAGGTGAGGCAGGTGAAGGGGCCGGTCGTCTCGGTTAGCCCGTAGATCTGACAGAACTTGCACTTGAAGATCTCGATGCAGCGCTTGAGCAGGTCCGGGGAGATCGGTGCCGTGCCATAGGTGATGTGCTTGAGCGCGGAGAAGTCGGCCGTACGCGAGGCCGGCAGCTCGGTCAGGAACAGCATCACCGAAGGGACGAGCAGGGCGGTCTCAATCTTCTGCTCAACAATGATATTGAGGAGCCGCTCGGGCACGACCTCGCGTACCATCACGAGCGTCATGCCTTCCTGCATGCTCCAGATCGCCCAGCCGGTGCCGCCGATATGGAACATCGGCATGCAGACCAGCGAGCGGCCGCCCTCACGCATCTCCGGCATTTCCAGCGCCAGGCAGAGCCCGGTATTCAGCACGTTGATACCCGTCAGCATCGCGCCCTTGGGAAGTCCGGTGGTGCCGGAGGTGCAGAACTGGGTGCTCACGGCGCCGTCCTGGTCGCGGCGCGGATCGCCGCCGCCGCGCGGCAGCTCGCTGAAGGCGAGCGTCGGCACGTTGGAGGCCACCCCGTGCTCGCGGAATTCCGCGCCGGTGACAATCAGCCTCGGCTTGATATCGTCGATGATGGCTTTTACTTCGCCCGGCGTGAGGCGCCAGTTGATCGGCGCGGCGACGACGCCGGCTTTGTCAAGCGCGAAAATGAGATCGAGATACTCGGGACAGTTCTTGTCGAGGACAGCGACGCGGTCCCCCGGCGCGAGCTTGAGCTGCTCGACCAGCGCGCCGGCAAGCTCCGAGCTCGATGTGTTGAGCTCGCCGTATGTTTGCGTCCTGCCTTCGTACCAGATGGCGTCGAGATTGGGATGACGCTGGGCTCGCCAGCGGATGAGTTCGGCAAGCGTCCGCACGCAACAATCTCCCCAAATCCAGCCGGCTATGGGTCAGCCCAGCGAGGTTATCAGCTTCTGTAGCGAGACGGTTGCACGGGTGTGCTCGACCTTCCCAACGGTTCTGTCGCCGTCCTTGCGGTGTGCTTGGTGTCGACGCCGGCGCCCGTCGCACTCGGGGCATTCGACATGATGCACATGCCGTTACATGCGCCGCTGCTGCGGCTGCCAGCTATGCTCGAGATTGTCGATCAGCGCCCGATCGTACATGCACAGGCATTGCTGCCGGCTGTAGGTCGCCATGTAACGGCGGTAAGTCGGCAGCGGCTCCTGTCCGACGCGCAACGCCTTGCGGTTGCTGATCGTGCTCATGAAGCCGGCACGCAGCATCTGCGCGGTGTTGCGCGCGATTGCGTCCTCCATCTGTCCCGTCGGCACTACTTCGTCGCAGATCATCATGCCTTCCGGCGTACCGGCATGGAATTTCTTTTCGAAGAAGATGCCGTGTCGCGCATTCTGGATGCCAGCCAGCCGCGGCAGCCGCAGATTGGCGGAGCCGGGGATGAAGCCCTCCTTGCTGGCCGGAAGATTGAAATAGGTGTCCGGCTCGGCGATCACGCGGTCCATCACGCACAAGAGCTGACAGCCGCCGCCGATGGCGAAAGACTCGACCACAGCCAGCCAGGGCTTTTCCGCATAGTCCTCGATCTCGGCGTCCCAACAGGTCCTGCGGGCGTGGCCGCGATAGATCTTGTTGAGGAGGCCGAGCTCGCGCTCGAGGATGAATTCGACGAAGGAGATCTGCCCGTAATAGAGGTGGGTGAGATTGATGCCGGCGTTGAACACGCGCCGGCCCTTGTATTTCGGATGGTCGAGCAAGCCGCCGCGCAGCACGCCGACCTCGATATTTTCATCAAGGAGGACGAGATCGATGCCGGTCTCGAGCGCCGCCATCGCCGCGTCGTCTTCAGCGTTGATGAACTTCGGGTTAGTGAGGCAGACTTCGCCGATCCTGCCCTTGCGCTCCACGGTAGCGCCGCCGAGATCGACGAAGCCGGTCTGGCGGAATTCACCGATACGGCCCTCAGCCTCCCGCTTCGGCAGCAGCATGGCTTGGATGAGATGGTTTCCAGCCTTCGCGTCTGCCAGCACGTGTGCAATGAAAAAGCCTTGATCGATCTCAAGGCCCTTTTTCGCACTCTGCCGCCGCAGCGTCCGTTCCGCCGCGATCTGTGCACGGGTAGGGAGGAGAAACGGGAAACGCTCCGCCGCGCCGTAAACCAGTTCGGAGACGCGCAGGGAGCGTGTATAGTTGGCGGTGAGGTCCGCATACATCGCGGCCGCGTGGCGGCGGAAGAAGGCTTCCTTCACGTCCCGCAGATGCTCCCTGGCTTCGGGCGTATCGGGCGTGGCGCTGAGAAAGTCCGTCGCGGTTTTCGCATCCGGCGCCAACGTGCCGCTGAACGACGGTGCCGCCGGCAGATCCGACTGGTTCAACTGTCGTGCCGCTTCCATGGATGCGCTCCTGGTCCGCTTTTGGTATAACGATATTCTATTAAATAGACCTGTCTTTGGCCGTCAATCCCTGGTAGCGGTCGGGCGTTGAGTCTACCGCGGAAGCCCGCCCGAGGGAAGCATTGCCAGAGCGTTGATTTGGCACGCATTCTGATTTATCGAGGTGACTTTCCAGCGTGCGGATTTCCCGCTTGGTAGCGCAAATCGTTGACGCACGTCGTGCATCGTCCGCGCTTCTCGCGGAGCGTTCATCCACGAGGCAGCATGCCAGCCAAAGCGGCGACCCGAAAATTGTCCCCGGCACGACGCGAGCGCCCGGCACGCGTTCCGACGACCATCAAGAGTCCGGAGCGCGTGGCGCGACGCCGCGCTGAACTGATCGACGTTGCCACCAGGATGTTCCTGGAGCGCGGCTTTCACAACACGTCGATTCGCGACATCGTGCGCGCCTGTACCTTCAATGTCGCCAGCCTCTACATGTACGTGTCCTGCAAGGAGGACATCCTCTATCTTGTCGCGCAAGACCTTATGAACAGCATCGCCGAGAGGCTTGCGGAGGCGGAGCTCGATCCGGCGTCGCCGGAGCGCTCGTTGGAGATCGGCTTCACGAGCTATTGCCAGATCGCCTACAAATTTCGCCGGCGGATCCGCTTGCTCTATCGCGAGGTCGGATTTCTACCACCTGAGCCGCGCGCCAACGTCATCGCGACGGTGTCGAGCGTCATCAGCTATTTCGAGGCGATCGTCGCCGAAGGCATCGAAGCGGGTGTGTTCCGCAAGGTGCCGCCGCGGCTCGCTGGCCTCGATGTGATGTTCATCTCCCATATGATCGCGCTGCACACGCGCGAGGTGCGCAACCTGGTCAATCTCGACGACTTCATCAAATACCAGCTCGACTCGATCTTTGCAGGCCTGCTGGTGAATCCGGAGAAGCGCCGTTCCGGCGGCACACGCAAGCGCATGGTCGCGAGCGCAGTAAGGGTTGCGAAGAGGACGCGCGCAAGGTGATGGGCGATCCGCCGTCACGGCCGGGCTTATCCCGCCATGTGTTGCGCGGATACGCCAGCGCACGGCGCGGAAAGGTACGGCTAAATCCCCAGATACGCGCTCTGCACGCGCGGATTATCGAGCAGCTCCTTGCCCAAGCCGCTCATCACAATCCGGCCGGTCTCCATTACATAGCCCCGATCTGCGATAGCGAGCGCCGCATTGGCGTTCTGCTCCACCAGTAAGGTCGTCAGGCCGCGCGCCTTCAAGTCGCGGATGATCGCAAAGATCTGTTCCACCAGCACCGGCGCGAGGCCCATCGAGGGCTCGTCCAGCAAGATGAGCTTCGGGCGCGCCATCAGCGCGCGGCCGATCGCCAGCATCTGCTGCTGTCCGCCGGAGAGAGAGCCGGCGGCGGCGCGACGCTTCTCGGCCAGCAACGGAAAGGTCGCGCAGATCTGATCGAGATCGGTCTCCACCTCGTCATCTGTCCGCCGAAACGCTCCGAGCCGCAGATTGTCCTCGACCGAGAGCGGCGCGAACACCTGCCGGCCTTCCGGCACTTGGACGATGCCACGCATGACGCGCTGGTGCGCGGGCAGCGCATCCATCGTCTCGCCGGCAAAGCGGATGCTGCCGCCGGAGGTGGGCTGCACGCCGGAGATGGCACGCAACAGCGTGGTTTTGCCGGCGCCGTTCGAGCCGACCAGCGTGACGATCTCGCCCTCGTTCACTGCGAGCGAAACGCCATGAATGACTTCGATGCGGCCGTAACCGCTCCGGAGTCCCTCAAGCGTGAGCACGGTGGACCTCCCGTTTGCCGTGCCCGCCGAGATAGGCTGCCATCACAGCAGGGTTTGCTCGCACGGCCTCTGCCGTCCCTTCGGCCAGCGTGCGTGCGCGGTCGAGCACGTGGATGCGGCTGGAAATATTCATCACCATCCGCATGTCGTGCTCGACGAGAACCACGGCGATACCTTGCGCGGCAATCTTTTTGATCACCGCATCAACCTCCTCGGTCTCGGTCGGATTGCAGCCGGCGGCGGGCTCGTCCAACAACAGGATCTTCGGCTCGGTCGCGAGCGCACGGGCAATCTCAAGCCGTTTGAGTGCGCCATAGGGAAGGCCTCCCGCCGGCGTGTCGGCGACGGCGGAGAGACCGACAAGTGCGAGCAGCTTTTCGGCGCACGCGCGTGTCGCGCGGTTCTGTGCCTTAACGGAGGGCAGCGCGAACAGATGCGCGAGCACGTTGCGCTTCTCATGCAGATGTCGGCCGACCATCACGTTCTCGACCGTGCTCATGCGGAAAAAGATCTGCAGGTTCTGGAAGGTGCGCGAGAGCCCGCGGCGCGCAAGCTGATACGGAGGAAGACCCGAGACATCCTCGCCGTCGAGCACGATGCGGCCGCCCTGCGGCGCGTAGATGCCGGAGATGATGTTGAACAACGTCGTCTTGCCGGCACCGTTCGGGCCGATCAGCGCGAAAATTTCACCGCGCTGGACCGCGAAGCTGACGCCGTCGACCGCGACCAGGCCGCCGAAGGCGATGCGCAGATTCTCGACGATGAGCAGACTCATGATGCCCGCGTTTGTAACAGTGACCGCAGCGCCGGTACGATACCGGCCGGCAAGAAGATCAGGAACACGATGATCAGTGCCCCGAGCACGATATGCTCGTAATCGTGAAAGACGGTAAGCGCCTGCGGCAACACGACGAGGATCGTCGCGCCCACGATGCTGCCCAGAATTGAGCCGAGCCCGCCGAGAACGGCCATGACGACGAACTCGATGGAGCGCAGGAAACTCGTCGTTTCCGGCGTAACAAAGCCGTCGAATAGCGCAAAATACGAGCCGGCGATCGAGGCGTAAACGGCGGAAAGCACGAAGGCGAGGAGCTTGTAGCGCGCAGCATCGACGCCGAGCACGTGCGCAGCGGTCTCGCTATCATGGATGGCACGGAAGGCGCGCCCGGTTGGGCTTTCGATGAGGTTGACGGCGATCCACGCGCCGATGACCAGCGTGATGCCGGAGATCCAGTACCAGGTCGGCGGTCCGCTGGCGCTCCACCCAAACAGGATGAGGCGCGAGACCCGCATGCCATTCGGTCCTCCGGTAAGGTTGGCCTCATTGGACACGACCATCGCGAAGAGAATGCCCATGCCCATGGTGGCAACCGCGAGGTAGTAACCCTTGAGCTTGAGGATTGGCCGGCCAACGAAGAATGCGATCAGAGCGGCAGAGACGACCCCCGCAGGCAGTGCGGCCCAGCTCGGAGTGCCTAAGTGCGCGGGGCCGACCGCGACGGCATAGGCGCCGATGCCGAAGAAGCCGGCGTGACCGAGGCTGACCTGGCCGGCGAATCCCATCAGCACGTTGAGGCCGAGCACCGCGAGCGCGTTGATGAATGCGAGTGCGGCGACGCGCACGTAATAGGACGACGGGAGGAGCGGGTAGAGGACGACGACGACCAGCGCGACGCCAATCACCATCGCATACGGATTTTTCAGGACATTGCGCACGTCACACCCGTTCGACGTTGCTGTTCCCAAACAGGCCCTGCGGCATGCTGAAGAGGACGAGCAGGATGACAATGAAGGCGACCGCGTCCTTGTACTGCGAGGAGACGTAGCCGGCGCCAAAGGCCTCGAAGACCCCGAGTAGGACGCCGCCCACGACGGCGCCGAGCGGATGCCCCATGCCGCCGAGCATGGCGGCGGCGAAACCTTTGAGCGCCAGCATGCTGCCGACGTCGTAATTGGTGAGCGTGATCGGTGCCGCCAGGATGCCGCCGATCGCACCGATCGCGGCCGAAAGGGCGAAGGAAAGGCCAATCACGGCGGACGTGTTGATGCCGACGAGCCGGGCTGCGAGCTTGTTTGCCGCGGTAGCGCGCAGCGCCTTACCCATGATGGTGCGGGTAAGAAAGCCCGACAATCCGAGGACGACGATCGCTGCCCCAGCAAGGACGACGAGGCTTTGCGGCAACAGCGTCGCGCCGCCGATATGCCACGGCTCGTTGCCGAAAAGGGACGGGAGACTGTGATAATTCTTATCGAAGAAGGTTGCGGCCAGTCCGCGCAGCAGGATCGAGGCGCCGATGGTGATGATGATCAGCGTCACCGCCGATGCGCCGCGCGCGGGTTCGATGGCGAAGCGATGCAGCGCGAGCCCGATTGCGATTGCGACGACGACGGCCAGAACGGCGGCGAGCGGCAGGGGCACGCCGCCTGCGGCCGCGAACACCGTGACCATGCCGCCGAGCATGACGAACTCGCCTTGCGCGAAGTTCACGACCTCAGCCGCGCTGTAGGTGAGCGTAAACCCGAGTGCGACGAGGGCATAGATCGCCCCGACAGTCAGGCCTGAAAACGCGAATTGCAGGAACTCAGCCACGGCCGCTTCCCCCTGCCGCATCTGCCGACTTGCTTATCGCATGCTTCGGCACGGTTGTGCAGGGGACCCGGCGTGCTTCCTCCCTGCCGGCGCTGCAGGATTGGGGAGGGGGTTATTGTTGTCGGAGGCGACGCATCAACCCAAACCTGCCCCAACCCCTTGCCCGCCCCACAGGGGGACGAGAACGCACCCATGCTGTGGCACCGCATGCTGGCCGCGTTCAATTCACCAGCACCCAGTCGCCGTTCTTGATTTCGAGCATGCGGAAGGAGGTGAGATCGAGGCCGAGATGGTCGCTAGCCGACATGTTTACAACGCCACCAGTGCCGATGAAGTTCTTGGTCCTCTCGATCTCGTCGCGCACCTTGGCCTTGTTGGCGCTCTTCGCCCGCTTCATCGCCTCGACCAGGATGAGGAGCCCGTCGCGCATATGCCCGCCGAACGTGGAGACGGGCTGGCCGGTCGTCTTCTCGAACTTGATCTTGTACGCCATCGCCACGGGCTTGAGCGGATCGCTGTCGGAAAGCTTGTCAGCGACGAGCAGCGCCGAAGCCGGCAACCGCACACCTTCCGCCGCCTGCCCGGCCAGATCGATATAGCTCTTCGATGAGACGCCGTGACTCTCATAGAGCGGTGCGGCGATGCCGAGCTGACGGTAATTGCGCGTGACGATCGCCGGCCCCTGGCCGAAACCGCAATTGATTAGCGCCTGGATGCCATCGGTATTCTTGATGTTGGTAAGCTGCGGCGTCATGTCGCTGTCGGTCGCGCCGTACGCCTCGTCTTTGAGGACGGTAACGCCGGCGGCCGGCGCCATCTTCAGGCATTCGGCGCGCATGGCTTTGCCCCAGCCGTCGGTGCCGGAGATCATGCCGATCTTGGTGAGATTGCGCTTCTTCAAATCCTCGAAAATCTTGCCGCAGGACATCGGTTCGGTATGCGGGGTCTTGAACACCCACTTGCGAACCGGCACCACGATTTCCGCCGCCCCGGCGAGCGCGATGAAGGGGATTCCGGCGTCCTCGTAAACGTCACGCATGGCGAGCGACGTGCCGGTGATGGAGCCGCCGACCACCGCGTCGACCTTGTCTTCCTCCACGAGCCGCGTCGCGAAGGTGCGTGCCTTGTTGGCGTCGCCGCCATCGTCGTAGATGAAGACCTTCACCCGCTGGCCATTGATGCCGCCTGCCGCATTGATGTCGGCGACATACATTTCCAGCGTTCTCTTCTCCGGATCGCCGAGAAATGAGGCAGGCCCCGTCACCGACAGAACCGAACCGATCTTCACGTCTGCGTGCGCAGTTGCGCCTGCGAAAATCAGGGCCGCCGCCGCAGCAAACAGTCCTTTCATTATTCCCTCCACTGGTGGCAGCTCACTTGCTTGCGCCGTGACACGCCTTTTGACGGCGGCCCTGTGCTCCCCGAATTGGTACAACGATATTCTAGTTTAGTCGAGAGGGACAGGCGAACTATCCCAATTTACCACCTGGCGCGTTTGAATGGCGATTTTTCCGGCGTGGCGGCCCGTAAAAGCTAAGTCGAATCGATGGTGCGCGATGGCAAATCGTCTGTGGTGTAGACCAAGTGTATTTTCCATCGATGGAGTTGGGAGTAGGCTGCAGCGGTGCGCATCGCTACGTGAGGAAAGTCCGCTCAGCGCTGCAAATCCAGCAACTGTAGTGGAGACTTTTGGGCAGGCGGCACTGATTCAATTCACTTATTTGCGCCAGATGTTAAAGTTGGACTAGCACGCGGCGGGCGAGAGACGAAGCGCCGGCATAAGGAGCCGCGCATGCTCGGGAAAGAACCTGCGCAAACGATGCGGGGGAAACGATGGAGCGTTCGTTCAGGGAAGAAGTGAAGAACCTACGCCTCGGCGCCGGCGAGACATTCCATGGCGAGGGCATCCTCGCCGTCACCAAGGCGCTGCTGCAATCCGGCGTGAGCTACATCAGCGGCTACCCCGGTGCACCGGTATCTCATCTCGTCGATGTGCTGACGGATGCCTCCGACATTCTCGACGAGCTTGGCGTGCATTTCGAGCCAGCGGCGAACGAGGCGGCGGCCGCGGCCACGCTCGGTGCCTCCATCAATTATCCCATCCGTGGCGCCGCCACCTGGAAGTCCGTGGTCGGCACCAACGTCGCCTCCGATGCGCTCAATGACGAAATAACGCCTGCGCAGGCCCTGGCGCAGGCAATCCGCGCCGCGCACGAGGCCGCGCTGTCCGATCCGGAAGGAGATTCCCTGGCGCGCGGGGTTGCCGCTTGGCAGGCCGGGTAGGCCGCGACCTCGGGCAAACCATCCGTTGACGGCGGCAGCCGAATAAATCCGCGAACAATACGATGCACAGCAACTGACATCCACCGCCAAGGGCAAACGATTCGACGACAGCAGCCATGGTTTTTCCACGAAATCCTCGAACTGCTCGTATAGGAAACGGATCGTCGGTGCTCCCGATCGATCTTGTTCAAGAGGCCGAGTTCGCGTTCGAGGATGAACTCCGCAAGAGAAAGCTGCCCGTAATAAAAGTGAGTGAGATGATGCCCGCGTTGAAGACGTGGCATCCTGCTTATTTTGCGTGATCGACGACGCTGCCTTGCAGGATTCCTGCTCGACATCATTATCGAGAAGCATAAGGTCCACGGCGGTCTCCAGGGGCGTGTCACTAAAATCATATTTCTGACGAAAATCGGGCTTTCTTTGGAGACTCGAACGTGTGTTTAGTGTGACACAAACCGCGAGACCTTTGATCGACTTGACGAATTTCGTTGAGCCAGTGCCGTCGACCTCGGCGAGGCCCGCGTTCCGCGAAGGGATCGGGCCGGCCTTGAAGCACTGAAAAACGCGTGTTTATCAACGCCGAATGGGACCGCACGGTCGCCGCGTCAATGCGCTCCAAGTAGTCTCGATTTTAGGATGTTCGACCGATTCGCCGAGTTGGTCGGGATGTTGCGAGAATTTTCCGGAAAATCATCTGCTTAAGTTCGTCACTTTGCAAGCACGCTGGAGACTCTCAATATCACGTGGCAAAACTGATCGCCTACAAAATTGTATGCTTAATTCAGATAGCCGGCCTTTGTATGTCTCATTTGCTCGTTTTTTTGGCCCTTCTCAAAGCATTCATCACCATGCACTGGCGCGATGAAGCCGAGTTCGCCGCGGACCTTATAGGGGTTATCTATAGTGATGCGGCTCCGCGCATATGACGGTGCGGACGGGATTGACAGAGATTGAACTATATGGAATACCGTTATACTAGTTCTCCACCGGGCTTGGCCCGACCCTGCAGCGCATGAAACTCTTGCCATCCTGTGCTTGCGACACTGCCAGGGGGCTGTGGCATGGTCTAAGCAGCTAGTTTCATCTTAGAAGTTGAAGCGACCGGAGGCCTGCATGGGATTGCTTGCCGTTCGCGACTTACCGAAACACCCTATCCGTCAAGGCCATCTTGCGGTCGATGCCGAGCCCATCAGCGCGATGCGCCTTTATAAGGCAGGAGTCATCGTCAGGGCGCGCAGCGGCCAATTTTCCGCCCATGCCTCGCCATTCCAAGGACAATCGACAGCAGGTTGGTGCAAAGTTCGTGTCCATATCGCACCAAGGCCACGATGATGGCCGCACGACAATAATCTATCCAACGCCACGGAGGATCTGATGCAGCGTCTGACAGTCGCAATATCCAGTGTGTTGATGGCCACCTTATTACTATGCCCTGTCGCCATCGCAGCTACATACGGAACTCGGGACGAAGCCGTGGCGATGGTCAGACGCGTACAGGAGAAGTACAGAAAAGAGGGACTGGACCCCACGCTAAAAGCCATCACCGCCAAGACCAGAGAATTTCATGATCGTGACCTCTACACCTGGGTCCTCGATTATAACGGGCTGCTGCTTGCACACGGTGGAAACCCAGACCTTGTAGGCAAGACCATCTTCGATATGAAGGATCAGAATGGCAAGTTTTTTATTCGAGAGTTCATCGATCAGTGCAAGCGCGTGGGGCACGGCTGGAGTGACTACCGGTGGGTCAATCAGCAGAAACATATCGTTGAAGACAAATCGTCCTACACTGAGCGAATGGGGGATTACTGTATTGGAAGCGGCGTGTATCGGAGTGAGCAACCCAATGAGAACACGATTGGAATTATCTCCGGCAGCATCAATTCCGATGATACTTACCTCCATGTTGCGACTGATCTGGCGTCGGTACTCAACGATGCCGATAATCTGCGCATACTTCCGGTGGTCGGAATCGGTGGATCTCAGAACATTCGCGACGTGCGTGTGTTGAAAGGCATCGACATCGGAGTCACGCAAGTCAATATTCTGAACGATTTCCGCCGATCGATGGAAGACGAAAGCATCTTCGACGACAAGATCGTGTATATTTGCAAGTTATACACTGAGGAAGCTCACCTCATTACGCGCTCCAACATCACCTCTATCGAGCAATTGCGTGGTCAAAAAGTCAATCTTGACGAACTGGGAAGCGGTACCAACTATTCGATGCGCGGCGTTTTTCAGAGTCTGAACATCAAGATTGATGAAGTCAGCATGACGCAAGTTGATGCGTTCGAGAAACTCAAAAGCGGCGAGATCGCGGCAACCGTGTTAATCGCGGGGACACCAGCCCGCTCTTTGAGCCAGTTGAAGTCGGCTGAAGGTTTGCACTTTCTATCAATTCCATATGCCTCCGCGCTGCTGGCCAGCAATTATCTTCCCACCAAGCTTACCCACGAGGACTATCCGGATATGATTCCGCGCGGCCAATCCGTCGATACCATCGCCGTCACAGCGGTCCTCATTGCATACAATTGGCCAAAGAATACTGATCGCTACCGGCGCATTCAAAAGTTTGTGGACGCATTCTTTCCGCGGATATCCGAATTTCAAAAGCCGCCCCGCCACGTCAAGTGGCGCGAAGTCAATCTTGCCGCAGTGTTGCCAGGCTGGAAGCGGTTCGAGCCGGCGGAAGCATGGATCCGTGGCCAGGTCAGCCAGTCCACGCCGCTCAACGAGAGATCGAGCGACCCGCCGCGCACGCGGCGGGATGAAGCACTCTACCAGGAATTCTTAAGGTGGAAGGGGGCGCGCCAGGGCAACTAAACCGCTGATGGCAGCCAGCTCCGAGCGCGCGGTGGCCGTGTCGCTTCTTGCCACGGCTGGCATTCCAAGATTTGAGGGGCTGCCTCGTGAGCGCCCTTTCAGCTGCAATAGTGCCCCCATCTGCGCCTACCGCGTCCGCCTTGGTAGAAGCCTACCGACGCCAAGGACGCGGGTCTTGTGCTGTGGATCGTCGCGGCTTCGACAAGACGGAAGCGCGTCTCCCCAGCTACCCTCGCATGATTCGCGGAGGGAGCGACGATGACCCGAGCCCAGCCAAAGTCTTCGCCGAAGCCAAAGTCTTCGGCGACCGATGACTACGCGAGGCGAATCGCGCGCGCGATTGCCAAGGGCCGGCCGCCGCCGTTCAGCGCCGACCTCGATCAGTACTGCGAACGCTCTCCGCGCCAAATCTTTGCGGCCTTCGCGGGCGCGGCCCGGCATATGCCTCCGGCCGGCAAGGACGAGGCGCTCGCCATCGGTTATCTGTTTCTGCTGCAAAGATTGCTCGAGCATCTGCGCTATCGAACCGATAGCAGCTATGAGGACGCCGCCCGGCTGCTCTCGGATTTTCAGGCCGACGTCGTCGTGCAGGTCGAGGCGGGACATGTCGATGGACGTATGCTCGCCTTCGTGGGAGGAGCGCTGCACCAATCGAAGATCCCGGCATCGCCGGAGCTTGCCGCGGCGTCGGCCAAGTACGCCATGGAGCACGGCGCTGGTCAGAACGAGCGCGAGCTGGTTCCGGCCGACGTCCGCGCCGCTGTTGGCGGCATCCTCGAAGCCTGCGGCGGCGATCCGTTCATGGCCGTCGGCTCCCTGATTGAAAGCGGCCATGCCATGCCGGCGGAAACCCGAGGCGCGCTGGCCGGTGCGCTGGCACTCGCCGGGCTCCCTGAGGCGCGCGGCGCAGCGGTCCTGTTCCTGCTTGATCCAGCATCGGCCGTTCGCCGCGCGGTTGCCGGAGCGCTGGGCGAGGTCGCCGTCTCGCTGACCCCCATAGATGTTCGTCGGCTGATTGCGATGCGCAACTGGCGGCCCGAGAACGAGCGAGCCGACATCGACGCCATCATCCGCAAGGCGCGGGCGGCCGGGATCGATTGCGCGCAATGGGAGGCGGGCAGCATCGAGGCCGTTGTCGCCACCGCCATTGACGGTGCCATGACGCAAGGTTTCCTGCTGGTGTCGCCGGCCGGACGGAAGAAGCGGCTCTCGTCGGTCCTGACCAAAGACGGGATTGCTGACGCATGGAGCGGCGATCCGGAATCGCGCCGCCGGGTCGAGGCAAGCCTGGCCGAGGCAAGGATGGACGCCCCGACGCTTGCGGTATCCCGTCCGTATCTCGACCGCGCCGTGGCGCGCCATCTGGCGCTCACCACAGAAAAAGGGGAAGCGCCGCCGCTGGGCCTGCTCCAGGTTGCCGAGACGATCGGCGGCGCCGACTGGCAACCCGCGCGGATCGCCTTCAGTGACGCGCTGGCCGAGCTGATCGCCGAGGTCCCAAAGGCGATGCGCGAGCCCGCACGGCTGGCGTCGGTGCTGCGGAAGAGCGGCGAACTGGCCGACCTGGAGGCGGTCACACAATCCTGGTTCGAGGACAACCCGCAGGTCGCACAAGCGGTGGAGGGCGCGCACGTCCGTCGTGCGAAGCTTGCCACCTATCTCCTACAGAGCGTGATTGCGCGGCGCCGTGACAGATGGGCCGACGTCGTTCTGCGTACGGCCCTGTGGATGCGCGAGACGCCTCCGGAGGCCGACCTGTGCTGGCGCGAGCTCGCGCTCGTTGCGAAAGCACTCGCCGACGGACGGGATATGACCGAGATCGGATTGATGCGCGATATCGCATTGCGGACCATCTCAGCGTTCCGAAGCGCCGGGCAGATGTGAGACAGCGATGAGAACCGCAAGTCAGGCGCATTTCTTTCGGGCGCAGGCTCACGCTCAAACAAATCTCGAAACAGTCGCTCGGCCTTCTCCAGCCCTTCGTGCGTCAGGACGACGGATTTGGCGCGCCCCACCGGGTCTGAGATCAGGCCCTTCTTGTGCAGCCGCTCCATCGCGTCCCAGTCGAACGACTTCCAAACGCGCTGACCGTCATGCCACCCCAGCAGAAGCAGCGCCAGCACACAGTCATCAATTCGGTCGGTATCGATCGGCATACCACACCCGCTCAATCGCCGCAGGAGATGTGGTCATAAACACTGCAGCGACGTCGCACTCAAGCGCTTTTCGCGCACATAACCTGAGTCATGCTGCGCGCAAAACGGCGGCACCGAAGGGCAGAAATTGCGCGGCTTGTCACGCAATTGCCCGACGAGCTCCCAGCTCCGCAAATGCACGCGGCTGACGCCGTGGCACTGTCTTCTACTGGGCCTTGCGCAGCATCGCGACAACTGACCTCCGGCTGATGCGCTGTTCATTCGTCCAACCGGACCAACATCACCGCGTCACATCTCTTCTCCGCTACGAGTAAGCGTCTGAGAGTAGTCGGCTTTCCCTTGGTACGTCGGCGATCGGTGCGGGTTCAATCGCCGCGACAAAACCGCTGTAATGCCCGCGCCTCGTCAAGTAATCTCCCAACCTGGACCTTCGTTCTTGGTGTGGTACCTTCACCTTCCCTGACGCCTGGGGATGCGCGAGTCACGCGGTGGCTGAAAAACAGGGCGGGCTTTTCATGCAAGGGAGCGCTGCGATGTCGATTTCAGCTTTCGGGAGAGGTTGGTTTATTGCGGCGATTGCCGCGTGGCTGGCCATAGAAGGAGGCCAGGCCCAGGCGCAGGACGTTGCGCCGGTCAACAGCGGCGCCAATCCTTATCGCGTCATTCGCGATTGGGCACAGCTCACGCTGGAGAAAAGGCCGTGGGGCGGGTCCAACGGCGTCGCCATCGACCGGGACGGCAGGTCCGTGTGGGCGACCGACCGTTGCTCACCAGGGACCGCCCCCGGCTGTCTCGGCACCAAGGCAAACCCGATCCACCATTTCGACGAGCAGGGCAAGGAGATCAGGAGCTTTGGCGGCGGAATGTTCGTGTGGCCGCACGGCATCCATGTCGATCGAGACGGCAACGTATGGGTGACCGACGCAAGTGTGACCAGCCCCGACGCGCTCGCGAAGTTTCCCGGAGAGGAGCCGAAGGGAAGCGTTGTCGTCAAGTTCAGTCCTGAAGGCAAGGTGCTGATGACGCTGGGGAAGCCGGGTGTGAGGGGAAACCCGCCGGAGGCTTTGACCGAGCCGACGGACGTCGTCACCGACCCTGCCAACGGCGACGTTTACGTCGCCGAGAGCCACACCAACGTCGAGGATCCGAATCTTGTCGGCCGCAT
>Ga0137393_10000860_pt1 | contig 18927 bp, 2 predicted proteins | sample 15con2h34BmetaG_FD_101396 | JGI IMG/M metagenome (GOLD analysis project Ga0137393, IMG submission 101396) | Vadose zone soil microbial communities from Angelo Coast Range Reserve, California, USA - 15con2h3.4B metaG | ecosystem: Environmental > Terrestrial > Soil > Vadose zone > Saprolite...
GATCGACGCGGTGGCCACGGACGTTGCCGGCAACCCGGCCACGGCCACGATCCACGTGACGTACACGCCTGATGTTCAGGCGCCGGTCATCACCATCAACACGCCGGTCGCCGGAACGTTCACCAGGAACGCAAGCATCACCGTGAGCGGCACAGCCAGCGACGACGTGGCGGTTGCGAAGGTGACGGTCGAAAACGTCGACGTGCCTTTCGCAAACGGCGCCTGGACGACGACTGTCATGCTCACTGGCGCCGATGGCCCCAGGACGCTCACCGCCATCGCCACTGATGGAACCGGCAAGACCACTGCGGCCCATGTGCAGATCGCCCTCGACACAACTGCGCCGGCCGTGACCATTACCGCGCCGCCGAACCACAGTTCGGGCACAAACGCGAGCATCACCGTCAGCGGCACTGTCAGCGATGCGCTCTCCGGCGTCACCACCGTGACCTGCAACGGCGCCGCGGCCACGCTCAGCGGCGGGACGTTCAGCTGCCTGGTCACCCTTGTTCCGGGCGACAACCCCATCACCGCTACGGCCACAGACAAAGCTGGCAACACGGCCGATACGACGAGCAACGCCATCTACACGCCCGACTCGCAGGCACCCGTCATCGCCATCACATCGCCCGCTACCGGCACGTTCACGAGACAGACATCGGCAACCGTGAGCGGCACGGCCAGCGACGACGTATCCGTAGCGAAGGTGACGGTCAACGGCATCGAAGTACCACTCACCAACGGTACCTGGTCCGCAATCGTCACGCTGAGCGGCGCGGATGGCGCGAAGACAATTACCGCGGTCGCCACCGACACCACCGGCAAGTCGACGCCGGCGAGCATCGAGATCATTCTCGACACGACACCGCCCGCGCTGGTGGTTACCACGCCCGTGGCCGGAGCGATCGTGGCGAACCCGTCGCTGACGATCAGCGGAACGGTAAGCGACGCCGGTTCGGGTCTCGATACCGTGACGTGCAACGGCACGGCTGCCACGATCGCCAGCGGCACGTTCACTTGCAACGTCGCGCTCCTCGAGGGGAGCAACACCATCGCCCTCGTTGCAACCGACAAAGTCGGCAATCAGGCCACCTCGCCGCTCTCCATCCAGCTCGACACACGCGCCCCTGAGATCATGGTGCTTGCGCCGGTTGCGAACACATGCGTGAACGGCACATCCCTTCAAATCGCCGGCCGGGCCATCGATCCCCACCTCGGCACGATCAAGCTCTCCATCACCCCCGACGCGGGCAGCACCACCGTGACTCCCGCGGCCGACGGCTCGTTCAGCGCCACCCTGCCGCTCGGCGGGGAAGGGAAGTTCGTTGTCGTCGTCGAAGCGGCCGATGCCGCCGGCCACAATGCAGTGGCCGCGATCCCGATCACCGTCGACCGTACGAATCCCGCCATCGAGATCACCTCCGGCGGCGCGGCCTTCACAGGCGGGGCGTTCAACCATCCCATCATTATTAATGTGCGTGCAATCGATGCCGATCCCGCGGCGGTGGTCACCTCGACGCTCGGCAGCGCTCCATTTGTCAGCGGCACCTCGGTCGCGGCCGAAGGGCAGTACACGTTGAACGTCACCGCGCGCGACTGCGCCAGCAACACGCGGCAGAGCTCCGTCACCTTCAGGATCGACACGACCGCGCCGCAGTTCAGCAGTCTCGTGCCGGCCACCGGCTCGCCCGTCACCAACGCCGCCACCACCGTCACCGGCAGCTTCGACGCCGATGACGTGACGCGCGTCGCTGTCGAAGGGACATCGGTCGTTGGGACGATCACCGGCCGCAACTTCAGCATCAATCCCATCCTGGCCGAAGGGGCGAACAGCCTCGTTCTCGTCGCCACCGACGCCGCGGGAAACAGCACGCGCTTCAGCTACGCGCTGACGTTGAAGACGACCACGCCCAGTGTCGAGATTCTCGAGAGCGGACTGCCGTTTCCGGCCAACGCGCTCTTCAACCGCAACGTAACGCCTGTCATCCGCAGCAACGAGACCGCTGCCCAGGTCACGGCGACGCTCGATACCAACCCCTTCCCGATCGGCAGCGAAGTCTCCGCCGAAGGCGCACACACGATCGTCGCCCACGCCAAGGACGTCTTCGGCCACCAGGGCGACGCCACGGCGATCTTCACCATCGACAAGACGCCGCCGGGACTCACGGTTGCCGAGCCGGCAGATAACGCCACACTCAACGCATCAACGGTCACCGTAAGGGGCACCACTACCGGCGGCGCGGTCAAGGTGACCGTGAATGCCGTAGCGATAACGCTCGCCACGGACGGCTCCTTCGTCACCACGCTTCCCCTCGACCTCGGGCCGAATGCAATTTTCGTCAGCGCGTTCGACGCCGCCGGCAACAACGCCGCGGTAACGCGCGAAGTCGTCCGGGACGATAACCGCCCCGGACTCGTGCTCACCACGCCGGGCAACGGCATGGTGACGAACCACACCACCATCACCGTCGCCGGTCAGGTCCTCACCTCTTCGTTCGGCAAGCACGTCACCATCAACAACACCGACGTCACGCCCGATGCCACAGGCGCCTTCCGCGTCGACGCCTTCGCTCTGCACGACGGCGACAACGCCATCACCGCCGCCATCGCCGGCAGCACGCAGTCCGTGACCATTCACGTCACCTCCGACATCGTGCCGCCGGTGCTCCATGTACTGGCCAACGGCACCGACCTGCAACCGTCGGCGCGCTTCGCCACGTCGCCGGCGATCGTCATGCAGGCCTCCGACAACAATCCGGCCAACCTCACCACCACGCTGACGATCGATGGCATCGCGATCACCGGCGCGGTTCCGCTCCTGGCGGACGGCGGCCATGTGCTCGTGGCCATCGCCACGGATGGCGCGCACAATCAGACCCGTATCGACCGCGCCTTCTCCGTCGGTTCCTCCAGCACCGCCGCCGCGGGCTGCGCGCTCAACGGATTCGATCCGCCGAACAATGCGGCCGTTTTCTCCAACTCCATCACCTTCTCCGGTCAGAGCGGCGGCGCGGCGGCGGTCTTCGTCAACGGCACCCGCGCCACCCTCGGATCGGGCTCATTCTCGGCGTCGCTCGCACTGAACAACGAAGGGGCGAACACGGTCACCGTAAGCTGCGCCAACGCCGACGGCACGCCGACGACTGACGCGCCCGTAACGCTGACGATCTATCGCTACAGTCACTCGCCGTCGATCGCCATCACCGCGCCGGCCAAGAACCAGATTCTGAGCAGCACCACGGTCGCGGTCACTGGGACCGTGGGCGCGGACGTCGTCTCCGGCGATGTGAATGGCATCCCCTTCACGCCGGCGAACGGGGCCTTCTCCGTTCCCAACGTCTCACTGGCCACGGGTCTCAACATCATCACCGCGCACGCCCGCAATGCCGCCGACCAGTCCGGCATCGCCACGGTCCATGTCGTGGTCGCCAACGGCGCGCCCACCATCACCATCACCTCGCCGATCCCCTCGACGCAGACGAGCGCGACGACGATCGACGTCAGCGGCACCTACACGAATGTCGACCGCTCCACGATCACCGTTGCCGGCGTCGCGGCGACGACAGTCCCCACCAGCGATACCACCGGCACGTTCCTGGCGAACGTTCCACTCAACCCCGGACTCACGACCATCGCCGTCACGGGACGGAACGCCGCGGCCGTACAGACGACGGCGAGCGTCGACGTGACGAACGTCGCCGGCCCGTCGATCACCATCGCCACGCCCGCCGACAACACGTTCTATCCCGCCGGCGCCACCGCACCTGCCGCCGTCACCGGCTCGATCAGCGCGGTTGACGGCTCCACCGTCTCCGTCAACGGCATCGCGGCAACCGTCACCGGCAATCAGTTCACGGCCACGATCGGCTTCCAGAACGCGGCCTCCGGCACGACGCCGGTCCTGGCACGCGTGACGACGCCTGACGGCGCGAGCGCGCTCGACTCGATCCGCATTCTCAAGATGCCGGCCGGTCTTGGCGTTACGAGCTCCTTCCCCGAGGCGAATGCGGCATCGGTCGATGCCGGCGCGCTCATCGTCGTCCTCTTCTCGAACCCGCTGCAGGGCAACACCGCGGGCGGCGCGGTCTCGCTCGTCGATGACGCCGGCCACTCCATCACCGGAGCGACGTTCGTCGACAAGGACGCCGTCAGCTTCGCTCCTGACGTTCCGCTCGAGGCAGGGCGCCGCTACACCTTCACCGTCTCTCAGGCCCTGAAGGATCTCGCCGGCCAGTCGCTCGCCGCGCCGTTCGTTCTCAACTTCACGGCCGCCACCACCGCCCCCGGCACGGCGCCGATCATCACCAACGCCGGCACGCAGCAGGGTTGTCTGACCTCGGCCACGATCAAAGGCACCGCCAGCGCCGCAGGGGCGCGCGTGCGCCTGAGCATCGACGGTTTGACCACGACTACCATCGCCGGATTCGACAAGGCATTCACCTTCACCGTCGGTCTCTCGGGGCAGCCTGGCTTCCACGTCGCCCGCATCCGCGAAGTCGGAACCGACGGGACCGTCTCGCCCGAGACCGACGTCACGTACCAGATCAATTGCGCCACTTCCACCGGCCCGAGCGTTACCGCCGCGACGCTCAACCGCGGCACGAAGACGCTCACCGTTCAGTTCTCGAAAGCGATGAACCCCTCCACGCTGACGGCGTCGCCAACCGGCACCATTCAACTCGGCACGCTCAGCGGAACAGTTACGCCGAACGCGGCCGGCGACGCCGCCACCGTGACGTACACCGGCGACGTATCCGGCGCGCTCACGCTCACGGTGACCACCGGCGCGGCCGATACCACCGGCGCGGCGCTTGTCTCCAGCTACATCCAGTCGTTCCCTGTCGACAACCAGGCACTCGGTAACGGCTACATCACAGGCGCCATCTATGACGCTTCGAATGGACGTCCTCTCCAGGGTGCGAATGTCGTCATTACCCCTGCCGCGAACGGCTCCTCGACGACGGACGATCACGGCCGCTACAGCACGCCGTCGCTGGGCGAAGGTGCCTTCACGATCGAGGCGAGCAAGAGTGGCTTCACGAAAGTGTGGCGTCAGGTCGTCGTCCCTGCCGGCTCCGGCGTCGTCCCGATCGACATCCGCCTGACCAGCCGCGGCGCGGAACAGAACAGCGGCGCCGATCTCACCCTCCAGCACGGTGGCGACACCACCGTGACCAAGGCGGCCGAGCTCTTCGTCCCCTCGGCTGCACTGGCGGCCGGCCACAAGATTGCGCTCACTGCCGTGGGAGGCCAGTCACTGGCCGGCCTCCTGCCGCTCGGCTGGTCTCCGCTGGCATCGGCCGAAATCGCGGTCGATGGCTCTTCGATCCCGCAGGCGATTCCTGCCGGCAGATTGACGTTCGTCCTCAGCGCGGACGACGTTACCGCGCTTGCCGCCGCGACGCAGACGCTCTCGCTCGTCCAGTACGACAACACGCGCGACGAATGGCGCACCGTCGTCGTCGCCGCGGCGATCTCCGGTGGCCGCATCACCAACGACATCCAGACCTCCGGCAACTACGCCCTCGTCTATCCCGACAAGGGGACGAACCTCATCGCGCCGGCCACTCCTCGCGGAGGCGCTGCGCTGCAAGGCGTCGCCAATCCGTGCGGCTCCACTCCGGAGGTCTGCCGCGTCACGCGCAAGAGCTTCGCCATCGATCCCCCCTCCGTTCCGCCAAGCGGCCGCGCCACCGCCACGCTCATCACCGAGGGGTCGGACAAACCATATCCATCGGGCACGGCGGTTCAGGCTTACATCGACGAACAGCTCAACCTCGCCGACGGTACGGTCAGCAACGGCGCGCCGTTCGCGACCGACCTGCTCCTCTATCGCTCGCCGAAGGCTGATGTTGCCAGCGCCGTGTTCCATGTCGGTCCCAGCTCCGACGCGGCCAAAGCAACCTTGCGCGACGGCGTCGATCACATTCGCGTCGTCGACTATCCGGGCCGCATCGACCGCGGCGCGCTGATCGGCAGCGAAGGCGGCCGCGTTCCGGGCGACGACACGATCTCTATCGACATCCCAACCGGTGCCACCACCGATCCGCTTCATGCCTCGGTGGTCCCGATGACGGCCGCCGATCTGCACGACTTCCAGGCCTCCGGCGCCATCCCCGGATTTCACGTCGCGGCCGGTTTCAGCTTCACGCTCACCGACGCGAACACCACCACCGTCGATCTCAACGGCGACGGCATCCCCGACGTCATTCCGGTCACGCTTCTCAAGCCTGCCAAGGGCACCTTCACCATCGACCTCGCCAAATTCACGACCACCAATCGCCAGGTCGTCATCGCCGAGGTCATCGATAAGAGCGCATACGGAACGATCGTTCGCCTCGCGGCCACGACCGTCGCCGCCACAACCCCCGCGGCGAATGTGAAGATCGTCACCACCGAGGACGTAAATCCGAGCCTTCTTCCGGTCGACGGCATCGTGCGCGATGGCCGCTACCTCGTCCTCACCGCAGACGCGCCGGTTGCATACGCCTGGGGCCAGGTTCACCTCGGCAGCGCCACGGGATCGACGATTCCCGGCGCGCTCGTCACCTCCGCATCCGGCAGCGCCTTCGACGCACCATTCGGGGTTCGCGATCTCACGCGCTCCGGCGGAATCTTCGCCGTTCCCGTCGTGGCCCAGCCCGCCGCCGCCTTCGCCCTCAAGCCGCGCATGGGGACCATCGGTGACGGCGAGGTGGCCAGCGCTGCCGCCCCCGTGGCCGATGCCAAGGTGGCCTTCGGCGCGCTCGTCCTCGCGCCGCAGCCGCTGCATCTCACCGGCATCACGCCGGACAACACCGAAGTAGCCGTCAGCGGCTTCCACGCCGTGGCCATGTTCAATCTCGCCATCGATCAGAGCTCGGTCAGCGGCGGGATCGTCGTCACCAACCTCACTACCAACACCATCGTGCCGGGCACCGTCTCCGGCGACGGCGGCGTCCATGTCACCTTCACGCCGGCCCAGACGCTGGCGTTTGGATCGCGTTATACGATCGTTGTTCAACCAACGATCCGCAGCGTGGGTGGGGCCTCGCTCGGAATCGCGGGATCGGCAAGCTTCACCACCCCCGCGGCGACGCCGGCGAATTCGAGCTTCGACCGGACGAAGATCCAGATCACCATTCCGGAGAACGGCGTCTCCACGATCCGCGGCACCGCCGGCGCGCTGCCGGTCGGTGACATCGCCGTGGCCATTCGCCGCGGCCAATACTTCGTCGAGCAGTACCAGCGGCAGGTCGGCAGCGACAACACCACGGACGGCTCGTTCTCCTTCAGCACCGGCAAGACCACCGGCCTCGATCGCGTCACCATCGCAGACCAGATCGATCTGCAGGTGCAGGACAAGGTCAGCGGCTCGATCGTCGCCATCATCCCCCTCACCCCGTTCGTCACGGCCGACGGCCTCGGCTTCATGGCCCCTTCGGACCAGACGGTAACCTTCACCACCGCCCCGCCGCTCAGCGTCTCCGTCACCGTCCCCCTCGGAGCCTTCGATGTGCCGACGATCGTCACCGTGGCCGATGCGCCGAAGGCGGTGTTCGCCGGCGTCCCGTCGTTCGATTCGGAGCTCGGCTTCTACGGAGCGATCACGATCACCTTCGACGGCATCGCCAGGAAACCGCTCGAGCTCGAGCAGCCGGTTCCACCCAACACGCCCACCGCCGGCAAGACCTTCCTCCTTGGCCGCCTCGGGGATTCGAGCCGCGGTCCGCGCGTCGAGATCGACGCTCTCGTATCCATCGTCAACGGCAAATTCACGACGCGCGACTCCGGCACATCACCAGCCCAACTGGTTACCAGGAGCCTGTCCGTCCATCCCACAAACACGCTCGTCGGCACCGATGCCGCCAAATACCTCATCAAGACCATCAAGATGGGCACCTACCTCTGGACCGATCTCCAGGTCCCGACCGGCAGCAGTCTGGGATGGGCGGCCATCGACGGCGTGCAGAAGAACCTCGACCTGTTCTGGGACCTTTATCACTCGCTCTACGTGTCGCAGCTTTACCTGGTGGAAGGCGGAGGCCGCGTCGTCGTCCCCGTCTACACCGGCGCTCCGTTCACCGTGCAGGGCGTCGATGCAGCAACCGGAATCCAGCTCTTCGACCACCGGTACGACCCCATCCCGGTCGCCCCACCCGGCCAGGTCACCGGCGTTCCCTCCCTGGCGCTCAACACCACCGGCCCCTATCCGGTGTTCGGCGATCCCTTCAGCATTCAGACCGTCGACGTGATCGGCGGTATCGAGAGCATCACCTCAATCCCCGGGCTCACCATCGATACCAGAGCCGTTGACTTCACCGGCGTCGGACAGGTGACGGTCTCCTTCGTAGGGGCGGCGACGTCGAATCTGCCGCGCCACCTGCGCGTCTACAACGTCCGCACAAGCGAACTTTCCAACGACAACCCGCTGACAGCTTCGGTCCAGGCCCAGGCCGGCGACCGGCTGGTGATCTATTCGCAGTCCGACCGCATCGATGCGCGCTCGGAGCTCTCCGTTGTCTTCAACGAGGCCATCCTTCTTCCGGTCAATCCTGCGAACGTTACGCAAGCCGATTTCGATGTGGCCATGCGCCCGCTGTTCGAGTTGTGGAAGAAGATCGATCCTGCGAACCCCACCTCGCCATTTCAGAAGGTGGACGCACAGACGACGTTCAACGTCGATTCCGGCAACCGCCGCGTGACGGTCCATACAGACCTCCAATCGGGCGCCGAGTACTTCCTCCGCCTCAAAGCGAATGGCATCACCGATACCGATTCGAACGCGCTGGCACTCATGCACGTTCCGAGCGGCGCGACCACCAACCCAGGCATCGATCTCTACTTCGCCGTCCGCGATCCGAAGGGGACGTTCAACCAGTTCAACCTCAAGAATGTCGTCGTCAGCGACAGCAACGGCAATCAGACAATTTACGGGTCGAGTCTTCGCGATCTCGCCCTCGACGGCAACCTCCTTTTCGCCTCGGCGGGAGCTGCCGGATTGTTCGCGTACGACACCTCTGATCCGGCCGCGCTTTCCGACTCGAGCAGGGCCAGGTTCGCCTTCGCCACGGCCGTTGGAGGGGAGAGTCTCTCCGTCTCCGTCGACAACCACGGCCGCGTATGGACCACGGCTCTGACAGGGATGTTCGGCGTCGTTCGCTCGTTCCGCACGGAGGATTTCGTCGACAAACTGGCCAATACGGCCCCCGATCCAAGGAACGCCGTCAGGCCGTTTGCCGGCGGCACCGTTTCCTGGCGCACCGGAGTCACCGTCGGCATCGACGAGGGCGTCTCCTTCACACTGCTATCGAATCGTCCCGAAGCCACGCCGAGGAAACTGCAGATCGTCACGCAGGACGACGCCATGGAATTCACCGCCGGTTCCGATACCTCCGGCGCGAATCTGCTGGGAGCCAGCGTGAGGGGCCCTGGACCTCTCGTCGATGGCGACTTTGCCGAATACTCGATTTCCGTTCCCGTGTCGGCCACTGGTTATAAGTACCTGACGCAGCGCATCACCGTGCACAACATCACGGCCGGTTTCCGCTGGTCGAAGGATGGACTGGCCGGACCGAATGGAACGCGGACCCTCAAATTCGATCAGCTCCTCTTCCGCGCCGGCGACCATATTCGCGTCGAGCGGAACATGCGCACCTACGGCGTCGTGGCGCTGTTCGGCTACGGCATCGGCATGTACGACCTCAATGCCCTCGAGTCGAATTCGGTCTGGGCGCTGTGGGGGAGCGGCATATCGACCGGTGTATCCAAGCCCGGCTACGACCTGCTCGGAACGCTCGTCGGCCTGACCAACAACAGCGGCACGCTGACCTTCGTGCCGGACGCCGTGGTCTACGGGCCCGCGAAAGACAGCGCAGGAAACGATATCGATACCGCGCTCACCACCGTCGCCTGCATGACCAGGCAAGGCGTGGCGTCCTATAGCGCCTCCCCCAAGACGGAAGCCGAATTGAGTGTGCCGCACGCGGACCCCAACGTCCCGCAGCTCCCAGAGCCAGCCGCAACCATCATCTCGCTCGTCGATACCGGCACGCTGAAAATGATCAAGGGACTCCTGGACGTCGCGGCATTCACGGGCGCCACGCCGGACCTGAACAAGCCACCTGTCCCGACGTTCGGCCGCTTCAACTCCATCGCCCGCTACGACGTCAACAAGCAGGTCCCGCGGTACGACAGCACCACACATAGCGTCATCGGCTACAGCGTCGAGCCGCACAGCTATGCGCTCGTCTCCGGCGGACGGTACGGCATCCTCGTCCTCAATACCGATAAGCCGACTGCTCCCACCCTCGTCGACCTGATCTGGGTTCCCACCGGCGCGTGGGCAGTACGCTACATCGGCAACAACTTCGCCACCTCGATCGACGGCGAGGGAAGAACGCTGCTCATCGATCTGAGCCGCCTCGACGAGAGCGCGCTGACGCCCGTGAGGTGCTCGATTTGCCCCGCGGCGGTCTTCCCGACGCTGGCCGCATCGCTTGCGGCCGGCAGCGCGTCGGGAACCATGCCGGACAACAAAACGCCCTTCGGTACCGACGACCCGCGCATCGTCTGGCGCGGTAAGCCGTCGGGGGCGAACACCACCCTGGCCGCCGTCGGCGACTCCGATACCGGCTTCCTCTTCGGCGGTACGCTGTTGCAGGCCATCATCCGCACGGAATCGGGCGTCGATCCTCATGTGACGCTGAAGATGAACCTGGCCGGCGGTCTCCAGAGCGTGTCGTCCGTCGTTCCCTTGGGCATCCAGCCGGGCAGCGCCGTCGCCGGTCCGATCAGCAAGATGACGCCTTGCGGCACGAGTGGCGCCGACATCCAGCAGCCGACGCAGTGCAAGGAGAACGCGTCACAAGGCGTGTTCCGCATCGAGATGAGCCTTCCGGGCTCCATCACCAACTCCATCGGTGGCTCGATCAACATGGCCATCGAGAGCGAGCGCATCGCCGACGGTCTCACCGAACAGACCCTGGACCCCCTGCCGCCCGCCCATCTGCGGCAGTTCCGGCCCGCGAGCGGTTCCGGCGGCACTCTCACGGCGGACAATCGCAGCACCACCTTCACGATGCGGCGCGTCGTCAGCGATGCCACCGTCAACGGCCAGGCCAATCTGCGCGTGCAGAAAGGCTTCAACCGCTTTGTCTCGCCCTGGGTCGTCGCCATCGCCGACCCGCGAGCCAGTACGAAGTACCTGCCGCCGAGCTGGGATCCCAAAGCCAATCACGATGACGACGGCTGCTTCCAATGCGCGGTGCCGCCGTTCCTCGCGCCGGCATCGTCGGGCAAAGCTCTCGGCACCGACTTCTTCGAGATCTTCACGCTCGGCCGCTACATCACCGTCCGGCCGGAAGCGAGCAGCACCGGTGTCAGCATCTTCGGCACGGGTTCCGACGCCTACGCCTTCCTCGGCGACCGTCACCGCGTCTTCGCCCGATTCCCCACGGTCCCCGCCGACACCGTCCGCCCGCCGCAGGTGCTCGTGGCCGCGCAGGCGCCGCCTGTGGCCACCGGCAAGATCCAGGAGACCGTCTACCTCCACAGCGGCGAGGTGGAGACCTCGGCGGTCGATCTCGACGCCGGTGGCCGCGCCGGCTGGAACGTGGTCTTTGATCGCACCTATCGCTCGCGCACGCTTGGCTACACCCCATTCGGCGCCGGATGGGACTCGAGCATCTTCGCCCGCCTCCGGCCGCTGCCTACGGGCAACGTCGAATACCGCGATGGATCGGGCGAAGTGTGGCTCTTCCAGAGCGGCGGCGACGGCACCTTCACCGCCCCCAAGGGCCTCTTCCTCAATCTCGTCCACTCCGAGCAGGGATGGACGCTGATCGACCAGAAGCGCCGCATCACCTTCTTCGATGAGTTGGGCCGTATCGTCAAATCAACCGACGAGTTCTTCAAGCCCACAGGCGAGGGGAACTCCGTCCGCTACACCTACGACCAGAACGGCCGGCTCTCCGCCGTGACCGATCCTGTCGACCGCACCACCACGATCACCTATGGCACCGTGCAGACGGAAGAGGGGCTCATCAAGAACCTCACCGACTGGTGGACGAGCTCGCGCAAAGTCGATTACGACTACTGGACGAACGGGACGCTCAAGGAAGCGCATCTGCCACAGTTCTCTACGCAGAATCGCACCACCATCAACCCAACGCGTCACTACGACTACGACACAGGTGCCTCTGCCGGAGATCCGTACAGCGACAAGCTCGAGCTGGCCACGAACCTGAAGAACGTCATCGATCCGAACGAGGCTCCGTCCGGCACCCCGCGCGTGACGTTCACGTACGGCAACCCGCGCGACTACGTCGCCACCCAGACCTGGGGCGGCTCCACGGGCTCGGTGACCTTCGGGTTCACGCAGAGCCCCACCACCACGGCCACCACCACCGACATGCTCGGCCAGGTCCGCAACTACACATTCAAGATGCCGGCTTCGCCCGCGGCCGACAAGAAGTTCCTCTGGTACTCCAACGACCGGCCTCACATCGATACGATGCAGGAGCGGGACGTGGAGGTCGCCTCGGCAGGCTTCGGCGTATTGCCCGGCACCGCGCCTTCGCCAACCACGACGCCCGTCACCACGCTGCCGTTCCGCGAGACGAAATACGGCCCCTACAACGATGACGGCACGCTGCAGACCGTCGGCGTGACAGGCGGACCGCAGACGCAGTTCGGCTACACGACGGCCGGGCCGAAGCTGGGCATGGTCACGCAGAAGGTGACCACCACAGGCGGCACCGGCGGGCCCGTTGCCATCGAGTATGGCTTCGAGGGCGACAACACCACCGCCTTCCTGACCTCGATCAAGGCGAACGGCGCGCCGGTCAATCAGACCGAGGCGCATCGCGACAAGCTGAGAACCCACGACCCGAACAGCACCACGGCCGACTCCGTCTATGACGATCAGGGACGGGCGACGTCCATCGTCTCGAGCGGCGGCAGCGCCACCTGCACCGCCGACTGCGGCGCCACGACGACCATCAAGTACCCGACGGAATCAGCTTCGACGGAGAAGCACAAGCGCGGTCTTCCCGAATATGTCTCCGAGGGCGCAAACCAGGACGTCGTCAAGACACGGTTCACATACGACAACGAAATGCAGACGACCGTCACCGATGCGCGCAACGTCGCAACCGTGACCAAATACGACACCTGGCGCCGTCCCATTGATGTGAAGGTAAGCAGCAGCGACGCTCTGACGATGGAAGACCAGTACGACTACGACGCCTCGGGCCGCCTGCACGAGCACCGCCGCATGCAGGACGGTGACGTCGTGAAGACGACGTACGAGTACGACCCCATCGGCCGTACCACGTCGATCACCACCGACCACGTCGCCACCGACCCCGGCACGCTGACGGTCGAGACCTACGACTACGCGCAGTTCCCGAGCGGCATCATCAAGCACTTCACGGACGGCACAGTAATCGGAGGCGGCGCCGAGACGGACATCACCCTTGACCACCTCGGACGCACGAAGCGGACCGAGACCAAGGTCGTCGGCCCCGGGACGACGAACATCGTGGCCGTGAGCGCCTACGACATCGCCGGCAATCCGGTCTACACCTCCGATACCCAGAAGTTCGCCTCGGCCATGGCCTACGACGCCAGCGGCCGGCGGACGGACGTCATGCACACAGACGGCTCGGTCGAGCATTTCGCCTACGACGGCTTTGGCCATGTCACAACCTCCACGCGCAAGGCGAAGGACGGCGCGGTCGTCTACTCGCGCTCGACCCCGTATACCGCCGACGGCCAGTTGCCGAGCGCGGCCGAGGTCGGCGGCACCCCCGGCGCGGGCTCGCGTACCACCAGCCGGGCCTGGGACGGCGGCGGCCGTACGGCCGGCGTGTCGGTCACCGCCAGCGGAGAAACCATCCCGCGCGCTGCCGTACAGCAGTACGACACGGCGGGCCGGATACAGTCGTCGAAGTCGGGCACCGGCTCAGAGACGGCGCTGGCTAGCACGTTCAGCGAGGCGAACTGGACCGATTACAGCGGGAACCTGGCCTCGAAGGTCTCAACGACCGAGGAGAAGGTTTCGCCCAGCGCTTTGCCGCAGACGTACCAGTCGCAGAGCGGATTCGACACGGCCGGCAACGCCAAGAGCGTGACCGTCGGTGATCTGAGTTGGAAGGCGCAGTTCGACGAAGCAGGAAACGTCAAGACCGCGCAGGAGCCTGGGCAGCGTGGCGAGGCCACGATGCATCACAACGCCGCGGGGGCTGTAACCACCGAGACGCTGGCCGACGGTGTGTCGTCGCAGTCGCACGAGTACGACAACACCGGCAGCGGGAAGGCCTTCAACGATCCGAGCGCAACACCGGAGGTCACCAGCGTCAAATCGGACAACCTCGGTCGTCCCCTGATCATTACCTACAGGGCCGATGGCACCACCCAGGAGATCCACTACGAGGGAGCGCGCGTGCTGGCGGTGAAGGATCGCCAGGACCGCTGGCAGTCGTTCGTCTACGAGGGCGGTCATCTCACCCAGATCTGGGACTCGTCGACACCAGGTCCAGGCACGGGCAGCCAGCTCGACAAGATCGAATACGACGGCGCGGGCCGCGTCATCCACTGGACGACGCCCGACGCGAAGGTCGACTACGACAACTTCACACTCGACGGCCTGCCGCAGTCGACCACGCAGACACGTTTCAAGAATCACACCGGTTTCCTCGGCACGCCGGATGTTCTCGACTCCTTCAACCAGACGCACGGTTACAACGGCCACGGCGAGCGAATGTCATACAGCGTCCCCGGCGGCGCGGTGGCCGGAACATGGGCTACCAGCGTCATCGTCCACTACGACGCCATGGGCAACATCGCCACGCTCACCACCGATGGCGGCCTCTCGCTGGCCGGCGATTACCGCGCCGCCGGCCGCCCCAACAGCCGCACCATCACGCTGCCGGTGACGAGCGGAGCTCCGAAGTCGCTCGCGCGCACCTACGCCTACAAGCCGGGCACCGGCCAGCTTCAGGAGATGAGAGCGACGATCGGAAACACCGACGTCGCCGGCTCGACGGTCGCCTACGACGGTCTGCTGGTGAACGACGCCACGCTGATCGGCGTATCGGGTGGGCTGCGCCACACCCGCCACTCCTACGACAGGCGCGGCCGCCTCGGCGGCTCGGTCGTCGCCGCGAGCGCCGACGCCCAGGCCCCGCCGCCCGGTGCCGCCGCCTCGTCGCCCGGCTCGACCGCCGAGGCGCCCGACCCGGCCGATTTCCGCACCGGTCAGTCGCGCGCGCCGCTGCTCGATCCGGCCGTGGCCTCGCTGCTCCAATCCCGAGGAATCAATACAGCGTCTATCGACCCACCGTCGCAGACAGCGACGCCTGCTCCCGGGCACAAGATCGAGACCTTCACCCGCGGCACGAGCACGCGGACGTTCGTTTTCGCTGGCAGGTCCGAGCTGGTCGACGATGGCCTCTTCCGCTACCACTACGACGCCAAGGGCCGCCTCGACTGGGCTGCCGAGAAGGCCAAGGCCACCGGCGTCGTTATCCGCCGCATCCTCTACACCTACGACGGCAACAACCGCCTGGTCGGCCGCACCGCCCAGGCCGCGACGGTGACGTCGCTCACCGCCGGCTACGACACCTTCACCTGGAACCTAGAGATCCGTCCGGAAATCATCGCCATCGACGGGATCCCCGCCGAGACCACCTTCGTTTGGGACCCGGTCTCAGACCGCATCATCACCGTCGTCCGCGCCGGCGACAGCAAACTGCCGAGCGATCCGAACAACAACATCCTCAAACAGATCGTCCACGGCGACATGGGCTACGACGACCCGCTCGAAGTCACCACCGTCGACACCTCGGCGTTCGTCGCCCCCGGCCAGGCCCAGCCGGTCACGAAGCTCTACCCCATCTACGACGAAGCCGCCGGCGGCACGCTACAAGTGGTGGTGAATCGCAACGGCGAAGTGGTCGCCCGCAGCATCAACAACGATCCGTTCGGAGGGGCCGAGTTTGACCTGGCCGGGGCAGCTATCGATCATGTGGAAGTCCAGGCAACGAAGAACGCGCAAGGCGGACTCGAATCGGTGGTCGTCACAATGCGCGCGACCGAGCAGCTCGCTGCGGCCAGCATCGCGAGCGGAGCGCGGTTGGCTGTCGTCGATGCGAGCGGAAACCTCGTCCGCACGTCGTCCGCTCCAGCCACGCTAGTCACGAACGATCCCTACACAGTGAAGTGGACGCTGTCCGCAACCGACTGGGCCGCGCTCTCCGATCCGGCCGCGGTCAACAATCGCACGCCGGTCTCCCTCTCGATCGCCGCGACCAGCACCCTGCGCGCGGCACTCTGGAAGGTCGACCTCCCCATCCTCCCGGCACCCGATTGGGCGACGGCATCGAAACCCGTCTTCACGTCATCGACGCTTCCGGTCGAAGTGCGCGAGTCGTTAGCCGCGCTCTCGACCACGATCTCTTCACTCAACGCAGGTGATTCGAAGACCACCGTCTCCTACGACATCCCCAACCTCGGCCTCCTCGGCACCTCTGGCGGAAACGCCGATGTGGAGGCGATGCTGGCGGCCACGTTCCAGGCGCAACCGTTTGCGGAGCCGTTTACGCGGAAGTTCTATGTGCGTGAGCGGTGGTATGACCCGCAGACGGGAACCTGGCTCACCGGAGATGGCGCCGGATATCGCGACTCAGCGAATCTCTACGCGTATTGCGGTGGGGACCCGGTTAACTGCGTGGATCCTACGGGCTTCGCAAGTGCAGCTAGACAGGCTCAATTTGACGCGCGCCACAAACGCTTTATGCGTTGGTACATGGCGCTTCTCGGTGAGATGGGAAAGAAGCGTCAGCATGCAATTGAGATGGAGAGACTGCACCCTGAGGATGCGCTCTATTGGACGCGTGATCGGCAGCACTGGGAAGACGAACTTGCACTTGCAAGCATCGGTGGGGACACGATCCTGTTGTACTTCTCGTACCACACAGAATTCGACAAGAACGACAAGACCCTCTCTCTATCGGACGAAGCCTTATTTGCCGACCTTCTCTCAGATGAAGGTGTAAAGCGCGTTCCTTCGGTGATAGTCCCGCTAATGCAGTCGGTCAATGACGCACTCGGAACGGGCGGTGGTGCGAGGGCAGCCGAGGAGGGGACATCAACTCTTTCGGAGGTCCACGAGGAGACCGAATCAGTGGGGACCCTTTCAGCCAGACCAGGCAGCGGCCCGGCGGCTGGGTTTATAGAGATCAGTGATAGCTATCCTTCGTCTGCGGCTGTTCAGAATCTGTCAACCAGCAAACCAATTGATTTTGTCTTTGATCCACAGAGTAAACGGTTCGTGATGGGAAACAATGCTCATGGCCACGATGGCATCCTGCAAGCTGCTAGGATTCCCTCGAGCGATCACATCGTTGGCGGCAGAATATCAAGGCAGAATGGCGTACTTGTAACCGACGAGCACAGTGGTCACTATGGAATTAACTGGACGCCGCAAATTCGCGCCAAGTTCTTGCAGTTCTTGAAAATGCATGGAATCTCGGTAACACATAGGACCTGGTGAATAAAGTAATGGATCAGAGTGATCGAGCACGTCTAGCCGAGGACCTTCGCAAGAAGAATCTGCCATGGCAGATTGGGACAGAGCATTCGTCTGGAGCGTCGCTCAAATGGTTTTCGGTGCTTGATTTGGCGAGTGGTATTAAGTTGGGTCTTTCATGGAACGCGAATTGGGTTCGTAAGGGTCCGCAATCCGTGATCGAATTCGCGAAAGGTATCAGTCCAGTATTTCTATTACCAATGTTAGAAATGCCGCGTGATAGCCTTCATGAACACCTAACAGCTGCGCTTTCATCAATGGGACTGTCAAAGGACCTCATTAACGCCTTACCGATCGAGGACACCATCGCAACGGCACTTGAAAGTGGTTCGGAACACTGGGTAGGCCTGGGTCTAGATTGGGCTGCGAACTCAACGCCGTCGGAGAGACTACAAAACGAAGTTCTGAAACTCGCAACAAACGGACCTACGCAGGCCCTTAGACACGCGGCAAAGAAGCTGTCAGGCAAATGGACAAGGAGCACAACGCCATCGACAGCGAACGGTGAAGAGTTCCCAAACGTCTAGCATAGTCAGCGGCGCGGAGCATCCTGATGCGCGCCATTCGTTGACGAAGTGAACTCACGTGGCCGGCGCGGATGCTCTCGCGCCGGCCGTTCCAATTGCAGAAACAGATCGCTCCGGTCAGTGTGCTGCCGCTGCGGCCGTTGCCACGGGCGGAGCCGGGCGGCGGTTGCGCGTCAGGTGGGGGACCACGCCGAGGAGACGTTCGACCACCATGAGCTGCGCGCGGTGGTGCATCTCATGCTCCTTCATGCTCTGCAGCATCTCGAAGCGGCTCTGCGATGGCGCGCCGTTCGGCATGGTCACGAGCTCGTCGGCCTGCGACTGCGGCATGCGCTCCACGAACTCCGCCCACTTCTCGCCTTCGCCGCGGAGCAGATCGACGATCTGCGCCTTCGAATACGGCAGCTTCTCGTGAATGGGCGCCTCCTTGAAGATCGTGCCGAAGAGCTGAAAGTCCTCGATCGAGAAGATCCGCTTGCTGCCGTGAATGGTGAGGCTGATCTGCGGTGCGGCAGCGATGTGCAGCAGAGTCTCCGTCACCGAACGGCTATCCGGGGTGACGCGGTAGCCGTAGCTCTCCTCCGGGATGTCCTCGGCCACGAGGATGGTGTTCTTGCGCACGGTGCGAATGGCGTTGGCCAACTGCTGCGGTCCGTAGGGATTCATGATGCCTCCTCAGTTCACTTGCGATTTGCAAGTAGTGTTTCATGGATCGCTTGCTGATTGCAAGTGGATTCTGTTACGTTGAGGGTCATGCCGGCCACACACAAGCCGCAGCGGCGCTCGTCGTGTCCCGTCAACGCCTCGCTGGAGATACTCGGTGACCGC
>Ga0137393_10000869_pt1 | contig 18841 bp, 13 predicted proteins | sample 15con2h34BmetaG_FD_101396 | JGI IMG/M metagenome (GOLD analysis project Ga0137393, IMG submission 101396) | Vadose zone soil microbial communities from Angelo Coast Range Reserve, California, USA - 15con2h3.4B metaG | ecosystem: Environmental > Terrestrial > Soil > Vadose zone > Saprolite...
AAGCGGGGGAAGAGGAGGAAGTGAACACGGAGCGCTGGCGTCCTCGCCGGCTGGCTCGGCGGCGTCTCGCTGCCGAGCCAGCCTCCGAGACGGCGTTCCGTTTGTTCGATTGGTGAGTTGGGGTCGTATCTGGAAAATCAACTTAGCGGATGAACGTTAAGTTGATTTTCCAGATACGACCCCCAACTTCAAACTTCTGCCGCCACCACCGCGACCACCAGCGAGATGACTGCCGTCCCCAAGTGTCTTCGTTGCGGTCTTTTCAAGCCCCTCATGGTTATCAGGCGTCATCCACGAACCGAGATCGACGAGCCGCACGCGTCGCAATTACAGGTAGTGCCGGGGATCGTTGACTGGTGTGAAAGCGCGAAATAGAATCAACGAGTCCGTAGAAGACCCTGCGACTCAGCGATGGTCGTGGTGGAGATGTCCATCGAGAGGCGCCCATGCGACTGCGTGAGATGCACACACCGAGCGTCGATGATGAAGTAGAGGTCATGGGACCACAACTTCGCAGAGCTCTGCTGGCCGTGCTTTTTGCCTGGCTGCCCGTGGTTCACGCAGGTGCGACCGAGGATCCGCAGCACTGGCGCCCGGCCGCCATCGCAGTGGATCAACGCCAGGCCGCTTCGTTGAGCGGACGTCGCCGAGCAGTGGTTCCTCCATCGCCCCCTTCGGTCACCTTCTACGTTGCGCAGAATGGCAAGGATTCCTGGAGCGGTAAGCTTCCGGCTCCCAATTCGACGAGCACTGATGGTCCGTTTGCGACTTTCGAGCATGCGCGTGCTCAAGTCCAGTCGCTCGATAAATCCGGCCTGAGCCAGGTGAAGGTTCAGTTCCGCGCCGGGACGTACTTCCTTCCGGTCACCGAGGAGCTCACCGCGGCTGATTCAGGCACGACGAGCACGAGGATCGTCTATGAGAACTATCCGGGGGAATCGCCGGTGCTCAGCGGCGGCGTGCGCATTCAGAATTGGACCAACGTGAGCGGCAATATCTGGAAGGCCTCTCTGCCCACCTCTACCCGATATTTTGAGCAGCTCTACTATGACGGAATACGCCGGCTGCGACCGCGCCTCGGCGGAGCCTTGGGTACTTACCTCCGGATCGTCAGCACGGTCTACCTGAGCTCACCGGGGCCACCCGCGGCACCTCCTGAGCCAAACTGCCCGATCTATGTGGCCAATAGCGGCTGGGAGTGCTTCGACCGCTTCGGGTACAACCCGGCAGATCCCATCGTCAACACATGGAAGAACCTTGCGCCGCCAGCGGGAAACCCCTGCAATGAAGCCGCCTCGAATCCGCTATTGGCAGGTGATATCGAACTGCTTGTCTTCGAGAAATTCCAAGCTGCCAGGTTGCGGATCAATTGCGTCGACACCACGAAACATATCGTCTACCTGACCGGGCCCACCGTCATCAATCCGGCCTTTTATCAGGCCCTCGGTTTCATTCCCCAACATCGGTACCTGGTAGAGAACGTTCAAGACCAGCTCACGCAACCAGGTCAGTGGTTTCTCGATCGCTCTGTTACGCCCTGGACCCTCACCTATCTGGCAAACCCCGGCGAGAATCCCAATAGCGAAACCGTGATCATTCCTCAGGTCCCACAACTGTTGGTGGCATCTAACCTTCAATATGTGACGTTTCAAGGATTGACGTTCGAGCATGACAACTATACTGTGCCCGCGGCGGGGGAGGATCCCGATCTGAAGTTGGGAGACGTAACGGCCGCTGTGTCATTCCAAAACTCCCAACACATTACCTTCGAGGACGGGATCGTGGCGCACACCTCTGGCGCTGGCCTGGATTTTGTTTCCTGCGTCGACTCGCAATCGCCATCCTGGTGCGTCTCCCCCAGCGCGAGCGCTGTCACGTCCAACAATGTCGTTGAGAATAGCGCCTTTTATGATGTGGGCTCGGCGGGCGTTCGGGTCGGGGTGGAAGGCCGTCTTTCTGACACGGATGCCAATATCCCGCAATTCACGACCGTCCAGAACAACGTGGTGGAGGGCTACGGACGAGTATTCCCAGGTTCCTACGGCATCACCCAGGGTGATGCACACGACAACATCTACACTCATAACGATGTCTACGATGGCTATCGCGCCGCGGTTGGCATCTGCTTCTGTTCCGGATTCAAGCCCCATGCGCACGACAACATCATCTCTTTCAATCATGTCCATGACCTGCTGCAGGGGATCATGAACGATGACGGATCCCTCTATATCCAGGCCCGAAACCAGCAGGGCGCCTCGCCGCCCGGCAACAAGATCCTCAACAACAAAGTGCACGACGTTAGCGATGCCTCCTCGATGGATGAGGATGGTTATGGCGGCGACGGCATCTACATCGACACATCGACGGGACTGGTGGACGTCGAGAACAACCTCGTATACCGCGTCTCCGGCAGTCCGATGAATTTCGCAGGCTCTCCCCAGAATCCCAACGAGGCGAGCACGATCAAGAACAACATCTTTGCATTTGGACGTGCGTCAATGCTGAATGTCGGCAATGCTTACCCCTATGGTGTGTTCACAAGCCCGATCACGATGTTTGTGCTATCCAACAACCTGTTCTACTTCGACCGTGGCGCTTCCGCATCGCCTCCCTTCTACCTCCAGAGCGGCTGTACGTACAGTAGTGGATTCCCGTTCACGGAGTGGCAGCAATGGAACAGCAACATCTATTGGCGTACCGACGGCGGCTTCGCCAACGATTCGCAGGCATTTCACACCCAACCCGATCCTGTCTCACAGACCAACCCGTGCTTCGGCCCGGCCGCTCAGGCCAAATGGACGCTTTACACCTTCGCGGCCTGGCAGAGGAGCGGCGAGGATGTGCAAAGCGTGGTGAAGAGTCCCGGGTTCAAGAACCCGGGCTATCCTGCGGACGATTATTCGTTACCAAACGGAACTCCGGGAACCGGTTTTGTCGTGTTCGACCCAAATCAGGCAGGCCGCTCCAATCCCCTGTTCGATCCACCTGCCGTGCCGGCGACATTTCCCACAAAACGTTTCAACCCCGCCACGGACTACTGAACGGATCTACAGTTTTCTGGATTCTGGACCTGATCCGACCAGTGCAGGCCCTCGAAGCACTGATCCTCGTCAGATCCATACTCGCTCCAGGTCTCGATCTTCTCATCGATCCACAGGAGCGTCAGGACACCTTCGCTTCCAGTTGCCGGTCATGGTTGTGGGCTACGAGCAGGGAAGCCACGCTGGCGGCACCGCGTACGACTGGAGCGGCAACTCCCCGTCAAGGGTTGAATCTCCCGTAGCTCACGCGGCGAAGTACGCCAACGAGATTTCGTCTATCAGGCTGAAACGGCGTTTGGTGACCGATGGCAGACGAATACGACCTACGCTGCCGTCTTCACTTTCACCGCAACTCCAGCCTTGGCACAGAGTCCGACGAGGTAATCGAGCGATAGCTTGTCCACTCTGTTTCGCGAGATTTCGGAGACGCGGGGTTGGGCCACGCCCAGACGTTCGGCAGCCTGCGCTTGGGTGATTCCTTCTCGATCGATCCATTTGCGCAGCGCCTCCGCCAGTTCGCATCGCAGAAGCATGACGGCCGCTTCGTGAGGCTGAAAGCCGAGATCGATGAAGATGTTGCCGCTCCCCTCATCGTCGGGCGTACGCGTTGTTTTATTCATGACTTGACTCCTACCATCCGGTACCGCCGTCTTGCCACCTCGATGTCCACGCGGGACGTCTTTGGCGTTTTTTTCTGAAAGGCGTGCAGGACATAGATCGCCTCGTTGAATCTCGCCACGTAGATCACGCGAAACGTTCCTTCCCGATCGCCCACACGAATCTCGTGCACGCCGTGACCAACGTCCGGCATCGGCTTGAAATCCGATGGTTCTCGTCCAACCTGCACCATGAACAACTCGTAACCGGCAGTCCGCCGAGCCGGCTCGGGGAAAGCCGCGAGATCTTCCCGGGCGGTCTCGACAAAACGCACCGGCCTTCATCGCGTGATTATACGAGTATTCGTATGTACAACGAGTTGTTCCCTGAAGTGACGTGCCCCGAGAGAGGCAATCCTGGCATACGGATGCTCCTTACCAGCCTCACGCCGCGATCTGCCGAAGGAACCCACTTCGCGCAGCCAAGCAACCACGCGGTTCCAACTCGGAACCGTTGGGGACGCCAGCGGCGTCTCGCCGCGGCGTTGGTTGGCCCAGCCTCGGCGAGACTTCCTCTCTCCAGGAATCGATGGCGCGAAAGGTTCGTCCCCCGCGTTCACGGAGAGGCGGAGACGTAGTGCGGCCGGTCACTGTTTGGCGTGTTCGAAGGTGAGCGTTCCTCCAGCGCCCTTGATTGCCGCGTCGCAGTCGATGCGCTCATCCGGGGTACTGCCCCAGCATCGAAACGCGATGATCCGGCCTGATGGCGCTTTCATCACGACGTTCACGATCTCGCCGCCGAATACACGCGACTCATCTTTGTGAAGAAGAGAATCGTCGCGAATGAATCCACGAAAGTACGTGTGGGCGACGAGACCCGAGAAACGTCCGGCAACGTACGGCTCCGCTTCTCCGAATCCGAGTCCTCCGGGAACACCGAACCCATGGCCGTTCTCGTCATTTTCGAACCCCACCTCGTCGAGCGCATCCTCGTACGATGTGTCAGAAGCAAAGATCATGAGGACGACCGGCGGATCGGCCGCGCCCCACCTTGATTTCCTTGCAAGGGCGGTCCATCCGGCAGGCCGTAGCAACACCTGGCATTCGATGTTCGTTTCTGCAGGATAGTCGTGCGATCGTTTCTCGGCGGCGGTCCACTTCGCCGGCAGCACGAACGCCACACCGCACTTTCGCGTCGCACGGCTGATTCCGGAAGCGAACACCGCGTGTGGTATGGCCAACAGCGCAGTCATCACCACAAGTATTCTGATAAATGCGGCCCAGGTTACAGACATGATCCTCCTGGCGAGACTCAGCGGTAGTGGATGAAAACAGCAAGCCCGAATCCATCGGTCGGCCATGCCGATTTGAACTTCCTTTCTCGTGAGTAAGGGATTGAGGATTCCGTAGCGCCAGATGCCGGGAGCGGCAGCGGATCGAACGGTGCCGGAAGGAGGTCGTCTCGGTTCGCGAGCTTCAAACGCTTCGGCGAAGCCGCCTCCTCTAGCTTAGCGCTAATCTAGGCTGTCTGAGTTCCATATCCGCGAGTTCCATATCCGCGAGGGAGAGGCAATCCAGGGCATACGATGGCTCGTTACCAGCCTCAAGCAACCATCTGCCGGAAGGAGTCCTCCCGCAGCGAGGTGAACAAGTGGTTCCAACTCGCAACCGTTGGGGACGCCACCTTACAGGTCAACAACTTAGAGTCGATTTCGAGCGTGGCCAATTAAGGCTGGCCGTCAATTGGAGCCTCGCCATCGCCAGCGACGCGACGGGACCACGGCGCGATGACCACCTACGCGTACCTCACTTCCTGCCGAGTTGGACGCTTGGGTCCTGCGTGGTGTTATCGGTGCTTGCGCCGTAGATGAACAGGGCTCCCGAATTCACACTGACGGTGAGACTATCGTTTGCCGATGGCGCAGCGCCGAGGAACGTCATCGCGTCGACCTGCTCGAAGTAGGTCGGCGAGTACGTCTTGCTCACCGTTCCCACTACTGTTCCCGCGCTGTTCCGCTGAGTGACCGTGATCGAAGCTCCGGTGCCCAGCGTACGCACGCCGATGTTGTAGCGGAAGCGAACCAGATCCGCCGGTAAGAGGAGAACGAACTGATCTCCGGCGGAGAGGGCGTTCTTCCGTGAAGCCTGTCGTTCCCTTGTCTCCAGCGTCATTGAAGACGCGCGCGACGACCGTCGGCAGGCTGCCGGACGTGCTGACGACATCGGCGCTGCCGATCCCGGAACGCGCCAACGCTGGAAGAAGGTCGGCGATGTTTTGTGTCTGGCCCGGATTCAGCGTATACGAGAGGAACGGATCGGAAGTGGCTCCGGAGACTCCGGCGGTGTGGAAGACGATGCTGCCGGCGATGGCCGAGGAATTGGGATTTTGAAGCTGAACACCCGTTCGGAAGAAGGAGCCAAGCGCGCCGTTTGCCGAGGCGACCGCCGGGAGAATCGCTGATTGCGACGGCCCGATTGCGATGCTGAAGATCGAGAAAGACGCCGGACCGGGGGTCAGCGTGATCGACGGCGCGCTCGATGCCGAGAATGGCGGTCCATAGACAGTGACCGTCGAGTTGCCGAGGTTCCCGACGTGAAGATTTCCAACGGCGTCAAGGGCAACCGCTTCCGGGAGGTTCACGCCGTTCGTGATCGAGAACGCAGGAAGTATCGACCCGGTGATCGGGAGCGTGTAGACATCGATCCGACCCGTACCGGGTGCGACAGACGTGACGAACACCTGCGTGCTGCTGATGGCTACCTTGCGGTAATTCCCCCCGATCGCGGGCCCCGTGACGATCGGCGTGCCTGTATACGGTGGCGCATAAACGAGGAGGTCGCCGAACGTGTTCGGGCTAACTCCTCCCGAGTTGGAGATGTACAGGTTTTGCGCGGCGTCGATGGCCACGCCGGCAGCCGCGTTGATGTTGGCATTCGTGATCGACAGCGACGGCGTGCTGGCGTTGCTGAACGGATGAGTGAACAGGTTGACACTGTTGCTGAACGACGTGGCGAAGAAGTCGCCTGCCGCTGTGAATGCGATCTGGCCCACGTTCGGGGCTGTGCCGTTGTTGAACGTTGCCGATGGCGTGCTCGAACCGGACAGCGGCGCGGGGAAGAACGTTAGCGCGCCACCCAACGCGCCGACGGCGAGATTTCCCTTTGCGTCCAGCCCGAGCGCGACGACGTTGTTCGACGCAATCCCAAAGTTTGGCATCGAGCTCGCGCTGATCGGAAGGCTGTACTGCTGGACGACACCCGGTGAATGGTCGTTGCCGACGTACAGCTGCGCAGGCGCCTCGGAAGCCACCAGACCTAGGAAGGCAACAAACATCACCCGGACGACGATTCTCTGTTTGTGTTGACGATTCATCAGAGACCTTTCCAGTGTTCTGGAGACACGAAGCACGCGAGGATTCTACGCAAACGCACCGCTCGAAATGATGACGGGCGTCACATCGTCATCACCTGAAGTGCGTCGCCAGGGATTCTAAATTGCGGCCCAAACTACCTCGCAAATGCATCAGTGCATGCTCCCGTGGGCACCGCGGGAGACCGGCAGACGCTTGCGTCCGGTCCGGGACCATCAAGGTTGGCACGAACTCGTTGAGCGATGACTGGCCGACAACCTACCGTGTCAAAGGTCCTGCGGCGTCAGCTCCCGGCTGACGAATGCTCGCCGCGCCGGCGCCTCGATATCGACTCACAATCTCGGGGTGAATGAGGCACTGGAGCTGTCATGGAAGGAGCGCTCGCTTTCACATTCATCTAGCCGAGTTCTCACCCCAAAGTGAAGCGTTAAGCTAAGATACGCCGCATGAAACGCCTGCAACCCGGCGATGGTCACGTCAGCCAAGAAACAGACCCAGATCTATCCTTTCTGCCGAACGCCATCATCTTCTCTTTAACAGGTTCTGTCTCTGTAATTCAGCAATGCTCGCAAACGAGGAATCCCTAATGAAACGATCGCGCGTCTGCTACGTCATCATGCCTTTTGATGAACGATATGCATCCACATACAGCGATGCAATACGACCGGCAATTGAACAGGTCGGACGTGAACGTGATGAACGGTGGGAATGCCGACGTTCGGATGACATTCGCGCTCCGGGCTCAATAACGAAGGAAATAGTCGCTTCTTTGCATACTGCAGATCTCGTGATTGCAGATTTGACGGGACATAACCCCAATGTCTTCTATGAACTGGGAGTTGTTCACTCGGCGGGGCGACTCACTATTATAATCACCCAGGAGATGAGCAAGCTTCCATTTGACATCAGGACCTATAGAGTCTACGAATATACGGCAGCAGAAGACGGCCTGCGGAGGCTATCCGAACACCTGGCGGCCACTATTCTAGACGCTCTGGCCCATGGCGACCATGTGACGAATCCTGTCTTGGATTTCGCGCCCATACGTCATTCCGATATCATCCTCCGTCTTGACGATGTAAAACAGCTAGAGACTCAGGTCGCTAACGAAGTATGGTTGATCGAGCCTTCTCTCGACACGGACCTAAAGATGTTTAACGAGATTATTAAACACAATCTGCTCGAGCGTAAAATCAGATATCGGTATCTGGTCCCACGAACGCGAGGCATTTTTAGACAATGGGAACGATTTGTGCGTGACCTCGGCTATGATTCAGAGAGTCATCACACGCTGGCGGTGCGGACTGTTGAACCACATGTGATCGAATCGGAAGTTGTGATTTACGATCCATACGCACAGCAGGAAGATGTGTTGATCATGTCGCCACGCGAACAGGAATTTGTGTTTTGGTACCGTGTCGGCAAGACTCGCGGCGAGAGTATCCGCGACCGTTACGAGGTCCTGTGGGAGAGCGAATCTAGACCCGTGGTCGAATCTTAATTGTTACGGATCGAACGATCGTTACGCGTCGAGCACATGACGGCCATCAGGGTTGGATGGAGTTGAACGGGGTGAGCTCGAAAGTAGCGTGCCAGAAGGCGAAGGGGCAACCTCCCGCGGCTTTCAGACATCGTCGGGGACCGCTTTCGCGCCAGAATGGATGCCATGATCCGAACTGTTCGGCCTCTTCTGGTCGTTCACGGTGCGCAGGACGGGGAGTGTGTGGTTCGCGGCAGGTTTCCACGCAATGTCGGATTTCGCGGACCTCGTGCTCTATGCGGCGCCGAACACGGGAAACGGCGGCCGGCCCCTGCCTGGCCATCTGCTGAACGTGAACTATCGCGGGCCGGAGTGGCTGACAGGAGGCGTTTGCGGCATGGAAGCGAGCGTTTTCTCGCTCTTGACGGTACTGGCGCTGTTCGCCCTCTTTCACCGTCTCTATCCCGAGGTGCGTTGGAAACCGGAGAGATGAACCCGCCGGACTTTGATGGGGGTGGTAGCATCGGGCGGAATTCACGGCGATCAGGTCGAACGTCGAAAGCGATTCACTCCCGACTTTCGATCTGACGCCGTTTCTTTTTCTGCGGTTCATGTCGCATGGCGCGCGGGCGTGACTCTGAGCACGGCATTCGCTGGCCGCCCTGGGATGCTTCTAGGTTGTCGTCTCCGCCCTCGAAACAGCGACAATCCACCACGTCGTTCCGTACTTACTCTGCATGGGACCCATCGCGACCTATCTCGTTTTTGCCGTAGCGCTCTCGGCGCGGGGGGCGTGTACTTGGCCAGGTTATGACATCCGGACGTGATGGTGACGTCGCACCCGACGCGGCGTCGCGCCTTTCCTGGGTGGCGCCACTGTTCCTTGCGGTCGCCATTCTGCAACTCGTTCCGATCTGGTCGACTCCGCACGTTCCGACGTCCGACGGCCCTTCGCATCTCTACAACGCGTCGATCCTTCGCGATCTGGCCACCGGACATGGCGGGATCTTCACGCACTACTACCGAATCGACTGGCAGCCACAGCCCAACTGGCTCGGCCACGTCATTCTTGCGCTTCTCCTTCTCGTCGTTCCTCCCGTGATCGCCGAGAAATTGCTCGTCAGTGCAATCGTGCTCCTTTTCCTCGGCGGCGCGTGGATGCTCGCGCGCGCGGTCGATGCCCGCGGCGAAGCGTACGCATTCCTGGCCCTCCCATTCACCTACCACCTTTTGTTGCAGTTGGGCTTCTACAACTTCTCATTGAGCGCCGGCCAGTATCTGATCATCGTGGCCCTCTGGTGGCGGCGCCGCCAACGCGCTGATCCAGGTACGGTGGCCCTGATCGCCGTGCTGCTCGTCGTTTGTTACTTCTCGCACCCGATGTCGGCCTTTCTGGCAATCGCATCGATCGGGCTTCTCTGGCTCTGGAGCCTGACCAAACTCCAGCTTCGTGGTCATGCAATCCATCTCGTCGCACTCGCGCCGGCGCTTGGGCTGCTGGCATGGTTCGTGAGCAAGCAAGGTCCAACTCTTACCGTCGGTGGCAAAGCGAGTGCGCGTGATATGTACGAATTCCTGACGCATATCGGGATTCTCTTCACGTTCGATGAGCGTCAGGTGGAGCTCGGAAAATGGTTGTTCGGACTCTTCGTCCTGCTTGCCATCGCCACCGCGATCGTTGAGTACGCCCTGCGGCAGGAACCGCGGCGAAGGCGCGACGCCGATGTCTTCCTTCTGATCGCAACCGTATTCGCTGCGCTCTATGCGCTGTCGCCGGAATCGTTCGCCGGCGGAGTGTTTCTTCGCGAGCGAATGGCGCTTTTCCTGTATCTCTCGCCGCTCCCGTGGTTCTCGCCTCGCCTGCCGAAGTGGTGCATGGCGTCGCTGGCGATCGTTCTTTCGATCGCCGCGGTAATCAACGCCGGGTTTCTTACGTCGCGGTTTCGGGCAAACGATCTGGCGGTCGAGGACTTTCTCCGCGAGACGAGAGCCATCGCTCCGGAGAGCACGGTATTACCGCTGATCAGGAGCCGGACTCCGGCCGGCGCGATCCTCCCCGTTCTGTCGCATGCGATCGATTACACCGCCATCGAAAAGCGTCTGATCGATCTCGACAATTACGAGCCGGGGACCGGCTACTTCCCGATCATTCATCAGCCCGGCGTTGCCGACGCTGACGTTAATGCGATCGAATCGCATCCTGAGGACGTCGATATCGCGAAATACGTTGAGAGCGCTCAAACCATCGTGACATGGGAGATCCCTCCCAAGTCGCCCCTATTCGCGAGAATCGACGAGCACTATCGGCTCGTATCGAAAACGGAACGGGCACGCGTTTATCGAAGCTTTTTCGCGGCGACGCCGCTCGCGTCGCTGGAAATCGTTCTTCTGCCATTGTCCGGCACAGCCGCTCCGGTCGGCGGGCCCGTAGGAAGCTGGTTCCGGGTGGATCAACACATCCGTAACAGCGGATCCTCCGTTGCACATCTCGTTCTCAGTACATGCGAGATCTCCGCATGCGAGCTCGATCTTGCTCCCGGTCAGACTGTGCCTGTCGCCGGCAAGCGGCCCTATACGCTCGTCTACGCGTCCCCCGCGGATGTAAGACACCTCTCATTCGAAACCGTCGTCCGCCGGATCGACAAGGCCAATGCCTGGAAACCGCTGGTAATCCCGGCGGTACCTCAGCGCGCATTTCAGCGAACGGCGATCGAGATCGAGGATGTGCCGTGGTCAGAACATCTCCGCCTCAATTTGCGCCTGTGGCTTTTTGGGGCGGCTAAGGCGCGCAACGTCGTCGTCTCGCTGCGATCAGGAAACGATCAGTTGCTCGCCCGAAAGACACTCGACGTAGGCGATGGAGGATATTTCATGGACGGAGACTTCCGGTGGAATGTTGCCGGCGTGCGCCCCGGGATGCGCGTGAATGTCCGCATCGAGTGTGCGGACACCTCTGTCGACGCAACCATGTGGGCGTTCATCACGTCGAGCCAATACGAAGGAACGATCGTGACGCTGCATCTGCCGAAGAGTGGTATTGGGAAGGGCACTTTGTGAATCGAATAGCGATCGTGCACGGACGCCTCAGCTGTCCTTAGAGCACAGTCTACTGGTCACTGGAACAGTGGCGACGGTGGCGCTGGAAGTCGCGACGGCAGGACAACATGATGGTTGAGACGCTCACGCTCCGTGCCAGTATCGGCGCGGCCAGTGCCCAATCCCCGTCGAGGTGATTTTGGGCGTCACGTGGGTGCGCCGCTCGCTCACTCCCAGGGCCGATGCGAGAGTAGAATCTGCGTATGCCAGGAGAGGACCGCGCGGGGTTTCCGGCGCTCCCTGGACCAAGCGGATGGTCGGTGTCGAAGGACCGCCTCGAGACCGTCAGCGTTCCTGAGCAGTTTGCGCCGATCTTCCTCCGCGCGCAGGAGCACGTGGCGAGCTACTTCGCCGACGCCGTGGTGAACCCCAGACAGAGCACGATCTCCATCTCGGGGGAGCGATACATCCTGGTGCGCGCGGCCTCGATGTCCGTGGAGTTCTTCGATCTGGTCACGTCGCTCTACAGCGATCGCGGCGCGGCGGAGGCGAGAAGTGCAGCGAGCAACCTGCTCTTCGACATCGCCCACGCCATTGGAAAGGCCGATGCACGGACGTTCCACGAGAGGATGCAGGTGACAGATCCGGTCGAGAAGCTCTCCGCGGGACCGGTGCATTTCTCGTTCTGCGGATGGGCGTTCGTGGAGATCTCTCCGGAGTCGAATCCGGCCCCTAACGAGGATTACTACCTCATCTACGACCACCCGTTCTCGTTCGAGTCCGATGCATGGCGGAAGCGAGAACACAAGAGCGATTTCCCCGTTTGCGTGATGAACGCCGGATACTCGTCGGGATGGTGCGAGGAGAGTTTCGGACTTCCATTGGTAGCAGCCGAGGTCGAATGCACCGCCTCGGGAGGGGAGCACTGCCGATTCATCATGGCCCCTCCGTCGCGGATCGAGGCGCACCTCGAGCGTTACGCTCTGGAGAAAGGACTGCCCTCGGTCAATCATCTGCTCTCCACCGCTTCGATCACCGTGCCGGAGTTCTTTCAGAGAAAACGGATGGAGGACCAGCTCCGGCGCTCACGCGACGATCTGGAGCTCAACGTGCAGCAACGCACCGCCGAGCTGGTCGCCGAGATCGCCGACCGCCGAGCGGTCGAAACGCAGCTCCGCCTCTTCGAATCGGCGGTGGAGAATGCGATCGAGGGCATTCTTCTGCTGACCACCGAGAAGACGCCCGAAGGGCCTCACGTTCTGTTCGCCAACTCCGGATTCGAGACGCTGACCGGCTTCACCCCAATGGAAGTCGTCCACCAGCCGCTTTCGATTCTCCACATTGCCGAAGAGGAATCGGAGTTGATGGAGCGCCTGCGCGCCCATCTACAGCGCGAGGCTCCATTCGAAGGAGAAGCCATCGCCACGCGCCGCGACGGCTCGCCATATGTCCTGGAGCTGCACGTCATGCCTATTCGCGACCCGCAGGAAGGGCTCACGCATTGGGTGTGCATCCTTCGCGACGTGAGCGATCGCAAGGCCCAGCTCGCGGCACTCGAGCACCAGGCGTTGCACGACGTGCTCACTGATCTGCCGAACCGGGTGTTGCTGCTCGACCGGCTCGAGCAGGCCATCCTCGGCTCAGCGCGTCAGGGGACCTCGCTGGCGCTGATGGTCATGGACCTCGATCGCTTCAAGGAGGTGAACGACACGTTCGGTCATCACATCGGCGATCAGTTGTTGATGCAGGTCGGCCCAAGGCTTCGGAAACAAGTTCGCGTGTCCGATACGATCGCCCGACTCGGCGGCGACGAGTTCGCGATTCTCCTCCCTTCGATCGGCGACGCCGAGGCGGCCGTGACCGCGGGCAAGAAGCTGATTCGAGCATTGGAGGCTCCCTTCCTGGTCGACGAGCACGCCTTCCACATCGGGGCCAGCCTGGGGATCGCTCTTGCGCCCGCTCATGGCAGTGACGCCGCCACGTTGCTGCGACGCGCCGATGTGGCCATGTACATCGCCAAGCAATCGAACAGCAGGCATGCCGTCTACTCCGCTGAACAGGATCGCAATACACCGACGCGGCTCGCGCTGACGAGCGAGCTGCGTCATGCCATCGATCACGGCCAGCTCCTGCTCCACTACCAGCCCGAGGTCGATGTACGGCGCGCGACGTTTAGCCGCCTCGAGGCACTGGTCCGTTGGGCTCATCCCCAGCATGGCCTCCTCCCTCCCGATGAGTTCATTCCGCACGCCGAGCGCACCGGTTTGATCGGTCCGCTGACGTCATGGGTGCTGAACGAAGCGCTCGCGCAGTGCCGGAGCTGGCAGAACGCGTCGCTTCCGCTCGGCGTGGCGGTCAATCTTTCCGGCCGGTTGCTTCAGGACCCTGGACTCGTCGATCTGGTCGGTGAATCGTTGCATCGATGGCGTCTCGATCTGTCCATCCAGGCTCTGGAGCTCACCGAGAGCAGCATCATGTCCGATCCCGATCACGCCATGAATGTGCTCGAGAGCCTGCGGGCGCTGACCGTGAGGCTCTCCATCGACGATTTCGGCACCGGCTACTCATCGCTGTCGCATCTGCGGCTTCTTCCCGTCGACGAGATCAAGATCGACAAGTCGTTCGTTCTTGAGATGCTGACGAACCCGGCGGATGACGCCATCGTCCACTCGACCATTCAGCTCTGTCACAACCTGGGGCGCAGGGTCGTGGCCGAGGGAGTCGAGAACGCACAAACATACGAGCGGCTGCGCGAGCTCGGATGCGATTTCGCTCAAGGCTTCTACCTGGCCCGGCCCATGCCTTCCTCCGACATGACCCTCTGGATCGAGCGCTCAGCCTGGAAGCTGAGAGACTTTGATGGGGGTCAGGTCTAAAGTCTAAAGTCGAACGACTGTACTTTCGACTTTAGAGCTGCTGATGGGTGACCCCAAGGCGTGATCCTAAGGAACATACTCAATCACCCGAACCGCCACCGCGTTGTCGCGCGAGTAGGCCACGAGCGTACGGCCTCCCCCGGATGATGAAATGGATAGTGCATAGCTACGGGCGAAGTAGTCATCCGCGGCCAACCGCGTTCCCACCACCCCGTCACTGGTCACGGGCGTTATGTTGTGCTGGGTGAAAACCAGAAAGATCTTTCCATCCCATACAACCCGCCGGTTCTGCGGGTCGTACAGAAACCGGACAGGGAAAGTTGGGGGCAGCATTCTTCGATCATGTGCGCTGAACAGATCGGGACCTCGCCCCTCCAAGGAGGAGATGCGAGGCCCGATTCATTCCGCCTGCGGCACGATCTCCTAACGCGAGCGCTCTGCCTCAACCACCTTCGGCTGCCTCACACGATTCGGAGCGATGCCGGCACGTTCCAACTCCTCGTCGATCACGCCGGCGAACGTCTCGAATGGTGCCGCGCCGATCACCATCCGGCCATTGATGAAGAAACTTGGGGTGCTGATCACGCCTGCGTGATAGCCCTCCTCCTGTGAGGCACGGAACGCGTCCTTGTACTTGCCGGAGGCGAGACAGGAGGCGAACTGGTCAGGGACGAGCTTGATCTGGGCCGCGAAGCGATCGATGTCGCCGTCTGTAATGGGACCGCCGCCCTTCCCGAACATGCGCTCGTGCATTTCCCAGAACTTTCCCTGGTCATCCGCACAGTGCGCGGCTTCGGCCGCGCGCTTGGCCGTGCGGTGGCTCGCAAGCGGATAGTCGCGAAATACGAGGCGAATTTCATTGCCATAGACCTTTTCGATCTGCTGCAGTGTCGCCGCGGCGCGGCTGCAGAACGGGCACTCGAAGTCGGAGAATTCGACGATGGTCACCGGCGCATCGGCGTTGCCGCGCGACGGGCCTTCTGCTTTGACCGCGACGCGCGGGGGCTCGAGGTTGATCTTGACGCCCGCGGCTGCTCGCAATTGCTTGATGAGCTCCGCGCGACGATCGGCGATGCGCTGACGGCGCATGCCATCGGCGATCTGCTCGATGGCCTGCTCTTTGGTCTGGCCGGGGAAGCGGTCGGAGATCCCCTCGTACACGGGCTCGAGATCGGTTCGATTCGGCTCGACGATTTTCGCATCCACCTCCGTCTTGATCAGCTCTTCGACGTTGATATGCCTCCGCGCCGCTTCCGCGTCCAGCAGCCGCGTGGCGACCATATCGTCGAGAACGGCGCGTCGGACGGTGTACTCCTCCGTACGAATGCGGGTAAGCCTCGAGCCCACAGCTCGCTCGAGCTCCGTCTGACTGATCGCCGTATCGCCGATCGTCGCAACGGGCTTCATTGCCGCGTCGGCGGCAAACAATGAGAGGGCACCCGTCCAAACGACGAGGCCCGCCAACATGGTTCTCTTGATCGTCATCTCGAATCTCCTTTGACCGCGGCGATGCCGGCTTTCCGCCGGCACCGCCTGGGTGAGCGAACGCGTCAGGTAACTAGCCGGTGCAACTGTGATAATGGTTGCAGCTATACAGAGGGTCAGGAACACCGTCCGGACCGCTGCCGTCGCAGCAGTCGGTGGTCGCTACGTTGGAGATCAGAACCTTGTAACCGTCCTGGCTGTCCTGGCAGTCGTAGCGGGTCCACCAGTATGAGTTCTCATTACAGTGGTTGACGTCCTGCTGGGTCACCCATTCAACCTTATGATGATCGCAATAGACGTAGTAGTTGTTCGCATAGGTGCCCTGAACGACGCGCGACGTGTCGACGAAGTTGGGAGTGCAGCCACTCTGGAGACAGTTCCCGCCCAGGACCCGGTCGTCGCCGCAGGTCGTGAGGGTGGGAGTGTTGCGGCACGTTCCAGGGTCGGTGCCGGGTTGCGTGCAGCGGTAACACGCGTCGCTGCAGTAGGAGCTGTACGGATCACACTCGTCGCAGTACATTTGTGCATGGGCGCTGCCCGTTACGAGCAGCAGCGCGACGATACAGAACAGGAACGCGGGGGAAATATCGATACGCTTGCGCATGGAACCTCCATTGGCCGGCAGGCTCTCAGAATCCATCCGGCCCTCGCTGTTCGATGGATAGGTCAGGTGCGGTTGGTCGAGGAGATCACGTCATCGGTGGCCTTCCTTTCCAGCGTTCTGACACGGGTTCTCTCTAACGTTGGCCGCTTACACTTCAAAGGGAATCCGGCAGAGGCACGATTTGATGAATCAGCGCTATGCGGATGGCCGCTGATTCCGGCGATTTGATTTCGATTCCAAATCACTCGCTCCGGAAGACGGCGGACGGGATTTCGATATTACCGAAACCGGGTACCGAAATCCACATGTCTCCCTGTGGGTGCGTTCATGCCCGACTTACGAAAGCAGGTAGTCCCACCGTCGTCGCCCGTTTGACGCCTTCGTCCGGCGATTCCAGAGCGCGGCCCACGCACCCAAGGACGCTCGGAGATCGGGCCCCGTACCTCGGAGAGAGAGATACGAGGCCCGATTCACCGCCTACGGCACCGTCGTCACGGCGCTATCGGCGTAACAGGACACCTGCAGGTTTGAGTCGGTGTTGAAGGCACGGAACCAATAGGTGGTCGACGTCGACGGGCAGACGTTGAGGAACGAGCCGGTGCCGACCTGCACCGACGTGTCGCCGCGCTGGCCCTGGTACCAGGCGATGCTGTCGTAGGATCCCCCGATGTTTGAGATCAGGAAGCGGCAATTGCCTCCGGCGTTGGTCACCGTGGTGGTGGAGATGGGGACCCCATCGCAAAGGAAGAAGGTGCCCGCCCAGCTCGTAGTCTGCGCTCCGCCGGAGCTGGTGATGATGCAGTAGTAGCTCGCGGTGGCGGTGATGTCGGGTGTGATGAAGTTGGGCGAGTCAGGCGCACCGGATACCGGACCGCTGTCGCCCCACCACTGATAGTGCAGGCCCATTCCCGTCGCGTTCACGTAGAGGTTGCCTTTCGAGCCTTGTGACGCATACGTCGTCTGCTGCGGCTGCTGAATGATTCCGGGCGCGACACTCATCCATGCCGAGTTGCTGTTGACGGAACCGCACGTGCCGGTCACCTTCACCCAGTACTGCACACTATTGGTCGGGCTGCTCTGGATGGTATTGGTCGTTGCGCCCACGGGGTTGCTCGTATCTCCGCTCGCCCCCAGGTACCACTGGTAGGTGATATTCGTCCCGGTGGCTGTCACGGAGAGGCTGTTGAATTGTCCGCTGTTCGACGCTGAGTTGGCCGGCTGATGCGTGATCGCCGGTTGGGCGCAGATCGTGACCGTGGCTGTGTTGCTGTTGACCGTCCCGCACGGCCCCGACACCCGGCACCAGTAGCTGGTCGTCGTCGCCGGTGACACGGTGACGCTGGCCGCCGTAGCGAGGGAGATCGGCGAGGTGGTCGTGCCGCTCGCGCCGATGTACCACTGATACGTGGACCCTGGGAGGTTCGAGACCACCGAGAGCGTCGTCGAGCCGGAGGGGATGGTGACGCTGGCCGGATTCTGGGTGATGACCGGGATGCAGACGCTCACCGTGGTCGTGGTGGTGTTGGAGATGCAGGAACCGGAGTTGGCCTGCCACTGCGCCCAGTAATTGGTCGTCGTGGTGGGAGCGACGTCGATGAAGTTGGCCGCCTGCCAGTTGCCGATCGGACTCGAGGTATCGCCGCTCGTACCGCGATACCAGAGGTATGACGTGACGCCAGGGTTCGATGGGATCGTCAGCCGCACCGACTGTCCGGGCGAGGTGTTCGCATTCGGGGCACCGGGTACGCTCTGCGAGTAGGTGCAGATCGACACGGTTGCCGCCGCGCTGTCGACCGAACAGAGGCCGGCTGTTCCGGCCGTGATGGTGACGTAGTACGAGGTAGCGCTCGACAGAGATCCCGTGTTGTAGGTCGGCGAATCGGTGCCGACGTTGACCGGGCTGGTCGTCCCGCGGTGCCACTGGTAGTGCATGGTCTCGGTCGTAGCTTCGGAAGCGGAGACGGACAGCGTCGCCGAGGCGCCGCTGAATATGGTCGAGCTCTGCGGCTGGGTGTTGATCGTGGGCGTGGTGCAGACCGAGATGTGCGCCGTGTTGCTGTTGACCGCCGAGCCGCACGCGCCGGTGACCTTGACCCAGTAATCGACCGGATTCAATGGAGAAGTGGCCGTGAACTGGTTCGAGTTACCACCGACCGGTGAGCTGGTCGTGCCGCTCGTGCCGAGGTACCACTGGTAGGTGAGATTCGTACCGGTGGCGGCAACTGTCAGCGTCGTGCTCTGTCCACGAACGAGCGAAATGCCTGACGGTTGTGACGTGATTGAAGGCGTCTGACAAATCGTGATCGTGGCGGTGGTGCTGTTCACGGACTGGCCGCAGGAGCCGGTCACGCG
>Ga0137393_10000870_pt1 | contig 18839 bp, 15 predicted proteins | sample 15con2h34BmetaG_FD_101396 | JGI IMG/M metagenome (GOLD analysis project Ga0137393, IMG submission 101396) | Vadose zone soil microbial communities from Angelo Coast Range Reserve, California, USA - 15con2h3.4B metaG | ecosystem: Environmental > Terrestrial > Soil > Vadose zone > Saprolite...
GTACTGGCCGAAGAAGCATAAGTAGATTTTGGTAAAGGTGTTGACCTTGGTGACGCCACCCATCTCGAGGATCTTCTTGCGGGCACGTGCAAGAGCCGGATGATCCGCCGTGTATCCAGCCAGCTTCAATCCGAAGTAAGCCTTCACCGAGGCGCTGATATTGGAAGGCCCTGCGGCATAAATACCCCAGCCACCATCATCGTTTTGGTGCTGCAAAATGTAATTGGCGGCCTTTGCAAACCGCTTCTCATCGCCGCTGCCGAGAAGGGTGTGCAGCAGAATGTAATCAGACTCAAGGGTGGTATCGGCTTCCAGTTCGCCGCACCAGTAGCCACCTTCGCGTTGCTGCGAAAACAGCCGCTTGCGTGCAGCGTCGACACTTGCCGCCACGCGGCTTGAAAGATCATCTATCTTTCCGAAGTGCAACTGCGGCTCGGACGCCATCGGTGATGAGGGGGAGTGATTGTCCATATGGTGGTTCTACTTCGCAGTGGCGCTCACCGGAGCGCTGGCAATGGCCTCCACTATTTCAGGCGGTAAACCGAAACGTACGTTCTCTGGCATGACCTCAAGCTCATTCACGTTGTCGAAGCCCTGCGTAGTCAGGAATCGCACGACTTCCTCAACCAGACATTCTGGGGCGGAAGCCCCGGCCGTAAGAGCGATGGTTTTGACGGCTTCCAGCCACGCGGGTTTTATGTCGTTGTAATTATCGATGAGATGCGCGTTAGTGCCCAAGTTCCGCGCTACCTCTACCAAGCGGTTGGAATTGGAACTGTTATCGGAGCCCACCACAAGTACCAAATCTGCTTCCGACGCCACCTGTTTGACCGCGACTTGCCGATTCTCCGTGGCATAGCAAATGTCTTGCGCCGCCGGACCCTTGATATTGGGAAACCGTTTCTTCAGAGCCGCGATGATGTCCGTAGTCTCGTCGAGACTGAGTGTCGTCTGCGTCAGATATGCAACTCGATTGGGATCAGGCACGGTTAGGGACTCGACTTGCTGCGGAGATCCAACAACCTGGGTGACCAGCGGCGCCTCGCCCAAGGTTCCGATTACTTCATCGTGATCGCGATGACCAATGAGGATGAGCGAATACCCTTCCTTGGCGAACTTCACGGCTTCAACGTGTACTTTGGTGACCAGGGGACAAGTAGCATCAATCACCCGCAGGCTGCGCAAGTGACTGTTCTCCCGCACCTCCGGGGAGACTCCATGAGCGCTATAAATAACCCGCTCCCCGGCGGGAACTTCCTCTACGCTATCCACAAAGATCGCCCCTTTGGCTTGGAGTTCCTCAACTACAAAGCGATTGTGGACGATCTCCTTGCGCACATAAATCGGAGGCCCGAAGGCTTCGAGGGCAATGCGGACAATGTCGATGGCCCGCACCACGCCCGCGCAGAACCCTCTCGGTTTTAATAAAAGTAAGGTCTTGCCATTACCGTTTGACACGATAACTCCTGCCCTTAGTTAGGGTACACGTTTGGCCACGTAAGGTTAATTCTAAACTACCGGAAAGTACCCTTTTGGTCAATGTAAGCCATAGAAACAGCTAGGATTAGCAGTGGCCGGGGAATATTGGATGGTGAACGGTTGCTAAGCTACCAGAGGCGTTTGACATCGTATTGATCGAGAACCGTATCGGCACTGAGAATAGGAATGTTCAGGTCCTGGGCCTGAGCTACTAGCAGACGATCGAATGGGTCACGATGATGCAAAGGCAGCAACCCTGCCCTAGTGGCTTGGTCCAAATTGATAGGTAATTCTATAAATCCTTCCTCCTGCGTGTGGCGACCCAGTTCGACGACAAGCGAAAGGGCCCTGAGTTTCCCGAGGTTGACCTTGATCGCCAACTCCCATGCGGTCGCGGCTGAAACTAGGACGGTGTTCTTAGAGCTTGCAATGATCGAGACGGCGCGTTTCGAAAGTTTCCTCGGCTCGCCGAACCACCAGAAAAGCGTGTGAGTATCCAGCAGGATGTTCATTAAACTTTTCTATCGAACCTTTATTCAAACCCAAGCTCCGAAAGCTCGCGATCGGTGAGAGGTTCAAATGCACCCGGCCTATATGAGATTTGCCCCACCAGCTTACCGGGAACTCGCTTCTTGAGTGCCGTGCCGACCGCCACTAGCTTTGCGACGGGTTGAGTGCCGCGAGCAATTATGACTTCCTTACCGGCACACACTTCTTCCAGCAGCCGCGAAAGGTTGGTTTTTGCATGATGGACAGTGTATTTCATCTTAGCTAATCATATTAGCTAATCTGGTAGTAAGTCAATACACTTGCAATCATGCTAACTAAGGCAGGTTTTCAGGCATTCGCCTTCAGCATCTGCTCAGCATGCTTTCGTGAGGTATCGGTAAGCTTGGCGCCGCTTATCATCCGCGCCACTTCTTCGGTGCGCTCGCCGCCGGCAATGCGCCGAACGGTAGTGCGACTGCGACCACCAGCCTCACGCTTTTCGATCAGATAGTGGTGATCAGCAAAGGTTGCAATCTGTGGCAAGTGGGTGACACAGAGTATTTGACTACTGCGTGAAAGATTCTTCAGCTTTCTACCCACTGCCTCGGCTGCCCGGCCGCCTATGCCGGTATCTATCTCGTCAAATATCAAAGTGCGTTGCGTTCCAGAGTTACGTTTCCTGGCGCCCGATAGCGATGCGCCCGCTTCCACACTTGTCTTCAAAGCCAGCATCACTCGGGAGAGTTCTCCACCGGAAGCGATGTGTTCCAGACGGTGCAGCGGTTCACCTGGGTTTGTCGAGATCATGTAAGCAACCTGATCAAAACCAGTGGGGGACCAGTTCCCTTCCTCTTCAGAAGTGGCAACCTCAACGCGGAAAGTAGATTTCATTGCCAGGTCGTTGATCTCAGCTTCCGCAAGCTTCTCCAGCCGGCGAGCTGCCTCGGCGCGTTTCCTGGAGACGATTCGGGCCGCATGGACGTAACTTTCTTTCGCATCGGTAAGTTCCGCTCGAAGCTGACGTAGCACTTCATCCTTGTTTTCCATCTCGTTGAGCTTTCGGCTTACTTTTGCGCCGAAATTGATAACATCGTTGAGTGCAGGTCCATACTTGCGCTTGAGGCGATCGATGAGTGCCAAACGATCTCCCACTTCTGCCAGGTGCTCGGGAGACGCGTGAATACCGCCAGCGTAGTCGCGTAGCGTCGCTCCCACATCCTCGACGCTGATTCGAGCGGTCTCCAACGCTTCCATCGCTTCCCGAAAACGAGGTTCGTATCGAGCAAGCTCCTCAATATGTTTCTGCGCCGCGCGCAGGGACGAGGAAGTTGAAGTATTTCCTTCGTAAAGCAGATCGAAAGCATTCATCGCCGCGGCGTAGATTTTCTCTGCATTGGCAAGGACCCGCTTTTCCGTTTCTAAGCGCTCGTCTTCTCCCGGTTGAAGCTTTGCGTCATCGATTTCGTTTTTCTGGAAGCTCCAGAGATCGAGCAGACGCAAGCGATCGTTCTCGTCTCGTTCCAACTCCGCTATGCGGTTGCTGATTGCCTTCCATTTCGCGAACGCTTCCGCGGTGGATTCAGTTTGTGTTCCGGCGAAAGCATCGAGCAATGCGAGACGTGCGGGTCCATCGAACGCAAGAATGGATTCACTCTGCGCGTGGATGGTGGCGAGATGCGGGGCGAGTTGCCGCAGCACGCCGACGGTAGCGGGTTGATTATTGACGAAAACCCGCCCCTTGCCGGCCGAGGCAATTTCCCGGCGAAGAATAATTGTTTCGTCTTCCGGATCAATGCCGTTGGTTTCCAGGATCTCCCTGACAACCTTACGCGCCCGGGAATCAAGTTCAAACACGGAGGCAACAATCGCGCGATCGGCGCCGCTGCGGATTACATCGCTTGATGCTTTGTCCCCAAGCAACAGCGCTAAAGCATCGATGAGGATGGATTTACCAGCCCCGGTTTCCCCAGTGAGGAGATTGAGTCCGGACGCGAACTCAACCGCCACATTATCTATGACCGCGTAGTTCTCGAGTCGCAGTTCGACGAGCACCAGAATTCCTGGATGAGAAAGTTGAGCGAAGCATAGCATGAAAGACATTCTTTATTCTTTCGCAGCTATACCTTTGTGTCGGCTAGGCGGCGCGGGTCTTGCTTCACAGCACTTTTACTCCGGCGAATCTTCAGCATTCGATATGAAAAATATTTTGGGTTAATAGATCGGATTCACAGCTGAAATCTCGCCGCAACCTTGGTCTATAATCAGCGAAGGCATTCTCCGAAAATCAAAATGCATTATTCCCCTGTGCTTGCAGCACTCATCGGCGGTGAAATCCTTGACCTGGTAAACGAAACCGGCCTGGTCGCCAAGGCAGTTCTTGTCATTCTCCTCGCGTTCAGCCTGATTTCGTGGGCCATCATCCTGGCAAAATGGGGGATGTTGCGCCGCGCCCGGGTCCAGAGCGGCAGGTTCGTGCGTGCTTTTCGCAAGGCGCAGCGACTGCAGGATGTTGCTGCTGTGGCCGAACAATTCCGACCTAGTCCGTTGGTGGGCGTCTTTGAGGGCGGTTTTGAAGAGTACAAGCGGCAAGTCGGTCCTAGCGGCATCGTCAAGAATCCCGCTTCCCTTCAGCGGGCTATGCAGATTGCCGCCTCCGAAGAGCTCACGCGCTTTGAACGGAATATGCCGTGGCTTGCGATCACTGGCGCGGTCACTCCTTTTGTTGGGTTGTTCGGAACCGTCTGGGGCATCATTGACGCTTTCCACGGGCTCGGTACCGCCGGTGCAGCCACGTTGCGAGCGGTCGCGCCCGGAATCTCGGAGGCTCTGATTACGACTGCCGCCGGTCTTGCCGCCGCTATCCCCGCGGTAATCGCTTACAACCTGATCGGCGGTTCCATCCGCGAATTCGCCGCGCGAGGCGATGATTTTGCCATGGAGATGCTCAATGCCATCGACCGCCAGCAACCTGTGGGCCGCATGGCGATGGAAGCTCCGGAGGTCCGGCGGTAATGGCTTTCACCGCTTCCAACGGACGCACCCAAACTTCGCTCTCCGATATCAACATCACGCCTCTCGTAGATGTCGTACTGGTGCTGTTGATTATTTTTATGGTCACGGCGCCGGTGCTGCAATCGGGCATTGATGTCAATGTGCCCAAGACACGCACCGTAAAGGAAATTACGGAGGAGCGACTGGTGATCACCATCGACAAAAGTCAGCGCGTGTTCCTGGGCAACGATCCCATCAACATCAACGAAATTGGGGCAAAGCTGCGCCAAAAAATTCGCGACCCGCAACACCGGTCCATCTTCGTGCGGTCGGATGAAGATGTTCCCTTCGGCGCCTTCGCGACCGTGATGGACGCGGTGAAGCAGGCGGGCATCAGCAACGTGAGTATCGTAACGCAACCTCTGCAACGCAATGGCAGCCAACGCTGACATCTTTCTCGAGCGCGGAAACCTGGGCCGCCCGCTGGCCTGGTCCCTCGCATTGCACTTGGTATTTGCCATATTCATCATCGTGTATGCGGTTTTCATCCCCGAAAAGCGCGGTGAAGGATGGGGAGCGGGCGGAGGCGGCGAAGCCATGGGGGCCACACTGGTGAGCAATGTTCCGCTGCCGGCAAATCCGGTGAAGACAGAAAATGTGCTGGCCAACGATTCGCGAGGGCTAACGAAATCCATGCCTCTGCCGGAAGTAAAGCCTCCCGAACCGGAAGCCATCCCGATACCCGACAAGGAATCCAAGAAGAAGCCGAAACCTGCGCCCAATGTCAGCCGGAAAAAACCCGAGCCTGAACAGCCAGTGGAAGAAGCTAGCAATGTAATCCCTTTTGGTCAAGGCGGCCCAGTCAGCGGGCCTTACGGCACATTTAACGCGGGAGGCGCCAAAGGCGGGTTTGGGTTCACCGGTGGAGGGGGGGATTTCGGAAATCGTTACGCCTGGTACGTACGAGTCGTGCAACAGAAAGTTTCAGCGAACTGGCTCAAGTACGAAGTTGATCCCAGGGTGACCAGCGGGCAACGTGTGTATCTGACGTTTGACATTACGCGCTCCGGAGAGCCATCAAACGTACAGATCGAGCAATCCAGCGGAGTCCCGTCGCTCGACCAGTCCGCAACGCGCGCGATCCAGCGTATCGATACTTTTGGGCCACTGCCTCCGGATTACTCAGGCAGCAAGGTTTCGGTGGAGTTCTGGTTTGATTACAAGCGGTAACAATCAGGTGTCAGCTACGGGCCGCCAGCGTGCAATGTTAGGCAATGGCCGGCTTGAGCGCCGAACCGAGAAAGATAACGGACGAGGTTATGAATAGGAGTAAGTTTAAAGTTGATATACGTTGTAATCCGATACATGTAGCCGAGGTTCAAGTCACGCACCGGATGAGTCCCAGATTCTATTTCATCCCACAAACCCGTGCCATTATCACGTCCCTGCTGTTGCTCATTCTTGCGCTGCCCTGCTTCTCACAACAGGATTGGATTCGCACTGGAACCGGTTTAGGCGTGGAGAAAATTCGTCTGGCGGTTCCCGACTTCAAGCCGTCCAATCAGGATCCCAAGAATCCCGAGCTGCTCAAAGCCTTTAACGACACGCTGTGGAACGACCTCGACAACGCTGGCATCTTCGATCTGGTTTCCAAGAGCTTCAACCCGCTGGAGGTTCCGGGTCAGCCCACCGAGGTTAAGTTCGAGGTGTGGAGCGCGCCTCCACCGAACGCTTCCATGTTGGCTTTCGGCAACCTGGGAGTCAGCGGCAACACCGTCATGGTGCAAGGCTGGCTCTATGACGTAAAGAACGTCACCTCGCCGCAAGTTCTCGGTAAGCAATACACAGATGTCGCCACAACCGATGCGGCACGTCTAATTGCCCACAAGTTTGCCGATGAGATCATCTTCCGGCTGGGTGGAGGCGTTCAAGGTATCGCGGAGAGCTCAATTTACTTCGTAAGCGACCGGACCGGTCACAAAGAAATCTGGGCCATGGACTATGACGGGTCGAACCAGCGTGCCATCACCCACCTAGGGTCGATTTCCCTCTCGCCGCGAATCTCGCCGGATGGATCCCGCTTGGCTTTCAGTTCGCTGACCAAGACCAGTTGGGAGATCATGATGTACTCGCTCGAACTTGGCCGCGCGGTGGCGTTTCCTCGTTTTGGCGGGACAAATTTATCACCGGCATGGGCGCCGGACGGCACCAGGCTAACCTTTTCCTCTTCTCGCACCGGCACCTCCGAGATCTATATGGTGGATGCCTCGGGTGGTAGCCTCAAACGTCTGACCAACGCCAAAGGTCCCGACGTCTCTCCGACTTGGAACCGCAAGACCGGGGCGCAGCTGGCATTCGTCAGCGGTCGAAGCGGCCTGCCACAGATTTACACGATGGAAGCGGACGGTACCAACGTTCAGCGGATGACCGACCAGGGTTACGCAGTGTCGCCGTCATGGGCGCCCAACGGGCAGTTCCTCACCTTTTCGTGGATGCGTAAATACGGGCCGGGCGCTCCCGGATCGAATGATATCTATTTGATGGATATTGCCAGCAAGCAGTGGGTTCAATTGACTCATGATGGCGGACGTAATGACTTCCCGTCGTGGTCGCCGGATGGCAGACACATCGTGTTCCAGTCCAGCCGTTCCGGAAGCGAGCAAATCTGGACGATGCTCGCCGATGGCACAAAAGTGCAGCAATTAACTTTTACCGGGCACAATACTCAGCCCAATTGGAGCTGGAAATAATGTTCGCATTCCGACGGAGGAAAGAGTGAAACTGCAGAAAATCAAATGGATCACGCTCATGTTTGCACTGGGTGCCGTCCTGATGCTGGGCGCCTGCAAAAAGAAAGTGGCGCCGCCGCCACCACCGGCCCCTCCACCACCGCCGGCCCCGACGGCTTCGCTTTCGGCGAGCCCGAATAGCGTCCCGAAGGGTCAGCCGACCACTCTGAGCTGGCAGACCACGAACGCTACCGACGTCAGCATCGATGGAATCGGTGCGGTTCAACCCAACGGCTCACAGCAAGTGACGCCGGCGGATTCGACGACGTATCACCTGACTGCTAAGGGCGCCGGTGGAACTCAGGAGGCGACCGCACGAGTCACGGTGGCCGCTCCTCCCCCGCAGGCTGCTGTACCGTCGGCGACAGAAGAGGAGTTGTTCTCGCAATCGGTCAAGGACATCTACTTCGATTATGACAAAGCGGACATTCGTCCCGACCAGCGGGCTGCGCTCCAGGGAGATGCTCAATTCCTTGGCCAGCATCCCAACATTCCGTTCAAGGTTGAGGGACACTGCGATGAGCGCGGCTCGACCGAGTACAACCTTGCCCTTGGCACCAGTCGTGCCGACGCGGTGAAGAGCGCGCTGACACAGGCCGGGCTGCCCGCCAATCGTGTCAACACCATCAGCCTGGGCAAGGAGCAACCGTTCTGCAATGAACACACGGAAGAGTGCTGGCAGCAGAACCGCCGTGCCCACTTCGTCTATCAGAAGTAGCTTTGTTTTGGGGCGGTGGATATCGGTATATCTCCACCGCCTCTAATTTACCTGGTAACGTCGGAGCGGCTCTCAGCTCGGGACTGGAGAACCGGGAAACCTGTGAGATATTCCCCGGGCGTTATCCTCTACAGTACAAAAATCTAGGTTTTTGCCCGCCGCTCTCGCTGGACAGTGCAGAGTGTTTTGGCATCCAATGGATTGACTATGAAACCTCAACTATTTGTCCCCCGTTTTCTCTTGGTTACGTGTTTGTTGCTTCTCGGCTTAACCGCCACGTCGGCGTTCGCAGCGAACAAGGACATGGTCCAACTGCAAACCCAGGTCCAGCAACTGCAGGAACAGATGTCCCGCATGCAGCAGACCTTCGATGAGCGTATGGGTGTAATGAAAAATCTGGTGGAGCAGAATACCGACGCGGTCAACAAAATCTCTGCCGCAATCACCACCCTCCAGACCAGTCTCGAGAAACAGCAGGCTGATTCGGGCGGCCATGTCGATCAGATCTCAGGTCAGATACAGGCGCTCAACGACACTATGGACGAACTGAAGACGCGCCTCGCCAAGGTGAGCAAACAACTGGAGGATATGCAGGGCGCCCAGCAGAATCTGTCGTCGCAGCCCACGCCGGCGGGTGGACAGCCCGGGCAAGCGGCAGCGCCGCAAGCGCCGCCGCCTGACGTGCTTTATAACAACGCTCTACGCGATTACAACGGCGCAAAAAACGATCTCGCCGCCCAGGAGTTCTCCGACTACATCAAGTTCTATCCCAGCACCGATCTGACTGGAAACTCATATTTCTATCTCGCAGAAATTCAGTTCCGCCAGGGCAACTACCAGCAGGCAGTGCAGAACTATGATCAAGTCTTACAGAATTTCCCCAGCGGCAACAAAGCCGCTGCGGCTCAGTTGAAGAAAGGCTTCGCTCTAATCGAACTCGGACAGAAGAATGCCGGAATCGTGGAGTTACGGCATGTGATTCAGCGCTATCCGCGGACTAATGAAGCGCTACAGGCACGAGAAAGATTGCAGAAGTTGGGAGTAAGCGTGACCACGGCAGCGAAGCCATCGGCAGGGCGCCCGCAGTAACTGCTTCTCGTGCTTCTCCCACAATTCCCGCGTGACGTCCCCAAAAAAGAAGGTGGCTGACCGGCGGGGAGAGCAAGCCGGTCAACCACCGCTGTAAATGGCCCTGTCAGGACTCACAATTGAATCCGGAGTGCAGCCAATAGTGCTTGTAGCGTAAGTGCTACGCTGTCTTGTGCCGACGGTGATGTCGTCGGTGCTTTGGCCCACGATGATGCACATGATGCGGTTTCTCCCGCCCTTCCGTGGACCGTGCGCTTGCTTTCGAAGTCGCTGGCGACTGCGTACCGGGAGCCTCAGTCGTCGCCTGTCCCCATGAACTGATCGCGAATAAAAATGTCGCCGACATTGCCAATAGCAGCTTACCCATCTGCACGCCTCCTGTACTTTCCTACTACCCTCGCTCCCAATTTAAACCCTTTTCCTGAGAAAAGTTTCGGGTTAGGCTAACAAAGTAGGCAACCATGATTCCCACGCCTGCATTCTGCAATTAAGGGAGCATTGATTGATGACTTCTTCGAAAAGCAATCCGTCAAAAGATCAGGATCGCGGTAAAGGCGCGGTGGAACAGGATAGCCCTACGGAGCCAGGCAATACTTCGCTGAATGGCCAGTTGGGCCATCGCGACCAAGACCCATTGATAAAAAGTGCTGATACTGATTTCCCCGAGCCGGGTAACAATCCCGAACACACCGGCGAGCCCGAAAAGGGTAAGAATTTGGATGAAGTAGCGTAAGTGGGGTGGATGGTTAACAGAATGAGAAGCCCTCCTGCGGGAGGGCTTTAAGTTTGTAAACGGAACTGCTCTCGCCAGCAGTGCATTACCGCAATTCTTCCATCACCTGTTCGAGCGCTTCCCGCCCAGGACGAACCACTGATTCCGGCAAAGTCGTAAGCGGATGGTCGGTCACGTTGAGCATCTCGATAAAGTTCGGGGCCTGCGTGTTCACGTAAAAAACTCCCGTTAGCACCTCGCCCTTGGCATGGCCTTCTGCCAGTCGCTTCACGGCAAGGATCTTATCGGTCGCATCGTAGTCTTCCTCGAGCTTCCGCAGACGCAAGCGCGAACCGTCGTGCATGGTTACCTCGACGGTAGTGCCCGGATCGTACTCCACGTTGATTTCTTCGAACACCGGCACGAAATTGATGTCCTGTAGCGGCTCCTCGTGATCTTTCATGTACTTGTATGATTTGGTGGAACCCTCGTGATCATTAAAAGTCACGCACGGTGACACAATGTCAAGCATGACTGTGCCGTTGTGAGCGATGGCAGCCTTCAACATGCTATGGAGTTGCCGCTTGTCACCCGAAAACGAACGTCCCACAAACGTTGCGCCCAATTGAATTGCCAGGGCACAGGTGTCAATGGGGGGCAAATCGTTGATCACACCTGTCTTCAGCTTCGAGCCAACGTCCGCTGTCGCCGAGAATTGACCTTTGGTGAGGCCGTAAACTCCGTTGTCCTCGATGATGTAAATGATCGGCAGATTTCGCCGCATCAGGTGCACGAACTGTCCAACGCCGATGGAGGCGGTGTCACCATCGCCGCTGACGCCCAAGGCGATCAGATTGCGATTAGCCAGCATGGCGCCGGTCGCGACCGAGGGCATGCGTCCATGCACAGCGTTGAAGCTGTGGGAACGGCTCATGAAATATGCCGGGGCCTTGGAGGAGCAACCGATACCGCTGGGCTTTATGACACGCTCGGGCGACACTCCCATTTCGTACATGGCATCAATGATGCGTTCGGAGATCGCATTGTGTCCGCAACCCGCGCACAGCGTGGTCTTGCCACCCTTATATTCCGCGATCGACAGCCCGATTCGGTTAGTCTTCGGGCTGGGCGTACTGGTCGGAGTTGTGGCCATGCTACTTGCCCTCCATCATGATGATCTCGTCGGTTACGGACCGCGCATCGAGCGGCAGCCCATGGATATGAGAAATGCTATGCAGCCGTGTGACCAGTTCAGGCCTCACATCCAGCTTCAGCAGGGTGAGCATCTGCGCATCCCGATTCTGCTCGACGAGGTACACGCGCTCGTGCTGCTCTACAAAATCATGCACTTCGCGCGTGAACGGATAAGCGCGCAGGCGCAGGTAATTCGTTTCGACGTTATATTCTTTGCGCAACTGGTCGCGGCTTTCGACGATCGCCCAGTGTGAGGTCCCATAGGCAATAATGCCAATTTTTGACTTCCCATTCGACGACAGCACAGGACGCGGCACAAAAGAACGTGCCGTCTCAAATTTGCGATTAAGCCGCTCCATATTCTTTTCGAAATCGTCCGGCCGCTCGCTGTACTGGGATCTCTCATTATGTCCGCTGCCGCGTGCGAAGTAGGCTGCCGCAGGGTGATCGGTTCCGGGCAGCGTACGGTATCCGATGCCGTCGCCGTCCACATCTTTGTAGCGGGCAAATCCGCCCAGCCGGTCGAGATCCTCCTTGCTGAGCACCTTACCGCGTTTGATCGGTTTTTCCGGATAAGGAAACGGATCTGCCATCCAGTTATTCATGCCAAGATCGAGGTCTGACATCACGAAGACTGGAGTTTGAAAGTGCTCCGCCAGTTCGAAAGCATCCTGCGCCATGGTGAAGCACTCTTCCGCCGAACACGGGATCAGCAGGATATTCTTGGTGTCCCCGTGACTGAGGAATGCGATGGATAAAATGTCGCCTTGTGATGTGCGCGTGGGCAGCCCCGTTGAAGGTCCCACTCGCTGGATATCCCAGATTACTGCCGGCACTTCAACGTAGTAAGCCAAACCCGCAAACTCAGCCATCAGCGAAATTCCCGGCCCCGCCGTAGCCGTCATGGCACGAGCTCCCGCCCAGCCCGCACCTATCACCATACCAATGGCGGCTAATTCATCTTCCGCTTGCACAATAGCGAAAGTCGCTTTGCCGTCGGGACCTATTCGGAACCTCTTCATGTACTCGATCATCGTCTCTACAAGCGATGATGAAGGTGTGATCGGGTACCAGGTCACCACTGTGCAACCGGCGAACATGCAGCCCAGGGCTGCCGCCGAGTTGCCGTCAATGATGATCTTTCCCGTCGTCTTATCCATGCGCTGGACGCGGTAGGGATCGCGTTTGGCAAGACTCGCAGCCGCATAATCGTATCCCGCCTGCACCGCAGCCAGATTCAAGTTCGCGGCCTTAACCTTCTTGGCGAACTGTTTGCGGATCGCCTCCTCCACCTCAGCCATATCGATGTCGAGCAGTTTCGCCACTACGCCCACATAAACCATGTTCTTAACCAGCTTGCGCAGCTTGGCCTCAGGACAGACAGGGCCCACCAACTTGTCATAGGGAACGGAGTAGAACACCAGGTCGTTTCGAAGCGTATTCAGATTCAGCGGCTCATCGTAAAGTGCGACTGCGCCCGGTGCCAACGAAAGAACGTCTTCTCTGGCTGTCTCCGGGTTCATCGCCACCAAAAAATCGATTTCCTTCTTGCGCGCGATGTAACCGTCTTTATTAGCCCGAATCGTGTACCAGGTGGGAAGTCCGGCAATATTTGACGGAAAAAGATTCTTGCCGGAAACCGGAACCCCCATCTGGAAAATACTGCGCAGCAGCACAGTGTTCGAACTTTGTGATCCCGAACCGTTCACCGTCGCGACCTGAATGCTCATATCGTTGACGATGCGTTTCCGCTCCACACTCCCAGAGTCTGCATGGAGCGCTACATCCGTCGTGGCCATTACAATTCCTTCCCTTCAAGAGAGCAGTGACACCTGCCCAGATTTCTTATGATATGGCGGAGTGAAACCATCAATTATACGGCACACCCGCGCAGCACGAGAGGAACCAAAGGTCCATCCCATGCCGGATGTACCTAGTTTAAAACATCTTTTAAACAAAGGTCACTCGGCGAGAAATTAGGCTTCCGCAGTGAAGAACTGCGCCATGTTGCGGAATTTATTATATCGTGACGCGAGCAATTCGCGAGCCGGGATCTTCTTGAGTTCAGCATAATGACGTTGCAGAGCGGCATCGAGCAGCAGGGCGGAAGCTTCGTGGTCGTTGTGGGCGCCCCCTTCCGGTTCTTCCACCACGCCATCAATGCAGCCCAGTTCACCTAAATCCTTAGCCGTAATCTTGAGAGCCTGTGCAGCAAGATCTTTCTTGGTCGCATCCCTCCACATGATGGAAGCGCAACCTTCCGGCGAAATCACCGAATAAATCGCATTCTCCATCATCAGCACACGATCCGCGATTGCAATCGCCAGCGCTCCTCCGCTTCCACCCTCGCCAGTGATGACCGTGATGATGGGAATTCCGAGGCGCACCATTTCGCGCAGATTGCGGGCAATGGCCTCTGCCTGCCCGCGCTCTTCCGCACCCAACCCGGGATATGCGCCCGGAGTATCCACAAAAGTGAATACCGGACGGCGGAACTTCGCCGCGATTTCCATGGCGCGCAGCGCCTTCCGGTAACCCTCGGGATTAGGCATGCCGAAATTGCGATAAACCTTTTGCTTGGTGTCGCGGGCCTTCTGATGTCCAACTATCATCACATCTTCGCCATGAAAACGAGCCATGCCACAAACAATGGCTGGATCATCGCCGAAGCCGCGATCGCCGTGGATCTCACTCCACTCGGTGAAAATACGCTCCACATAATCCAAGGTGTAAGGACGTTGCGGGTGGCGCGCCAGCTCGGTCTTCTCCCAGGCGTTCAGGCGGGCAGATACTTCCCGCCGCAAGGCATCCACGCGCTCGTGCAGTTGTTGAATTTCCCGGCGGGTCTCCTCGTCCTGCCCTGGCGCCGATTCCAGCTGGGCAATCTGTCTCTCGATCTTCTGTAATTCCTGCTGCGCTCTCAATCCAGATTCCATTTTACTGGCGTCACCATTCCTGGCCGACCAATGGGTCTCCACCATTGACAGGAGGAAGTCGGCCCCAATCACCGTTTCTCTGCCATTGGCTGCCGCAGCAGCAGCTGCCGCTCGGGCGCTCATTCTTCTTCGTCTCCTTGAGACCTTCATTGGAGGCAGATTTCAATTGATGATGCGCACGCTGCCCCTGCCGCAGAGTTGTTCCACGCGCGCAATGAAATTGCGATCTGGTTGGACATTATAGCCTTCCGCTTCCATCACTACCATGAAATCACCTTGGCGTTCCACGTCGAACAGAACTTTGGCTTCACCTTTGCGCTCGGTAAACAATGTATGCAGTGCATCCACCGTGGACTCCGACGCGCTCTCCAGAGGAATGCGAATGCGTAATGAGCGCGGCAGGGGAACTCGGGCCTCTTCCAGCGCGGTAATTTCACTGACCGTGAGCTTAGGATTAGCGCCCTCTTCAATCCGTATCCCGCCACGGATCAGCACCGGCACCTCAAGTTTTACTTTCTCCTGCAAGCGTTTATAAGCCTCCGGGAAGACGAGCATATCTACTGCGCCGGTGCGGTCCTCAAACGTTCCCTGGGCATAAAAATCGCCACGCTTTGATTTAAGCACGCGCAGATTGCTGATCATTCCACCGGCACAAATCTCGTCCTTTCCCGTAGAAGACTTCATGGCTGCAATATCCTCCGTGGAGAGCGCATTGAAGTCCTTCAATTTATCCAGATACTTTTCGAGCGGGTGGCCGGTTATAAAGAAGCCGAGGATTTCCTTCTCCGCCGCCAGTCGCGTGTGCTCGTCCCAATCTGGAACGCTTGGAAGTTGTTCATTTCCGTTATGAGCTTCCTCCTGCTGGAACACGCCGAACAAACCGTGCTGACCCGATTCCGCGTCACGTTGTGTTTTCTGTGCGCGCTCGATTGCCCGGTCGATCACCGCCATCAACTGCGATCTCCCGCCGAGCGAATCCATAGCCCCGCTCTTGATCAGTGATTCCAGCACGCGTTTGTTCAGCAGGCGCAAGTCAACTTTTTCGCAGAACTCAAAAATTGAGCGGTAACTTCCCTGTTCTTTCCGCCCAGCAATAATCGAGTCGATAGCGTTGCGCCCCACATTCTTCACCGCGGCCAATCCGAAACGGATGGCACTGCCGTGGGGTGTGAAGTTTGCATCGCTCACATTGATGTCCGGGGGCTCTACCGGGATTCCCATCTCGCGACACTCGTTGATGTACTTCACCACATCGTCGGTATTGCCGGTAACTGACGTCAGCAGCGCGGCCATGAATTCGAAGGGATGACGGGTCTTCAGATACGCAGTGTGATAGGCCAACAGAGCGTAAGCAGCGGAATGTGATTTATTGAATCCGTAGCCCGCGAACTGCGCCATCAGATCAAAAATCTTTTCTACTTTCTTGGGCGGATATCCGCGCTGCACCGCGCCACTGACAAAGCGTTCCCGTTGCGCCGCCATCTCCGAAGCGATCTTCTTGCCCATGGCACGTCGAAGCAGATCAGCTTCTCCCAGTGAGTAGCCTGCCAGGCGGTTGGCAATCTGCATGACTTGTTCCTGGTAGACGATGACGCCCAGGGTTTCCTGCAGCATCTCCTTTAATTCCGGAAGTTCGTATTCGATCTTCTTACGTCCGTGCTTGCGATCGATGAAATCGTCGATCATTCCGCCCTGAATCGGCCCCGGACGGTAGAGTGCGTTCAATGCCGTAAGGTCTTCGATGGAATTTGGTTGATAGCGACGCAGCACGTCGCGCATGCCGTGCGATTCAAACTGGAAAACTCCGGACGTCAGTCCGCGGTGAAACACTTTTTCATAGGTCTCTTTGTCCTCCAGCGGAATACTCTCCAGCGCAATGCTCTCACCACGCGTCTGAGCGATAAGTTTTAGCGTGTCGTCCAAGATGGTGAGGGTTGTCAATCCCAGGAAATCCATCTTCAACAGGCCTAGCTTTTCAATCGCCAGCATGTCGAAGGCGGTTACAATTTCATCATTCTTTGTTTTGTGGAGCGGAACCAGATCGGTAAGCGGGCGCGGAGAGATAACAACGCCTGCCGCGTGGACTCCCGCATTCCGCACCAGTCCTTCGAGCCTTTTCGCGGTGTCGATGAGCTGCCTGATCTGGGCGTCTTTCTCGTAGGCCTCCTGAAGCTGCGCGGAATCATGGACTGCCTGCTCGATCTTGATGTTGAGCTGGTTGGGCACCATCTTCGCAATGCGGTCCACATCGCTATACGGGATATCCATGGCGCGGCCTACATCTTTGATCGCCGCCTTGGCCGCCATAGTGCCGAAGGTAATTATCTGCGCGACGTTTTGCCGCCCGTATTTCTGCGTTACATAATCGATAACTTCCCCGCGGCGATTCATGCAGAAGTCGATATCAATATCGGGCATGGAAACGCGCTCGGGATTTAGAAAGCGTTCGAACAGGAGTTCGTGCTGCAAGGGATCAAGATCGGTGATCCCCAGAGAATATGAGACCAGAGAGCCTGCGGCTGATCCCCTCCCGGGCCCCACAGGAATCTCTTTCTCTTTGGCGTAGCGAATGAAATCCCAGACAATCAAGAAATATCCCGAAAACTGCATTTGCTGGATAATTCCCAGCTCGCGCGCCAGCCGCTGCTCGTAGTCCGCAATGTTGTGTTTCAGACGCCCTGCTCGTTCCAGCCCGCGAAGTGTTTCCATCCGTCTGGCGAAACCTTCGCGAGTGACGCGTTCAAAATAACTGTCTAACGTGAACCCCGGCGGCACGTCGAAATGCGGGAATGGATTACTCACTTTTTCCAGACGCATGTTGCAGCGTTCAGCAATGGCCATCGTCCGTGACAGCACGTCGGGTGAGTCCTTGAAGACGCGCGCCATCTCCTCATGACTTTTCACGAAGAATTGCGTGCCCTGGAACTTCATGCGATTGGTGTCCTGGATGGACTTTCCAGTCTGGATGCATAGCATCACGTCCTGCGCGTGAGCATCGTCTTCGCACAAATAATGGCTGTCATTCGTAGCTACTAAAGGCAGCCCGAGATCTTTTTCCAGACGGAACAGATCGGCCTGAATCCGGTGCTCCATCTCGAGCCCCTGGTCCTGTATTTCCAGATAAAAGTTTCCCTTACCAAAGATGTCCCCAAATGCGGCCGCCGCTTCACGGGCCGCCTGGTACTTCCCTTCCATGAGACGTTCAGCCACTTCGCCCTTCAGGCAGCCTGAAAGACCGATCAGTCCTCGCGAATGTTCCGCCAGAAATTTCTTGCTCACCCTCGGTTTGTAGTAGAACCCATGCAGCGATGCCTCGGATGTGATCTTGACCAAATTGCGATAGCCCTCTTCATTTTCCGCCAGCACCAGAAGATGGTTGTAGGTATCGTTATCGGGGGGCGTGCGCTGAATGTTGTGATCGTCCTTCTTGCAGATGTACAGCTCGCAGCCGACGATTGGCTTGACCCCAGCTTTGTGCGCCGCATTCACAAAACTGACGGCGCCAAAAATGTTGCCGTGGTCCGTCATGGCGACGGCCGGCATGCCCAATTCTTTGACGCGATCGACGAGCTTTTCTACGTCGCAAGCGCCATCAAGCATCGAATAGTCGGTATGTAAGTGGAGGTGGACAAATTCGGACATGATTGGGTCGATTCTCTTACGATGATCTCATTTTATCGGCTGCCAGGCTGTGCGTAAGGCGGCCCATTGTTGCATATCTTTTTCGCGCCGCGGGCTGCACGGATCTCAAAAGGAAGCAAGACTACTTTTCTGGAACTTGCTTTAGTTTATGTGCCGCTAATGCACGGGCAAGCGGAATTCCACTCCGCGTTCATCATTCAACTTGCTGGTGGCTGGAACATCGAGTTCGGCGAGTGGTATTTTTTTTGCCCGTCTCTCGCTGAAGATCCACAGCGTCGGCCCGACGATGGCGTAGTTCTTCACTTCCTCAATGTGTTTGTCGCGGAATACCAGTACCGTGGGACGAAGCGGCTCCGTATTCTGGGCTTGCAATTGAGGTGAGGCAGATGGAGTCTGGCGGTTTGCTTGTTCGTCACGCAGGCGTTCAACTTCCTCACTGAGGCGATCTACCTCGCGCACGAGTTCGCGTTGTTGATCGTAAGCCGCGGCCGAATCATTGCGTCCATAAGACTGACTGACAACTGGATACGGGTAACCGCCATAAACTACCGGCACAAAAAAGGGCTGTGGGAAGAAGAAGGACGAGCGGAAAAAGTGACGATGAAAAAAGAAAGGGCTGGGACCGAAAAAAACATTGAACCGTGGATTACGCCCGAACGCAAAGCCCCCACCGACAAACACCTGGCTGCGGGCAGCAAAGCCGGATCTGAACGCGGGACCCATAACCCGCGGGGCCGAGCGCATTTGCGCCCACACGGGCGGCACGTTTAACGCCAGGGCGAACGTCGCGATAAATGCTA
>Ga0137393_10000871_pt1 | contig 18826 bp, 14 predicted proteins | sample 15con2h34BmetaG_FD_101396 | JGI IMG/M metagenome (GOLD analysis project Ga0137393, IMG submission 101396) | Vadose zone soil microbial communities from Angelo Coast Range Reserve, California, USA - 15con2h3.4B metaG | ecosystem: Environmental > Terrestrial > Soil > Vadose zone > Saprolite...
CTGCCGCGAAACTCTTTCCGCGGCCCTGCGATTTGGAATACCGATCTGTCGCTGTTCAAGACTACGAGGATTACCGAGAGCGTCAGGGCTCAGATCGGAATTGAATTCTTCAACGCCTGGAATCACACAAAGCTGACCGTGCCGAACAACAATATAGGTGACCCGGGGAGTTTCGGCCGGTTCGATGGTGCCTATCCGGGACGTGTCATCCAATACCGAGCCAAGATTCTTTTCTAGGCGCGGTGCGGCAATCAGGCACTGCGCGTGATCTTCGGCGGTCAGTTTTTGCGGGCCGCTCCAGTTAGCAGCAACGACGACCGGGTGCTCGCGCACGCGGTCGTCTTTTGTTAGAATTTGCCCGTTTCTCCTCGGCAGTCCTGCTTTAATTTCGATGTTCACTAGATCAAATGTAACCATCATGCTCATCTTCGCTGTCGTCGGCGGGACATCCTCCCACGCCAATGCGCAACAGCCCAAGGAACGATCGCATGTCGAGCGCTTCAGCACGCCTGAAGTCAAGGCTGAACGCGACGAAACCGGGGCCAGCGCCAAACTAGCCGCCAATCCCAACGATGATCAGGCACTAAACGCCCGGGCTATCGCGCGCATGCGCCTGGGCCGTTACAATGAGGCATATGAAGACTCGCGCCGCGCGGTCATCCTCAAACCCGCTGACTCAGATTATCAGGCGAACCTCGGTTACGTTCTCTGGAAATTAAGCCGGCCCGACGAGGCCGTTAGCGCTGAGCGCAACTCAATCAAATTAAATCCGAAAAATACGATCGCTCACTACCAGTTGGGACGCTTTTTGCTGCGGCTTGGGCAGCAAAAGGATCTGAATGAGGCAATAGCCGAACTGCGCAAAGCATTGGAACTGGATCCGCGACAATACGAAGCTCGCTTCGAGCTGATCGCGGCGTATCGTGAATTGGGCAATCTAGCGGAGGCCGCCGCCCAGTTGGATGTGTTGCAGGAATCGCGACCGACGGATCCGCGAATGTTCTATGTGACGGCGTTGCTCGACACTGATCGCAACGATATGAATTCTGCGGTCAAGAATTTCAACGAAGCCATAACCCGCGACCCGACATTGTTTGCCGCGTGGCAGGATCTCGGCCTTGCTTACGCCAAAGCCAATCGCTGGATTGATGCGGTCAACGCTTTCGCGGAGGTCGCTCGACACCAGCCCAACTCAATAGAGGCCGCCTATTTTCACGCTTTGGCTCTCTACAACTCCAACAAAACGAGCGAGGCCGAAGCGGAAGTCCGGCGAGCTTTGCGTCTAGATGCTGGCGCGGTTGAGGCGCACACCCTGCTGGGAATCATTTTGGCGTCGCGCGGTAATGCCAACAGCGAAGCAGGGGACGCGCTTTCTCAGGCAGTCGCTCTTAATCCCAACAGCTTTGATGCCCAATTGTATTTGGGACGCGTTCAGTATGCATTGAAGGACTACGCCGGCGCCGTCAAGAGTTTTCGCGCCGCCGTGACGATCGATCCGCGTCACGCGGAAGCAAGATTCTTTCTTGGCACAGTGTTGGAGTTGGCCGGTGATTCAAGCGCTGCGATGTCACAGTACGAAGAACTTTTGAAGGGCGACAAAGATTCGGTCATGGGCCAGCTGGGATTAGGAGCGTTGCTCGTAAAGCAGGGAAAACTTGAGGAAGCGCTCGTGGCTCTACAGCGCGCCGTTATGCTCGATCCGAAAGAGTTTGAGGCGCACTGGGCCTTGGGACGCGCGCTGGCTTTGAAGGAACGATATGCCGAGGCAATTCACTCATTGCAAACTGCAGTGGCGCTGGCGCCCAACCGCTCTGACGCCCATTACCAATTGGGTCTGGCATTGCGGCGCGCGGGTCGCACCGATGAAGCAAATCGCGAGTTCGCAATTGTTGACCGACTCAACGCTGAATTCAGGACGAGTACGAATCCGAAATAGTTACTAAACGACAGCGATGCGTCATCGCGATGATCAAAGTTTACACAAGCCATATTCAAGTCAGTCGAATTAAGCGAGCGCGGTTCTCGCATTGGTTGTGTTTGACTGCTCTCAGTTTGTGCGCTGGCCCGGTATGCGCTCAGCCGGCGTCGGCTCGGCGGCAAGCCTCTATGCCACAAGTGACGAGCGACGGTCTGACGGCATCAGCAAAGTCTTCGCTGGATGCAGCCGTGTCGGCGCTGCAATCCAACGCGTTTGCGGAAGCTGAACGACACGCGCGCGCTGCGGTAATGGCATCGCCGCGATCGCCGGTCACCCACAACGTACTCGGCGTCGTGTTGGATCGCTCGGGGCGCAATGACGAAGCGTTCAACGAATTCACGGCAGCGATCAAGCTCGATCCGAATTTTGTCAGCGCGCGAAATAATCTGGGGCGCATGTTGGCCGAACACGGCAGAAGGACCGAAGCTATCGCTGAGTTTGAGCGGGTTTTGAAGACTGATCCGAATCACGTCCAGGCACATTACAATTTAGGTGCGCTGTACGCTGACGCTGGCGACTTTGCCAAGGCGGCTGATCATTTTGCAATCGCGCGCCGGGCCGACCCGAACGATCCGCAACTTGCGTTGGCCTTTCTCAACGTTGCATATCGGTCAGATCGGTCGCAGGAAGCCGACGCCGCGGCAGAGTTAGTGGAACGCGCAGCCGGCTCGGACGCGAAGTCGCTATTCACCCTGGCCACCATGCTGGCAGAGGCGAAGCAATACGAACGAGCGGCGCGTTTGTTTGGGCGTGTCAATGAATTGACGCCGCATCAGTTCGAGGTGCTTTACGATCTGGGCATCGCGCTCTACAACCTCGATCGCAATCAGGAAGCCTCACGCTATCTGGCTGAGGCTGCGGACATGAATCCCGGTCCGCCGGAGACACACTTTCGTTTAGCGCTAATCGCGAGCGCGCAAAACGATCATGCCAACTCAGTGCTCGAATTCAGGCACGCGATTGAACGTGACCCTAAGAACCCAAACTTTCATTTCATGCTTGCTCGTGAGTATTCGCGAATCGGCTATTGGGATGGCGCCATTCTGGAAAACTCCAAAGCTATCGAGAGCGTTCCAAGAGAAGCGGCGTACGTCTATGCCCGTGCCAATGCCAATTATCGCAAAGGCGAATGGACCGCGGCGGCGGCGGACTTTGACCGGGCCGCCGAACTCGATCCAAAGATCGAGAACATCGACTACCTGCGCGGCTATGCTCATCGTGCTGCCGGCGATTTTGAAAAGGCGCGCGAGATTCTGGAAAAGTTCGTTAGCACTCATCCCGATCACGTCGACGCGCTTTCGAGTCTGGGTTATGTGGCAATTGAGCAGGGCCGCCTTGACGACGCTGATGCGCCGCTGAAACATGCGCTCCAGTTGTCGCCCGACGAGGTGCCGGTCCTGTACGATTACGCGCGGCTGGCTCTGAAGCGCCGTGATTATCCGGAAGCGGTGGCTCGTCTGGAAAAGGTGATCAGTAAATTGCCGACGCTGACGCAGGCTCACTATCAACTCTTTCTCGCTTATTCCAGGCTGAAGCAGGCAGACAAAGCGCAAACAGAGCTGGCGGAATTCAAACGTCTCGAGGCTCTGGAGAAGCAGGTCGAAAAAGAGCGCATCCTCGATGAGAAGTTGCGTACTCAACAGTTAATGGGTCAGGCGCCATAGTCAGAATTCTTAAGGTTGCGACAGACTGCCCAGCTGTCCGTAACGTTCAATTTGTCGTCTGAAGGTTGGTCTGATGCGAAAGCTCTCTTCAGTCATATTGATTGCTATCTTGGCGATGGCGTCGAGTGCGCTCTCACGATTGTTAGCTCAACAAGATTGGGCTAGCAAACCATTTGAGCAATGGACGAAAAGTGATGCAGAGGCGGTTTTGAATAATTCGAAATGGACCAGCCACCAGGAAATAAGATTGCGTTTCGACAGAGATATTCAGGCCGCCGCGGGTTCAGCTAACATAGTTTCTTCTCCGGGTGTTGAAGTTGATCCCGACCTGCCAGTTGACTTTATTTTCCTGCTGCGTTTGCGCTCTGCTTTGCCCATCCGCCAGGCGTTGGTTCGGTTGAGGCAACTTGATGCGCACCAAAAGATGAGCCAGAAAGACCAGCTCTCCTTTGACGCGCAGACCAAGGGCATGCTTGAGTGTCCCGCCTGCGCTGCCAATTACGTGGTAACACTCAGTTCAAAGTCAACGAACAGACCTGGCGCTGATGCTGTGTATGCTGTCTTCAAGGGAGGCAGGTTGGCTGATTTGCAGCGTTATATTTACATCGCGAATGAGAACGGGAATCGCCGCCAGTTGGTCCACTTCGTTCCGCCCAAGGCGCCGGGAGACGAAGCCGTCTTCTTTTTCCCTCGGCTGGATGATAAAGGCGCGCCTTTGTTGACTGTCGCGAATCGAACGCTCTTGGTCAACTTGAGTGATAAGCAGGCTACGTCGATGGGAACCTTCAAGATTGACGTCGTAAATCTGATCGTGAATGACAAAGTAGAGTTTTGATATCTTAGCTCCAAGGAATGACGCATATGACGGACTTGCCGCGCACGCCAGGAACAGATAAACGTACGAGCTTTGTCCAAATTGGATTAGTTTTTCTCTTGGCCCTGTCTGGACTATCCTTGGCAAGGACGATAACGGTTGAGCCGGTGCCGAACCCAGACAAGTCAGAAGAGAGCTATAACAGTCAGATCTCTAAGACCTACGATTTCAATTTCGGCTCGAATCCTTTCGCGCCTGGAAACGCGACACGGTAACCCGAGCGATCGTCCCGCAACGACGTAAGTCGATGGCCGGACCTCGCAGAGGCGAACCGGTTGGGGATCTGTTCAGGAATAATTGCGCGCGTTGTCACGGCGCGGATGGGTGGGGGGGCACGCCGCTCGGAAATACTTACAAGGCTCCAGATTTCACTGATTCTGAGTGGTGGCAAAAGCATTCCAACATTACTGGCAGCGCGAGCCTGATCTCAATTGTGAGTCTTGGCAAGGGAGGGATGCCGGCATTTGGTAAGAAACTTTCACGCACTGAGTTCCGCCGGCTGGTCGGGGATGTGCGGAGGTTCAAGAATCAAAAACCGTCTAACTAAGAATCAGCTCGGGCCTGTTGGTTTGGAATGGATCGTCACAGGGATCACGCGCGCGTCGCTATTAATTCTGTTTGCCGCCACGGTCTGTCTCGCCCACCCAGAGTCCGCCGCTCCCTCAGTAACAAAAGTAGAACCGCCTTCATGGTGGACCAATCAACGAATCAATCCGGTGCGTTTGCTAATCCGCGGTGCAAACTTCACCGGCGCGCGCGTCAAGGCGGAGGGTCCGCAAACAATCGTTTCCAACGTGCGTGTGAATCGCAATGGCACGTACCTCTTCGTTGATGTCGGTCTCAGTTCGGCGGCAGCACCGGGTGATTATCCGTTGACCATTGAGACTGCGCAGGGCCGCGTGAGAGTTCCTTTCCGCCTGAACGCGCCGCTGGATGCGAGCAGGAATTTTCAAGGAATAACAAACGACGATGTAATCTATCTGATCATGACGGATCGTTTCTCTGATGGCGATACGTCGAACAGTGCACCGGCGGACGCCCCCCGCGAAGCGAATGATCGTCGCAATCCACGCGCGTTTCACGGTGGCGATTTTCGCGGCATCATCAGACACCTTCAGTATTTCAAAGACCTGGGCGTGACCGCATTGTGGCTAACGCCGTGGTACGACAATTGGAACGGCGTAAGCAACTGTGACAAGCCCTGGTGCCCTAATACTTCTTACCACGGTTACGGAGCGATTGATTACTACGGGGTGGAAGATCACTTTGGCGATCTTGGCAGTTTGCAGGAGATGGTTCAAAAGGCGCACGCGATCGGTCTGAAAGTAATCCAGGATCAGGTGGCGAATCACGTCGGATCTCATCATCCGTGGACAAATGATCCGCCGCTGGATAATTGGTTCCACGGTACGATGAAGAACCACGTGCAGGACAAGTTTCAGAACAGCGTCCTGCTGTCGCCACACGCGAACCGCGATGAAGTGCGTAACACGCTTGATGGATGGTTCAGTGACGATTTGCCGGACATGAATCAGGAAGAACCGGAAGTTGCGCGCTACGAGATTCAAAACTCTCTCTGGTGGGTGGCCATTACCGGAATAGACGGCATTCGGCAAGACACGATTCAGTACATGCCGCGGGCTTTCATTCGCGATCTCTCGACAGCTCTTCATCTCCAATATCCCCGCATGTGGATGGTGGGGGAGGTGTTCGAGCGTGATTCGGCGCAGACCGCCTTTTTCATTGGCGGTCATAACGGTTGGGACGGCATCGATACAAAGCTGGACTCGGATTTTGATTTTCCCTTGTGGTACACGTCGCTGGATGTGTTTACCGGCAAAAAGCCGATGCATGCGTTGCGCGATCAGTTGAAGTACGACGCGCTCTATCCCGATCCGTTGCGGATCACGACGCTCACAAATAATCATGACACGCGTCGCTTCATGTCTCTGGACGGTGCGACGTTGGAAGGTGCCATGCTGCACACGGTGTTTATGCTGACGGTGCGCGGGACGCCGCAACTTTATTCGGGCGAAGAAATTGCGATGGAAGGCAAAGACGACCCCGACAATCGCCGCGATTTTCCTGGTGGGTTTCCGGGCGATTCGCGCAGCGCCTTCACGAAAGAGGGGAGGACACTTGACGAACAGAGGATGTTTGAATGGACACAGACATGGTTGGCGTTGAGACGAAATAACGAAGCGCTGCGACGCGGGAGGATGATCGACCTCTTTTACGATGATGATACTTACGTGTTCGCAAGGCTACCGACGGATTTCCATGCTGATGGAACGGCAAATCCGGACGGTACCGCATACGTAGTTGCAATCAATCGCGCGGGGGAACCACGACAAGTAGCGTTTAGGTCCGGCCTCGTAGCAGAGCTTGACCGAAAGGAAATGGAGCAAGGCAAGGCAATTGCGATTCTGCAGAAGTTGTTGGGCGGGAAAGAAACTGAATTGGGGGCGGACGGACAATTCACGTTACATCTGCGACCCCGCTCGGCGATGTTGTATAGAGTAGTGTACAAGGTCGAGAAGCGGCAATGAATCTTGGCTGAGCACCGATTTCATGGAGACTAAGGGATGACCTTTCCCCGAGCCAGCGGCATTCTGCTTCACCCAACATCGCTGCCAAGTTGCTTCGGCATCGGCGACCTCGGCGACGAAGCGTATCGCTTCGCGGATTTTCTCGCCGCCAGCGGTCAGAGTCTGTGGCAGGTTTTACCGCTCGGACCAACTGGCTATGGCGATTCGCCGTATGCCTGCTATTCCGCGTTCGCCGGCAATACTCTGCTCATCAGTCCTGAAAGGCTTTTCGAAGAAGGGCTGCTGGCAAAGAGCGACCTGGATGAGCTCCCTTCGCTGCCAACTGAGCGGGTGGATTTTGAGGGAGTTCATAAGACCAAGGAGATCGTCCTGGGGAAAGCGTTTGCGCGCTATCAGCGTAAGACCGACACGGAACTGCGCAGTGCGTTCGAAACATTCGCCGAGCAGAACGCTTCATGGCTCGACGATTACGCTCTCTTTCGGGCGCTGAAGAGCGCGCATGCCGGCCAGGCATGGCACGAATGGGAGCGTTCGCTGGTCGGGCGCGAGACGGCCGCGCTGGCTAGCGCTCGCGAGGAACTCCACGACCAGATTGAGGCGCATAAATTCTGTCAGTTTCTTTTCTTCAAGCAATGGTTCGCGCTCAAGGCCTATTGCAACGAGCGCGGCGTCAGCTTGATCGGTGACATTCCGATCTTCGTGGCCCATGATTCAGCGGATGTCTGGACTAACCCGGATCAGTTCAAGCTGGATGAGCGTGGACGTCCCACTGTCGTGGCCGGAGTCCCGCCGGATTATTTCAGCGTCACCGGACAATTCTGGGGTAATCCGCTTTACGACTGGGACCGCATGTTGGCGGATGGTTTCAAGTGGTGGATTGAGCGCGTGCGGGCCACGCTGCAAACCGTGGACATCGCACGCATCGATCACTTTCGCGGCTTCGCCGCCTGTTGGGAGATTCCGGGCGGCGACAAGACCGCAGAACGCGGCCGCTGGGTTGAGGCGCCGGGAAAAGAACTATTTGCAGCGATTCGAGACAAGCTCGGCGAGTTGCCGATCATCGCTGAGGATCTCGGAGTGATTACGCCTGACGTAGAAAAGCTGCGAGACGATTGTGGCTTTCCGGGGATGCGCGTTCTCCAATTCGCATTCAGCAGCGACACGAAGAACGTCGATCTACCGCATAACTATCACTCAAACGTCGTGGTCTATACCGGAACGCATGATAATGACACCACGGTCGGTTGGTTCAAGAGTGTCGCCGGAAAAGGATCAACGCGCGATGCGAAACAAGTCAAACGGGAGCGCGACTTTTGCATGAAGTACCTGAACACTCGCGGCGAAGAGATCTACTGGGACTTTATGCGCGCGGCGCTCTCCTCGGTCGCCGACACGGCGATAGTGCCATTGCAGGATTTGCTCGGGCTGGGCACCGAAGCGCGCATGAATTTGCCCAACAGTACGAAAGGCAACTGGACCTGGCGCTTCAAACGCGAGGCGTTAACCGAAGGTCACGGCGAGCGCCTCGGAGATATGACTGACACTTACGGTCGCGTTCGAAGACATGAAATCGAGAGTATCAAACTCGATCAGGACACATCCGTATAGATGGCGCAGTTGTGCGGCAGATAGCTTAGCGTTATGGGATTCAAGATCAAGCCTATATCTGATCAGATCGGATTGGTCACCGGTGGCGGCACGGGCATCGGTCGCGCGTTCAGCGAAGCTCTGGCAAAGGCGGGGGTGCGAGTTGTCATTGCTGCACGACGCGAAGAGGTGCTTCGCTACACTGCTGAGGAGCTCAATCTGATTTGCAGCGAGGAGCGCGTTTTTACGTACGCCTGCGACATTCGAGATCACTCGCAGATCCGATCTCTAATCAATCATGTCGTCGGGCGATGGCAGAGCATTGACCTGCTTATCAACAATTCGGGCCTCGCGGTTCCGGAAGCCGTGGACCAAATCACCGAAGATGGCTGGGACAAAGTGATGGAGACCAACCTGCGCGGAGTGATGCAGCTGGTTCGCGCAGTTTTGCCGCACATGATCAAAAATGACTTTGGCGATGTCGTGAACGTCTCTTCGCAGGCCGGCAAGCGCGGTTACGCGGATGTGCCTTCATATTGCGCGTCAAAGTTTGGCCTGCTCGGTTACGCGGAAGCGCTGCGCGATCATGTGCGTAAAACTGGCGCGAACATTCGCGTCTTCAACTTCTGTCCGGGCCTTGTTGATGTCGACAATTCAGTGCTCGATGCTGAACCGCGGGCGGGTTTCATTCATGCCTCGAACATGGCGCGCACGCTGATGTACGTGTTGGGGCTGGATCGCAATGTTGTGTTGGAAGACATCAATCTCTATTCGAGATAGGCGAAGGGGACCGACGAAATGCCCAAACCACGCTTGAGCTTCTGGCAGATCTTCAACATGAGTTTCGGCTTCATGGGAATCCAGTTTGGCTGGGGTCTGCAGCTTGCCAACATGAGCGGCATCTATACATATCTTGGCGCTAGCCCGGACGCGGTGCCGCTTTTGTGGCTCGCGGGACCGATGACCGGGCTACTGGTGCAACCCATCGTCGGCTCAATGAGTGATCGAACCTGGAATTGGCTGGGACGTCGTCGGCCCTACTTCCTTACGGGCGCAATACTCGCGAGCATTGCGCTGTTTTTCATGCCCGATTCTTCTGCGCTTTGGATGGCCGCCGGACTGCTCTGGATTTTGGATGCCAGCATCAATGTCAGCATGGAGCCATTCCGCGCCTTCATTGCCGACAAACTAAATGTTGAGCAACGAACCGTCGGCTTCGTGATGCAGAGTTTCTTCATCGGCATCGGCGCCTCGTTGGCAAACGCACTGCCCTGGGTGTTTCGGCAATTTGGCGTGAGCGGAACTACGCGTAGCGGCATTCCTCTCACGGTGCAGTACTCTTTCAAGATCGGCGCGATTGTTTTCTTGCTCGCAGTGTTGTGGACCGTCTTCACGACGAAAGAATATCCGCCTGAGAACATGGAAGAGTTCGAACGGATGCGCCGCCAGACTTATGGAAGCTCCACGGGTCTCGCAAAAATATTCAAGATCATGGCCGAGCTGCTCCGAGAGATTTCCAGCGCCTTCGCCAACATGCCGAAGACGATGAAGCAACTCGCCTTTGTTCAGATGTTTACCTGGCTCGGACTGTTCTGCATGTGGATGTTCTTTGGCCTGACCACTTCGTACCATGTTTTTCGGGCCGGTAACGCCACTGATCCTCGTTTCGCGCTGGGCCAGGAGTGGGGCGGCAATGCTTTCGCTATTTACTCGATAGTTTGTTTCGTCATAGCCTTCCTGCTGCCGAAGTTAGCTTCCATTACTAGTCGCAAGACAGTGCATGCAATCTCACTTATTTGCGGTGGTTTGGGCTTGCTGTCGGTTTACTTCATCCAGGACAAATGGGTGCTGCTCGCTACGATGGTCGGCGTGGGCATCGCCTGGGCTTCAATCCTCTCGATGCCATACGCTATTTTGTCTGGCGCGCTGCCCGCGGCCCGAATGGGTGTCTACATGGGCATCTTCAATTTCTTCATCGTCATTCCGGAAATCATTGCTTCTCTTTTCTTCGGGCGCGTCATTCGCGCGATCTTTGGTGCGAACAGCACGACGGCGCCGCTTTTTATGGTCATGGCCGGCGGTGCGTTCATGCTCATCGCAGCGGCGCTGGTTACGACGGTGCGCGATGTGTCGGACGTGGGTTCACAGAGCGAGATGATAGCGGGAGACGCGCAAGAATTGCTCACGATTCCCGAGTCGTCGCAGCCGGTGCCGAGTACAGGTTTGATCGATGGAGATTAGAGCGCCTTGAAAGGAGCACAGCTAGCCAGGAAGAAAGGAATCGGAATGAAATCAAATTGGAGGAAATCGTGCGGAGGCCTTTGGTGTTTTGGAGCTGCGCTTGTTTTAGCGGCAGTCACGGTTTCATTGACCCCGGCGCAGCAACCGGCCCGCGATGTATCGAAAGAGGCAGCCCGGTTATCGCGTGACTGGGTGCGCGACGGCGTTATTTATCAGATCTACGAGCGCGACTTCTCGCCGGAAGGGACCTTCAACGGCGTCACCGCGCAACTTGATCGCTTGAAAGATCTCGGCGTCACAATCCTTTGGTTAATGCCGGTTCATCCGATTGGCCGGGAGAAGAAGAAGGGAAGCATCGGCAGTCCTTACGCCGTGCGCGACTACTACGCCATCAACTCCGACTACGGCACTAGGGATGATCTGAAGAGACTGATCAGCGAAGCGCACCGACGGGGAATGAAGGTGATCATCGACATCGTTGCCAACCACACCGCCTGGGACAGTGTCTTGATGAAGCATCCCGATTGGTACAAGCACGACGCCAGCGGCAAGATCACTTATCCGTACGATTGGTTCGACATCGCCGCGCTCAATTACACGAACGTTGAATTGCGCCATTACATGACCGAGATGCTCAAGTACTGGTTGCGAGAGTTTGATCTCGATGGCTTTCGCTGTGATGTTGCCGGGGAGATTCCCACAGACTTTTGGGAGAACGCCCGCGCGGAGTTGGAAAAGATCCGGCCCGACATTGTGATGCTAGCCGAAGCCCACAAAGCAGATTTGCTGGTCAAGGCATTCGACCTCGATTACTCATGGCCGCTGCATGGCACGTTGACCGACGTCTTGCAGGGCCGCGGCGGCGCCTCTGATTTGCGGCGCTCATGGGAAGAAGAAGCCCGGGAATGGCCGCGCGGCTCGCTTCATCTGCGCTTCTCTGACAACCACGACGAGCGGCGGGCGATCGCGCGCTTTGGCGAGCCGGGAGCACTCGCCGCCTCGGCTCTCATGTTCACGCTCGATGGAGTGCCGTTGATTTACAACGGCATGGAAGTGGGCGATACGACCGAATCCGGCGCGCCGGCGTTGTTTGAAAAGATGCCAATCTTTTGGCCGATTTCCGAACGGCGGCCCGAGTTTCCGCGGTTCTACAAACAGATGGTGGCGTTGCGACGATCGAGCAGCGCGCTGCGGCGCGGCTCGCTTGACTGGCTCAGGAATTCTGATGAGTCCCGCGTAGTAACCTATCTTCGACGGAGCAGCGACGAAGAGGTGTTGGTCGCTCTGAATTTTTCTAACCGGCCATTCTTCGGCAGCGTGGAGATTGGCAGTAGCGATGCTTACCGCGAAATCACGCCCTACGTTGGTTCGCCGCAACCGCCCGATGCTCCGGCACCCGCGAACATCGGAGCGAAACGAGCAGCAGGCTTGCCTGCGATCTCGCTTGACGCGTGGGGATATCGAATTTTTCGGCGGACATTGAAATGAGAAGTCGCGCCGCGCGAGTTTCTTTGAAAAAATGACTGACTCAGGCAACAGCGCTACGAATGAACGTGCGCAGGCGGGCTGCGTGTTTGCCGCTGATCTTGGTGGCACGCACCTGCGGGCGGCGACCGTCAGCGCGAATGGCCACATACATTTTCGTCACAAACAGGACACTCCGCGCGCCGAAAGCCCTGGCGAGATTGTTGCCGCGCTGATGAATGCAACGCGCGAGTGCGAGCAAAAGGAAACAGACGCAGGCGAGCGAATCCGGGCAATATCCGTCGCCGTACCTGGCACCGTGGACGCTAAGGCGGGCGTTGTTGTGAAGGCCCCCAATCTTCCCTGTCTGGACGGTTTTCGCTTGGCGGCGGCAGTTGAGAAAGAGTTCAACTTGCCCGTGACAATTGAAAACGACGCCAATGCCGCAGCGGTTGGAGAGATGTGGCAGGGCTCAGGACGTGGGCACTCGGCAATCGTTTGCGTGACGCTGGGGACCGGCGTTGGCGGCGGAATCATTCTGGATGGAAGATTGTGGCGCGGCGCGAACGAATCGGCGGCAGAGATTGGTCACATGGGCGTGGATCCGTTTGGGGGCGTAGCGTGCACATGTGGCAGTCGTGGCTGCCTCGAGGTCTATGCGTCGGCAACTGCAATCGTGCGCATGGCGCGTGAAGCTCGACCGCGCTTCGCCGGTTCGACGCTATATGAATGCGACGAACTCACTGCGGAGCAGGTTTATCGCGCCGGCGTTAAGGGAGACGACCTGGCGCTCGAAGTCTTTCGGCGCATGGGGGTCTATCTCGGAATCGGATTGGCCAATCTCATAAATGTGCTGAACCCGGAAGTGATCGTGATCGGCGGCGGTGTGGTCAACGCCTGGGAGTTGTTCGAAAAGCACATGCTGCAGCAAGTGGCCGAGCGCGCCTTTCCGTTGCCCGCCGCCAAAGTGAAAATTGTGCGTGCCGAATGCGCCGACGACGCCGGATTATTGGGCGCGGCACGATTGGCATTTACCGCGGACGATCGACCCGCTTAGTTTACGGAACTTTCGCTTGTACATTCGATTTAGAGGTTACGAAATGAACAAACGCCTGTCGGCAGTCCTTTTTCTAATCGCATTGGGGACGCCGGTGTTCGCGCAGGAAATTTCCGGGCTTGAGAAAATCGGCTCGGTTACAAGTTTCACGAAGAACGACAAGAGCGTCACGCTCAATTGTCAGGACAACTCGCAGGTTCGGCTAACGATCCTTGCTCCAGACCTGATTCGCGTTCGCGCTTCATTCACGAAAGCAATTCCGGCCAGAGACCATTCATGGGCCATCGCGAAAGAAGACTGGACGGCACCGCGATGGAGTGTCAAGGAAACCGCCGAAACCATAATCGTTTCGACCGATGAAGTCGAAGTCGTCGTGCATCGGTCACCTTTACTGATTGATTTCCGCGACGCGCGGACAAACGAAACCATCAATGCCGACGAACAGCCGATGGCCTACGATGGCAAAGGAACTCTGACAGGAATCCTTTTTGATCCTGCCGCGGGGATGTTCGTGGCTGCGGCGAAAAAGCTCGGGTTCGATGAGCATTTTTACGGCCTTGGCGAAAAGGCCGCGCGGCTCGACAAGCGGCGCGGGTTCTTTGTTAACTGGAACTCTGACACTCCTGGCTATGCAGAAGGAAAGGATCCGATTTATCAAACGATTCCGTTCTACCTTGGCTTGCAGAACGGCGCCGCTTACGGAATCTTTTTCGATAACAGTTATCGCAGCTATTTCGATTTCGGGCGGCTATCGCAGGAGCGCATATGGTTTGGCGCCGAGGGCGGCGAGCTGAATTACTACTTTTTCTACGGCCCTTCGATCAAAAAGATTCTCGCTCGGTATGCCGACCTGACCGGCCACATGCCGCTCACGCCGCTGTGGGCTCTGGGTGTTCAGCAGTGTCGCTACAGTTACTATCCGCAGTCCGTAGTAGAGGAGGTCGTGCGGCAGTATCGTGAGCGCGATCTTCCGCTGGACGTGATCTATCTCGATATCCATTACATGAACGGCTACCGCGTCTTCACTTTCGACACGAACCGGTTTCCGGATCCAAAAGGACTGACTGAAAAGCTCGCGAAACAGGGCGTCAAGGCAGTGGTGATTGTCGATCCCGGCGTGAAGTATCAACCTCCCGCGGCCGGCGCGGCGCCGATCAATTCGTCGAAGCCGGAGCTTGAAACGCCGGATCAGCGCTACTACGTCTTCGATCAGGGAGTGGCCCGGAACTATTTTCAAACTCGCAAGAGCGGTCAACTGTTCATTCCCAAGGTCTGGCCTGGTGACAGCGTCTTTGTCGATTTCACTTTGCCGGAGGCGCGGCGATGGTGGGGCGATCTGCATCGCGCCTACACGGACAACGGCGTTGCGGGCATCTGGAACGACATGAATGAGCCATCGGACTTTATTGATCAGGCTGGCAAGAATCAGGTCGATGTCGTCAGTTATGATGAAGGCGACAAGTCAACCCACGCAAAGAATCGCAACGTCTTTGCGCTGTTGGAGGCGCGTGCGACCTACGAGGGGCTTGCTCGACTGCAGCCGGATCGACGGCCCTTCGTAATCACCCGCGCTGGCTACGCCGGCATTCAGCGCTATTCGACGATGTGGACTGGCGATACGAACAGCACCTGGGAATCGCTGGCACTGAACGTTCCGATGTTCACGACGCTCGGCCTTTCGGGCGAGCCGTTTGTCGGCAGTGACGTTGGTGGTTTCATCGGCCGCGGCAATTGCGAATTCCTCGTGCGTTCTTACCAGATCGCTTTCCTTGCTCCTTTCTTTCGCAATCATCACGCCATCGACGGTTACGATCAGGAGCCCTGGCGCTTTGGGAAATACTACGAAGACATCATTCGCAAGTATCTGAAGTTGCGATACGAGTTGCTGCCATTTCTCTACACAACGCTGGAAGAAGCGCACCGCAACGGCACTCCGCTCTTTCGGCCGTTGATGCTCAACTATCAGGACGATCCGAATACCTACAACCTGGACGACGAGTTCATGATCGGCGCCGACTTGTTGGTTGCCCCAATCGTCAAACCCGACGTCACGCAGCGTTTGGTCTATCTACCGAGAGGCCTCTGGTACGACTACTGGACTAATAAGAAATATGCTGGCGGAACGATGATCCGCGTCGATGCGCCGCTGGCGACCGTGCCGATGTTTGTGCGCGGCGGCGCGATTATTCCCACCGGGCCCGCCATGCATTACCTCGGCGAGAAACCTTTCGATCCGATCACCTTTGGGATCTATCCGGACGACAAGGGTTTGGCTTCGACCACGCTTTACGAAGACGACGGCCTGAGCCCTGCATACACGCGGGGAGTGTTTCGGCGGACTACGGTGTACGTGAGGCGCGCAGCCAACGGTTATGTTGTCAGCGTTGGCGCACCGTTAGGTCAATACAATCCGGGCACGCGACAGTTTAGCTTTCTTATCAAATCTGTCCCGCCTGGCAGAGTTGTTAACGCCACCGATGACGGACAAGCCCGGCAGATTGAAATCAAATAACCAGGACTACCGAAGCGCGAGCCAGGTGCCGCCCGCTAACGAACTCAAACGACAGATCGGTCTTCGCACGGCCACGGCTCTCGTGGTTGGCGAAGTCATTGCGGTGGATCTTTTTCACAAGGAGCATCGCTGCTCGCCCAGAATTTCGACCGTGCATCACTCGCTGCGAAGGGACTTCCATACGAGCGGCTTGACCAGTTGACCCTAGACATCCTGCTGGGCGTGCGCTGAATATTCCGCGGTCGCGAAGAGCAACGCATGATAGAAACCGCCCCCCAAACGTCCCCAGTGATACGCAAATCAGGCAATGCATGCACGGTATGCAGCGCATGCACGTACATTTTTTCTGAGCAATTTTGTAAGTATTGAAAATAAAGGAGCGTTAATTTAGATTCCCAAGCTGGATGTTGCGGGTTCGATCCCCGTCGCCCGCTCCAATTTTCCTCTGTAATTCGTAAAGTCAATTTTCAAACGTTAGAGAAATTCTACAGGCTCACGAGCCACAATCACTTCACGATCGGACTTTCGCAGGCTGGAGTGGACCACCCCGAAAGCGTTCAGAGAAATGCTGTAGCTTTAGCTGAGGTGCATGCGGCGCAGGAGACTCTCATAGCGCGGATCTGAGCCTAAGGGAGCAAACATCGGGTCAACTTTGAAATAGATCATCTCAGTCGAGTGGTCGCTGTAGGCCTTTTCTAACCACTCAAATGCTTTCTCTTTGTCGCCCAGGCCCAGGTAAATCAAAGCGATGTCGTACGGCGGCACGTATTGGCGTTGAGCCAGTTCCTGTAACTTCGCCAGCGCGGTCAACGCTTCAGTCTTCTTGCCTGACACCGCCAGCACGTGCGCGATGTGCGCATTTATCTGCGGCGTGTCACCGGCAATCTCGAGCGCCTTGTTGTACTCGACGAGAGCCTCTTGATAGCGACGCTCTTGCACGTAAGCCAGTCCCAGGCGGAGGTGCGTGCGCATAAAGTCTTTATCCAAATCCAGCGCACGCTGGTACTGCTTGATCGCTTCGTCGTATCGACCTTGGTAATAATCGATTCGCCCGAGGTTAACGTTTGTGATCAGTTGCAGCGGATCAAGCTGCAGCGCGCGCTGCATCTCAGCGCGTGCATCGTCCAGCCGGCCCATCGCCAGCAAATTCAGGCTGCGCCAATGATGCAGCAAAGGTTGATTCGGGTTCAGCGCGATCCCTTTCTGAAACTGCTCCTCGGCCCCCGCCCAATCCCATTCGTAAAATGATTTCACCTGACCGAGCGCGGCGTAAGCCTCGGCCAGCGTGTCGTCGATCGCGAGTGCCTTCTCTGCCGCTGCTTTCGCTTTCGGGAAGGCGTCATTGGGCGACGCGAGGGTGAAGAAGCTTAGCAGGGTGTAGGTATCAGCCAACCCGACATAAGCAAGCGAGTAGTTTGGATCCTGACTGACCGCACGTTGAAAATATTCGAGCGCTCTATTAAGGCTCTCAACCGTCCGCTTGTTCCAGAAGTATCGTCCCTTGAGGTAAGCCTCATATGCGTCACTGTTCGTCGTGTAACTTTTTGTTAGTCGCGCGTCGTCGTTCCTTCCGGTCATCGTGCGGATGGTCGTACGCGCAACTTTCTCGGCAATTAGGTCTTCAACCGCGAAGATGTTGGTGAATTTCTCATCGAAGCGATCGGCCCACAAGGCGGTACCGTCGCTGGTCTGCACTAGTCGCGCCGTCACGCGCACGCGGTCGCCAATCCGCTGCACCTGTCCTTCAAGCACGACGTCAACGCCCTGCTCGCGCCCGGCCGCGAGCGGATCGATCGCGGCACTCTGATACTTTGCGACGGCGCCAGTCTGACGCACGACGACTTGCCGGGTTTGACTGAGACTGGTGATTAGCGCGTCCGCTAAACCCAGGCTCAAGTAGTCATCCCCTTTTTCGGCGCTTAGGATTCTGAATGGAAGCACAGCAATTGACTTCGGCGCGATGGATGTTGCAAGGCTACTGACCGTAGGCGGCCGATTGGCGCGCCATATAACGAGGGTTAAACCCAATCCGACCACGAGAGCGGCAGCTATCCACCGATCACGACTGTACGATGCGCGCCGCCTACCAGGTTCGTAAGCGGTTTCCTGAGGGGTTGTGACTTGTGTTTGGCCGTACGGAAGTGTCGCGGCGCTCGCAGGCGCCATCGGCGGTGGTATCAATCCGTTTGCTTTGGTTACCTCGCCAACAAAACGAAACCCTCGCTTGGCTACGGTCTCGATGTATTTGCTCGCGCCGGGATCATCGCCGAGCGCCTTACGCAGCGCGTGGATGATTACATTTAGATTGCTTTCCTCAACGATCGTGTCCGGCCACACATGCGCAATGATCTCCTCTTTTCTCACGAGATGGCCGCTGTTCTGAACCAGTAGCTTCAGCATCTCAAGCGCCTTCGGTGTTAGCGCGACAGCGCTGCCCTCACGAAGCAGAGTATGTTCCGCTGGGTCGAAGCGAAAGGGGCCGAATTGATAAGTTTCGTGTGCCTGCAAGCGACAAACCTTCGCGCAAGAATTTTTTAAGAGTTATTAAAGAAGATCCAAGACTGCCTTAAAGATTATTGACAGCGAGTTACAGTATCCCCTACCCGTAATCAAGCCGCGAACGGGCGAATCATAATCCGTCGCTTTCGCCCCGCGCAAGTCATGGTGTCGAGCGTTCCTATGGGCGATGCAACCAAATCGAGGGTTCGGACAAATTGGCGAGATCGGTTTCTTCAGGTTATAGCTTGAATTCGAACCGTGGTTACCGGACTCTCGCTTTGGTTGCATCTCGCTTCAGTGCCAGTACTCAGAACGGAGAAAGGTAGGTGCTCTATGTTTTGGCTCAAACTGTCCACGGCATCCTTCGCGGCATTGCTCGCGATTCTGTTGGTTCCTCTGTC
>Ga0137393_10000878_pt1 | contig 18795 bp, 27 predicted proteins | sample 15con2h34BmetaG_FD_101396 | JGI IMG/M metagenome (GOLD analysis project Ga0137393, IMG submission 101396) | Vadose zone soil microbial communities from Angelo Coast Range Reserve, California, USA - 15con2h3.4B metaG | ecosystem: Environmental > Terrestrial > Soil > Vadose zone > Saprolite...
ATGGACGGCTCAAAATGAAACAGGCGTGGAGCACAGTGCGTTCGCGCCGTTTGTGAGATCGTAAAATGGAAATAGCGATTCTAATTTGTGCGTTAGTCACAACGGTCGCCGCTGTTGTGGCATTGGCTCCGGTATTCGGGCTCGATCTCCGCATCTGGGGAAGGTCTACTCTGCCTGCTGAGGTCTCTGCTATTCCCGCCGACAGAAAGAAGCCGAAAGGAGTGCGGCTGGCCTTAAGCCTCTCGATATTGAGTGTCTGTATGTCAGCATTTGCTGCTTACCATTTCTTTAACCCGAGAATTTTAGAGAAGATCATCGAGAAACCCATAGATAGAGTTGTTGAGAAACAGGTGCCCGTACCATGTCCAAAACCGAAACAATCTACATCCGGGATTGACGTTCAGCCAGGAGCGCGAGTTGAGGGTAATGCCAACGCCCCTAATAGCATGGCCGCTGGAATTAACACAGGGACAATGATGCAGGGGGATGTCTCACCGCAGTTCTCCACATCAGCCACTCGCAATGAACCGAAGAATGGAAAGTTTGAAACAACGTTCACTGTTAATGTCACCAGCAACCACATTTTTACGATGCAAATTGTTGTCACTGGCCACTACATTGCAGATTTTGATGCTCTTCCGGAACCTGCGGCCGGAGCGTTTGGGGTAACCTCACAGATGCTCGGCGAAAGCGTTAGTTCCACTCGGGCGTCTGGAAGTTTACAGAACGTCAGTGCAGGCAGGTACTTCGTGACAGTAACAACCACCCAGGCCGACAATGTTCAATTGCACGTGATCAACTAAGCTACTTCTGTGGCGGGATTGACTTCTCCCGGTACTGCTCATGAGTCATTGGCGCGTCGTCCACAATTAGAAATTCCTGTCCGCAGCGTTCGCAAGTCTCCCTGCCCATCATGACCTCATCGAACAATGCGGCTTTAGGCGTCCGCGTTTCTATTCCGCAGTGTGGGCAAATAGCCTTATTCATGGACCTCCTTTGGTGGCGGGATCAATTCTTCGGCCTCCACTTGCTCAGCCAGTGACATTTGGGTCCACGGACATCCCCCAGCGCTTTAAGAGCCACTCAGGGACGTAGCATCGATCTTTGTTGCGTTCGCACCACTTCCTCAGCTCGCATGATCCTTCGCAAGCCCCCTCGTGCAAGCCGAGTCTTCGGACTTCTTTTTCAAAGTCGGTAGGGCCTTGCGGGCGAATCTCGGCGAGGCGACCGCTGGCCCAGTTCGGCTTCCGGGAATAATGGGCCATATTGGACTCTCGCTTCACGATTCGACAAGATGATACGTTGTGGCGCCGGTGCAAGTACAGATTCTCTCTGGCGCCCAATCATTCGACGCACGCGGGCCGCAACCATTCAAGGAGTAAGATACGCAGCGCTGACACTTATTCAGTCCGAGGTTGATACATGCGTTATATCGTTGCGCTTCTCCTGCTGTTGTCGTCGTTCGCGCTCGCGGTGGGTGGTCACTCCGGGTCGCACCATTCGTCTAGGCCGCATTCCTCGAAGTCCCACCCAGTGAAGCCCAAGAAAGACAAAGGCAACAAGACCGTGCACGTAAATGGCTACTATCGGAAGGATGGCACCTACGTGGCACCATATGATAGGAGCGCTCCTGGCACGGCCACCAGTTCGGCGTCAGGTATTGGCGCAACTGACGCTGCCGGCCGTTCCTATCGGAAGGGTCACGTTGCACAGGGTTACGTCGTACATCCTTCCGTCGCGATTGACAAGCGTGGAAAAATAAAGCGCAGTACGGCAGCCAAAGCGGCGTTTGAACGGCAGTCGCCATGCCCTTCCACTGGGAGAACAAATGGGCGATGCCCAGGTTACGTTGTCGATCACGTGATGCCGCTCGAATGCGGTGGTGCGGACAACCCTTCCAACATGCAGTGGCAGACTACATCTGACTCAAAGGTCAAGGACAAGACTGAGCGGGCATGTCGTCTCTGATTGTGAAGCTTTGAGGGGTTAATAAAGAAACAGCCTCCTTAAGTCTTGCTGGCGACCGCTGCGCGAAGACAGGCGCCGAATTTCCACAACCAGATGTTCATTGGTCATGAGCGCTTGACTCTCGCGCTACAATTGCACTTAGAACCGGATAGCTGTCGGCGACGGTCGATGGTGATAAGGGGGATGTCTCCCGCTTCCCCCTTCCAGTCTTCACAAAAAAGCGGGATGTCACCGGGAGGGTGGCGCGCGTGTCTACTGCAACAATAAAACCGGCGAAGGGTGCTAGAAAGCAAAAGACTTCAACGCGGACAGCGAGTGGGGCCGCGGAAAATGCTATTACGTCTGCTCGTGAGTTATGGTTGGGTCCGCCTGATGGTTTTGGAGAATTTGAGAACGAGACATGGGCCTGTGAGAGCTCAACCGCAGAAGCCATTCACGGCACGAAACCTGAAAAACGACGTTCAGCCTTTTATCATGGATTCGATGAATGGAGAAAGAAGCTGTGTGCTTCGGCATCCAGGTACTACAACACGTGCTTTGAGATTGTGCGGGCGAATAGGGCTGAACATGATGGGGCCAACCCTGCCGAGTTTGCGATGGCAGTTACGGCGAAGGACCTTTCGACGTTCTTGAGGCTAAGTTCATTAGAGGGGAAGCAGGGGACACGAGAAATCGGCCTCAATGGCCGCGTGCGTGAGTTTGTCCGGAACGTGTGTCTCAACTACCCTGATTTTCAGCTCTTAGAGGCAGAGAAGCGGGAGGCATCCCTTTTACCGAGGTGGCCCTGGGGCCGCACTCTCGGCGCCTTGATCGCCCGAGGGCCAAGAACACCGGCGGATGGAGACGAATCCACCACGCTCACCCTTGAAGAGAGTGAGCAGTTTATTCTCGGGGCAGAAGAAACACTCATCAAGGACCTGCGCCGCGCGATCGCCCACGTTCACCGGATCGCATTGGTAGATCTCGGACGGGTGGGCGGACAACTCACTGGAAGTTCAACAAACGAGCGCGAATCTCGCATTCGGCCACTCTTGGAACGCAAGGGCTGGTCCACCAACGATTGGGCGGTTGATTCCGGCTTAGATTTTCACACTGTCTCTGATTATCTAGAAGGCAAGACACGACCATATGCAAACACGCGAACGAAATTGGCGAAATCGCTGGGCATAGACATCACCGAACTGCCCCGCTAGCAGCAACCCGACTTCTGACTTCCCGCCTAACTATCCGAAACCTTCCAACACTCTCCCATGGCTATCAGAATTTCCTGGCCGTAAGCTTAGAGCACGATCAATTGTTGCTCTCTACCGAACTGCTGGAGGACCCGAATATCCGGCAGCCGTATCCTGGATACAGCACCCAGGCAACCGGGAAACTGAAGAAGAACTGTGCCCACAATGAAAGTATGCCTACTGAGTCGATTAGAAGTTGAGCAGCTTGAGCATTACGGTCAGACACCAAGCTGCAAGCGACATCGCCACATTTCTCAGCGGGAGTCCGATGAGGCGGTGAGCCGCGGCGAACTGGTGCGCACGAGCGGGCCTGGTCGACCGCGAGCGAGCTGGACCGCGTCTGTTCAGCTCGGGCGGCTGCATGTAGTCCAAAACGGTACCGGCCACACTGCCGTGCAGCCACGTCCATGGGCGGTTTACGACTGGGTCCGGGGCCCACGCTGGCAACAAGGCCACTCGGGAGCGCGCTCTGGTCCGGGACGTTCCGTTGGAACATTCGCAGCCCTAACGGGCTCAGCAGTGGAATAGCGGACTATCTTCAACACGCTAACGGGCGGACAAATCGCCAGTCTTCGCGTGGGTTTGAGTCTGAAATGGAGGGGTCGATGGAAGCACGCATAACAGTTCGTGAGTATGCCGCGCAGAAGGGGGTCACCCTGGGAACAGCGTACCGCCGGATATGGGAAGGGCAGATCAAAGCCGAGCAATTTTACGGTAGGTGGCTGATCTCGCCGGACGAGAAGCCCGAAGCTGCCGTTCGGGAACCTACGACCTTAGAAGTCGCTAGAAGCTAAGAGACCACGCTTCGTGGGTAGGATTGTGTTGCTGAGAAACAACTGAATGAGGCCCGAATGCTCTCGGGCCTTTCTCTTTTGGGTACGGAACATTTTGAGCTTTCAAAAAACTAAGGCGGCCTGGCGGGCCGCCAAAGAAGGACAACTGTCTTGGACAAATCGAACTCTACCACCTCCACCGAACAATTTCAAACCCGGAAAACCCGCCGGGTCTTTACAGCAACATCAACAGTGGAGTCCCTCCATCGCGCCGCAGTTGTGGGTGCCTTGGAAGCAAAACTCCGAGTTGCACGGTATCGAGCGCGCGTGCTCTTTACAGACAGAGCGGACCTCCTCACTGGGATTCTGACTCGATTGCAGAGCACTATCGAGGAACTGGCCGCGATGCCTACACGAGAGAATATAGACGAGGACTCTGAACACGTTGGCGTGATCGCGCGTCGCGCGATGGCGCAGATGGCTGAAGAGCAGCGCGCGGGAGCCGGTTTATGAAAAGATGCGTCAACCCAGAGAGCCTGGAAGCGCTCGAGAGTCGGGACAAGGAGCGCCTTCGCGCGATCACCCTCACCTACATTCAGAACCGTCGCGAACGCGGCGCGACTGCTGACGAAATCTGCGCAGCGCTCGGAATGGTTCACAACTCAATCGCCCCGCGGGTCAGCGAACTGAAGTCGAGAGGGATCATCACGGAGCTTTACGATGCGAGCGGGAAGCGAGTCCGTCGAAAGACTCGCCAGGGATGTGCAGCGGGCGTCTTCGTTGTTTCTGAGCGCGGGCGTGAGAACTTAAAAGCGCCCTGTTCATTGTTTGGCAGTCTGGCGCCGGAAAGCTGCGCGGGGGACTGATGGCGATCGAAAAGCCCAACTGGTTCCGGATGGATCCGGCCAAGTTCCTTTCTGACGCCCAAGTCGACGTCATGAGCACTTTGGAACTTGGCGCGTGTTTCCGGCTCATGTGCCGGCAGTGGATCGATGGCAGCATTCCTGACGACCAGCGGCTACTGACCCGGCTATGCCGCCTCGATGCGGAAGAGATGGGTCAGGCATGGGTCACGCTTGCGCCGTTCTTCCCATTGATCGAGCCAGGAAGGCGGGCGAACCGATTCATGTGGCTGGAGCGCGAGAAAGTGATCGCGGACCTTGAGCGCAAGAGTGACGAAGGGACTCGCGCGGCACGCAAACGCTGGGATGAAGCGAAAAAGGGCAATGGCATACCCAGTGCCATAGCCAATGGGTCACCTATGCCAGAGGCAATGCAAGAACAGAACAGAGTAGAACAGAACAGAGTAGAGAATACTTTCCCGCAAACTCCGTTTGCGGACGCCCCTGCGATTCTGTCGAACCATGCTAAGAACTCCAAACCAACGCAAGCCCAAGTGGAACGTCTGTATAGCCTTTACCCGCGGAAACGGGACAAACTGGCGGCCAAGAAGGCAATCGCGAAAGCCACCATGGTCGTCATGGGCGGCGATGCTGACCATCCAGCCATGCCCGTTGACGATGCACTCGACTACCTTGCACAGCGCGTGACCCTTTACGCGGAGCGTGTTCGAAGCTGTGATCCAGACTTCATCCCGTATCCGGCAAGTTGGTTCAACGCCGGAGCCTTCTGGGACGACGAGAGAGACTGGGGCAAAAAGCCGAACGGCAAGCCTCCAGCGGGGGTGGCTCTCCCTGACAATTACATTCCGCCTAGTGAGCAAATCCGGCGCGAGCGTGCAGGGGTGAGCCAATGAGCACAGTCATGGATCACAACATCGAGCGTCACCTACCAGCTAACCCTGACGCCGAGCGGAGCGTACTGGGTGCAATCCTGCTCGATCCGAAAGCCTACGATGAAGCGTCCGCGCTCGGTCTGACCGCCTCGGATTTTCTGCTCGATTCACACCGGCGGATCTACTCGCGCATGATCGAACTCGCTGAGTCGTCGCGACCTATCGATACCATCACACTCATCGAGGAACTAGCGCGGCACAAAGATTTGCAAGCGATTGGAGATGTGCCTTACGTTTCGAGCCTGCTCGAGGGAGTTCCCGACCGCCCGAGCATCAAGCACTACGTCAAGATCGTGCGCGAGAAGGCCGATCTCAGAAAACTGATCCTCGCCTGCAATGCGACTGTTGCCACAAGTTCTGAAGGCTCGTCCTCGCGAGAGTGCATCGCTGAGCTCAGCGAGAGACTGCTGCAAATCCAGACTGGCTCAGACGATGCGCCAGCGGAGCGGGTTTTGAAATTTTCGGACGCGGTTTACAGCGAGTGGGAGCTGCTTGCAGATGGCTCGGATTCTGTCATTGGCTTGACGACAGGCGTTGATTCTTTAGACCTCGTCACTACCGGAATACGCCCAGGCGAGACCTGGGCAATCGGTGGACGCACCGGAGACGGCAAAACGTCTCTGGCCTTGCAGATCGCCGCGGCGAACTCCCGGCGGGATGTACCGGTTGGCTACTTCTCGATCGAGATGAGTAAGGGCGAACTGCTCCAAAGGCTGTGGTCGCACGAGGGAAGGATCCCTTTCGGCGTCATCCGTAACCCCCGATGTGCCAGCGCCGACATTCGATCTCAGGTGCTTCGAGCAATGACGACTGTAGGCCGATGGCCGCTGTTTGTCGCGGAGGACGGTTCGCTCTCGCTTCAAAAGCTAGTGGCGAAGGCGCGGCTGCTGATCCGCCAAGAAAAGCTCGGACTGCTCGTCGTCGACTACGTGCAACTCATCTCGGCGATTGCCCCGAACGAGCGGGAACGGATCACCAAAATTTCCGGCCAGATACGCGCCCTCGCAAAAGACACAGGCGTCCCGATCGTAGCAGTAAGTCAGTTGAATCGCCCAAAGGACCGAAATCTGAATGAGCGACCAAACAAATTTTCGCTGCGGGAGTCGGGAAGTTTGGAAAATGATGCGAACACGATCTTGCTGATCTACCGGCCTACCGACGACTTCGGTCGGCCAACCGGAGACGACGAAATCGTGATTGCAAAGCAGCGGAACGGTCCGGTGGGCAACGAGAAGGTGTTTTTCGATTCGAAGACGATGACATTTTTCGAGAGGACAACAGCTTGAGGACGAGTTGGCAGAGTCTTAATTCGGTGTTGCTGCGCTCGAAACTGCCTAGAAGGGCATTTGAGCGCGATAGTACGGGAGCCCTTCCCCTAGGCGTAATCGTAGTCGGACGGGATGGCCGTTCCCGCACTGTACGGAGTCATCAAACCGCCATTCGCTCATCGGTATCGTGGTGGCAAGATTGGATTTGGCGACATCCCAGACTGCATGAATCTGCTTCCGAGATTTACAACTGCTATCGCCGCATTCTGCTTCTACACCGACGAGATCGAGCACATTATGTAAGTACGGGTCGGGCGTTTCTAATATGTGGTTCTGGAGGTCTGATTCCGAATACGACATCACAAGCCCGCATTCGGAGCATAGAAAGGCTGCTGTTGTCGAGGGCTTGGGCCAGCCTCCAAGATCAGCAATTGCTCCTGTGTGGATGGGAGATGGGACGGGAATGGGCGCTGAGCAACCTTGGTGCTCATGGCGAAGAACCCATCGGATATAGCTATTCATCGGATTCCCTTCTCACGGAACTGGGCGCCAATTCTATGCCGCCCTTGGCACTTCAGCAACAGTCCGAACGTGATCGGTTAGCCCCGCTTCCATCGCGGGAGTGACCGCCGAGAAGGCTGATTGTTGGTGTAGGGGACTACCCCACCGCTTAGCGGTCTTGGACCGCATGGATTGCATGGAGGGGGCTCACCGTAAGCGGTGGGCCTTTTTGTTGCAGCAAATTCGCACCTGCTGACTTGCGCAGAAGGGCAGCAGATTAAACCGAAGAGGTACCCTGCAAAATACAGCTCTGCTGACCAACGTGGCAAAGACTTACCTCGACCACACATGGTCTGTCGGCCAGGTCACCCCGGCTCTCTCGGAGACCAGGTTAGTCCCTACAATTTTCACTCTTGAATGTTCTGGCGGGACTGGCTGGGCATGGGAGAGCTGCCTGACAGATAACTCCGCCGGTAATAGCTCGATCGGGGCGACGGTACTAGAGGCAGGGGAAGCGAACGGCGCCGCCGTCGACGGCTTGCAAGGCCGGTTGAATTTCAACTGGTCTACGGTATCTCAGGGCCACATCATCACCTTGGTAAATGCGACACCATTAAAGACCATGGCAACTGCCGGGAATCGTCCTCTCGCGGATGCCAACGATACCTATATCGGGTTGGATGGCTCCGCCGGCGGGCAAGCCACCACGGCTGCCCAACTTGCCTTTGGTTCTCCTATTGCCATTTCGAACTACATTGGAAGCCTTCCCGATAACACAAGCTGGCTGGAAAGACTGACGGCCTCGCTGAAGAGCTTCAAGATTCCGATCACCACGAACTCGCAGATCACATCGACATTGGCCAACGGAACCGCACCTCTAGTAGTCACCAGTCAGACGCGCGTATCGAACTTGAAGACTGGCGGGAACCCCATTCTCATGAATTGTGGGACCACCATCGCATGCTCGGTCACAACTCTACTAAATAGCATGGTCGTAACGGGCTCTTTCCCGCTGACGGCTGGGGCGGCAAGCATAACCGGCCTTCCTTTTACAAATACCAACTTCATCTGTCTTACCAACGACGCCACGACTGCGGCAAACGGCTCAAACATGAACCAGACGGGGAATACGACTGCCACGGCTTCCGGAACAGGCACGGATAGGTTGAGTTTCGGATGCTTTGGAAACTAACGGCCGCACGGACAGCCAGGTCTAATGATGCAATGTCAGAAGAAAAAACGAGACGGAAGCCCGTGCGGAGCGCACGCGTTATCGGGTAAGAAGTGCTGCGCTATGCACGCGGAGCCGGGCAGGGCTGCCGAGCTTGGCAGCAAGGGTGGACGCAGACGGGCGGTCTATGACCCTAAGGGCCTAAAGGAATATGCCGCACCCACAAATGCGGCCGATTTGCGAGACTTGCTCGCGCAGTCAATCATCGAGATACGATCCGGAAAACTGGACCCCAAACTAGCCAACTCGATCAGCTACTTGGGGACGGGCTTTTTGCGAGCCGCGGAATTGGCGGATATTGAGGCTCGGCTCATGAAGTTAGAGAGAGAGATCCCGACCGAGGAACACAATGACAACCCTTAAGAGCCGGGTCGAGCGAGTGGAGAGGGCGCACCGATTTCGTGCGTGGTTGCAGTACGAGCGCTTCCTCGAAAGCCTGACCGAGGAGCAGTTGACCGCTTACGCTCGGCACGGATGCTTGCCCGAACCGCTACCGGAGCCATTGCCAATAGGCAAGAGTCAACTTGACAGTTTGGACCGGAAGAGCCTGATCAAGTTATGGCGGGAAAATGATCGCATCTACCGAGGACGCAGCAGGGAAGAAATGCTCAGCTTCGCGATTCACGGACATTGGCCGGAACAGCCGTGTGATCAGCGCTGCGACACGGCCCGCGGTTAACGAAAGAGCCGCAACTTAGGAAGCGATGGAGGCAAAGAATGATCATCACCGACAATGACACCCTAACGCAGCTGTGGGACTGGGCGAGTACACCACCGGGCCAGACCAAGGGGAAGACGGACAGCCAGCAATCCGCGTTCAAGTTACTTCTTGACGTTCCTGGCGGAATCGAGTTCATCATCTACCGGCCCGCAGAGGAGATCGAAGAATTGGGAAGGCGGAAGGTTTGCTCGGCCAACTTGCCCATGCTCCTGCGCGAGATGGCAGGCGTTGAATCGAAAAGGCGCCAGGTTCGGAGAGGCTTGGCGGATCTGGAGTTGAAATGGCACAGACTTCTTTGTGAGGCAGCAGACCCTGAGAATGCCAAAAAGTCGACTTTGTTGGAACGTCCCAATAACCCCGCGGGAACGGCGCCGGTTCGGTGCCGTTAACTTGTTTAGTCTCAGCACCGGAAAATGACGAAAGTATCTTCGCAAAATAGATGATTTCGGAACGGCAACAACCCGAGTGGCTTGACTTGAAAGCGCTGCAACGATACGCCTGCGTGTCAGAACGGACGCTACGGAAATGGGTTCATAGGCCGATCAATCCGTTGCCGGCCGCTCGGGTAGGAACAAAGATTCTTGTTCGCAGGAGCACTTTTGATCAGTGGCTCGAAAATCACATGCTGAAATCTGTTGACGTGGGCTGTATTGTGGACGAACTCGTAGCCGGAGTGATGGGAACCAACTGATGGGCGTGACGATCCGAAAACGCGGCGGCAAGTGGTACGTGTTCGTGAACTATCACGGACGGCGCAAAGCGAAGTGCGTAGGCACGAGCCGGGAACTCGCAGAACAAGTGCGACGCCAGCTCGAAGCAAAACTCGCCCTGGGCGATCTTGGGTTTCTTTCTGAAGTTCCAGTTGTGACGCTCCGGCAATACTCGGAGACCTGGTTGAAGCAATACGCGGAGCTCGAACTCAAGCAATCGACCGTCGATTTCTATCAGGACTACCAACGTCGATACGTCTTTCCCCGCTTCGGAGAGATGAAATTGACCGCAATAAGTCGTGACGACGTCAAGTCCTTTGCGGCAGACCTCAATGTCCGCGGACTTTCTCGGAACACGATTCGTCTGGCCGTTGCTGCTCTCCGTGTCGTATTAAGCGCGGCGGTTGAGGATGGGATATTGACGGCGAATCCGGCGACGAAAATGGGCAGGTTTGTACAGAGCCACAAAACAGAGCACCAGGCTCAAGCGATGGAGCCTCAAGAGGCCGAGCGATTTCTATTGGCTGCCAAAGAATACTGTCCGGCGTATTACCCCCTGTTCTTGATCGCCCTGCGTGCTGGACTGCGGCAAGGGGAAATCCTTGCACTTGAGTGGGGGGATTTCCAGTTTGGCCAGGGCGACTCGGATTCGAACCGTTACATTCTGGTGGCGCGCCGTTGGTACCGCGGACGCAGCAGCACGCCGAAATCGAACAAAGCACGGCGGGTGGACATGTCTCGCGAACTACGGCGGGTGCTTATGGACCTGCGTGACGGAAGAATGCTGGAAGCGTTCCAGTCTGGACGCCAGTCTATTTCCGACGATCTTTTGTTTCCCGGAGAAAAGGCAAACCCAATCAGCGTTCGATCCTTGGTGGAAAACTACTTCATGCCCTCACTGGAGCGCGCCGGCCTGCGACGGTTTAGGTTCCACGACATGCGGCACACATTTGGCAGTTTACTGATTCAGGCGGGAGCGCCGTTGCCCTACGTGCGGGATCAGATGGGCCACAGTTCAATCCAGATCACGGCCGACAAGTACGTGCATTTGATTTCGGGGCGGAATGTTGGTTTCGTCGATCAGCTCGACGCTCCTGCAAGCCCGCAACAATCTGCAACCCAGGCGCAACCGGAGGCTGACAACGGGCAGGGAAGTGAGAAGGAAAATCATCTGCAAGCTGTTGAAGGAAAAGCTTGGTGCGAAAGGGGGGACTCGAACCCCCACGGTTTTACCCGCCAGATCCTAAGTCTGTGTGAGAAACTTCAGACCGCTGAGAGTGATACAGTGAAGGAAATCTAGGGCCGGGATGGTGGAATGGCAGACACGCACGGCTTAGGACCGTGTGCCGCAAGGCGTGCAGGTTCGACTCCTGTTCCCGGCACCAATTGTCGAAAGACAAATGGGTAGTCCAAAATGTCAAAAGCGTATGTCACAAATTACAAGGAAGAGCCACAGGAAGGGGGCAAACCCACCGAGGTAACTATGGAGTTTGACCCCGCTTCACAGAATGCAGCGATCTGGGAGACAAGAGGGCAAGCCGAGGATGCATGCCGAAACTATGAGAGCTTGCCTATTACGATCAGCGGAAGAGGAGCCTGTAAAGGCTTCACAGTTGAGGAACTGGGACCCAAACAGTTTGTGGTTTTCTGTGATCACCCGTCGCAACCCTGATAACGGCACAGCTTGCTACTAGGAAAACATGAAATGGTTGCTCATCGCCGCAACTGTTTGGTACTGGTGGAGGCTGTATTCGCTTTCTTTCAATCCAACCATGTTCCCGGATCAAGCATATGCGCATCGTGTCTGGGACCGAAGATCGACAGGTTCCTTTTTCCTTGGAGCAGCAATCATCACGATGCTGCTTTACGTCTTCAACGTAACGCACGTTTGGTGGATACTGGGTCTGGGTTTTGCAATTGGCATACCGATTATGGGGCTAGTTCAAACGGCCCTTGTAGGTCTGATAATTCTCAATCGGACTCGTTTGGTCATGTCGAGGAACAAGACGGGCGAAGCTGCTCGGCGTTCGTTGCTGGCCCCTTTCGCTTGGACGTACTACCTCACCGAAGAGGAAAAGCGGAAGGCATCGGCAGAGGGTAAAGGAACGACGGTGTAGAAAGCGTCCCAGACCCAAAAAAAATCCGTGGCACCGGCGCGGGTATTTTGGGTTCGGCCATGCCCTACCATGCCTTGCAGTGATAAGTCCCTCCGGTGTTAGTCCCTCGCTGTCCCATTCCCCGCCACGGTAACCAGTCCCATTAGACCATTCTGAGACAGTCACCTATCGTGATGGGACATCGCAGCCCAGTACGATCGGCTGGGCTGGCTCTCTCATTATGGGAATGCAATGGTTGTCGATTGTTGGTGTCTGGTGCGTCTGCCAATTCCGCCACTTTCGCCTGTCTGGAGTTTAAATATACCGCCAACCTGGGAAATTGCGCGTTTTGAATATGCTTCCTGATTGTAACCGTATCTGCTCGATCCGTTGTGCATGAAGAGAATGCGACTTGAGCATGAACAGCAGGCATGGCGAGCCTAATGGAGCGTCTGTAACTGATTGAAAAATAGGCTGTTAACCTAGATGATATAACCCTCATCAACTAGCCCGTTCGTGCCGGGCCATAGCACGCAAGAGCCATTTACCAGAGTTAAGACCTGGTCTACTCTGTCTTTGAGCAGCACTTGGGGGAGGGCTGATCAACAGAAGTCCCGTGACTCATAACCTGAGTCTGGGGCTTTTTGTTTTGCGCTCGAGTTTGCGCTTCGCGCACGTCGACTTCTGGAGTGTCTGCCGTTCCAAATTCAATCTCACTCGGGGCCGCGTCTTTACTTGAGAGAACTTTTCGCAACGAAACCCGCAGGGAAATTCTTCGCTTGATTTTGCATTGAAAATTTCAGGGGAACTTCAAGTACGGGGACGATTCTTATAAGGACCGCTCGAGATCAGCGGCGCTGGAAATTGTCGGTTGTTATCCCGCGGATCGCCGGATGAAAAAGAAAATGGTGACGGCGTGATCAGGAGCGACAATTTGCCACTGACCAGCATCCATGCTTCTCATTTAGCAAAGCGCCAATGCGGCCCAGGCGCAAGGAGCAGCGAAGCTACTGGACCTCGCTCAATTTCTGGGAAATCCACATCCCCACAAGGATGAGCAGAAAAACACCCGATCCTCCGCCGAATACCCAGACGGGGATCCTCAGCCGGGCGACCTTGGTCACCAGTTCCGTCTGCTCTTCTTGCATGTGGGAGCTTGCGTCGTTTAGAAAGAGTTGTTCATCCTCGTGCATCGTCAAGGTGCTGCGATAGATGAGAAGGATGACCAGACCTGCGGTGAAAATTCCCCACACAGTTGCAACGATCGTCAGCGTCATAAGCCACCTCGCCAAAATCCAAGCCAGTGCGGCGGCTTCCACGGTCACTAGATGCGGGCATTAAATCCCCCATCAGCTTCGGGGAAGGGGCCCTAACGGAAACGATTATAGACCCGCCTGCAAGGGAAAAATGAGATTAAATTCAACGGTTACAAAAAGCGGAACAAAGCGACCCGGCAGCCGCTAAGATCATCTAATTTGGCAGGAGCAAAGCGAGTGGAATTGAGGTTATGTTCACCCTCGGCTGATATGCTCTGATATAATACAAGAACCTTTAGAGCCAAGGAGATACGAGATGGCTACAACAACCGTCCCCGAAGTGACGAATCCGGAAGTAACCAAGAAGGCCGCGCCTGTCAGCCTCACTGCCAATGCAGTTGCCAAAGTGAAGGACATCATGGGCCAGCAGACGCCCGTCCCCGCCGGTCTCCGCATCGGAGTCGTGGGCGGAGGGTGCTCTGGTTTCTCGTACTCGATGCAGTTCGAGAATGCCGCGGGAATGATGGACAAGACCTTCGACATGGACGGACTGAAGGTGTTCGTCGACGCCACTTCCGTTATGTATCTGAACGGATGCATCGTCGACTACGTCGAGTCCCTCGAAGGTGCAGGTTTCAAGTTCGAGAATCCGAACGTGAAAAGCACCTGCGGTTGCGGATCTTCGTTCAGCGTGTAACTTTCAAGATGTAATTCGGAATTTGAAGCGGCCTCATCGATCAAGATGAGGCCGCTTGCTATTTCCGGCCACTTCCGGAGATAGAAGCTGCGCGGGCTACTGCTGTTCCGGCGGATTGGCAGTAGGAGGCGGGGGTGTCCCAGGTCCGCCCGGGTTTTGGGGATTCGAATTGAATCCCCCTGGCGGACCGAACGAGTTGCTATTCGGATTTCCCTGCTGCTGTATTGGACCTGCCTGGTTCTGGTTTCCAAAACCCTGCAACGGAGGCTGGTTCGGAGTGCTTAACAATCCGCCGCGGTCCGTGCCCGGGTCATAGATGAACTGCCACTCGTTGTATTTTTTCTTGTGATTGAATTCCCGGATGCTGTCTTTCGGGCTGGCGCTCACGACTCCCACTACTGGGCCGCCACCGAATGTCTGATTCGAAAGTTTGTCACTGGAACTCGTGGGGGTCTGTTGTCCCGGCTGGTCGGTGGAGGGCGATGAACTGGAGGACGAAGACGGTGACGTCGAGTTGGAATTGGGGGCCTGATTCGGATCCGTCGTCGCAGCAGAATCCGGCTCGGAAGGGGGCTTCGCGGCCGCGGCGAAACCGGTAGGCTGCCCTGCGAAGCTTCCTCCCGCGGGTACACCGCCAGGTTGAGGCTGCGTCCCAAAGCCCGCTGGATTGTTCAATGATGTTGTCCCGTTAAGGTTCGATGCGCCTGCCAGCGGTGCACTGAACGCCATCTTTACTTCGCCAAAATGGAGCAACTTGAAGTCCTTGCCATCGTTGACCGGATCTTTGTACCGTTTACGCAGAAAGCGCAAGTTGTTGGTGCTCTCCAGTTCCTCGATCCGCGTAGGATAGCGGCCGAACTTTTTGTAGTAACTGCGAATCGCGCGCGAATACTGGACTCCGCGGTGGATCAGTTCCTGTTCGCGGTCCCGCTTGATCTCGAATGAAATGGAGGGAAGAACCGCGGCAGCTGCGATGATGAGCAGCGCCACCATCAGCAGCAACGAGAGCAGGACGTAACCCTCTTGGGCTGGGCGGAGCCGGACAGATGACTGCTTGCCAAACAAAGCCATGAGTTTAAGTAATTTCGGTAAGTTTGTAATCGAGTAATTTGGTTTCCGCATATTCAGATTCCTAAATTGCCCAATTACAAAATTACCCAATGGCAACTTGTCCTCACCCTTGCGTCAGCGGGATGTGTTGCGTCGGGCCGCTGCTCACCACGTCCTGGATCTCCACCGAATTGGGCGAGATACGAACGACCTTGTAGCGGCGGTCCACAATGTCGCCTTCGCCGGCAATGAAAACGTCCTCGCCCTTGGAGAGAAAGATTTTCCTGGGCTCGCCAGGTTGATTCGCGAAGCCGAAGAATTTCAGGGGAATCGCTGGCGGAGCAGGAGGCTGCGGTGGGACATAGACGCGCTCTGGCGTGTCGGTCTGTCCTGGCGCCCCTGGCTTCGGGATTACCGGATCCGGCTGCGACACAAAAATGTTCCGTCCTGAACCTGCGTATTTTATCTGCTCAGTCGTGGCCAGCAGTTGCAGTTGCAACGTCGGGTCCAGATTCTCCACCGGCGAGTGTCCCTTTTTGCCCGGACCCGCACCGCGGTGCTGGGCGGCGGGGCGCGCGACGGCCACCGGGACTGGAGTCGAATTTGCGAGCGAAGTTGTTGAAGGACCGGAAAACATCGGGATGACTTCATACGCGACGGCGAGAATAGCCAACACCCCGAGCCCTACCGCCCACAGCATCTTCTTCCGATTTTCGGTTCCCAGTTGCACTACGTGCCCGCCTTCAAATAAGTCTCAAGCTTCATTTGCAGCTTGACCGGCCCTGTCTGTTCTCCTCCCAGGGTCACGCTGTTGATAATGAAAAAAGTTTCGTCACGCTCCAGCGCGTTGATGAAGCGCGCCAATGAAACATAATTTCCTGCCAGGTCTGCTTCCACCTCGACTGGCTGCAAGTGTGCGGCCCCCACATCTTTCAGCTTATACCGCGCCTGCTCAATCGTGACTCCATCCGTGACCGCCAGCTTGCCGAACTCGGTGAGGATCTGCGAGTCCTGCGCGGGAAAACGTCTCTTGTAAAAATCCGTGATCTGCTGGTTCGCCAGCACAACTTTTTGCGGCAGATTCTTAAGCGGCTCTACCTGACGCGTTTTGAGCTGCAACTCGCTCCATAGCTGGTTGAGTTCCTGCCGCCGCGAATCGGTGGAACCTACCAGCGGGGAGAACAGGATCGCGGCGGCCACCACGTCGACACCCAGCATAATACCCAGCGCCGTCTTGATCTTTTTGCGAGCTTGCCGCAGGTCAGGCATCAGGGTTTGCTCCGTGGTTTGCTTCGTTTGGGAATCTCCGCTTTTGGCGCGGATGTCGCTGAGTACAGCTCAGGAACATAAATCGCGTCGATGTTCAGCTGCACCGCGTCTCCGGTCGCCGACACACGCGAACTCTCCTGCCCGATATAGGTCCGGGTAAAGCGCCGCGAATCTTCCATGCGCCGCGCCAGTTCGATGGCTCGCTCCCGCGAATCGCCTGCCACCACCATCTTGATCGCAAGCTGGTTGTCATCGTCGAGTTCGGGATGGATCGAAATCAGATGCACGCGCGTGGGCATCACTGTTTCCAGATCTTCCAGCACTCGCGTCCACGAAAAGGATTTGCGTTCGATCAGTTGGTTGATGAACTGCGACTGATCGCGCGTGGTGCGATTCTCCGCACGGCTTAGAAATTCCTCCGCCTCCCGCCGCTTCTGGTCACGCTGTGCGATCTGGGCGCGTAGTTCGGCAATCTGATGGTGATCGCGGCGCGCGTTGTACCAACCGGTGGCAGTAGTGACCACTAACATGAGGGTCAGGATTGATGCTACGACCAAACCTGTGCCCCAGCGCAACCAGAACTGGCGCGCATCCTCATAGGGCTGGCTTGCGAGATTGATATCGAGACGCATTTTACGAAAGCAACGCTCCCACGACTCCAGCCATTCTCCAGCGCGGCACCGGAGGCCCTGAACTGACTCCCAGTTTCGACGAGGCCACCAGTTCCTGCACCTCAGCCCCGGTTTGCGCCTGCAATGCCGGAGCCGCAACGCCTGACTCAGCAAGGCCCGCTACGTAGATGCGCTCGATATTCAGGTGGTAGGTGTCCTGGAAGAAGACTACCGACGGATAGACTTCCTCCGCCAGCTGTTCCCCCGTGATGGTGACCCCACGTGTGTTTTCGAGCGTGCGGAAGAGTTGCAGCTGATCCTCATTCAGGATAGCAATGCTCGTGGTGCGCGCATCCACCTTTACCACCAGCGTCGGTCGTTTTGCGTCAGCCGAGCCCAGTGCAGCCAACATCGAAGGCAGAACCACTCCGGGACTGAATCCCGCTTCGTGGAAGGCAGTTTCGTAGTCTTCCATTACACTCGCCAGCGCGACGGCAGCCACTACACGCACGCCATCGGAAAATTTCTGCGCGTGATAGGAAACCTTTGCCTTTTCTACGTCGAAGGGCAGAGACTTCTTCAGTCGGAAACGGACCACACCGGTAGCTTCTTCGGCGTCAGAGGGAAGCGTATCGAATTCGACCAGCACCACGCGGACCGCAGCATCGGGGACAATTGCGATGACATCGTGAGACCGGCCGCCCACACTGCCCAAAGTCGCTTGGATGCCGGCGCGCACCGCCTCCCGCTGTCGAAGATTATTTTCCACCAGGTCGGGAACCACGCTCCCCGGCGCAAGTTCGCGCACCGCGCATGCCTCGAGCGACTCTCCGCTGTCGGCCACGCGCCCAGCCAGAATGCGGTCCGATGCGATTTCGCAAGCCAGGCGGGGTTTCGGCGTATTGGAATTTGAACTCATTGCCGCAGAAATACCTCAGGGATCCTTATTACCAATCAAAAACTTTGCCGCTCAGAATTGCAATAGCGGAAAGGGCACTCATCCCATTGGCCCAATGCCGGTGCCCTGCCGTGCAGCTTTCGACGGCGCCGAGTAGAGTCATTCTCCAGAATGTTGGGACAGCCGCCCTCGGCTGTCCGCCGGGCAACGCCCGGCTGTGTTTTTACCGCATGGCCTCGATGAAGGTGACCTTATTGATCTCTTTCAACGTGGTCATGCCGAGCCTCACCTTGTCCAGCGCCGACTCGCGCAGAAAACGCATGCCCTCATCCCGGGCGGCGCGGCGAATTTCGGAAGTCGGCTTCTTGGCCAGAATCATCTCGCGGATGCGGTCGCTCAAGTCCAGCAATTCGTGAATTGCCGTCCGGCCCCGGAAGCCCGTGCCCGCGCACTCGATGCATCCCGGTCCTTCGTACAGAGGCACCTTCGACCACTGCGCCGGATCCAGCCCGCTGGCTTCGAGAACGTCTGGCGGATAGTGCACCGCCGTCCGGCAGGACTCGCAGATCAATCGCACCAGCCGCTGCGCCAGAATACAGTTCAACGCCGAAACAAAGTTGTACGGCTCCACGCCCATGTTGAGAAAGCGGCCGATCACGTCGACTACGTTGTTGGCGTGCACGGTGGTGAACACCAGGTGGCCGGTAAGCGCAGACTGA
>Ga0137393_10000882_pt1 | contig 18768 bp, 16 predicted proteins | sample 15con2h34BmetaG_FD_101396 | JGI IMG/M metagenome (GOLD analysis project Ga0137393, IMG submission 101396) | Vadose zone soil microbial communities from Angelo Coast Range Reserve, California, USA - 15con2h3.4B metaG | ecosystem: Environmental > Terrestrial > Soil > Vadose zone > Saprolite...
CCAAACGCAATAAATGATGGTGCGCTTCGGCTTCCATCCCTGCTTGAGAAGATCGCTCAGGGCGCGTGCCTCTTCCATAAGGGTCACCGTACCTGAGACGGGATCTTCAGCTCCGTTGACCCAGGCATCGTAATGATTGCCGCGAACAATCCACTCATTGGGATAGGTCGAGCCGGGAATTTTGATAATGATGTCGTTGAGCCGCTTGGTATCCCAGTTGGACTGCACTTTCAAATGAACTTTGGCAGGACCTGGGCCTACGTGATAGGTGTTGGCCAAAGCACCACGCCACTCCTCGGGAGCGACGGGTCCTTTCAATGCGGCCAGCAGCGGCTGTGCATCGCCATAGGAAATCGGCAGCACTGGGATCTTAGTCAACGTCTTAACATCTTTCAGTGCCAGCCGCTTCGCATCGGGAGTCGCGCCGACGCCCGGGGTTAAGGGATCGCCGGGATAGGTAGGCATATCCATCACACTGCCACGCTGGGCGCCGTCTCGCGGACGCCACGCGCCCTGCGGGAACACGTCGCCTTCGAAGTAGCCATCGTCGCGAGGGTCGGAATAAATGATGCACCCGACAGCTCCGTGCTCAGCCGCCACTTTCGGCTTAATCCCGCGCCAGGAATGTCCGTAACGGGCTATCACTATTGTGCCCTTTACCGAGACGCCGATGCGGTCAAGTTTCTCGTAATCTTCCGGCACGCCGTAATTGACGTAAACCAGCGGGGCGGTGACATCGCCGTCGATGGAGTAAGCGTTGTAGGTTGGAAGTTGTTCCGATTGCTGATTAGAGGTGGGATCGATCGCTAACGGCGGCTCCTGCAACTTCGCCACGAATTTTGCCGGCTCGAGCAGCTCCACCACGCGCTCCTTCGGAGTGGGGAAGAGCACGTCGAAGTTCTCAATGTGAGTATCCAGTCCCCAGCCTTTGAATTTTGCGAGGAGCCATTCGGCATTGTCCTTGTCGTAGGGCGAACCAACGTGGTGAGGCCGCGCGGAAAGCCGCTTCATGTAATCGCGGAGGTTATCCGGCGTCGGAATATCGCGGAACTTGCCCTCCCACTCACGCTCTGCGCGGGCCTGTTCGGCCGAATATCCGGTTAATGCTATTGGTTCGTCCGAATTTGTGGTGGTTGTGGCTAACAGCAGAACGGACACTAGAACTACAAGGACAACAAGTGCGCAACGACCCATTTGAAATGATCTCCTCACCGAATCGCGCATTATAGTCTTTCGTCCAGCGTCAGCGAAAACATGTCTTGATACGACATTTATTCGGCTTGGCAAATTGAGAAACAGTGGAGTAGGCTTTGGTTCCCATGAACCGCCGCATTCTCCATTACACTTCGTTCCAGTTTGGCATTTGTTTTTTGCTGGTAGTTTTCTGCAGCATCTTCTCGTCTGTCTCGCGGGCTGCGAACTTCACGCTTGAACAGGTGATGAGTTCCCCTTTTCCTTCCGGACTGGTCGCTGCCTCGCAGGCTAACCGAGTGGCCTGGGCCTTCAACGCAAGAGGCGTGCGGAATGTCTGGGTGGCCGACGGCCCGGATTTCGCCGGGCGTCAAGTGACCCACTATGCGGCAGACGACGGCGAACCGATTGCCAGCCTACAAATAACTCCGGACGGCCGTACGCTTGTTTACGCGCGCGGCAGTGAAACCAATGAGAGTGGACGCGTGGCCGATCCGTTGAGCGGCGTTTGGCCGCGAAAACAGCAGGTGTGGGCGGTGGATGTGGACCGCGGAGAGCCCCGTCTATTGGGAGAAATGGGATGTCCCGAGGAGGACTGCGAAGATATTCGGCTGTCGCCTGACGGACAGTTCGCAGTGTGGACGGCGAAAAAACAGTTGTGGATCGCGCCAGTTTCCGGAGCGACCGCTTCTCACCAACTGACCGACTTACGTGGTGATAATTCGAGTCCCAAGTGGTCGCCGGACGGACACCAGATCGCCTTCGTCAGTAATCGCGGCGACCACAGCTTCGTGGCGGTTTATGACTTCGGCAGCGATTCAGTCCGTTATCTTTCACCGAGCGTAGATCGCGACAGCCTGCCTCGGTGGTCGCCTGACGGACGTCGCATCGCGTTCATCCGTACGCCAGGCGTTCAGCAAAAATTGCCGTTGATTCCATTGCGAGTTACGCCGTGGTCAATCTGGGTGGCGGATTTGAAGAATGGTAAGGTAACTGAGATCTGGCACAGCGGGATAAAGTCTGACGATTCATTCCCTGAACTTACCGCCGATGGATCTTTCTTATTTCCTAACGACAATCTGATTGTGTTCGCATCGGAGCAGGATGGACGAAACCATTTATATTCAATTTCGACCAACGGCGGCACTCCCGCGCTTCTGACGCCGGGACAATTTGATGTAGAGGACGTTGCCATGAGCACCGACCGGCGCTCGCTGCTTTATACATCGAACCAGGACGATGTAGACCGGCGACATATTTGGCGTGTCGGACTGGATGGAGCCAAGCCGCAGGCGCTGACACAAGGGGAGACCATCGAGTGGAGTCCGGTGGAGACGAGTCAAAGTAATTCTGTCTTATGTCTTGGATCAAGCGCTACGACGCCGGCCATGCCGTATCGGCTTACACCGCAGGGCAGGCAGATGATCGCGATTGCGGCACTGCCGGGCGATTTTCCGTCCAGGCAATTGGTCGTGCCGAAGCAAGTCGTCTTCAGGAGCGACGACGGATTTGAAATCCATGGGCAGCTCTTTGTGCCGCCGGGCCGCAGTGCTTCCGGTCCAACTCTAATCTTCATGCACGGTGGGCCTATACGGCAGATGCTGCTTGGTTTCCATTACATGTACTACTACCACAACGCTTATGCGATGAATCAGTATCTGGCGAACCTGGGATATGTTGTGCTTTCGGTGAATTATCGGCTCGGCATTATGTATGGCCGCGCCTTTCGCGAACCGGCTAACGCGAGTTGGCGTGGGGCTTCGGAGTACAAAGATATTTTGGCGGCTGCCAAATTTTTGCAGGGTTTGCCTGTGGTTAATGCGAAAAGGATCGGTCTTTGGGGCGGTTCGTACGGAGGCTATTTGACCGCACTGGGACTGGCTCGAAACTCGAATTTATTTGCGGGGGGAGTTGACATGCACGGCGTCCACGACTGGTCGGAATTCCTGCCGCATTGGGAAAATCGGCCGGGCGCGCCGGACGCTATGGAGGCTGCAAAGCTGGCGTTCGAATCATCTCCTGACGCTGCGGTTGCACATTGGAAATCCCCGGTACTTCTGATCCATGGCGATGATGATCGCAATGTGCCGTTCAGTCAGACAGTAGATCTGGTTCAGCGGCTGCGCGACAACCACGTCGGCTTCGAAGAACTCATATTTCCTGACGACATTCATGACTTTCTATTATGGCGGGATTGGATTAGAGCTTATTCCGCGGCGGAGGACTTTTCCGACCGGACGCTAAAGCGCGGAGAAGCTATCAAGACACACTAGGCAGAAGTTAAGGGGTTGGTGGAAGCGAAAGGGTAGCGCTGGCGTGTTCTTCTTCTCCGTCGGAATAGGAGGATGACCGCTGGCTTTTTGAGGCTGTGGCATCACGGGCAGTGAAACTTGCGGTGGGCAATTCGATACGAAAGACTGCTCCGCCCTGAGCAGAGTTGTCACACCGGATTTTGCCGTTGTGCTCCTGAATAATTCCGTAGCAGGCGCTGAAGCCTATTCCAGGACCTTGGCCGACTGGGCTCGTGGTGCGATCAAAAACCCGCTCCGGCTCTTTCAGCCCCGGCCCAGTGTCGGCAAATTCCAGCACAACTCGGTCATTCTGGCGTCGTGTCGAAATCGTGAGGACTCCATTGCCGACATCTTCCATGGCATTAATTGCATTGTTGGAAACGTGGATGCAGACTTGTAGCAATTGATTGGAGTCTCCAAGAACCAGGGGCAAGTCGGGCGCGAAGTTCGAGCGGACTCCGATATTGTGAGCACGAAGCTCCGGCTCCGACAACTTCATCGCGGTTTGCGCCAGCGCATTGATGTCTACTTTGGTCTTCTTTGCGGGTACTTGTTTGGCGAAGCTCAACAGACTGGCAACCAGACCCTTGGTCCGACGCACCTGGTGGGCAAGCTTTTCAGCCAGGACGCGTTGCTCGTCACTCAGCTTCGTCGAAGTAAGCAGTTCAGAATAGCCCGACATTGCGGTGAGCGGGTTGTTTAATTCGTGCGCTGCGCCTCCCACCAATTGGCCGAGCGACGCCAGCTTCTCGGAGTGCACGAGCTGTGTCTGTAAGCGTTTTAGATCCTCGAATGACTCTCGCGAAGCGCTCAAAAGGTGAATAAGCTCGCTATCGAGAAGATGCTGTCGAAGAAAAACCACAATGCCCATCACCAACATTCCACCCAGCGTGACCACAATGCGGAAAGTGCGCAGTTTCGGTGGCGCTGCAATGTCAACCATTGACCATACGGCAAACAACGGTAGTGAAAAAACGGCAATCATGCCGAGGCGCGCCACCCACACGCCGTGACTTCTTGAGGTCTTGATCTGCTCTTCTTTCGGAGACCAGCTGTGTGCGAGCAACCCCAAGACGGTGACCCAACACATGGAGAGAACCAGGGGCACGTCGTATAGGCTTCCGCTGTAATAAACCCGCTTCTCGATGGCCGAGTTTGCGACATAGGAACTCAGGGCATAGGTAAGGCTGGCACCGAACCATTGCGCATAAACGGCTCTCCAGGATCCTGTGCTGCGCCACCAAAGTACGGCGACCAGTGCGAGGAAGACCATTTTTTCCGTCAGATATAGAGCGTTCAGGTTTTGGCCGTAGGCCAAGTCATTGGCGAACGCGTATTGCCAGGGGATCACCGCGAAAAAATAAAGGTAAACCCACCAGATCAGCAGCAAGGCAAAGTCAAGAGTCCCCAAACGCGACGTGCGATCGTCTTGCTTGGCGTGCGGCTGAAGCGCCAGCGCCGCGATCATAGGAACAATATGAAGGAAGAGGACGATGTCTCCCGCGAAAGCCTGGGGCACGTCCTGGCGTAGTACAACTTCAAAGTACGTCCACAGAAGCTGATACGAAAACCAAAAACCCAGCCCCAAGCTCATGAGCGACCAAAACAATCGCGTTCGCCTTGTGCCGTGTAGCGCGTTGACCAATAACGCAACAGTGCCTGACAGAAGCAAGAGACACTGTGTGATGTCGCTGAAAGCGGTGAGCCGAAAATCCTGTGGAAGTAAGAACGAGGCCAAAGCCTGGGCGAGAACCAAGCTGCAAGCTGCCGCAATCCAAAGCTTTGAACGCAGTGGCACAGTGGACCTTGAGGAGAGATTCTAGACGGGAAAGCAGCGACCAAAAGGTTACTTCCGTAACCCACTGATGCGCGCTGTACTAACGTCTTGTCCACGGAAGGGGTCAGTGGGGCAGGGCAAGTTCCGCTTGCCCTTGGACTTTTATGCCAATAATATCCGTGGTGACCTTTGGGGATTGTGCGGTAATACTCAATTGCTACGACCCATACCCAGGTATCGGTTTTTGTGGGGACTCCGGGCGCCCTTGAGCCCGGGAGAAGTCCGCCGTATTGAGCGATGGCTCGCAAGCGCGCGCGTATTCCTGGCTATTTCCGCCTTATTCGCCATTTGGATGGACCCCACCGTAATTGGCTATTCGCATTGGGCCTATTGGGCTCTGGGCGTCTACATAGTCCATGGCTTTGTAGTAATGATGTTGCTGCGCTTCCGGCAACAGTCGACGGCTGCATTCCGGCTACTGGTACACGCGGCTGACATCGTTTGGCCCGCCTTGATTTCGATTTTCGCAACCGGGCAGCATAGCCCGTTCTATCTCTTCTTCGTTTTTGTCTTAGCGGCCGCCGCCTATCGTTGGGGACTCTGGGAGACAGTCGGGACCGCGGCAGCTGAAATCAGTGCGCTCGGGCTAGAGAGTCTGATGGTCAGTCATGGGTTCGTGCAATGGGCGGACGGGTTTTTCTTGCGCCAAGGCATACCCCCTTTGGGTGCGAATGTCTCGTTCTTGGAGCCCAAATACCTGTTCATGCTTTCCATCTCTCTTCTCGTAATGGGGTTCTTGCTGGGTTACCTGGCGGAGCAGCAAAAGCGCTTGCGAACGGAGAAGGAAGTACTGGCGAGTATCTTGAGCGGTGCAAGATCGGAAGCGGGGATGACCGCGACCTTGCAGCACATCCTTGGCGATCTACTCTCAATTTATGGTGGCCATCGAGCTGTGATTGCCTCGCAAGAGGTCAATAGTTACCGGGTGTACCTGGGGGAAGTGCGGCAGTCGCAGCAGAATACTCCATTGCTGAATTGGCTGCAGGCGTCGCCTTCAGATCACGATTTATATCTCTATGAAAGTCCTGCTGACGCCTGTCACGCAGTACGCAAAAATGGCACCGTCGACGTGTTAGGGCTGGATCGCGAGGGCAAGGGCCTACGCAATATTTCCACCGGTTTCTTGGACCGCCTCGGAAAGATTTATGATTTTCGTGCTATCACTACTGTTGCTTTTGCTCTTGGACAAGAGTGGTGGGGCAGAATTTTTCTTTTTGATTGTCTGCTAGCGGGCGATCGCCAGGAACAATTACGATTTCTTCAAGAACTAGTCCGGCAAGTTGGGCCTGCGGTTTATAACGTTTATTTGATTCGCCGCTTGCGGCTGCGGGCAGGAGCTGTCGAGCGAGCCCGTCTTGCCCGTGAGTTGCACGATGGAGCGGTTCAGTCCCTAATCGCGGTGGAAATGCAAGTCGACGTGCTTCGCCGGCAATCCACCTCTCAGACTACACCGCTCACAGAGGAACTCGGCCGCATTCAAGGACTGTTGCGGGAAGAAGTCCTGAATCTGCGAGAGCTCATGCAGCAGATGAAATCCCTTGATGTAGATGCTACGAGGTTATTGCGGTTCCTCACCGATACCGTGGAAAGGTTTCAGCGAGAAACGGGGATTACGGCACGATTTGTGTCTGAGCTGGAGGAAATTGAGATGCCGCAGCGTGTCTGCCGTGAGTTAGCTCGCATTGTGCAGGAGGGATTGGTCAATATCCGCAAGCATAGTGGGGCCCGTCAGGTTCTGGTTCGCCTCGGTACACTCGACAGCGGTTGGAAGCTGACCCTGGAAGATGACGGCCACGGATTTCCATTTTCCGGACGGTTCTCTCAAGGCGAACTGGAAGCCATGGGCAAGGGACCCTTGGTCATAAATGAACGGGTCCGTTTAATCGAAGGAGAACTCACGATAGAATCAACCCCTGGACGAGGTTCACTCCTGGAGATTAGTATCCCCCACAAGCAAGAAGCGGCTTATGGATAGAAAAGCACAGCCAATTCGCATCGTCATCGCAGATGATCACCCAATTTTTCGGGATGGCTTGCGCAGACTCCTGGAAGCTGAGCCCGATCTGAAGGTCGTAGGCGAAGCCTGTGACGGCGCGGAGGCGGTCAAATTTGCCCGCCAGCTTAAGCCCGACATTCTGCTACTCGACCTGGCCATGCCGCGACACCCCGGCTTGGAAGCTCTGCGTGAGATGAGTTCGGGGCAAGCTTCAAATTCGGTACGTGTGATCTTGCTAACCGCGGCCGCTGAGAAAAATCAGATTGTGGAAGCCCTGCAACTGGGGGCTCGTGGCGTGGTGCTAAAGGATTCCGCGACCCAGCTTCTGCTCAAGAGCATTCACACCGTGATGGCCGGAGAATATTGGGTGGGGCGGGAGAGCGTTTCGAATTTAGTGCAGTTTCTACGGACGCTCATGCAGTCTTCCGGAGAAGAGGCCCGGCAGAAAAAGTTCGGCCTTACTCCTCGTGAATTGGAAATCGTTTCTACAGTTGTGGCCGGCTACTCCAATAAGGAAATCGCTGAGTATTTCAAAATCAGTGAAGATACGGTGAAACATCATCTCAGCAATATCTTCGATAAGTTAGGCGTATCCACACGACTGGAACTCGCCCTGTTCGCTGTCAACCAAGGCCTGCCGGTTAAGAGCATCGCGTAAGCTAGATTTGTAACCTTGCGGCGTAGCACTTTCGTGCGATACGCCGTCACCTCTGTGCTATTGGCGGAGTGACGGGAGCGCTACTAACATATGAGAAACAGTAGCCTCGGGGACGGTTTATTCGTTGTTGGATTCACTGATAGAGGAGTTTCCCTGATTGTTGCTGGGGATACCGCGAAAGCGAAGGAGAGGAGCCCGTGGCTAGAATCTTACATCAACTCTGGTCGGATGAGCGCGGCCAGGATATTGCCGAATATGCTGTAATGCTTGCCGTGATCCTGGTGATCGTAGTGGGAACCATTAAACTGATTGGTTCCAACGCCAATAACGTATTCTCGAATGTTGCTAGTTCACTTCCCCAGTAACGCGAATACCGGACATTCTAGCTAATAACGCCCGCGGTTTTAACAAGCCCTCATCGGCAAGGTCAGCTGATGAAGTGGCATTGTCTTACGCCCGTCTGTTTTTCTCTATTCGCTACGAGCGCAAACCCGATTTTCCCGGTGCGGATGGAAAAAGCCTGCGGCGATTGCCGCAGGTGTCCTGGCACGGAAAGACTTTCGTCAGGTCAGTTGGAAGATGACATGTAAAACGGCTATGGAGTCCGCGGGCTGGCCGTCGCGCAAGGCTGGCTTGAAACGAATGCGCTGAGCGGACTGTATGGCAGCGTCGTCTAGACCGTGGCCAAGTCCCTGCACGACGCGGAGTACCCGCAGCTCTCCTGAAGCTCCAAAAACTACTTCGAGTAGAACTTCACCTTCAAGACGCAGCTTTCTGGCTTCGTCAGTGTAGGTAGGCAGTGGCTTGAAAACGATTTCGGCGGGAAATATTTTGGAGGCTGTTTGAGCCACCGATTTGGAATGAGGCTGAAGCGTGGAGGCGGCGTCTCCGAACCCAGCTTCGCGTACCTGAACACGCGACGCTGAAGCGCGCCCTTTTCCATCTCCAGTGGCGACTCCATTTCCAAATCCAGCGCTAGCGACTACACCCGGGACCCCGTGTGCGCCGCCAGTTCCGTTTCCATATCCAGGGCCGGAGGGAAGATCGAAGGAGCCTGCCTGCGCGATGGTAATTGGCCGGCCATTCTTCGGCTGCGCGGGCACGCCATTCGGGTCTCCGAAGCCGCCAGTCTGAACTTGCTGCGGAGCGCGCGCGATAGTAGGAGTCGCGGAACTCCCTTGGGAAAACACATTGGTATGCACTGGTTGACGCGGGACAGCCACAGTAGCTGGCGTCAGAGGCGCCGATTTAGCCTCCGCGATTTCTAGCTGGGGAGCAGTCAGATTGACGTTGCTCTTGGGTTTAGGCAACTCAGCCGGGACACGAACAGTGTCTTTTGCGGGTGTCTCGCTCAGGGCAACTAACGCCTGCTTTTCTTGCAGGCGCGTTGGCGCCGGCTGGTGATTTACAGGGGTCGGTGTGTCCACCAGTCGAATGAAATGGTAGTCCCTTGGTAGGGGAACCAAAACTTCGGGGTGTGAGACCCCTATCAAAAAAAGCAAGACTAGCGCCAAGGCTTGAGTCCCCATGCTGAAAAAGAATTCTTTCCAGGGTGGTTGGGACTCGGGAAGAAGTGCAACAACTCCGCTTTTTGGGAACGAAGACATAACGGGTCCTATGCGCTTACAACACCTGTCCTTTGAAAAAGTCTCAGACGAAGCGCGACCCGGCCTGGGTGGCGAACCTGGATTAGGCCAGGACCAGTCTAACTTCGCTGCACGAATAAGACCACTTCAAAAGGACATCATCTTAGAAGCAATTCATTCAGCACCTGGTTACGTGGCAGGGAAAGCAGATGAGCATTCGCCCTCACGATACTGCAAATTTTTTCAACTTGTAGGCAGCGTTTGCGCCCTGGCGCGGAGCGTGGAAACGAAAACGGGAATGGAAAACAAATTTTCGTTTGCAAATTGAAATAAACTGCGAATGGCCACGTGATCGGCACTAGCAGCGAACGACGTTTACACTTTTGATTCCCTTAGTCGCGTTTCGCGTATCGACGACCACCTTCGATTCTTTAACGATGCGTTGATAGTCATAATCGGAATGGTCAGTCACAATGAGAACGCAGTCGTACTGGCCCAGGTTCTCGAGCGATGAGCACTTCATCTGTAGATCGTATTTGCGTCCTTTACCGATGAAAGGAAAGTAGGGGTCGTTATAGCTGACCTGGGCGCCTTCTTTCTGCAATAGTTCGATGATGGTGAGGGCGGGCGATTCACGCAGGTCATCAATGTCCCTTTTGTACGCGACGCCCAGCACCAACACGCGCGCTCCGTTCAATGCTTTTTTGTGCCGGTTGAGCGCGCCTGCGACCGCACTCAAGACGTGATAGGGCATCGAAGTGTTAATTTCGCCTGCCAACTCGATGAAGCGAGTACGGAAGTCCCATTCCTTGGCTTTCCAGGAAAGATAAAAAGGATCCACCGGGATGCAGTGTCCGCCCAGCCCCGGACCGGGATAAAAAGGATGAAACCCGAACGGTTTCGTGGAGGCTGCTTCGATGACTTCCCAAATGTCCAAACCCATGCGCAGGCAAAGCAGTTTCAGTTCATTGACCATTGCAATATTCACGCAACGGTAAATATTTTCCAGCAGCTTGGTCATCTCCGCCACCGCCGGCGAAGATACGCGCACGATGCGAGTGAAAATCGAGCCGTACAATGCGGCCGCCAGTTCTGCGGCCTGGGGATCAAGTCCTCCTACCACCTTCGGAATGTCTCTGCGTGCGACGGTTGTGTTGCCCGGATCCTCACGTTCGGGGGAGAACGCAACATAAAACTCCTGCTCGTGCGAAGCGCCAGCCCGCGCTGCTTTCAAATCATTCTTATTTTCAGTTTCAAGAATCGGCAGCAGTACTTCCTCTGTTGTACCCGGATATGTTGTGCTCTCCAGTACGACCAGATGTCCCGGCTTGAGGTAGGGCGCGATCGAGTGGGCGGTGCTGGTGATGTAGCTCAGGTCAGGTTCGTGGTACTCATTGAGCGGGGTCGGAACGCAAATGATAATGGCGTCCATGTCGACGAGGCGGGAGTAATCCGCGGTTGCCGAGAAGCCGCGCGCCGCAGCCCCCTGGATCTCTTCCGCCGGAATACGAAAGATGTAGGAACCACCCTTGGTTAAGGTGTCTATTTTTCGCTTATCAATGTCAAACCCAGTTACGGGAAATTTCTGCTCAACATAGAGAAGCGCCAATGGAAGCCCAACATAACCGAGCCCGATTACCGCAACCCGCGCCTGTCGAGCCTCAATCTTATTTTTTAGTTCAGTAGAAGGGGTGACTGGAATGGAACGGCTAGTCATAATTTATTGTCAAATTCCTGTCGATTCTAGCATGCTTGCCCCACGGTACTTAAGGGTTGGAATCAGCAGTCATCAGCTATTGTGATCAAGGTCCCAACTTTGATTGCGTTGGCGTCAATACAGGCTAATCGCGAGAATTATGATTCGAATTATGATTCGTAGAGCTTTGATACTCACCGCAGTGTTACTGGTACTTGTGCTGGCCGCTGCATCCGGCGGATTTTTGGTAATCGATCAGCCCCGGAAATCAGACGTGATTCTGGTGCTAGCGGGCGAGACAGACCGCCGTCCGGCACGGGCTTTGGAATTATTCGATCAGGGCTACGCGCCAAAGATCGTCCTCGATGTTCCCGCGCAGCCCAGGATTTATCGGTGGACACAGCCTGAGCTAGCACAAAAGTATGTTGATAGTCTCGCTCAGGCGCCCTCGATCACAATTTGTAAAATCACCGGTCTTTCAACCAAAGCTGAGGCTAAAGATGCCGCGAGATGTTTAAATGCCACGGGCGGCAGGAACGTAATTGTAGTGACCTCGGACTTTCACACTCGGCGGGCTTTGAGTGTCTTTACGCGCGAGATTCCGGATTACAAATTCAGCGTGGCGGCCGCCTACAACCCCGATGAATTCGGAGAGCCGTGGTGGCGTCACCGGCAGTGGGCCAAGGTTAACTTCGACGAATGGCTACGGCTTTTGTGGTGGGAAGCCATCGATCGGTGGAACTAAAGTGGCAGCGACCCTAAACCACCGACGATCAGCAGGAAACCCGAAAGGCAATTGACCAGCCGGGGGCTACAAGCTAGGATTGCGAAAAATAGAATCAGCTATCGGAGAGTTCGAATGCGAATGTCCCTATGTCGTAGGGTTCTAGGCTGCGTGATGATTGGCATTATGCCTGCTGCTATGTTCGCGGCCGACACCGGTGCGGCCATGCTCTATACCAATGGCACTACCTGGCTCAATGGCGCCGGTATCCCCAAGACATCCGCTGTTTTCGCCGGCGATCTTATCCAGACCAAAGAGGACTCGGTGGCGAACATCAATGCCTCCGGTTCAAGTGTCATAGTGTTGGCGGACTCGATGGTCGAGTTCGAAGGTAACGCTGTGCAACTGGAGCATGGTGGTGTTACCGTCTCCACCTCCAAGGCCTTAGCGACGCATGCCGGTGAGCTAACCGTGACCCCGGCGTCCAACGATTGGACAGATTTCGAGGTCAAAGATGTGGATGGTACTATCCACATCGCGGCACGCAAGGGGGATGTGCTGATTGCCGATGAAACAGGGACCACTACTCTTCCACATGGACAGCAGATGACTCGTGAAGAATCCTCGACTAACAAGAAAAAGAAAAAGAGGGCCGCCGCAGCGGGCGCCGCTGCGCACGGGCCTATCCTGGATTCACCGTATGCGATCGGTGCAGGCATTGCTGCCGCTGGAGGAATTACGGCTTGGGTACTCATGCGAGGAGATGATCCTGTCAGTCCCGTCAAGCCGAAGTGAGCCACGCGCGGTCGTTTCTTTGGCGATAGTAAATTCTTGTCACCCTCCGATCTAGTGGTTGGTGCTCTTCCATCTCCAATGTTGCCTTATCGGCAGCGAAATGTACGCTATCCGCATCCAAATAGCCCAGTGACGAACGATAACGGCAAGTCGTGGCTGCGGTGTCGCGTGGAGGGCGCAGTGCAAGGCGGCCTGACGCGCGCGTATGAAACAGTGAAAGTTGATCCGGCAAAATTTCTTCTACAACTACGTTCCGCCTATGGCTTGCCGATTACAACCTTTGCGGGGGTGTATTCCGTGGATCCAGGCCTCCTAGACCGCATCTCGCGCTCATTGATTCGTAGTGGAATGAAAGTGGCAGCGGCCGAAGGCGCGGGACTTGGCCTCGGCGGCGCCATTACCATTCTCCCCGATCTCAGCATTCTTGCCGGAGTTACCCTGCGCACAATCCAGAAGCTCAGCCTGCTTTACGGCTTCGAATTTAATACCGATGAAGAGATTTCCGAATTATGGATAGCCGCCGCCACCGCGGCTGGGGTGGACATCTCGAGAGAACTTGTGGAGAAGGAAGTAGTCACTCGTTTTGTTCCGCGAGTCATCCAGCGGATCGCTGTGAAAGCCAGCAGTGAAGTGGTGGAGAAGTGGGCGGGAAGGGTCATTCCTGTGGTCAGCTCTTTGATCGGAGCCGGCCTGAACTATTATTTCGTGCGGGCCTGGGGAGAGCGAGCAAACTCGCATTTTCGCCAGAAATATTTCCTGGTTCGCAACCGGCTGGCAGCCAGCCCGCCGATGATTCCCGGCGCCAATAAGACACTGCCAACGCCGTAAACTCACCGATGCCCGGCGCAACTTTGTAATCCGGCGGTCCCCCTGTAACCTTCGACAAGAGGTCCCATAATTGAGACTGAATTCTTTTCGTTGTGCTGCGGTTCTTTTCGATCTCGACGGTGTCTTGGTCGATTCCACCCGCTCGGTAAGCCGGCAGTGGAGTATCTGGGCGGAGGAGAATAACCTCGAGCCGGCAAGAATTTTGGAGATTGCCCATGGTCGTCGCACCGCGGAAGTGGTGCAACTTCTTATGCCCCATCTGGCTGTGAATGACGAGGTCACGAAGATCGAGCAGCGTGAGGCTGCCGACACCGATGGAGTGCGTGTCATGCCAGGTGCCCCTGAACTGGTGGCTGCCATTCCTGATGGCTATTGGGGTGTGGTTACTTCCGGAACCCGTTACCTGGCGACGTCCCGCCTTCGCCTTGCCGGGATTCCGGTTCCGAAGGTGCTGATCTCAGCCGAGGATGTTGTGAAGGGAAAGCCAGATCCCGAGCCTTATTTGAAAGGTGCACAGATGTTGGGGATGGAGCCCTCTCAATGTTTGGTCATTGAAGACGCGCCGGCAGGAATTGGGGCGGCGCATGCCGCCGGCATGAAGGTGGTAGCGCTGACGAGCACCTATCCAGCGTCAGAATTGGAGGAAGCTGATAGTCTGGTGCAGAGCCTAACGCAGATTCGGGTAAGCTTTGACGCAGCTCGCAAGGCTCAAGCCCTGGAGATTTCTATCGTTTGAGTTTGTATCGGGCTAACGTGGGGCTGTCTGCTTTTATCTCAGAAAATCTTCCAACTCGATTCGCTGATCAGTTTTATCATCGCGGTACTTCACAATGACGGGGGTATAGAGCGACAGATTCCACTCCGCGGCCTGTCCCGCTTTGACTGCTCTCGCCCCGGGAACCACTACCGCGTTCTCCGGTACCTCCAAGGGTCTGTCGTCCGTCGCTCGATACACCTTTCCGCGCACAGTATCGTAAAGCGGTGTAGACCTGGTCAGAATTGTTCCCGCACCCAACACCGCGCGCGAGCGCAGCAGCGTTCCTTCATAAATCCCGCAGTTTCCGCCCACCAGTACATCATCCTCCACGATTACCGGAGCAGCGCTCACCGGTTCCAGCACGCCCCCGACTTGGGCCCCCGCACTCAGGTGGACACGTTTCCCAACTTGCGCGCAGGAGCCCACCAGCGCGTGCGAGTCCACCATAGTGCCCTCGTCCACGTAGGCGCCGACGTTGATAAACATTGGAGGCATGCAAATCACAGACGGAGCTACGTAAGCCCCCGTGCGCACCGAGGAGCCACCGGGCACAACACGCACGCAATCATTCACAGTAAATCGGCGGGTAGGAAAAGTGTCTTTATCAACGAAGGAAAGAGCCGTGCCGTCGCCCATTTCCGTCAGTTCGCCTAGCCGAAAACCCAGCAGAATGCCCCGCTTCACCCACGCATTTACGATCCAATTCTTGCCTTTTTTTTCTGCGGCACGGATCTTTCCCTGAGTGAGAGCGTCACGAAATTCAAGAAATATCTTTCGAGCATTGCGGTCGTGTTCAACTTCGCCTGACGACGCCAGGCGCTCGATGGCAGCTTTCAGCGCTTGCATGCGAAGGGAAGTATATAGGGAACGAATTCCGTCTTACAGATGTGGGATGCAAAAGCAACAGCTATGCGGTGGCCAGCTTCATTTGAGTGTGGTACCAGCCAACGGTTCGGCGAAGACCTTCTTCGAAGTTCACCTTAGGAACGTAGCCCAATGATTTTTGGGCGCGCGAGATATCGGCCAGGGAGTGCTTGATGTCGCCCTCGCGCTCCGGGCTGTACTTCGGATTTCCTGAATAACCGGTCAGTTTCTGCAAGGCGTTGAATGTCTGGTTCAGCGAGATGCGGCGTCCGGTTGCAACATTAATTATCTGGCCGGCGACTTGCGCGGCTGGCGCCTCGCAGGCTAGCAGATTGGCGTCCACAGTATTGTCGATGTAAGTGAAGTCCCGGCTCTGTTCGCCATCTCCAAAGATCGTAGGCTGTTCTCCCGCGAGCATCTGAGTAATGAATTTGGCCAATACTCCCGAATATGGAGACGAAGGGTCTTGTCGCGGACCAAAGATGTTGAAGTAGCGCAAGCAGACCGTTTCCAATCCGTAGCAGCGATAAAACGATGTCATGTAGTGCTCGCTGGCCAGCTTGGCGACGGCGTAGGGAGAAATTGGATTCGGTGTCATGTTCTCATGTTTGGGTAAAGTCGGAGTATCGCCGTATGCGGACGAAGAGGCCGCGTACACCACCCGCTTGACTTTGGCGTCTCGTGCGGCGACCAGAAGACTTACCGTGCCATCCACATTGGCGCGATTGTTGCCTAGCGGATCCAACACGGATTTGGGCACTGATGGAATGGCAGCCTGATGCAGGACATAGTCCACGTTCTGGCAGGCGCTCGTCATGGCCTTAAGGTCGAGCAGATCAGCTTCGCGGAAATCAATGCGATGAAGAATTTCTGCCAGGTTCTCGCGCCTGCCAGTGGCGAAGTTATCTATCCCTCGTACCTGCCCTCCGCGTTCCAGCAGAGCATGCGCCAATGAGGAGCCGATAAAGCCCGCAATTCCTGTGATGAAGTAGGTCGCCATGAACTTAGATATGATATCGAATCACCAAATATCGCGCTCTGGCCGGTGGGAAACGAAAGTAACCCAAGCGAATTTGCCCGAGCTCAGTTGATTTCGATAACGACCAGCAGCAAGTTGTCGCAGGGCTGGCTGGGAGTGAAATTCGCGCGGACCAATTGATTCATGGGGAACTGACTGCGCTGGTCGCCGCAGAATGTCAGGGTGCTGGAAGTGCCATTAAAGAGAAATGTCACAACCGTACCCTGGGTGGACGTTCCATTCCCAAACACGGTGGTAAACTCTACGACACTAACGAAGCCGGTGGTGGTGACAACGTTGCCGCCCCCAAGGGCACCGCGGAAGAAAACGTTTCCACAACCGCTACAGGTTAGAAACAGGGAAGAGCTGAGGAGAGCGATCAGAAGGTTTTTCATCACGGCACCCGCACAAATCGAGGGTCAGAGAAATGGCCGCTTCGGAAATTCCTATCGGGCCGGGCCACTCATCTGGTTCTGGGCAAATACTGCTTCTTGCTTCTTCAACAACTCAAATCCCTGCGCAAAGGTAAGGTCCCTGGGTACCGGGCGATAGTCGCTAAAAACCTCGTCCGATTTGATGGTGAGGCGTTTGACCATCATGATCTTCCCGGTAAAGCTGAGATTCATGTGGGCGACTTCCCAACCGTCCTCGGGCACAGCGGTCTGCTGTACCAAGAAGTGTCCCCCCTTGTCGAGGTGGCCGAGAATCCCCCAGCCAAATCCGACTTCCTTGAATAGAATGCCATCGATCTGGGCAATGCGGTTGCGGTTGGCGTCTATCAAGAGAACACCTTGCATTCCGGTCAGCACTTGCTCGACGCGCGAGGGAGGATCGTATTTTGGATTGGGGTGGAACTTGAGTCTTACCAGTTCATCTCCCGGGGCGCCCAGGCCTTCCTGGCCGGAAACTGTCCCATCGGAATCAAAGATGAATGCGTCCGGCAGAGCTCTCATGATGCGCGTTGTGTGCTCTTCATCTTCCTTTTCTTGTTTCCGCTTATGCTGCAATTCTCGAGGATTCGTGATAAATCGTTCTACCCGAGCTTCTTCTGCCTGGCGCTGTTCCGGGATTAGCGGCTTTCCATCCACCGCGACTACGAGGCCGACAGTGGCATCGCGGGTCTGAATGTACAGTTTGGTTTGGGTGCCTTGCGGCGTTTCTTTCTGGGAGCGAAACATGTAGTGCACATTATTCGCACTACTCTCTTTAAGCTCGTTTTGAACTGTGTTGCGGACTAATTCTGCAGGCGATGTGGAAGGTTGTGACTGAGCCAACGCCACGGTGACGTCGGTCGCCAAAAAGATCGTAAACGCCAGAGTAGCAGCTGTTTGGAGCCGTATATTCGAGTGCCCTATCATAGTAGCCGCCCCGTTGCTGCGAGTTTAGCAAGTTAGACGACTGACACCTAAGGTTATGTTGCATGGGCGGGCATTTCTAAATGGTTTCATGGATATAGATATAGGATTTAATTCGTAAAAGGGCTGCGATCCGCGAGTGCCATCCTGCTTCTCGGTTCCTGCGCCAGTTTCGCTCGAGTTGGGAATGGTTTAAAATCATCCCTTCCCGTTATTTGGCCGGGTTCCTCGGCGGTATCTGTGGGTGGGACTGCTGTTTACCCTGCGGGCACGAGAGCCGACGGGATGGTTCTAGAATGCCGCCGACAAATTGATGGCGGTTGGTGTCGGCTTAACGAACTGGTCCAGGAGGGCAGTGCTCATGGAAACGCCGAAGACAACAGAATTCGCAAATATCGGGAAGTCAGTCGTGATTAAAGGCGAGGTTTCCGGCAGTGAAGACTTGTACGTGGACGGGCAGGTAGAGGGTAGCGTCGAGTTGGCTGGCAACAATCTCACAGTGGGGCCCAACGGCCGCGTCCACGCCAACGTGAAGGCAAAGGGCGTAGTTGTCCAGGGTAAGCTCGAGGGGAATATCCGGACCACCGACCGGGTTGATCTCAGAAAATCAGCCGTGGTGATGGGGGATATTTTGACGCAGCGTATCGCGATCGAAGACGGAGCCTATTTCAAAGGAAAAGTTGAGATCCAGAAGGAGCCAGCAAAAGCCGAGGTGAAGTCAGAGCCAAAGCGCGAATCCGGACTGGCGTCGTCTGCCGCGGCAACACTGTCATCAGCAAACGCTGCGGGAAGCTCGGCCGCTGGTTTCGGAAATCCAAAACCAGCGGGCGCAGAACAGAAAAAATAGTTGCGCTGGAGTTGCCTAGCCGTTGCTGCAACGTCGTAAACGCCCAGAGGGCGCTGCCAAGTAGAGCCGGACGCCAGGAGTAAACAGTGGCGTTCGTCACACAAGACTTCATGAAATTGTTCCGTGGTGGCTCTTCGACCGAATCGGGCCAGCGGCCGAAACCGGCCCAGCCGGCGCAGAGATTGTCGCGTCGTTCCAGCGGGTTGGGAGAACTCTCCCGTCACTGGGGGTCTGAAACCGGCCTTTGCATTCTCGATCTGGGTGCAACGTCGGCAGCGAACATTCGATACATGACTGAGCGGGGGCACAAGATCTACAGTGAAGA
>Ga0137393_10000890_pt1 | contig 18685 bp, 20 predicted proteins | sample 15con2h34BmetaG_FD_101396 | JGI IMG/M metagenome (GOLD analysis project Ga0137393, IMG submission 101396) | Vadose zone soil microbial communities from Angelo Coast Range Reserve, California, USA - 15con2h3.4B metaG | ecosystem: Environmental > Terrestrial > Soil > Vadose zone > Saprolite...
AGCGCACCGGCAAGCGCCGCGGCGATCAGCAGGTGTAAGAGAAGCGGAGCGTAAGTATGTAAGTCAGAACCACTCATGGGCGACTTGCTATAATACTGATTCACCCGCCGGTCGGTCAAATCGCGTGGAGAAGGTCCCGCGCGGCGGCTGCGAACCGATGTGCGGGAAAAGATGAAGGACTCGATGCTTTTTGGTCACAATACCAACGTGAAAGTAGGCGAAATCACCTATCACGTCCAAACCGAGGATCGCGGCGCCAGCAACGCGCTCATTGATACCACGGTCTATTTCCATGGCCGCGTCCTTCATCGGCGAACGAATAACTATTTCGATCTCCAGCCGCTGAATGCGAAGAACGAAAAATCGCTCAAGCATCGTCTCGATGAACAACACCGCGCGGTCGTCGAAGAGCTTCGCACGGGAGCGCTGCACCTTCCCCTGCCGCGGGAATCCAAATCTTCCGCGGCGACTGGTGTTTCGAACGCAGCGGCCGTCCCGAAAGTGCTCACGCTCGTTCTGATCAATTCAAGAACCTGGCTCGCGGGAAAGCGCGCCACGCTGGATGTTTCCGTTCAGAACCGCGAGAGCGGTGAAGCCGTGAATCACGCGCGCATCGTAGCGCGCATTGACGGCGCCGCCGATTCGAATGAATTCACTGCCGAAACCGGAATCGACGGACGCGCGCAGTTGGAATTTGATATGCCGCGGGTCTCGGGAGCCGAGTCGGCGCTGGTCATCGATGCGATCGACGGTGAGGCCAAAGGGCATTTGCGATTTCAGTTGCGGGCGCGGCCGAAAGTGCCAGCCGCGAGCTAGAAATGGAAACGACCGTCCGGATTACCGTCAACGGAGAATCACGAGCGGCGAGTGTTGAGGCTAGCGTCGCGGACCTGCTCCACGAACTCGGATTGAACGCCGGGCGCGTGGCCATCGAGCGAAATCTAGAAATTTTGCCGCGGCCGAAATGGCCAGAAACGCGCGTCGAGGCTGGCGATTGCTACGAAATCGTTCAGTTTGTCGGTGGCGGCTAGAAGTAATTCTTCCGAGCGCGCCGTCTTCCTTGAAATTTCTTCCTTCAAACTCTTTCCAGTAGATGCCCCATCTTGCGTTTCTTCGTTTTGAGGTAGCCGCGGGAAATTTTCGAAACGCGCGGCTGGCAGGGAATGCGTTCGACGACCTGAATCCCTGCGCTTTCGAGTTGGCGGACTTTTTCCGGGTTGTTGGAAAGCAGGCGAATTTTCTTTGCGCCGAGTTTTTTCAGAATTTGCGCGGAGAAATCGTAATCGCGGGCATCAGCGGCGAAGCCTAGTTTTTCGTTGGCCTCAACCGTGTCCATTCCACCGTCCTGGAGTTCGTAGGCGCGCAACTTGTTCATCAAACCGATTCCTCGGCCTTCCTGCGGTAGATAGAGCAGAATTCCCGACGGCACCTGCCCGATTTTTTTCAGTGACAATTCGAGCTGCGCGCGGCAATCGCAACGCAACGACGTAAGAACGTCTCCGGTGAGGCATTGCGAGTGCACGCGCACAAGCGGGGCAGTCCTGCCTTTCAGATTTCCGCGTACCAGCGCAACCGCTTCTTCCTGCGGCGCGTGGCCCTTGAATCCGATAATGGTGAAGCGGCCATAGCGCGTCGGCAGCTCGGCACGCGCAACCATCTGCACCGTCGTGGAACTTTTCTTCAATCGTCTGTTCTTGTGTGATTTTGTTCTCATCGGAAACGGACAGTATAACAGGAGCCATGATCGGCACAGGCTGCCATCCGCGCGAGCCCGCTTGATATGCGAGCACCAAAGCAGGAGACGCGCTTTACATCGAGCGGGGGATTGGCTAGCGTTAGCTTGAGAAACGCAGGCGAAGAATGGATACGGCAACCTCAGTTCGCGACCTGTTATTCACCTTGCTGTTGAAGGTGGGCGTGGCGTCGTCGTTTGCGGCGCTGCTGGCGCGGTGGAACACCTTTCGCCGCGTGCTTTTTACCGAAGAGCGCGACGTCGACCAAAAACTGAAGTTGATGATGTTCATGGTACCGCCGCTGATCGTCGGAGTGATGCTGCGGCTGGTTGGGTCGGCCTACAAGTTTGCGGATCTGTCGCTGGAAGGCGCGTTTCTCATGGGCTTGCTCGGTGGCCGGGTGGTCGGGCCGATCGGCGGGGCAATCATCACCATTCCGGCGCTGATCTCGCACGAGTGGCTCGCGATGCCCGTAGCATCGACGGCGGGTCTGCTCGGCGGACTGATTCGGCAGGCCATTCCCAACAAAGAGGACATCTGGAGTTTCGGACCGTTCACGTTCTTGAACATTCCGAAAGCCACGGTGAAGTTGCTTCGCAAAGCGGAACTGTCCTGGGAGATGGCGCCACTGACCACGTGCATCGGCCTCGAGCTGGGCCGCGTGGGGCTAGTGCACGCTACCAAGCTCAAGTGGCTTTTTGCGATCGATCCGAACTGGGACTGGTGGCTGGGGCTTGTGGTGATCGCCACGCTGATGTCTGTCGCTGCGCCGCTGAAAATCTGGAACAACACGCGCATCGAGATGAACCTCGAGCGGCACCAGCAGCTTTTGTTGAAGGCGCGCATGGACGCCCTCTCCAGCCAGATCAATCCGCACTTTCTGTTCAATACGCTCAACACCGTTTCAGCGCTGATCCGCATTGATCCGGATTCGGCCCGCGGCGTGGTCTTGAAACTGAGCAATATTTTGCGGCGGCTCCTCCGCAAGCATGAGACCTTCGTCCCGCTCAGCGAAGAACTGCAATTCATCGACGATTACCTGGACATCGAAGTGGCCCGCTTCGGCCGCGACAATCTGGAAATCGTCAAGCAACTCGGCGAAGAGACCCTCGAGGCCTTTGTCCCCAGCATGCTCCTCCAGCCGATTGTGGAGAATTGTCTGAAGCACGGCCTTGCGCCGAAGCTCGGCGGCGGAAAAATTCAGTTGCGAACCACCATGCGTGACGGCCGGCTGCACATCGAAATTGAAGACAACGGCGTGGGCATTTCCGAAGAGAAGATGCCGCACGTGTACGTCGAAGGAATCGGATTGAGCAACGTGCGCGAACGGCTGCATGTGCTCTATGGAGCCGATTTCAATCTGGACATCCAGAGCCGGCCAGGCGAAGGCACGGTGATCCGCATTAACGTTCCCGCGCTGGTACCCGCCATGCAAACGGTGGGTTGAGGCGACTCGCGATTTGCGCGTGCGGCCGACCTTGTCTGGAAGGCTATTCCTCGCGGAGAGCGACCATGGGGTCGACCTGGGTGGCGCGGCGCGCCGGAATGTAGCACGCAAGGAACGCGGAGAGCAGGAGCACGGTGGCAACGGCGCTGATGGCGGCCGGGTCCATGGCGTTGACCTGGTAGAGAAGAGTCTTCATCACGCGGCCGACAAAGTAAGTACCAGCGAGGCCCACGAGCAGTCCAAGAAAGGCGAGCACCATTCCTTCCTGAAGTACAAGACGAAGTACCTGGTGGGGGCCGGCGCCGAGCGCGATCCGCAGGCCGATCTCGTGGGTGCGCTGGGCAACCGCGAAGGACATCACGCCATAAATCCCGATGGCGGCTAGCAGCAAGGCAACCCCCGCAAAACCCGAGAACAGCACGGTGGAGAAGCGGTCTCCAGCCAATGACTCATCCACGAGCTGATCCATGGTCTTTACCTGATCGAGCGGAAGATTGGGGTCCACGGAGCGGACGACGGCGGTAATGCTCTTGGTCATGCTGGTGGGATCGCCAAAGGTGCGGACTGCCAAGCCCGCCTGTGGCCAGGGGCTTTGCCAAAAGGGAACAACGATTTCGGGGAACCCGTCGCCACGAACACCTCCGTTGTGGACGTTGTGATAGACCCCAACGATTTGCCATTCGACGGGCGGCCCGAGTTTGGTGACGCCGGGGACTAACTGTTCGACGACGAGGCGTTGCGTGAGAGGGTCCACGTTAGACAAGTATTTCTTCGCGAAAGTCTCGTTCACGACGGCGACCGGGAGGCCGCCGGCAACATCCTGTTCCGTGACGGCGCGGCCTTTTTCGATTTGGATTCCAAAGGTCTTGAAGAATTGCGGCGTCACCATAGTGAAGCCTGCGCCGGGACGCGAGGAAGGGTCACTAACGGCCTGTCCTGCGAGGTTGAAGGGCATGCCAAAGTTCGTGCCGATGATGGGCATCCCCGTGGAAGCGGAAACAGCGGTGATTCCCGGAAGGGCGCCGACTTTGTCCAAGAGCAGGCGATAGAACGCGTTTATTTGTTCAGGCGTGGAAAAGCGTTCATTGGTGACGGGTAGGAAAAAGGTCAGGATGTGATCCTGGCGAAATCCGAGATCGACGCGGCTTAATTTCCAGAAGCTGTGAATCACAAGTCCGGCGCCTGCGAGGAGCGTCAGCGCCAGCGCAAATTCGATGACCACCAGAGTGCGGCGCAATCCATGGCGGCCCGCGCTGACCGCCGAGCGGCCGCTTTCTTTCAGCACATCACTCAAATTGAGCCGCGCCGTTTGCCACGCGGGAGCGCAGCCAAACAGCACACCAGCCAGAAGCGTGGCCGCTAGGCTGAAGAAAAGAACAGGCAGGTTCACGCGAATGTCCGCTTCCGAGGGTAGGGTAAACGGCGGAATGAGGGAAACAATTACTTTCAGCAGTCCCCAGGCAAGGCTCACGCCCAGGACTCCGCCGATCACCGACAAAGCGAGGCTTTCCGTCAGGAACTGTGCGAAGAGTTGTCCGCGCGTGGCGCCCAGAGAGGCGCGTACGGCAATCTCTTTTTGGCGAACGGTGCCCCGTGCAAGAAGGAGATTGGCCACGTTGACGCAAGCGATCAGCAGGATGAAGCCAACGGCGCCCATCAGCAGCCAGATATTCTTGATCAGGTCTTTGCTGATGAAGTCGTTTTTGAGAGGTTCGACGGCGGCGCTCCAGCCCTTGTTGGACTTTGGATAAACTTCGGCAATATGGCGGGTGACGGAATCCATGTTGGCGTTAGCCTGTTGCAAAGTGACGCCGGGTTTGAGCCGGCCCATCACCAGGATGAAATGAAAGTCGTGGTTGATCTGCTCCGGTTTGAAAGCGAGTGGAACAAAGAGCTGCGATTCGAGGCGGTCGGGCTGCCCGGCCGCGAGGACGCCAACAACGGTATAAGGTTCGCCGTTCAGGCGGATGGGCTTGCCGATGATTTCGCGGTCACTGCCGAAACGCTCCACCCAAAGTCGGTGAGTCATGACGACGACGCGATCCCGGCCCACGACGCCCTCCTCGGGGAGAATATCCCGCCCCAGGAAAAAGGGAGTGCCCACCATGTTGTTGAAGCCGGGAGTGGTCAGGCGGGTCTGGATCATTTCGGGATGGTCGGAGGTGGATAGACTGTAATTGCCGCCGGTCCATGCGCAAAGATCCTGGAAGACAGTGCTCTGCTGCTTCCAATCCAAAAAGTCGCCGGCAGAAACGCCATTGCGATTTCCGTTGATCTTCGACCAGACGATGACGAGTTGGTCCGGATTGGGGTAAGGCAGGGGAGCGAGAAGCGTAGCGTAGACGACGCTGAATATGGCGGTGTTGACGCCGATACCGAGCGTGAGCGCCAGGAGGGCAACGCAGGTGAAGCCGAGGTTCTTGGCGAGCAAACGCAAACCAAAACGGATGTTGCGTGCGAGATTCATCATGCAGCCACCCCCAGATACACGAGTGAGTCAGCCGTTGGAGAGATTAGACGTGCGGAGGGCCGAGTGGTCACTGCCCGCGATGTGAAAAAAGGTGTTTGGGCGAAAGCGTCCTTGGCGGTCTAGCGATGCTCCTTGCATTGGCTGGAGAGAGACTTGGGAGCGGCCAGCGGCCACGCGGCGAGGAGGGCCCAGCGCACGTTATGCTTTCTCGCAGCTTGGAGGCCGTCCTCAGGCGCCCGCGCAGGGTTCAAAGACACCGCGGTGGCCCCTCATGAACATCCCCTACTCGATGGGCGCGAGCTTGACCATGCCCAGCTGTCTTCGGGGTATCCGAGCGTCGCGAAGATCTTTCCGGCAACGGGAAAGTCATGGGAGGTCATCAGTAAGGTCCGGATTGCTTAAGGGAGCCATAAGAGCACGGAAGAGGCGCGGGGAAAGGGCTTGACAAGCGGCTGGTGATACTGTATATTCTGTATATACAGAAATGAGTGACCAAACAAAAATGACACAAAACGCCTTATCGCCCGTGGCACAGAAATTCATTTTGCACTGGGGCGAGATGGGCACCCGGTGGGGGATTAACCGCACCGTGGCGCAGGTGCACGCGCTGCTGTTTCTGTCGCCACGGCCGGTGCCGGCGGACGAGATTTCGGCGACGCTGGCGGTGGCGCGCTCGAATGTGAGCACGAGTCTGCGGGAGCTGCAAGGCTGGCGGATTGTGCGGGTGGTGCACGTGCTGGGCGACCGGCGCGACCATTTTGAATCCATCAAGGACGTGTGGGAGATTTTCCGGATTGTATCCGAGGAGCGGAAGCGGCGGGAGATCGATCCCACGCTGCATGTGCTGGCGGAGTGCGTGCAAGAAGTGAAGGCCGATCCCAAGGGCGACGCTTACACGCGCGAACGGCTGGAGAGCATGCTGGAGTTTCTGACGGCGATGACAGGCTTGTTCGAGGAGATTATCCGCATGCCGACTGGGGCATTGAAGGGCGTGGTGAAACTGCGTGGGAAAGTGATTACGCTGTTGGGGAAGAAGGCGGTTAATAGTTGAAAGTGAAAGTTTCGAAAAAAAGCGGGAAAAAACTTAACACCTCACAGAGAAAGAGCGCAGAGCGCACAGAGAGTGGAAGAGGACGGCGATGATCTCGCTGGTGAGTGAGTACACGGACGGGAAGGGACGGCACGCGCGGGGGTGGTTTTTCTTTGACGCGGAGTGCCGGTTCTGCACGCGCATCGCGCGATGGCTGGCGCCGATTCTGGAGAAGCGGGGACTGGAGCTGGCGCCTCTGCAGGATCCTCGCGTGGGGGCGCTTCTTGGTTTGCGGCGGGAAGAGCTGATGAGGGAGATGCAGTTTCTTTTGAGCGACGGTAGCCGGTACGGCGGGGCGGATGCAGCGGTGGCACTAGCGCGCGAGATCTGGTGGTGGCGCCCCTTGCTTTGGGTTTCGAGAATTCCCGGGATGATGGAAGTTTTGCGCAAAGGATATCGCTGGATTGCAGGGCGGCGGAGCTGCGTCGCGGCTTCTTGCCCGACGGAGCAGTAGGGAGGTTCTGTGGCGAACCGTTTTGTTCAAATGTGGCGGTGGCAGGGGACGATTGATGCCAAGACCTATGCCATTGCTGGTTCGAGCGCTTTTGTCTTGAAGTATTTCCTCGACAAATTTGTGGGGTTCGCGGTGTTTGGCCGGACTTGGTATTTGTGGAGTTACTGGCAGCCGTTGGGGCCGGGCGCTCGCTTGAATGCCATTCCGGCGGATACTCGGGCATTTGCGGGCACGCTTCTTATTTTGGCGATACCGTTCATCTGGCTGGGTGTGACGCTGACGGTCCAGCGGCTGCGTGATGCCGGGAAGCCGCTCTGGCTGGTAGTGCTTTTTTTTGTCCCGGTAATCAACATTTTGTTCTTCCTCTTGCTTTGCGTGATGGGATCGCATTCGGCGGCCGCGCAGCGCGAAGCAACGCCTTGGCCGGAAACCCGCAAGCTGGATCGATGGATTCCACGGGGCGCGATAGGTGCGGCAGCCGCGGCGATCGGGATGACCATTGCGATTGGTTCCCTGTTTACCGTATTGGGGACGCAGGTGCTGCAGTCCTACGGGTGGGGATTGTTCGTAGCCTTGCCGTTTTGCCTGGGGCTGTTTTCGGTCCTGGTGTACAGCTACCACGAGCCAAGATCGTATGGCAGTTGCATGAGCGTTTCGTTGGTGCCGATAGCGTTGCTTGGCGGGGTGCTGATGCTTGTGGCGATCGAAGGACTGATTTGCATTTTGATGGCGGCCCCGTTTGCACTGGGGCTTGCGGCGCTGGGCGGAATGCTGGGGTACGCGATTCAGGCGGGGTATTGGATGAAGAAAAATACCCCCGCCATGCTGTCCATTGTCTTGCTGTTTACGCCTGCGTTCCAGGGTGCGGAGCGCTGGGTGAAGCCGGCGGCGGAGACGTACGAGGTGCGGACGGCGATTGAAGTGAATGCGCCGCCGGAGAAAGTTTGGAATCAGGTGGTGGCGTTTGCGGAGATCCCGCCGCCCACAGAATTGTTGTTTCGAGCGGGGATTGCCTATCCGATTCGCGCGGAGATTTCCGGGCATGGGGTTGGCGCGGTGCGGCATTGTATTTTCTCGACGGGGCCGTTTGCCGAACCCATTGAAGTGTGGGATGAGCCGCGGCTTTTGAAGTTTGGCGTGACGGCGAATCCGGCACCGTTGAACGAGCTCAGTCCTTACGAGAATATTCAGCCGGCGCATTTGCATGGATACTTTGTCTCGAAGCAAGGGCAGTTCCTGCTGACGGCGTTACCCGGCGGGCGGACGCGCCTCGAAGGAACGACGTGGTATGAGCACACCATGTGGCCGGCGGCGTACTGGCATTTGTGGTCGGACTACATCATTCACAAAATTCACTTGAGGGTGCTGGAACATATACGAGCTGAAGTCGAAACTACAAGCCAGGGACGGGGCGTAAGAGAGTAGGTGAACCGCAAACGGGGCACTCACGCCTTCGAGGCTCAGGGCAAACAAGCTAGGCACCCTTAAGGATATCAAACGAAGCGACTTATAGATGGGCAATTCGTAAAGTGATGGATAGCTGCGCAATCCAGGGAACGGCGCCTAAAAGAAAGCGCGGCAGTGGAACTGCCGCCCTTCAAAGTTCGCAAGATTGCCTACAAGCCGTTCTAATTAAGAAATAAAACAAGTCAAATGAAAACTGCGCCGTGGCTCAATAATTTCTACCTTGTTTCTCACCTGCGCGCATTACGATCTTGGCGATCGAACAGCTGGATGTCATGAACTGAACCAGGAGTGAGGCGGATATGAATGCAAACGACTTTCGGCGGATTGCGCTGAGCCTCGAAGGGGTGGAAGAGAGCTCGCATATGGGTGCGCCGGATTTCCGCGTGGGAGGCAGGATTTTTGCGACGCTGGCGTCGGAGAAGCAGGGCTATGGCAACCTGATGCTGACACTGGAGCAACAGAAGGCATTTGTGGACGAACTGCCGGAAGTATTCCTTCCCATTGCGGGCGGATGGGGGAGGATGGGGATGACGCACATGCGACTGGCAGCGGCGAATGAGGACGTGATGGCCGGAGCGCTACAGACGGCGTGGAAATTGCGCCTCGAGAAGAACGCAAAGTCGGGCAAGAAAACCAGCGTCAAGGCAAACAAGATGCGGGTAGCGAAGGCCGGCCGCAAGAAGCGCTGAAACGCTAGAATTGTAATCGTGTTGCCAAACAACAGAAGAGAAGAAAAGCCCAGCCTCAAAAACCGAGACTGGGGTACCTGGCTTGGGGAATTGTGGTCTAGCGAGGTTTGGAAAGGTAGTTGGCAAGGATGTTGGCGCAGGCTTCGACAAATTCCTGTTCTGAGTTGGTGAAGGTGCCGGCAAAATAGCTTTCGATATCGAGCTCCGCCGCAAGCTGTTTGTTCACGAAAATGGGAACAACGATTTCGGATTTCACCAAGGAGGAGCCTGCAAGATAGCGAGGATCTTTCGAGACATCCTGCACAACCACTACCTGTCGGCTGGTGGCTGCGGCGCCACAGAGTCCGGTGGTGAGGGGGATGCGAGCGTTGGGCGTAAAGCTCCCGGCGTAAGGTCCGACGATCAAATAACCGGGGTCCGCGGGGTCGATGAGATAAAAGCCTGTCCAGTTGTAGCGGGTCACCTTCTCGTGAAGGCGCTTGGCGATCAGCTCCATGAGCGACTGTGTCGAAGAAGCAGTCTGGGCAAAGTCTTGAAATTCACGGAGAAGCTCTCTATAGGTTGGCGTCATGTTTTTGGCTTCGTGTGCGAGCCTACGCACTGACCACGGATGTCCGCTCGCCTGACTGCTTCGCCGGGACCAGCGCGATCAGGGCTAAACCGATGACACTAAACACAGCCGCGGCCATCAGTAGACCTCCGCGTTCGCTCGCAAGGCGGACTCCCATGACAGCCATAACAGCGGCATGGGCAAAACTCGACCATGCGGCGAAAGCGATCACGCTGCGATTCGCCGATGGGTTACGCGCTGCCAGCAGCAAGAAAATCCCAAGCGTAACATAGAGGCTGAGCATCATCGGCAAAGCGTCCTCCTTATTCGCTTCCCAACCACTTCGTATAGACGTCACCACGGGATAAATGCCAGCCGAAAACAACAATCCCACCAACACCAGGACAACCTTCAGCGCCCGTTCTCGATACATGGGGCCCTCCTGAGGAAAACTAGAATTGGGAAAGGTGCACGTACACGCTGATCACCGACGTGAATCTTACGTTGATGGCATGGACGGGTCAACGAGACCGGAGGCATCGAGGGTCCGAGGATTTTGCCTTTCGGAAACGATCTCAGGATTCGGCGAGGACGCGTTTGTAGTAGTTTTCGTAGGCGGGGATGACGTCGTTGGCGCAGTAGTTTTTCTTGGCGTTGCTGCGGGCGATTTTGCCCATTTCGCGGCCGCGGTCGGCGCGCGACAGGATTTCGATGGCGTAACGCGCCGCTGCTTGCACGTCGCCGGGCGCCACCAAAAAACCATCCACACCGTGCGTGACGACCTCGGGGACGCCGCCGACGTTTGTGGCGATGACGGGGACTTCGCAGGCCATGGCTTCGAGAGCGGCAAGGCCAAAGGATTCGAGCTGCGAAGGAAGCAGAAAAAGATCGGCGGCGGACAGTTTCTCGTAGACGTTGTCCTGTTTGCCCAGAAAAAAGACATCTTTTTGCAGGCAGTGTTTGCGAACGAGAAATTCGGCGGCGCCGCGGTCCGGGCCGTCGCCGATGAGCACGAGTTTGGCAGGCATTTTGGCGCGAACGAGGGCGAAGATCTCCACGACATCCGGGAGGCGCTTCACGGGGCGGAAATTCGAAAGATGCATGAGGACGGGTTCGCCGCCGGGAGCCCATTGCGCGCGGAGTCCTTTGTCGGCGGTGCGATTGTAGAGGTCGCAATTCACGAAATTGGGAATGACTTCGATGGGGCGTTTGATCTCGAAGTCCTTGAGAGTTTCCTTCAGAAGATAATGCGAGATGGAGGTGACACCGTCGCTCTGCTCGATGGAAAACCTGGTGATGGGAAGATAGCTGCGGTTGCTGCCGACGAGGGTGATGTCCGTGCCGTGGAGCGTGGTGATGAAGGGAAGGCGGCGCGGAGCGGCCATGGAACGCGCGAGCAGGGCGCTGACGGAATGGGGAATCGCGTAGTGGACATGGAGCAAGTCGAGCGCCTCGGATTCAAAAACTTCGAGCATTTTTGTGGCTAGCGCCAGCGTGTAAGGCGGGTGGTCGAAGAGCGGGTAGGAGGCGACTTCGACTTCGTGGAAATGGATCCGCGGGTCATTGGGATTCATGCGGATGGGCGGGGCGTAGCTGATGAAATGGATGTCGTGGCCGCGGGCGGCGAGTTCCATGCCGAGCTCGGTGGCAACGACTCCGGAGCCGCCGTAGGTGGGATAACAAGTTATTCCGATGCGCATATAGGTTGCTCTGTAACTCCGCTTACGATGCGGGCCCGTTACGATACAACATTTCAACTACCGCCGCTCGTGTCTGCGAAATTCAAAGGTACGGGTCTAAAGCCCGGCAGCTACAGCGGCCATTACAACGACCACTACAACGGGCAAGGCGGCGGCTTGCGGGTCTGGAAATCGAATGCTAGAGTCGCGGCCACTCGCGAGGCGCGCTGAATGACACGCGCGGCACCCTATTTGACGCAGGAGCAGGGAAGAACGTGACACGGCTTGCAGGCAAGGTAGCGCTGATTACGGGCGGCGGGACGGGGATTGGACGGGCGATTGCGCTGGCGTTTGCGCGGGAAGGCGCCGGGGTGGCGGTGGCGGGGCGACGGCTGGAGAAGATTCAAGAGGTGACGCGCGAGATCCAGAAGGAAGGAGGCGTGGGATTCGTGATGGAGTGCGACGTGACGCAAGCCCGGGAGGTGGAGCGCGCGGTGAAAGGAACCGTGGAGCGATTTGGGCAGCTCAATGTGCTGGTGAATAATGCCGGCGCGCTGCATGTTTCAACGGTCGAGGGCATCAGCGAAGAGGAGTGGGACCGGGTGATGATGGTCAATGTCAAAGGGCCATTTCTGATGTCGCGCGCGGTGCTGCCGGAGTTTCGAAAGGCGGGTGGCGGAGCGATCGTAAACATTGGTTCCATTCTGGGGCTGATCGCGATGAAGGATCGCGCCGCGTATTGCGCGTCGAAGGGAGGCGTGACGATGCTGACGAAGGCGATGGCTATGGACCACGCGCACGAGAATGTACGCGTGAATTGCATCTGCCCGTCGATCGTGGAGACGGAGCTGGTGGCAGGGCTGTTCGACGAGAGTGAACGAGGGCAAGCGCTGCGGAAGGCGAGGGTCGTGAGTATTCCGCTGGGCCGGATCGGGCGCCCGGCAGACGTTGCGGAGATGGCAGTGTTCCTGGCGTCGGAAGAATCGTCGTGGGTCACGGGTGCGGCGATTCCTTTGGATGGGGGACTTTCAGCGTACTGAAAGATTGGCAAAACGCGATGACCAAGAGAATGTCCAAGGAAGAAAAGCGGGTCACCGAACTCGTACGGCGGCGGATGAAAGAGAGCCGCTCGACGGAGCTTTTAGGTTTCGAAGTGGAGAGCGTACATAAGGGGCGCGCGATTTTTCGACTGGATGTGCGGCCCAGCCACAAGCAGGTGCACGGCGTGGTACACGGAGGAATCCTGGCGGCGCTGGCGGACACCACAGCGGCGATTGCGGCCTACACAGCGGTGCCAAGAGGAACGGAAATCGTGACCGTAGAGCTGAAAATCAATTATCTGGAACCGGTTCCCGGCGGACGAATCAAGGCGGATGGACGCGTTCTGCGCGCGGGACGAAATTTTGTCGTAGCGGAATGCGAGATTTTCAACGAGGACGGGTCGCTGGCCGCAAAGGCGCTGCTCACGTTCGGAGCAGCCGCCGGGCATTCGATTCAAAAGTAGCGAACTTACTCGTCGCCACCTTGAGCGGATTCTTCACCATCTTTGTAGAGATACTTGATGACGCGCTTGAAGATGAGCAGATTGGGGCTGCCCTGGCGGGTCAGCTTGATGCAATCGCGGTCGTACCATTCGATCGTGCCGCGAAGCACTTCGCCATCCTGGAGCACGACGGCCATCGGAGTATGGGACTGCATCTGCTTGACCCAATAAAAATTTTCCGCGTGAGTAGTCTCGGGCGGTGCGGGTTTCTTGCTGGGAATCGGACCATTGTGGGGCGCGCGGGGAATGCTCGGCTCCTTGACGTCCGGAAAGCCCGGACGGAACATGCGGCGGTTCACCATGACTACTCCTTCTAACCTAGAGCGGTGGAATATCTGTTCCTAGGATGCATGAAAAGGCTGGTGGGTTACAGTCTAGCCAAAAATATCCGCCGAGGCGCGGACGTGCCAGAATGAATCAGCCGCGCGAAACGAGAGGTTGCGATGCCTCCGGCGAAAGGGATGCTGCAAGGGCATCGAGACCCAGCTGGCGGTTCAGATTGCGGCGCGCGCCAGCGTAAAGTTCATCGAATCCGGCAATCGCGCGGAGCACCCAGCCGGAATCCACAAGCTTGCTTAGCGACTCGAGTTCCCCGGCGAGCGGGGCGTTGCGGAGAACGGGCTGTTTGATCTTGGACGTGAGTTCGAGGAGGTCGGTGAGCAAACCATAGAAGATGCCGAGGTGTTCCTCGAAGGAAGAATCGCGATCTTTGGCGAGAGCCGAGGTGTCGGCGAAAAGTTGGGCGAAGCCCTGGCCGCGTGCGGCACGCTCCAGAATGCGAAGAGCATTCTTCCGGCTTTGCGAAGCCGCTTCCACGTTTACTTCCATCGCGAGGCCGGGGCTGCCTTCGGCCAGTTGCGCGGCGAGTTTGATTTCACCGGGTTTGCGATCCGTTTTGTCCTTCAGAATCTTTTCGACCGCGGCTAGAGGCAAAGGCGCAAAATGAAATTGCAGGCATCTGGATACGATGGTGGGCAGGAGAGCGTAGGGCGAAGGAGCCGTGAGGATGAGAGTGGCCGAGCCAGGCGGCTCCTCGAGAATTTTCAAGAAAACGTTGGCGACATCCCAGCGCATGGTTTCTGCGCCATCGAGAATGAATACGCGGCGCCGGCCCATGGGCCGAAAGTAGGCGGCGCGCTGAACGGCGCGCAACTGGCCGACGCGCAGCATCGGGCGCGCGACGGGGCTCTTCAGGCGGACGGGATCGGGCACAAGCGCCCAAACGTCGGGATGCGATTGCAGGATCAGCGGTACGCGCTCGACGGTGGCGGCGTCCGCGCTTTCACCGCGTTCGACGAGGCCCTGCTCGATCAGTTCTTGCGGATCGGCGAGTTGGGAGATGCGTAGGCAGGTCGCACACTCTCCGCAGAACTCATCCGTCAAGCGTTCGCAGTTGGCGGCCTGCGCGAACATGCGCGCCAGCGTAAATTTGCCGACACCGCGAGCCCCGGTAAAGAGCAACGCATGCGGGACGCGGCCGGCGCGGAGAGCGCCGCGGAGCGCCGTGACGATGCGTTCGTTGCCGAGAAAATCGGAAAAGGCCATTCGCTACCGCCCCTCGCCCGCGGCGGCGGAAGAAAGCACGCCTTCAACGGAGGCAAGGACGTCGATGGCTATTTCTTCGGGCTCGCGAATCGCATTGTGCGCCGCGTCAAAACATTGGATGGTTGCCCAGGGCGTGATGCGTGAGAGCGAGTCATACATCTCGGCAGCATCTTCCAGGTGGCGCAGGCTGGCCTCTTGCAAGTCCCTTTGCGCGGAGGTGTAGCTGCGCGCGGACTTCAGGGCGACCAGCCGCTGTGCCTCTTGCGGCGGGACACGGAGGTAGAGAATGAGATTTTCGCGGGGCAGGCCGTAGATTTCGTATTCGAGGTGCTCGATCCATTGCAAGAATTCAGAGCGTTGCGCGGGCGGAACGCGCGCGGTCTGATGCGCCAAATTGGACGCGATGTAGCGATCCACGAGAACAATTTGGCCCCTGTCCAGCGCGGCTTCAAGCTTATATTTGGCTTCGAAGCGGTCCCCGGCATAGAGCATGGCCGAGAAGTGGGGGTCGACGCTTTCAAGCGGGCCGAGGTCCCCATTGAGGAATTTGCCGACCATTTTGCCAAACCAGGAATCGTATTGCGGAAAGCCGGTGGAATAGACGCAGTGACCGCGAGCTTTGAGCGTAAGTGTCAGGAGCTCCATTTGAGTGCGCTTGCCGCTGCCGTCGATGCCTTCAATGGCAATTAGTTTTCCGCTGGTGGTCATGTTTTGGCGTGGCCCAGACTCACCGGGCAACGGTCGGAAATCAGTCTAACCGCAGACACTCTGCGCTGCAACGCTGCGCGTGCTAGGATTCGGATTCCAATATGACGACAAATTCAGTGCGGGAAAATTTGCTTCAGATCCAGGAGAGAATCGCCAGCGCTGCGGCACGGGCGGGACGAAATGCTGATGAGATTACTCTGATTGGTGTATCCAAGACTCACCCTGCAATCGCGATACGCGAAGCTTTTGAAGCGGGCGTGCGGCACTTTGGCGAAAACCGCGTCCAGGAGTGGGAAGGGAAGCGCACTGGAACAGAAGGGCTGGCGGCGACGTGGCATCTGATCGGCCATTTGCAGAGCAACAAGGCGGTGAGAGCGGCAAAACTTTTTCACAGCATTGATTCCGTGGATGATCTCGCACTCGCTCAGCGGCTGGACCGGGCACGGATCGAGGCGGGCATCACTGGGACACTGAGGGTCTTGATCGAAGTAAGGGTTGCGCCGGAAGAGACGAAGAGCGGCGTGGAAACTCAGGATCTCCGAGGATTCGCGGAAGACGCTGCGGGGCTGGCTCAACTGGACCTTGCCGGGTTGATGTGCATTCCGCCGTTTCTAGAACAAGCCGAAAAAGTGCGCCCGTATTTTAGGCGGCTGCGGGAATTGCGGGACCATGTGTCGAAGTCGCTGGGGCTCGCTCTGCCGGTACTCTCGATGGGCATGTCGCACGATTTTGAAATCGCCATCGAAGAGGGCGCAACCGAAGTACGCATAGGAACAGCACTGTTTGGCGAACGAGCAGTGCGGGTTGCGAGCCAATGATATTGCCGGGAGCCGCGGATGACAAAGCTATTTAGTCCCCTTCGCTTACGAGACATTGAACTCAAAAATCGCATCGTGGTCTCGCCGATGTGCGAGTACTCCGCGGTGGACGGGCATCCGCAGCCGTGGCATCTCGTCCACCTGGGAAGCCGTGCCGTGGGGGGTGCAAGTCTGGTGTTCACCGAGGCGACGGCCGTCGAGGCGCGCGGGCGGATCTCGCCAGAGGACGCTGGAATTTACCTCGATTCACATGTTGCTTCGTGGAGGCCCATAGCCCAATTCATCCGCAGCCAGAGCGCCGTCGCCGGGATGCAATTGGCACATGCGGGCCGCAAGGGGAGCACCAGTGCGCCTTGGCTGGGAGGCAAGAAAGTGGCGCTGGAAGCGGACGGATGGGAACCCGTTGCGCCGAGCGCGGTTGCTTTTGCGGGCGACTATCCGATGCCAGGTGCGCTCGCACCAAACGAAATCAGCGAAATGGTCGAAGCGTTTCGTAGGGCGGCGGCAAGGGCGTTGCATGCGGGTTTTGAAGTGCTCGAGATTCACGGAGCGCATGGCTACTTGATCCACGAATTTCTTTCGCCGCTGAGCAATTTTCGTCAGGATGAATATGGAGGCAGCTTCGAAAATCGAATCCGCTTTGCGATTCGCGTCGTGAGAGCGGTGCGGGAAATTTGGCCCGCACGCTTGCCGCTGTTTTTTAGAGTCTCGGCGACGGATTGGAAAGAAGGGGGTTGGGACCTGGCGCAAACCATCGAGCTGAGCCGAATCCTGAAGACTGCGGGTGTGGATTTGATCGACGTTTCCAGCGGCGGACTCGTACCGGGCGTGAAGATTCCCGTTGGGCCGGGATATCAAGTTCCATTTGCAGAGGAGATTCGAAAGCAAACGGGGATTGCAACAGGGGCCGTCGGAATGATTACGGAGCCCGCACAAGCGGAGACGATCCTTCAGTCCGATCAAGCGGACGTCGTGCTGCTAGCGCGTGAGCTGCTGCGCGATCCATACTGGCCGCTGCGCGCGGCCAAAACATTGGGCGAAAAAATCAAGCCACCCGTACAGTACGAACGCGCCTGGTGACTGAAGACTCCCGGTGGAAATAGCGGAAAACATCGCGGGCAACTCCATCTCCTTTCAGGTGCGTGTGCAGCCGCGCGCCAGCAAGGACGAAATTGCTGGAGAGATGGGAGGCGCGCTAAAGGTGCGGCTCAGAGCTCCAGCCGTGGAAGACCGAGCGAATGAGGCGCTCGTCGAATTTCTGGCGGAGCTTTTGAAAACGTCACGGTCGGCTGTTAGTATTCTTAGCGGCGAACGAAGCCGCGTGAAGCGAATCGAGGTTCGCGGGGTGACTCGGCAACAAATCCTGAATCTCTTGGCGCGCGAGGCGTAATACCACGCGTCGATTCGTTTTTTATCCATGGAGCGGATTCCCCGATGAGTGCAGATGTTGCAGGTATCCAGCGCGATCTGCGAGCGGCAAAGCTGGACGGCTGGCTTTTCTACGATTTTCGCGGGCGCGATCCGATTGCGCAGCGCATCCTAGATCTTCCCGAGGGGATGCGAACGCGAAGGTGGTTTTACTTCGTTCCCGCGAAGGGAACGCCGAAGAAGCTGGTGCACAAGATTGAGGCGCAGTCTCTGGCGGCCTTGCCGGGCGACACGCTGTATTACGCAGGCCAGGACGAACTTCGCAAAAATGTCGGGAAGATGCTCGGCCGCGTGAAGAATGTGGCGATGCAGTATTCGCCAAAGAATGCCATCCCCTACGTGGCGATGGTGGATGCGGGCACGGTTGAACAGGTGCGCGGCAGCGGCGTGAAGGTGGTGAGCTCGGCAGACCTGGTGCAGAAATACGAAGCCTGCTGGAGCGATGAACAGCTTGCGTCTCATCAGTCTGCGGGCGCGGCCATTGACCGGATCGTGCGCGGGGCTTTTCAGCATGCCGCGTGGAATGTTCGCGAAAAAAAGACCATTACGGAATACGACTTGAAGGTTTGGATTCTCAGCGAATTCGAAGCGGCAGGAATTTGGACGGAGGAAGGCCCCGACATAGCGGTCAATTCGAACGCGAGTGATCCGCACTACGGTCCCACGGCGGAGTCCGCAGCTCCGATCCGCGAAGGCGATTTGCTGCTGTTGGATGTTTGGGGGAAAAAGAAAACGCCCGGCAGCGTCTACTACGACATCACGTGGGTGGGCTATCTTGGCGCCAAGGTGCCGGAAAAATACGCAAAGGTTTTTGGAATTGTCCGCGAAGCGCGCGACAAGGCTGTCGATCTGATTCTCAAGAATATTGCGGCTGGGAAGCCGCTGCAGGGCTGGCAGGTGGACAAGGCGGCGCGCGGCGTGATCGAAAAAGCGGGCTACGCAAAATATTTCTTTCACCGCACCGGTCACAGCATCGGAGAAAAAGTACACGGCAACGGCGCAAACATGGACGGACTGGAAACCCACGACGTGCGGCATTTGATTCCGCGGACTTGCACTTCGAT
>Ga0137393_10000898_pt1 | contig 18646 bp, 21 predicted proteins | sample 15con2h34BmetaG_FD_101396 | JGI IMG/M metagenome (GOLD analysis project Ga0137393, IMG submission 101396) | Vadose zone soil microbial communities from Angelo Coast Range Reserve, California, USA - 15con2h3.4B metaG | ecosystem: Environmental > Terrestrial > Soil > Vadose zone > Saprolite...
GATGTCGACGATGTGCGTCTCGTTCGTTTTCGTCTTGATCGTCACCGACGGCAAGCCGGTCAAACCGAAGTCAAGCCGGGCTCCGCTCTGCGCCGTCACGGACTTCTGAAGGGTCTGGAAGGCTGGATGCTGGATGGTGACGGTGACCGGCGTGCCGGCCGGGAGGTTCAACGTGAACTCGCCATTCGAGTTGGAGGTCGTGGTCTGATCGCCGTACGAGGCAATGGCCGTTTGGATCAGAAGTCCGTTGGAGGCGTCCTTCACGACGCCGGTGATCTTTACCGACGGGCCGGACGCGGGCGGAGACACCGCGTGACGCCGGGCTTGCGCAGGTGACGCGCAGGCAGAAGAGGCGATCAACACGCCGATCACGAGAAGGCAGGTGCTGCCGGTAAAGCGGGAAACATGGGTCATTGAACAAATCTCCTTTGCTTGATCGCGCCGCGGCGTTCCGCGGCCTCTGGCATGGTATCCGAACCGTATACGAATCCGGACCGCGAAACGTCTCAGCGGCCCCGGCTATACTTTGGCGCTTTGCCGGCGGCTCGGCCGGCGCCGTCCTGCTGGCGCGAGAACTGCTTCGCGATCGAAAAACCAGAAAACAGAAGGAGAACTCTTCTGGTTTCTGGTTTCCCCGACACGAAGGAGCATGAAATGACCACAGCGACCCTCAACGCCTTGCATAGCGGTACGTTCCGCCTCGGCGGAGATCTCCCTGTGAACCGCCTCGGATTCGGAGCGATGCGGATCACCGGCAAGGGCATATGGGGACCACCCAAAGATCACCAGGGATCGCTGGCCGTTCTCCGCCGTGCCGTCGAGCTCGGCGTCAATCTCATCGATACGGCGGAGTCGTATGGCCCGCATGTCAGCGAAGAGCTGATCGCGGAGGCGTTGCATCCCTATCCGAAAGGCCTGGTCATCGCCACGAAGGGAGGGCTCGAGCGTACGGGGCCTGACCAGTGGCCCATCAACGGCCGGCCCGAGCGTCTCCGCAAAGGAGTCGAAGGAAGCCTTCGCCGTCTGCGGCTGGACCGAATCGATCTCTGGCAACTGCACCGTATCGACCCCGATGTTCCGGAAGAAGACCAGTTCGGAGCGATCCGCGAATTCCAGCGCGAAGGGAAAATCCGTCACGCCGGCCTGTCGGAAGTGACGGTCGAGGAGATCAAGCGGGCCCGCAAGTTCTTCGACGTCGTCTCCGTCCAGAACCGCTACAACCTCGCCGACCGCGAATGGGAAAAGGTCCTTGATTACTGCGACCGCGAGAACATCGGCTTCATCCCCTGGTTCCCCCTGCAGACCGGCAAGCTCGCCGGCGACGGCGGGCCGCTCACGAAGGTCGCCAAGCGCCACCACGCCACCCTCGCCCAGATCGCTCTGGCCTGGCTGCTGAAACGGTCGAAGGTCATGCTGCCCATTCCCGGAACATCGCGGGTCAGGCATCTCGAGGAGAACATCGGCGGCGCCGGGATCGCGTTGACGGAGGAGGAGTTCGGATCGATCGGGTAGTGCCCGGATATCTCACGCGCTGAGTGCAATTGCGGTCACCCTGTTACCTTCAACGTTGATGACCGTGAGAGTCAGCGCGCCCCGAAGCTCAATGAAAGTCGGCATATGCGGAGGATTCAGCGCCGGAGGCGTATCGGATATTAGCCGGTGGCAAGCGCGGAGCGCGCAGCCACCGGATCTCGGTTGGTTCTGTTTCTCCAGCCCCGGGAGGGGCGTCGGAGCTCACCACCTTGAATGTGTTGATTGGCACCCTCCGACGCCCCTCCGGGGCTCCGGAATTACCCCACATCGGTTCCGGTGGCTGCGCGCTCACGCGCTTGCCACCGGCTAATATCCGATGCGCCTCCGGCGCGAGATCACCGTAACTTCACAACGCACTCGCCTCAGCGATCACGCCATCGTCCCAACCCATATCCGAGCACGTATTTCTCATACGCTGCATGGCTTGTGAGGAATGTGGGGCAACCGTGGGCTAACCGGCTTCGCCCGGAACCCCATCAAAGAAACTCACCACCCCCGTCTCCAGTGAATACTCCGCGCCGACGACCATGAGCGTCCCTTCCTGGATCAGCCGCTCCAGCACCTCGGAGCCGTGCCGCAGGTGATTCGCTGATGCGCGGACGTTCGCTCGTACAGTATCGGCGATCACCGCCTCGGGATTCACGTCAGCACCGGCCGCGGCGAGCACTGTCTCCATCGACGGCCGTACGCGGTTGACGATCGAACGAAGATTTCGCGATTGGCTGGTAGCCCGGCCCGTCAACTCCTCGAACGTAGCGATCACGGCGCCGCACTGCGAGTGGCCCATGACCACCACCAGCCTGGTGCCGTAACGTCCCGCCGCAAACTCGACGCTGCCAATCTGTGACGGCGAAACGACGTTGCCGGCCACCCGGATCACGAACAGATCTCCGAAACCCTGATCGAAGACGAGTTCCGCCGGGACGCGCGCGTCCGAACAGCCGAGGACGATGGCGAGAGGCTCCGGTCCCGCGGCAAGCGCCGCACGGTGGCCGTGATTTCCGAGCGTTCCCGCCTCGGACTGGTTAGATACGAATCGCCGGTTTCCCTCGCGGAGACGGGACAGAGCTTCAGTGGCGGTGATCATGATTCAGCTTCGGGGCGCAATGCATTCTTAATGTGAGCAAGAGCGTCATCGAAGTTGAAGATCACTTTGCATTCACTGCGTTCGCTACGAAGCTCTTCACGGATCTTCTGCTTGACGAACCCTCGGTCTTTCGAAACGAAGCATTGGGGACCACCTCTCAGTTCGGAGTGCGACTTCACAGAAGCGAGTACGAGAGCGTCTTGCGGCGAGAGCGAATACGCATCTTCGTGGAAGCCAACCATATAAATGACTTCAAAAGTCAGAGGGATCGTCGAACCGTCGGGTTCGATGCTCGCGATTGCATCAACAAGGCGAACCCTCGACTCCTCACTGCCCGCGATCAGCGCAGTCATCACATCTCTGTACTGATCAACGAGGCCGCGATAGGGCGCGGAGCGCGACAACTCAGAAAGATACGTTTGGAGTTGGGCATGAAACTTCTGACGTTCCGTATTCTTGCGGTGCCAGGTCAAGTACGCTTCGGTAATACAGAATGCTGGTAATACAAGAGAGATCAATCCGCCCTTAGCCAATCGCAGAATTTCTTCGCAGCTTTCGAAGCTCTCCTGCTGATAGGCAAGTTCGAGCAGGAAATTGGTTTCGACGTAAACGATCACGCTGCGATTTTCGTGCGGATGAATGCGTCGCGCACCGCGTCAGCCAACCCCGACTCCACGAGCCACTTCCGATCGCCGGCGTCCGGCAGTATCCCCATGACGAGCTCGCCAAGCCATGCCTGAATCAGCATTTCGAAACCGCTCTGGCTCACGGTATCGAGCGGTCGGTGGAGTCGCACGAGGTAGGGCTCCAGCGCATCAGACGTGTCACCTTCAAAGTCAGGCAATGAAACCGGAGGAGCTTGATCGCGCCACAAATACATGCGATTGCGCAACGCCAACAGAAAGTATTGGCATCTCGGTACGTCCCCGTACTCGAGAAGATTGCGCAGAAACTGAGCGGCCCAATCACCGGAAGGCGACTCGGTATTTCTGGCTTCCACCGCGACGATCGGGGTTCCCCCCTTCTCGATCACGAGATCAACTGACGACTGTCCGTTTCTCATACCGATCGCATTCTACTCGCTCTCCCACTCCTCGCGCACGATTCCGTAGTAGTCGACGTCGACATGTTCACCCCACTTCACGAGATGCTGCCGCATCGTCCCTTCACGATGCATCCCGATCTTCTGCAATACGCGTCCCGAGGCCGGATTACGGGTGAAGTGGAACGCAAAGACACGGTTCATGCCGAGCTCGCCGAATGCATATCCGACCACGGCGTTCGCCGCTTCGGGAACGTAGCCATGTCCCCAGTAGGGAACGCCAAGCCAGTATCCGATCTCGGCGCGCTGGTGATAGAGCTCGACGTGCAATCCGATCGCCCCCATCACGTCGCCGCCGTCGCGCGGAGCGATGGCGAAGATGTGATTGTTCGATTGGTCGTCGTGACCCAGGATCCACTCCTCCGCCGCCCCCTCGGGATACGGATGCGGGATGAGCAGCGTGTTGCGCGCAATCTCCCGATCCGAGGCAAGCCGCTGCACCGCCGGAGCATCGCCCAGCGCGAACGGGCGCAGGATCAGGCGCTCGGTCGTGAGTGTGGGACGCGGCATGCGAGTGCAAGCGAGGGTATCGGCTGCCGGCTGTCTGGGTACGCGGGACTTCTACCCAACCGATAACCGACAACCGACAACCGCAGTACGAGCTACTGCGCCTTCTTCTCTTCCGGCTTAGCGGCGGCAACGGGCATCGCGAACATCGCCTTATCGATCTTCGGGTTCAGGTCGATCTTGGTGATGCTGAGGGCCTGTTCACCCATGCTCTCTTTGCCCTTGACGTGGTTCTCCATCGAGTGTGCGATGGTGATGCCTTCGACGGTCTTGTAGTCGCTGTACGTCGTCACGACCTCGAGATCCTGTCCCTGAATGTTCCGGACTCCATCGGAACGGATCAGGAGGTAGGTCTCGGCATCGAAGTAGTCGTTCGACTCTTTGCCGTCCTTCGTCGTCACGTGCAGCTTGTAGGCTGGCGTGCCTTCGACATCTACCTTGCCGACGAGCTCGACCTTGTTCCCCTTGGCTTTGTAATCGAACGTCGGTCCATCGAAGTCGGCCTCGGCGCGCATATCCTTGACCTGCTCCTCGGTCATCTTCTGCGGGTCTTTGTTGCCCGTGAACGGCATCAGCGACCATCCGGTCGAGCCGTCATAGGCCTGCGTTCCGGTCATCCCCTGGATCGTGAAGTCCATGCGCGAGTTGGAGGGGCGCATCTTAGTGATCGTGAACGGCGCCTCCATCGGGCCCATCTTCATCGTGCCGGTAATGCGCATCGACTGCAGCGCTTTGATCTTGTCCTTACCGCCCATGGCCTTGAGGTTCTTCTCGAGTACTTCATCAGCGGTCTGGCCGAAGGCGGAGACCGTGAGAAACGCGACGGCGCAAAGCGACAGCAATGTTTTCCTGGACATGAAGCCTCCTGATTCTGATTCGACGTTTTGGCGATTGTGACATACGTCCGGGCTGCCCAGGAGTTGCGTCACATGCTGTTCACGAGGTCGCGAACTCTGCCGCGGACCTCGTCCGGCTCAGCGACCAAACGGTCGCGCTCGGCGGCATCGAGGAGAGAGCGCAGTGCGCGATAGGCATCGCCGCGCTCCGAGGTTTCGCGCAGAACGGAAGCCGGATCGCCCCCGCGGCCAGACAGCCATTCATCCACGGCGGCGCGTGTCGTGGCGGGGGTCTCCCGCGCGAGGGCGCGCGTGTCACGGCGGATCAGCGCCGCACGCGCGAGCCGCGGCCAGACCAGGGCCAGCAAGACAAGCAGACCGGCCAGGATACCGATCAATGGCAGCATCCGGCGCACGGTCTCGATACGGGCGTCGGACGCTGTCGGGAGAGCATGCGGCTGCCCCGCGGTCGCATCGGCCGCCTCGACGAGCAGCGCACGCTGCTCGCACCGCAGCTCGCGCCGCAGGCCGGCGGGAGTGAGGACAGCCGTTGCCAGCGGCGGGATGACGAACATCCCCGCATTCGCGGGAAAAATAAGATAGCGCCAGCGGCGTGTCATCACCGCTTCCGCGTGCCGGTCGACGGTCACGCCCCCCTCGTTGATCTGCACGCTTCCTTCGAGTGGAACCGCGAATGCCGGCGGAGGGGCGGCGCGAAGGTTCGCCGCACCGGTCATCGCCACATCGATCGACACCGGTCCTCCGTTTTTCTGCACCGGCGTCTGACACCGTAACGTGACGTCGCCGACCGTGGCTACCGGTGGTCCCGACGGGATCGGCCGCGCGTCGATCGTAATGGCTGACGAGCGGCGGCGCACGTCGACGACCGTTCCCTCGAACAGGCCGAAAGGATTGCCGACGTCGAGGCGCTTCATGATCTGCGCTTCCACCGACATCGGCTCCACCGTCAACGTGCCGCTATGCAGCGGAAAGAGAGCCACGCGCCGCACGACGAGCTTCTGCATGGCCACGCCGCCGACGAAAACCTGTTGCGGCGTCTCGTTTCGCACGTCGAGCTCCTCAACCCAGAAGTCGGCCAGTTTCGGGGTCTCTCCAAGCCCCTCCTGCTGTACGTTCGCGGCGTTGTAGAGCGTCCAGGTGACGACGAACTGCTCGCCGGCAAAAACGTTCGTCTTGTCCACCTCGGCCACGACGAAGATCGGATCGCGATTGGTGGCCAGCAACTCGTGAAGGATTCGCACCGGGTCGTTGCTGCCCGCGGCGAGATCGGGCAGGACCTGAATCGAGACAGGCGCCAGCGTCTCCACCTGTCCCCCGCTGCCATGCAACGTGACCGGCCCGATCAGCGCCGGCCCTGGCCCCGCGGGATGCGCGCTGTAGCGAAGGATCTTCCGCCGCGACGAGTTGCCGTTGACCCAGGCGAACTCTGACGAGACCGACGGCGAGCCGTCGACGATCAGGTTCTGCAGAGGGAGCTGGAGATCGTCGATCGAGGCAAAGGCATCAGTGAGAGTGATCGTGATGGTGACCGTGTCATCGATGGAGAGCGTGCGCTTGTCGACGTGAAGATCGTTCGCGGAGAGCGGCAGGGCAAAGAAAAGCAGAAGGCAGAAGGATGAAGGCAGAAGGGCGAAGAATCCCCCCACCCTTCTGCCTTCTGCTTTCTGCCTTCTGCCTTCAAAACCCTCACCACCCCACATGCAATCGTTCTCGCGACGGCTTATGCATCCGTTGTAACTCTTCCTGCTCCTGCTGTTGCACCGACCGCAGCAGTCCCTCGACATTCGGATCGCCTTTCGGTTGCTGCTGACCACCCTGCTGGGGCGATGGCTGCGGTTTCTGCTGCGGCTGCGGACCGCGGTTCTGCTGCGCGCCGCTGCCGCCGCCCTGCTGCTGCTTCTGCATGGCTTCCTTGCGCCTGAGGGCAATCTCGAGATTTCGTTTTGCCGCGGCATCCGAGGGACGCAGCCGCAGGGTCTGGCTGTAGTCGCGGATGGCGTAATCGAACGCATTGGCCGCCAGGGCGCTGTTGCCTCGATTGAAAAGGGCATCCGCGCGAAGCGACGGATCGGCCAGCGCCTTGGCGATGGTCGACGATCCCGCCTCGCGATTGCCCGCCGCGATCTGCGCCGTGCCGAGGTTGAACGCGCGCGCTGGAGTGGAAGCGATCGAGGATGATGTGGCGAACGACTTCTGCGCCTCGGCGTACTTTTTTTCAGCGAACTGCTTCACGCCGCGCGCCGTGGCCGCATGCGAGTTGGTCTCACGAGTGAGCCGCTGCACAAAAGGAAGGCCGGCGATGAGAAGGATGGCGAAGACTTTCATCGGCGCAACCCCGCACAGACAAGAGTGTCTGTGCCACATTGGCAGTGCGTGACACAAGGCCACTCCCTGCCGCTACACGGCGACCAATGTGGCACAGACACTCTTGTCTGTGCCGGTACCTGGCAGGCTCCCGCTCTCACTCGGCACCCCGATTCGCCAGCGAGCCGAGAAACAACGCCACGCAAGCAAAGGCCAGCGGCCACTGATACCGCTCGATCGGAACCCTCACGTTTTTCTGTTTCAACGTCCCGCCCGTCGCCGCCAGCGAGTCGAGGGCATGCTCGCCGAACGGATTCGCATAGAACGTTCCACCCGTTGCTCGGGCGATCTTCTGCAGCGCCTCGGGATGCGCATAGGTCGTCACCACCTGGCCGTTGTCGTCGAGCAACACGCCTCCGCCCTCGGTGCGCGGGATCGTGCTGCCGCCGGCCGTACCGACGAGGATCGTCGACACGGGAACCCCGCGCTGCGTCAATTTCGCGATCGTGTCGTCGAGCCGCGAGCTCTGGTCCTCACCGTCGCTGATGAGCACGATGTCGCCGCGCTGCGCGGGGTCGCCTCCGGCGAGGCGCAATGCGGCGTTGAGTGCCACCGAAAGGTCGGAACCGGGGTTCGATACCTCCCCCGCCTGAATCGAATCGAGGAGCGCTTCGACGGCATCGCCGTCGCTCGTCAGCGGCGAAACCACCTCGGCCGCCGATTCGAAGATGACCAGCCCCACACGCCCCGACTGCGCCTCGATGACCCGCTTCGCGATCGCCTTCGCCGCCTCGAGCCGCGAGGTACCGACGTCGCGCGCATCCATGCTCAGCGACACATCGATGACGATAACGCGGTTCGACTCACGCTGCTCGATCGGCACGACACGAAACCCCGCCTCCGGCCCCGCCAACGCGATCACACAGCCGAGGAGTGCAAAAGCGGCCAGCCATGGCCGGAGGGTACGCGACGGATTGGCCACGCCGCGCAGCCGTTCCGAAACCAATCGCCGCGCGATGCGCACGCGCCGCCGCTCGCGCGCGACAAAAAAGACGAGCGCGGCCGGGATGAGCAGTGCAAGCCAGAGCACCTGCGGCTCGCGTAAGGTCATAGGCCGCATTCCTCGCAGTCCGCTTGAACCTCTCGCAACCCTTTCTCGTCGAGAGTCCTTCTCCCCCCGCGGTTTCTTGCGGGGGGAGAAGGTGCTGAAGGCGGATGAGGGGGGCGTATACGCGATAGGCGCGATCTACCGCCTCTGGTCCGAGAACGACAGAAAGGATAGGCGAATGACATACGCGTGCGACGCCCCCTCATCCGCCTGTCGGCACCCTTCGACTCGCTTCGCTCGCTCAGGGCAGGCTCTTCTCCCCCGCAAAAAACCGCGGGGGAGAAGGCTCTCGACGTTAGGATACTGTCGGCAACTCCAATCGCCGTACGCGTGTGAGAAAAACAGGCTCTCCTCCGGAGCGCTGGCGTCTCGCCGGCTGGCCCGGCAGAGCCTGCCCTGAGCGAAGCCGAAGGGTCTCGGCGCCGGCCGGAGGAGGAACGCGGCCGGAACGTCATCACGCCGTCACCTTCTGCCACACCGTTTCTCCTGACAACAGAGCCAGCGCGAACATGGCCACTCCAACCGCGAGCGGCAGACCGTACAGCTCCTCGATCCGCTCGCTCTTCGGCGCGGTCAGGCGCGTCTTCTCGAGATGATCGATGCGGTCGAGCACCTCGCCCATCGTGCGCGCGTCGGTGGCGCGGAAGTACTCCCCATTCGTCGCTTTAGCGATCGCGGCCAGCGTTTCTTCATCGATGTCGGCGCGCACGAGCTGATAGGTCGTCACGATCTCGCCGGTGAACGGATCCTGGCGTTTCATAGGGATCGGTACCGGTCCGCGGCTGCCAACACCGATCGTGTAGATCTTGATGCCGTAGCGCGCGGCGAGCTGCGCCGCGGCCAACGGATCGATCGAGCCGGCGTTGTTCACGCCGTCCGTGACCAGGATGATGATCCGGCTGCGCGTCTTCGACGTCCGCAGCCGGTTGACGGCCGTGGCGATGGCGTGGCCGATGGCGGTGCCATCGCCGTTCTCGCCGACCTGCGCCCGTTCCAGAATGGCCGCGGCAATGTCGCGGTCGTACGTGATCGGCACCCGCGTGGCGGCGCGCACGCCGAACGTGACGATGCCGATGCGGTCATCCTGCCGGCGGGCGATGAAGTCGCCGATCAACTCCTTGGCCACGCCGAACCGATTGCGCGGCTTGAAGTCCTCCGCGGCCATGCTGCCGGAGGCGTCGAGCGCTACGACGATGTCGATGCCGAAGCGGTCGTTCGTAGCCATCCGCGTCACGCGCTGCGGCCGCGCCAGCGCCGCGATCATCGCCACGGCGGCGATCGATTCGAGCAGGAACGGGATTCCGGCAAGCTGCGCGCGCACGCTCCCCCTCGGCGTGACGAGGGACATCGATGAGATCGCAAAGGCCCCGAAGCGATGACGGCGATCGCGGATGAGCAGGGCAATCCTGCCGATGAGAGCGAGGATCAGCAGCAGCCAGAGCGGATTGGCGAAACGGATCATGCCGCGGCCTCATCCACTGAATCGTCCACTGCCGGCGGCTGCGGCTCCGCCCACGATGGGATCGCGAGCGCGCTCTTGAGCGCATCGTCGAAATTCGCCGGCGCCGCTCCCCAGGGCGAGAACTTCTCGAGATCGCCCTGGCGGAGGATCTGCGCAACGGAGACATCCTCGATGCGCGCCAGCAGCTCCGACGTCGTCAGCTCCGCGCCAAGGTCAGCGTGAACCGCGGCCAGATAGGCGCGAACGGCGTCGGCCAGATTCGCCCAGCGCATCCGATCGCCCTTTCGCAGCGCCATCACACGCGCGCGAAATGCATCGGCTGGCACGATGACGATTCGCGGCTTCGCCACGCGCCGCTTCGCCACGATCACCACCGCCGTCCAAGCCGCGATCGCCGCCAGCGCCGCGATGCCGATGGCGACGAACGGCAGGCGCGGCCAGGGCTCCGGGACCGGCGGCTTCAGCGGCGCCGGCTCCAGTTTGTCGTCCGGCTTCAGCACTGGGTAAATCGGGATCACCACGCTGACCGGACCTTCCGCGGAATGACCTGTCACCGTGATCGTGTGCGGCACGAAGGTCCGAATCACGATGGAGTTGCGGGCGCGCGACACCACTTCGTAATCGGGCGACGGATCGACCACCGTCGGCGCCGCGAACTCGATCGTGACCGGATCACCGACCGTCGCGCGCGCCGGGTGAAACATGGTGACCAGTACCAGAAGGAGCCCTGTCATCGTTGGGAGTCTGCGCGGCAGAACGATATAACGAAGATGGTGGCCGAGCCTTGGGCAACCAGCGCAGCCGGCCGTGCCGGCCTATCGCCTTCTTACCGCCCGCTCCCGGAAAAACCGCAGCAGTTCCCGATCGTACGGAATTGCGGTCGAGACGTTCAGATGATCGATCCCGGCGGCGCGAAACCGGCGCTCGTTCAACTGGTCACGCGCCGCGGCGCGCCGTGCCACGTCCGCGTGACGCAGATCGACGAACCGCGCCAACCCGCTCTCGACGTCGACAACCTGCGCCAACCCGCCCTCGGGGAACCTTTCCTCGCGCGGATCGCTGACCGTGATGGCCACGACGTCGTGTCTTCGATCCAGACGCCGCATCGTCCGCTCGAAGTTCTGATCGAGAAAGTCGCTGATGATGATTACGACGGCGCGACGGGTGCTGACCTGCTCGAGATATCGCGCGGCCGCATCGAGGTCGGCCACCCCCTCGGGGCCACGCATGGCGGCGTCGACGGCAGCGCGGACGATGACCTGCGCGTGCATCTGCCCCCTGCGTGGCGGGATGTAGCCGACGCTGTTGGAAAAAAGCAGCAGGCCGATCCGGTCGGAGTTCTGCACGGCCGAAAAAGCGAAGACCGCGGCCAGCTCCGCGGCGATGTCGCACTTGCGCCAGTCGACCGATCCGAACGCCATCGAGCCCGACATGTCGATGACCACGAGCACCGTCAGATCGCGCTCTTCGACGAACTCCTTCACATGCGGCACCCCGCTGCGCGCCGTGACATTCCAATCGATCGTTCGCACATCGTCGCCCGGCTGGTACTCCCGCACCTGCGAGAACTCGATCCCCCGTCCATGAAACGCCGAGTGATAGTCGCCCGCGAATCCCGCGCGGATCAGACGCGCCGAGAGGATCTCGAGGTCGCGCACGCGGCGCGTGAGGGGGACGCGGTAGCGGGGTTTTCTGGAGCGGAAGAGGTTCATATGGGGTTGCTGGGTTGCTGGGTTGCTGGGTTGCTGGCTGCTGGTTTTGCTCAGCAACTTTGCAACCCTGCAACCCAGCAACCTTTCACGGCACCGCCACCGCCCCCAGCACCTGCTGCACGATGGCGTCGGCCGTCACCTGCTCGGCGGCGGCTTCGTAGCTGAGGACCAGGCGGTGCCGCAAAACGTCCGGCGCGATTGCTTTCACATCCTCGGGGACGACATACGGCCGACCCTGGATGAAGGCGTAGCCCTTGGCCACATGCGCCAGCGCCAGCGTTGCCCGCGGTGAGGCGCCGAAGGCGACGTACGGCACCAGCGACGGCAGCCTGAACTCGGCCGGCGTACGCGTCGCCGCGACGAGCTGGATGATGTAGCGCCCGATCCGCTCGTCGACGTGGACGCCCGCCGCCAGATGCGCGATCTGCTCAATCTCGGCGATCGTCAGGATGCGGCGGATGGCCACCTGCTGCGCGATCGGATCTAAATAGATGCCGAGCATCCGCATCTCCTCTTCCGGTGAGGGATAGTCGACCCGCAGCTTCATCACGAAGCGGTCGACCTGCGCCTCGGGGAGCGCATACGTCCCTTCATGCTCGATCGGATTCTGCGTGGCGATGACGACGAACGGCTCCGGCAGGCGATATGACGTGTCGCCGATCGTGACCTGTCGTTCCTGCATCGCCTCGAGTAGCGCCGACTGCACCTTCGCCGGCGCGCGGTTGATCTCGTCGGCCAGCACGAGGTTGGCGAAGATCGGTCCGTGCCGCGGCGTGAATACGCGGTCGGCCGGATTGAAGATCAGCGTCCCGGTGATATCGGCCGGCAGTAGATCGGGCGTGAACTGGATGCGATGAAACGACGCATCGATGGCGCCGGCGAGAGTCTTGACGAGCAGCGTCTTGGCGAGTCCCGGCACTCCCTCGATGAGCACATGTCCGCGAATCAAGAGCGCGATGACGAGCCGGTCGACGATCGCTTCCTGCCCGATCACCGCCCGCCCCACCTCGCTCCGCAACCGCGCCATGACCTCGTGCGCGGCGGCGATGTCGGTATTGATGGTGGCCTGGTCCATGAAATGGAGTTTATCGTGGGACGATGTCGAATGACGCGGGGGTCGGGAGTCGGGAGTCGATTGCCCTCCGACCCCCGACCCCCGACTCCCGACACCCTCCCATGAGCCATCCAAAGAAAAAATGGGGCCAGCACTTCCTCCGCAACCGCGGAGCGGTGATGCGGATCGTCGAAGCCGTCGAGCCGGCGCCAGACGACGTCGTCGTCGAGATCGGGCCGGGCGAAGGGGTTCTGACGGAGAAACTGGCCGAGCTGCCGAATGAGCTGATGGCGGTCGAGATCGATCCGGAGCTTTCGGACCGGCTTCGCGCACAGTTCGGCGATCGCATCACGCTCGTGAATGAAGACGCGATGGAGGCCCCGCTCCCCGGCCGGCCCTACCGCGCCGTCGGCAATCTCCCCTACAACGCCGGAACGCCTATCCTGCGGCGCGTCGTCTCTGATCCGAACTGCCGCCGCGCCGTCTTCATGCTGCAGAAAGAGGTGGCCGACCGCCTCGTGGCCAAGCCGGGCGACGAGGCCTACGGCTACCTCACCCTCTTCGTCCGCCTCTACGCCTCGGCGCGCATCCTCATGACCCTCGAGCCGAAGTCGTTCTATCCGCCGCCGAAAGTGCGGAGCGCTGTGGTCGTGCTCGATCCCGACCGCAAAGCGTTCGCCTCCGAGGAGCTCATCAATCTGATCAGCGCCTCCTTCCGGATGCGGCGGAAGAAACTGGTCAACAACTTGACGGAGTTCGGTACGCGCGAGGCCGTGGTGGCGGCGATGACGCGGGCCGGCATCGATGAGGGAGTGCGGGCGGAGAGGCTGTCGATCGAAGACTTTGCAAGGTTGCGAGACGCACTGGCGGTTTCTGCACAGTAAAAAAGCCTCACCACAGAGGCACAGCGCGGCGTAGCCGCAACACGGATACCGGTAAGGACGCCGCAAGCATGGCCCCTCATCCGCCTTCGGCACCTTCTCCCCCGCTGAGAAGCGCAGGGGAGAAGGACTCTCGATGTTAGGGCAGCGCCAGCGCCAGCTCTGTTCTCTCGTCGACCGCACGGTTTTTCGGAAGAATCTGCGCGTGACGCAAAGATTTCGCGAACTTGCCGTCACTCCGAAAAGAGCCCGGCCTCCCTACCCTCGAGAGCCCTTCTCCCCCCAGCGCTTTTCAGCTGGGGGAGAAGGTGCCGAAGGCGGATGAGGGGGCTGTACTTGCCATGCCCTTGCCGGAATCCACGTTTGGTTGCGGTTCCGCCGCGCTGTGCCTCGGTGGTGGAAGACGTCGCGCACCGCTCCGACTCCAATTGGTCAAAGACGCTCCCGGCTTGTACCGGCACCGCTGGTGGCGCCCAGTATCTGGCCGGTGAGGTTGGCGAGGATCAGCGTGACGAGGCAGAACAGGTCTCCGAAGTAGAGCCTGGAGCCCGCCGCCCCGCTCAGCAGATCGGGGATGGAGAGCCTCGCCAGTCGCAGCGGCAGCAAAGGAAGCGCAAGCCACCAGCGCCATCGCTCTTTCCATGGCCACCCGCGCACGGTGGCGCCATACGCTCGGCCACTCGCTAGATGCACGCCCAGGACGCGCCATCCCCAGCTCTGTTTATGCTGCAGAACTACCGACGGACAAACGCCGAGCGCGCGTGTCTCCCGTAGCTGCGCGAGCCAGGCATACTCGAATTCCCCGGCTCCCAGGCTCGCCGGCGGCAACGCAGCGCGTTTAAAAGACAAATTCGTTGGCACCGGCAAACGGTCCCACCGGATGTCGAGCCGGCTCGGGTTCTGACCGGCGAATGTAAGGACGAAATTGGCGCGGTCCATGGCCGAAGACCTCGAGTCCGGGTGGTTGACCGTTACGCCCACGAGAGCAGATCTCGCGTCGGCGCGGTGGGCTGCGGCGATCGACGCCAACCAGTCACTCGGCGCGATGCAGTGATCCTCGCTCACCACGATAATGGCTCCACGCGCGGCAGCAATACCGGCTGCTCGCAACGCAAACGAGTCTTTTCCCGGAAACCGGAGCCAGCGCACCGCCGGATTGGGATGTGTCGCTGAAAGGGCCGCGCCGTGGCCGTCGAGGACAAGGGCCTCGAAGGAGGGCGCACCGGTCTGGGACAGAAGCGCCGCCAGGGCCGAAGAGACCGCGGGCCACGGGTTGACGGTCGGCAGCAGCACGGAGATGAGCGGTGCGTCGACGAATGACTCCGTCAGCTCGTCAATCTCTGCTTTCACTTCCGCCCAGAGTAGCAGAGGAAGATCCGCAGTTCTCCGCGACGAACGAGGCTCCCCGAGAATACGAGGTTTGGCTTTGCGCTAAACTGGTTAACGACTGGTTGAATTTGGTGGGAGACGGGCAATGGCGAAGGTAAGCGCTTTCGAGGCAAAGACTCGTTTCGGGGAGTTGCTCAACCGCGTGGCGCAGGGCGAGGAGGTCGTCATTACCCGTCATGACAAACCTGTGGCGCGCCTGGTGCCGGAAGGCGCTCAGCGGTTTGACGATGTCCGACGCGCCGTGGCCGGACTCCGTGAGCTGCAGCAACGCATCCGCCGGAGATCAAAAACCAAGCTGTCCAACCGGGAGGTTCGATCCGCCATCGACGAGGGCAGGTTGTGATACGGGCATTTGTCGCGGATGCTTCGGTCGCTGTCGGATGGGTACATCCGGCGCAGGCTACGGCCCAGACCGAAGCGATGTTGGATGCCATTGCCGAAGGGGCCATACTCGAAGTGCCAGCGCTGTGGCCATTGGAAGTGGCCAACGCACTCACGGTGCTCGTTCGTCGGCGGAAGCTGACTGAGAACGAGCGTCAGACCGGCCTCGGATGGCTTCGCGCTCTACCGCTGCAAACTCCGGGCGCCAAAGGCGCAGAACAACCGAAGGTGCAGCCTACTTCGCCCGGTCATCTCCCGCCTCGTACTTCCATGCCGTCATCCCGTGCGCTCCCTCGGCGAATCGCGTGTCGACGAACTCTTCGAAGGGGATGGCGTGATCGAGCACGCCCGTCTGGACCATCAGGCTCACGATGGTCTCGAAATCGGCGCGCCGAGGGGAGAGAGGCTCGTATTTTACGCGGTCGATCGGATTGGTGAGAGCCCAGCGGAGCAGCTTCGGGTCCTGGTGGTAGTAGAACCGGCCGACGAAATCGGCGGCGTGGAGACGATGCCGTCTGGCGAGGTCCTTTTCGTCGAGCCAGAGGCCGGATCGGGCGATGCCGTCGACGAGCGTCTGCACGGCCTCGGGGCGCCGGTCGATGACATCCTGCCGCACCACCAGCACGCAGGAGATGTAGTCGGGCCAGTACTCACGGGCGTGAAAGAGCACCCGGCCGAATCCGCCGATCTCGGCCTGCGACGGATACGGCTCGCCCATCGAGAATGCGTCGATCGCCTTCGCGGCCAGCGCGCCGGCGACGTCGGGCGGCGCCATCTCCACCATCCGCAGGTCCTTCTTGGCGTCCATGCCGTTCGCGGCCAGAGCGCGGTAGACGATGAGACGCTCGTCGGAGAAACGGCTGGGGATGGCCATGATCCGTCCGCGGAGATCGGACACACGATGCACAGGGCCGTCGCTGCGGACGACCACCGCGGAACCGTAACGGTGCCCGAGGTAAACGATCTTCACCGGAACGCCCTGAGCCCGCAGGGCGATTGCCATCGGCGCGACCATGAACGCCGCCTGCATCTTGTTGGACATCAGCGCTTCTTTGATCTCAGGGAAACCCTGAAACAGGCGCGGGATGAAGAGCTGTCCGGACTGCGAGTAGGCGGAGATGTAGTCGGTGACCGGGCAAGCGAGATGTCACGTCACCGGGATGTACGCGACATTCAGCTTCCGGCTTGCTTCCGGCAGCCGGTCGTTCATCAGCACTTGCCAGTTCACGTTGAGCACAAAGTGCGCCGCCGTGATGGCGGCGATCCAGGTGCCGATGGCGACGATGAGTTTTCGCATGGTCCGATCACCTCCTTTCGGGTTGCTAAGTTGCTCGGTTGCTGAGTTGCTTGGTTGCGGGGTCTCGGGGTCTCGGGGTTGCGCGGTCTCGCGGTGGGATGATGCAGCACGGTGTAACGAGTTGAAAACCGCGAGACCGCGCGACCCCGAAACCGCGAGACCCGGCTACCCAGCAACCTTGCAACCAAGCAACCCTGCAACCTACTCACTAATCCACTCCTCCACTCTCCGAATCCCCGTATCGAGCAGCAATCCAATCACACCGATCATCAACATCCCGGCGACGACGAGGTCGTAGCGTTTGCCGGCGTTGCGGGCGTCGATGATGAGGTATCCGAGTCCCGAATCGACGGCGATCATCTCGGCGGCGACCAGGACGACCCAGGCGATGCCGAAGGCCAGCCGCAGCCCGACGATGATGCGCGGAAGGACGGCGGGGGCCACGACGCGGATCATGAGCTGCCGCGTGGAAAGGCCGAAGTTGCGGCCGGCCTGGAGATACATCGGCGGGACGTTGCGGACGCCGTTCATCGCCGCGACGATGATCGGAAAGAGCGAGGCCAGGAAAATGAGGAAGATCGGCGCGGCATTGCTGATGCCGAACCAGATCACGGCCAGAGGCATCCAGGCCAGCGGGGAGATCGGCCGCAGCATCTGGATCAGCGGATTGATCGCGCGCGCGAGCGGCGCATGCCATCCCAGCAGGAATCCGATCGGGATGCCGGCGATGATCGCCGCCAGATAGCCGCTAAAGACACGAATCAGCGAATCGCCGATGTAGCGCCAGAGGAGGCTCTTTTCGGAGAGGGAGGCGATCGCTTTTGCAACCGCCACCGGCGATGGAAAGATCTTCGTGCCGGAGAGTTTTACCGCGATTGCCCAGATGGCGAGGATGATCGCAGCGCTAATCATAGGCAGGACGAAACGCAATGTTGAATGTTGAATGTTCAATGGTGAATGTTGAATGGGGGGGTTCATCGGCCCTCCCATTTAACATTCAACATTGAACATTCAACATTCAACATTTGCTACACCTGATGCGCCAGCCCGATCTCACCAAAAATGAGATCGCGCAATTCGATATATCTCCTCGACGACAGGTCCCTCGGATGCGCAATATCGATGTCCACCACCCGCCGGATCCTGCCGGGCCGCGCGCTCAAGACGACGACGCGGTCGGCGAGTTGCACCGACTCCTCGATGTCGTGCGTCACGAAGAGCACGGTCTTCCGTTCGGCGCGCCAGATGCGAAGGAGCTCGCTGCGCATCTGCAGGCGGGTGATCGAGTCGAGCGCGCCGAACGGCTCGTCGAGGAACAGCACGTCAGGGTTCACCGCCAGCGCGCGTGCCACTTCGACGCGTTGCTTCATCCCTCCCGAGAGCTCCCTCGGGTAGGCTTTCTCGAAGCCGTCGAGACCGACGAGCTGGATGTACTGCGCCACGCGCTGCCGCCGCGCCTCTTCCGGCATATCGAACAGACCGAAGCCGATGTTCCCTTCGACCGTGAGCCAAGGAAAGACGCCGCGCTCCTGGAAGACGAAGATGCGCCGGCGGTCGGGCGCCGTGACCGGCTCGCCGTCGATCGTCACCGAGCCCGCGGCCGGCGCGAGGAAACCGCCGGCGATGTTGAGAAGCGTCGACTTGCCGCATCCGGAGGGACCGACGATGCAGAGGAACTCCCCCTCCTCGACCCCCAGCGTCAGATGCTGGAGGACCTCCATCGCGCCGAAGCGCATCGACACATCGGTGAATTGGACTTTCACTCGGTGGCGTAACCCCAGCGGACGGAGTCGAGCCGCTCCAGGCGACGCATGAGCAGGTCCAGCACGACCCCGATGGCGCCGATGAGAACCATGCCGGCGATGACCAGGTCGTACCGGTTACCGGCGTTGCGGGCGTCGACGATGAGAAAGCCGAGGCCGGAGTTGACGGCGATCATCTCCGCGGCCACGACCACCAGCCAGGCCACGCC